>Ga0187893_10001340_pt1 | contig 59900 bp, 54 predicted proteins | sample MA1701074metaG_FD_139574 | JGI IMG/M metagenome (GOLD analysis project Ga0187893, IMG submission 139574) | White microbial mat communities from a basaltic lava cave in the Kipuka Kanohina Cave System on the Island of Hawaii, USA - MA170107-4 metaG ... | reverse complement strand
TCGCGGTCGATCGGCAGCCGCACGCCCTGCGTGCGCAGCTCGACCTCGAGCGCACCCGAGCGGTCGCGCAGCTCGTCGGCGATGCCCACGAGCTGCTCCGGCGAGCGCAGCAGCCGCGCGAGCGGCGAACGCCCGCGCAGCTCGAGCCGCACCGCGATCTCCTCCCCCGCGCTCGCGCGCAGCTGCTGGATCGAGCGCGCGAGGCGCTCGACGAGCGCGGCGGACGAGCTCTCGTCGGGAAGCTCGCTCACGGAGGCCTGCACCCAGCGCACGGGCGCGAAGCGCACGAACTCGGGCTCCGCGGGAGCACCGGCCTCCGCCTCCACGACGAGGCCCCCCTTCTCGCCGGTCTCCTTCGCGTGCCTGCCCTGGAGGTTGCCCGGGTAGAACGCGGGCCGGCCCTCGACCGCGCGCTGCCGCACGTGGATGTGGCCGAGCGCGAAGTAGGCGTAGTCCTCGCGCCGGTAGTCCGCGGCGCTCGACGGCGCATAGCGGTCGTGGACCGCGGCCGCCTCGGCGCTCTCGACGTGGGTGTGCAGCAGCGCGACCGCCGGCAGCGGGCCCGAGCGGCGCGGGAGCGCGGCGGCGAGGTTCACGCCCTCGCTCGGGCTCGCGTGCCCGGCGCCCACGACGACCCCCACGGGCTCGCCGCTGCGATCGTGCACCACGACCTCGGCGGGCGTCGCGTCCCGGAACACGCGCGCGCGGGGCGCGCCCGCGAGCGCGCCGGGCCGCTGCGCGCCCGCGTCGAGGCCCATGCCCGCCGCGCGCCAGTTCGGACCTCCCGGGTCGTGATTGCCGCAGGCGTGGAAGAACCAGATGCCGGCCTCGCCGAGCCGGTGCACCTCGCGCACCAGCGCGAGCTCGGTCTTCAGCGAGAGCAGCGCGTCGTCGTAGAGGTCGCCCGCGACGAGCACGGCGTGCAGCTCCTGCGAGAGCGCGTAGTCGACGGCCCGCTCGAAGGCCTCGAGGGTCGCGCGGCGCAGCCGCTCGCGGGTGGTCTCGCGCCCGCCGAAGGTCGTCTCGAGATGGACGTCGGCCAGATGCAGGAAGCGGAAGGCCATCGCGGCCGATGGTAGCCGCGGGGCGGGGGGCGTGGGCTCCGGCGCTAGGCCGGCTTGCGGGAGCGGGCCAGGGCGCGCTTGAGCAGGTGCTTGAGGCGCAGGCCCTCGGGCGCGAGCTTCGCGTCCGCGGTGTCGAGCAGATAGGTGTCGAGGCCGCCGTGCTTCTGCACCGTGCGCAGCGTTCGCGCCGTCACGCGCAGCGGCACGTTGCGGCGCAGGCCGTCGCTGTGGAGCGTGACCTGCTGGAGGTTCGGGTTGAAGCGGCGGGCCGTCTTGCGGTTCGAGTGCGAGACGTTGTGTCCGAACATCGGCCCGGTGCCGGTGAGGTCGCAGCGCCGTGACATGGCTACTTCTTTCCCTTCTGATAGCGGCGCCGGAAGCGGTCGATCTTGCCGTCGGAGTCGAGCTCGCGGAGCTTGCCCGTCCAGAAGGGATGGCTCACCGACGAGATCTCGAGCCGGATCACCGGGACCTGCTCGCCGTCGATCTCGCGCTTCTCGCTCGATCCCTGCGTCGAGCGGCTCAGCCACTCCTTGCCCGTCGCGCTGTCGATGTAGAGGACCCGGTGGTAGGCCGGGTGGATGCCTTCCTTCATGGCGTGGACCCGGGCCTACCAGCTCGACTTGCGCACGCCCGGGAGCTGGCCCTTGAGTGCGAGGTCGCGCAGCGTGATGCGGGAGATGCCGAACTTCCGGTAGTAGGCGCGCGGCCGGCCCGTGACCTTGCAGCGCGAGTGCTTGCGCGTCATGCAGGAGTTGCGGGGCAGCTTCGCGAACTGCCGCTGCGCCTCGAGCTTCTCCTCGAGCGAGGCGTTGGGATCCTTGAGCTTCTTGCGCAGCAGGGCCCGCTTCGCGCGGTGTTTCTGGATCAGGGCGAGGCGGCGCTGGTCGCGCAGCACCTGGGATGTCTTGGCCATCGGATCTCCTGGCGAGAGGGCGGGTGGCGCCGCGCGCGTGCGCAGAGAGGACTTCGGGAGCGGCGGAGCCTATCTCCAGGTCCGCGCGGCTGCAAGCAATTCGGGCGCAGCCCCGCGGGGCCTCAACGTGGGCGCGGCCGCGCGCTCAGGCCTGCCGCAAGCGCAGCAGCCCCTGCTGCGCGGCCGATGCGATCCGGCGCCCCTGCGGTGTGTAGAACGCGCCGAGGCAGAGACCCATCGCCTCGCGCGCGACCGGACTCTCGCAGGCGTAGAGCAGCCAGTCCGACAGCGCTTCGGGCGAGACCTCGCCGTGCGCCCAGAAGGAGTGGTCGAGGCTCGCCCCGCGACCCCGCCTCCACCAGATGCCGTGGGGCACGCTCGCGGTCGAGAGCAGCATGCGGTCGCTCGCGTAGACGAGCAGCGCCGAGCGCAGCAGCGGATCCGCGGGCGGCTCGCCGAGGAAGCGCATCCAGAGCCGCTGGCGCGGCGCGCGCTCGGGGTCGGGAGCGACCGGAATCGGCTCGCAGTGGCGCAGGTCCATCGGCATCCGCTCCCGCTCCGGGATGCCGAGGATGGCGGCGCGCCGCGGCTCCACGCGCTCGCACTCTTCGGGCGGCGGCGCGGCCGGGCCCGGCAGCTGGTGCTCGATCCCGACCTCCGGCCGCTTGAAGCTCGCGCTGAGGTCGAAGATCAGTGCGCCGTCCTGGAGCGCGCGCACGCGGCGGGTCGAGAAGCTGCGGCCGTCGCGTGTCGTTTCGACCTCGAAGCGAAGCTCGGGACCGTGGCGACCGGGCAACAGGAAGAGTCCGTGCAGCGCGTGCAGCCGGCGCTCGGCTCCGACGGTACGGCCCGCGGCGACGCTGGCCTGGGCCGCGACGAGGCCTCCGAATAGCGAGCCCGTGCCGGCGCCCGAGTCGCCGCGGAACGACGCCGGGCCGGCGGCCGCGAGATCGAGCCGCGCGAGCAGCTCGGCGTAGGACATCGCGGCCGGGCCTCCGATCGACGGCTCGGCAGAAGGGACCGTCACGGCAGCTTCACTCCTCCCGCGGGGCGCCACGATATCTCATGCGATTGCCTCGAAAGCGGCCGGGGAAGCCGCGGCGCCGGCTGGTAGACTCCTGCGGCGGCGCAGTGAGATCGGCGTAGCTCCGAAAGGGCGGGCAACTCATCCGCGCGAACGAGCCGCAGGCGGACGCTGCTGTGAAGCTGAGGCACCCGATGCGCAGGCTGTTGCTCGCCGCCCTCTGCTGCCTCGCCTCGGGCGCTGCGAGCGCCGTGCTGATCGACTCCGGCGACGGCAGCGAGAACACGAGCGCACCGCCCGACGATCCCGGCTGGAGCCACGTCGGCAACGCGGGCGGACTCACTGCGATCTACCTCGGCAACGGCTGGGTGCTCTCCGCAGCCCACGTCGGCTTCCAGGACGTGATCTTCGGCGGCATGACCTATCCCGGGTTACCCGGAAGCCGCACGGTGCTGAGCCACGACGCCAACCAGGCGGCCGACCTCGCGCTGTGGCGGGTCTCGCCCGCGCCCCCGCTGCCGCCGCTCGCGATCCGCAGCTCGACGCCGCTCCCGGCGTCGGAGGCGATCCTCGCGGGCAAGGGCCAGAACCGCGGCGCTGCGACCAGCTGGAACAACATCGGCGGCTACGAGGTGCTCGCGATCGGCGACATGCGCTGGGGCACGAACCAGGTCGACACGGTCGGCGAAGACGTCTCGGTTGCGAGCATGACCACGCGCGCGTTCAGCTTCGACTTCACGCCGCCGCCGCCGGTGCTCGCGGTCGATCTGCGCTGCGAGGCCGCGCACCAGACCCCGCTCGGCGAGTGCCCCGAGAGCCAGGCGCGCCCGGGCGACTCCGGCGGAGCCGTCTTCCTGCGCAACGCGGGCGGCGCGTGGGAGCTCGCGGGCGTGCTCTTCGTGATCTCCACCTACATCGACCAGCCCCCGAACGTCGCGCTCTACGGCAACCTGAGCTACGCCGCCGATCTCTCCTACTACCTCGCCCAGATCCAGCAGATCACGGCTCCCTGCGGCAGCGGACCCGATGGCGACGGCGATGGCGCGGTCGACGACTGCGACAACTGCACGCTCGTCGCAAACCCGAGCCAGCTCGATGCCGACGGGGATCTCTACGGAAACGCCTGCGACGGCGACTTCGACCAGTCCGGCTGGCTCACGATGAACGACTTCAACGCGCTGCGGGTCTGCTTCGGCGAGAGCGTCGGCGCCGTGACCGGACCGCCCAGCGATCCGAGCTGCGCCGAATCCGACATGGACGGCACCGGCCTGATCAGCGTGGCCGACTTCCAGCTCTGGAGCCGGGGCTTCGGGGCGCCGCCGGGGCCCTCGGGCCTGGCCCCCTAGCCGGGCGGCGAGAGGATCCGCCAGCGCGCCTCGGCCCGCGTGAGCACCTGGCCCTCCGCGTCCGCGATCTCGCCCTCGACGAAGACGTCGCGCCCCTCGCGCCGCAGGAAGCGCCCGCTGACCCGCAGCGGCCGGCCGAGCGGCGCGGGGCGCCGGTAGCGCAGCTGGAACTCGAGCGTGACGAGCGTCGGATTCGCGCCGTCGGGAAAGCCGGTCTTTGCCGCGACGCCGAACACCTCGTCGAGCAGCGTCGCCTGGATGCCGCCGTGGAGCACGCCCGGCGCGCCGCACAGGTGCTCGGGCGCGTCGAACTCCGTCTCGACGCTGTGCTCCCCGCTGCGCCGGAAGCGCAGGCGCAGGCCCAGGGAGTTGTGCGGGCTGCAGCCGACGCAGCGGTTCTCGCGCGCATCGATCAGGAAGCTCTCGCCGATTCTTCCGAGCATCGCGGGCCGAGGATAGGCGAGGCGCCGGCGCGGCGAGTGCGCGCGGTAGGCTCTGCGCCGTGACTGCGCCCGCCGCCCGGCCCGCGCCGCGCTGGCTCCTCCGAGCCCTGACCGCCGCGCTGCCCCTGCTGCTCCTCGCCGCGCTCGAGGGCGGGCTGCGCGCGGCGGGCTTCGGCCAGAGCCTCCCGCTCTTCGTCGACGCGCCCGCGCAGCCGGGCTACCGCGAGGTGAACCCGGAGGTCGGGCGCCGCTTCGACGTGGATCCCGACGCGCCGCTGCTCACGCGCGCGGACCCGGTCTACTTCGCGCGCGCGAAGCCGACCCGCGGCCTGCGCATCTTCGTGCAGGGGAGCTCGACGGCCGCGGGCTTTCCCTACGGCCGCTTCGCGTCGCTCGCGGGCATGCTGCAGGCGCGGCTCCAGAGCGCGCTGCCCGAGCGCCGCGTCGAGGTCGTCCAGACCGCGATGTCGGCCGTGAACTCCTACGCGCTGCTCGACTTCTCGAGCGAGATCCTCGCCGAGGCGCCCGACGCCGTCGTGATCTACGCGGGCCACAACGAGTACCTCGGCATGCTCGGCGTCGGCTCGACGATCGCGGCGGGCCGCTCGGTCTGGCTCACGCGCAGCTATCTCGCGCTGCGCGAGCTGCGCGTGTTCCAGCTGCTCCAGCGCGGCGCGGCCGCGCTGCGCGCGCGGCTCGCGCGGCCCGCTGCCGCGGGCGCCGCAGCCGCGCGCGCGCCGGCCGTCGCGGGCCTGATGGCGCGCGTGGCCGGCGAGAAGGAGATCCCGCTCGGCTCCGAGCTCTACCAGCGCGGTCTCGCGCAGCTGCGCGCGAACCTCGGCGCGCTGCTCGCGCGCTACCGGCGCGCCGGCATTCCGGTGTTTCTCGCAACCCTGGCCTGCAACGAGCGCCACCAGCCGCCCTTCGCCGGCCGCGCGCCCGCGGGCGCGCCCGCCGAGGACGCGGCCGACGCGTGGTTCGAGCGCGCCGTCGCGCTCGACCGCGCGGGCGATTTCGCCGCCGCGCGGCGCGCCTATCTCGGGGCCAAGGACCGCGACCTGCTGCGCTTCCGCGCGCCCGAGGACGCGAACCGGGTCCTCCGGGAGCTCGCCGCCCTGCACGGCGCGGTGCTCGTCGACGTCCAGGCCGCGCTCGCTGCCGACGCGCCGGACGGGATCATCGGCCGCGAGCTCATGCTCGAGCACCTGCACCCGAACCTGCGCGGCTACTTCCTGCTCGCCGACGCCTTCTTCGACGCGCTGCTCGCGAGCGGAGCGCTCGGAGCGGCGGCCGCCGCGCGCGCGGAGCCGGACGCGCTGGCCTGGGAGCGGCAGCCTCTCAGCGAGCTCGACCGGCGCGCGGGCGAGTACCGCGTCGCCGAGCTCCTGCGCCAGTGGCCCTTCGCGCCGCCCGCCGAGGGCGCGCCGGCGCCGGGCGGCGCACGCGCGGAGGCCCATGCCGAAGACGCGATCGCGCTCCTCGCCGCACGGGTCGCGCGCGGGGAGCTCTCGTGGACCGAGGGCACGCAGCAGGCGCTCGCGCTGCACGCGCAGCGCGGCGAGGCCGCGGAGGCCGCGCGCAGCGCGCTGAACCTCGCCGACACCTTCCCCCGCTCGCCGCGCGCGCGGCTCGTCGCGGCGCGCTGGCTGATCGAGACGCGGCGCGCGCGCGAAGCGCTCTGGCAGCTCGACCGCGCGGCGGAGCTCGCGCCCTCCGAGCCGGATCTCGCGCGCGCGCTGGACGCGCTGCGCGCGCGCGCAGAGCGGCTCGAGCTGCGCGATCTCTAGCGCGGGGGCCCCGCCTCCTCGTCGACCTCGAACTCGACCGACTTCTCGACGGGCTCGAAGCGCAGCTCGCGGCAGGGCTCGGAGGGATCGAGGCGGTGCCCGTCCTCGGTCTCGCGGCTGTCGAGGATCAGCGAGCGCTTCTCGTAGCCGCCGCCGCTGAAGAAGAGCGTGTGCGGCTCGTCGCTGCGCAGCTCCAGCTCGCGCGGGGCCTCTTCGAGCCGCTCGCCGTCCACGAAGACGGTGACCGTCCGGGGGACGCAGTCGAGCGGAATCGGCTGCTTTGCCGCGCAGCAGGCCTGCAGCAGGAGCGCCGCGGCGAGCGGGCCTGCGCCCGCGGCGGCGCGCGCGACCCGCGACCGGTCGCGAATCCCCGCGGCTCTGCGCTGCATGCCTCCCCCCTCTCTTCCTCGCGCCCAGCGACCGCGCGGAGTCTAGCCGCGCCGGCTGCAGCGCGACCCCGGGCAAACTCGCTGCGGCTCCCGCGCGCGTGGTATCCGTGTCCGCCGCATGAGAGTCCGCCGCACGCGCGCCGCCGCGGTTATGCTGGCCCTCGCCATGGCAGGCCCGCGCGCGTCCGCCGACGACCGCTCCCCCCCGCGGCTCGCGCCCTGTCCGAAGAGCCCCAACTGCGTCTCGAGCCTCGCCCCGGACGACGCGCACCGCGTCGCGCCCTTCCGGATCGCGGGCGACCCCGCGCGCGCCTGGCGCGCGGCGCGCGCCGCGGTCCAGTCGATCCCGCGCACGCGCATCGCCGAGGAGCGCCCCGACTACCTGCGCGCCGAGTGCACGAGCCGGCTCTTCCGCTTCGTCGACGACCTCGAACTCGCGCTCGACCTCGGCGCGGGCCGGATCGAGGTGCGCTCCGCGTCGCGCACCGGCTACGGCGACCTCGGCGTCAACCGCGCGCGCGTCGAGGCGCTGCGCGAGCAGCTCGTCGGGGCCGGCGCGCTCAAGGCCGGGAAGGAGCGCTGATGTCGCACGACGCCGAGCTGCGCAGCGCGAGCGACCGCCTCGCGATCATCGAGGTGCTCACGCGCTATGCGACCGCGCTCGACGCGCGCGACTGGCGGCTGCTCGACGACTTCTTCGCACCCGACGCCGTGGCACACCTCGGCGGCAAGCCGCTGCGCGGGGTCGAGGCCGTGCGCGCGCTGATCCGCAGCCTGCTCGACGGCTGCGGCACGACGCAGCACCTGCTCTCGAACTTCCGGATCGAGCTCGCGGGCGACCGCGCGACGAGCGTCTGCTCGGTTCGCGCGTTCCACGCGGGCAGCGGCGCCGCGAGCGACCTGAGCTACGAGCTCTTCGGCGAGTACCGCGACGAGCTCGCGCGCCGGCCCGAGGGCTGGCGCGTCGTCTCGCGCCGGATCGCCGTGCGCCACGAGACCGGCACGCGCGAGGTGCTCGGGCCGGGCCGGCCGCCGCCGCGTCCGCCCGAGACGTGACGCCGGGCGCGGTGCTCGCACTGCTCGCGGACTACGCGCGCGAGCGCCCGGCGGAAGGCGCCCTGCTCGCGCGTTTCCGCGCGCTCGTCGCGCACACCCCCGCGCCCTTCTCGCGCGCGCAGTTCGAGCCCGGCCACATCACCTGCTCGGCCTGCGTGCTCTCGCGGGACGGCGCGCGCGTCGTGCTGCTCTACCACGGCAAGCTCGCGCGCTGGCTCCAGCCCGGCGGCCATCTCGAGGCCGGCGATCGCGGGCCGCTCGCAGCCGCGCTGCGCGAGGTGCGCGAGGAGGCGGGGCTCGCGGAGCTCGAGCTCCTGCCGGGTCCGGACGGCAGCTCGCTCCTCGACGTCGACATCCACCCGATCCCCGCGCGCGGCGCGGAGGCCGCGCACCTCCACTACGACCTGCGCTTCGCCCTGCGCGCGCGAGAGAGCGAGCGGCTGCGCGCGAGCGCCGAGTCGCGCGCGCTGCGCTGGGTCGAGGTCGCGCGGCTCGCGGAGCTCACCGACGAGGAGAGCGTGACGCGCCTCGCCGCGCGCGCGCAGGAGCGCGCGCGGCTCCGCTGATCAGGCCCGGCGACCCTGGCGCGCGGAGCTGCTCTCGGGCCGGTTGTGCACGGGGCCCTGCGGCAGCGTGCCGTCGAGATCCGTGAAGCCGTAGCGCTCGGCGAGGTCGCGCGAGGCGAGCGCCTTGCCGCTCGCGTCGATCGCGTCCGGATCGCAGGCGAGTGCGACGACCGCGCGGCCCGTGAAGCGCTGGCTCTCGGCGCCCGCGAAGTCGAGTCCCGGCAGCTGGTCGCGCGCGCGGCTCGTGCGCTCGGTCAGGACCAGCCCGGGCCAGAGCGAGACGACGCAGATCCCGTGCGGGCGCAGCTCGTGCGCGGCGTCCGCGCTGAGCTTGTCCATCGCGGCCTTGCCGACGCCGTAGGCCACGTGCCAGGCGTACTCGCGCGCGCCCGAGGAGCTGATGTTCGCGATCAGCCCGCGCCGGCGCGGCAGCATCAGGCGCGCGGCGTGCCACGCGGCCACGTAGGCGCCGCGCGTGCCGACGCCGACCATGTCGTCCCAGTTCGAGAGCGGGCACTCCCAGAAGGGCTTGCCCGCGGTCAGCTCGGCGGGGATCAGGAAGGCGCTGTTCACGAGCACGTCGAGGCGGCCCTGCTCCTTCGCGACGCGCGCGAAGAGCTCGGCGACCTCGCGGTCCGCGCGCGCGTCGCAGGCGACCGGGATGCCGCGGCCGCCGAGCGCGGTGAGCTCCGCGGCCGTCGCGCCGATCGTGCCCGGCAGCGGCGCCGCGCCCTCCAGGACCGTGCGGCCCGCGACGTAGACGGTGGCGCCCGCGGCGCCGAGCTCGAGCGCGCAGCCCTTGCCGATCCCGCGCGACGCGCCCGTGACGACCGCGACCGCGCCTTCCAGGCGCCCCATCAGGAGGCCGCGCGCCGCTCTGCGCCCGCCGCGACCGCGCGCTCGTGGACCCGGTCGTCGTCGTGGTGGTAGCGCGCGCGCCAGGCGGCCTCGACGACGCGGGGCAGCACGTGCTCGAGCGCGTGCAGATCGACGCGCTGCGCGAGCTCCGCGGCGCCCGCGCGCGCGAGCATCTGCGGCAGCCGCGTGCGGATCCGCTCGAGCGCCCACGCGAGCGGGTCGCCGTCGGCGACGCGGTCCAGGTGGACCATCTCGTTCGACTTCGCGGCCCACGAGACGTAGTGGTAGTGCGGGTCCTCGTCGAAGCAGTCGAAGCGCAGGTACTCGACCCGCTCCCCGCCCGCGCCGGGGCCGAAGACGTGCAGCGAGACGCCGCGGTCGTCGACGCTCACGGGACCCTCGGCGCGGCCGTCCGCGGTGTCGAGCTCGTGCGCGGCCGCGATCGCGTCGTCGAGCAGCCGGTACTCGACCCCGATCGAGATCGGGCCGGCCTCGAAGTACTCGGTGTGCGCGTCGACCGGCGGAATCGGCATCTGGGTGTAGCGGGTGATCCAGCTCTCGCTCATGGGCGCTCCTTCGCGAGCTTGTCGCGGATGTCCTGGCGCAGCGCCCCCTTGGCGAGCTTGCCGCCCGAGGCGCGCGGCAGCGAGCCCGAGAGCTCGAGCCGCTCGGGCCAGTATTCCCTGGAAACCCCGCGCGCGTCCAGATGCGCGCGCAGGCCCGCGAGATCGAGGCTCGCTCCGGGCACGAGCTCGACGTAGGCGCAGACGCGCTCGCCGAAGACCGGGTCCGGCATCGCGACCGCCGCGCAGAGCGCCACGGCCGGGTGGCTCGCGACCAGCTCCTCGACCAGCGCCCCGCTGATGTTCTTGCCGCCGCGGATGATGAAGTCGGCGACGCGGCCGACGATGCGCAGGTAGCCGTCCGCGTCGAGCTCGCCGATGTCGCCGGTCAGCATCCAGCCGTCGCGCGTGTAGAGCTTCTGGTTCGCGGCCTCGTCCTCGTAGTAGCCCTGGCTCGTGACGGGGCCCTTGCAGGCCGGCTGCCCGCGGCCCGACGCGGTGACGTCGTTGCCGGCCTCGTCGTAGAGCCGCAGCTGCATGCTCGGGATGGGGCGGCCCGCCGTGCGCAGGCGCTTCTCGCGCGGATCGGAGGGCGTCGTGCGCGAGAGCGCTCCCGTCTCGTTCGAGCCGTAGAACTGCAGCACGCAGGCCCCGGTGCGCTCCTCGAACTCGGCCGCGCGCTCGTAGGGCACGGCCTCGCCGCCCGTGAAGAGGCAGCGCAGCGAGGAGACGTCGCGCACTGCCAGCTCGGGCGAGTTCAGCATCAGGATGAACTGCGTGCTCACGGCCGCGAGCACGCTCACGCGCTCGCGCTCGATCGCGCGCACGAGCGCGTCCGCATCGAAGCGCGGGAGCAGCACCGTCGGCGCGCCGAGCAGGGTCGGCGTCGTGTGCGCGGTCCAGATCCCGAAGCCGAAGGGCGCCGGCAGCGCGGAGCAGAAGACGTCGTCCCGCGTGAAGCCGCCGGCCTCGAGCGCGAGCTCGTGGTAGCGGATCCAGCGGCGCTGGTCGTGCATCACGCACTTCGGCAGGCCCGTCGTGCCCGAGGTCGAGTTGAGCAGCCAGAGCTCGTCGGCCGCGAGCGCGCGCGCGCGGATCGCAGCGGCGAGCGCCGCGCCGCGCGGGGCATCGCGCGCTGCGGCGAAGATCCGGTCGCCGGCCGCGAAGTGGCCGTCGCAGGCCATGAGCGCCAGCTGCTGCCCCTCGGCGCCGAGCTCGGCGGCGAGGCCGGGAAGCTCGCGCTCGTGTCCGGTCTCGCGCGCGACGAGCGCGCGCGCGCGCGTCTTGCGCAGCAGGTGGCGCAGCTCGTCGCGCCCCGCGCGCGGCCCGATCCCGACGATCACGCAGCCGGCCTTCTCGACGCCGGCGAAGGCCACGTGCACGCCCGGGCCGTCGGGCAGCCAGACCGCGACGCGCTCGCCGCGCGCGAGCCCCGCGGCGACGAGCGCGCCCGCGAGCGCGTCCGAGCGCTCGTGGTAGTCGCGCCAGCTCAGGCGCTCGTCCTCGCAGAGGAAGGCCGGCGCGTCCGGGCGCTCCTGCGCGTGCCACGCGATCGTCTGCGCGAGCGTCCTCACAGCGCGCCCCAGATCGCGCGCCCGGCGAGCAGCGGGGAGTCGGGAGGCAGCACGCCGCAGCGCGCGCCGAGCTCGAAGGTCGCGAGCTCCGGGCCGCTGCAGGCCGGCCAGCGCCCGATCCCCGGATGCGACGGATCGCCGCTGCGCGCGAACGCGAGCCAGGCGTCCATGAGCTGCTCGGAGAGGCGCCGCGCGGCCGCATCCGCGCCCGCGAGCTCGCGCGCGCCCGGCAGCTCCAGCGTGCCGAAGGTGAAGGGCAGGTCGAGCGCGTGGCACGCGCCGAGCCGGCCGCCCTCGAGCGGCGACTCCCAGCTGAAGAGATAGAGATAGGTCTGCGGCTGCTGCGCGGCCTGCGCGGCCGCGAGCTGCGCCGACGGCCACGCGAGCGAGAGGTCCGTCTGGATCGCGCTGAAGAGCTCCGCGCCGCTCACGGGAACGCCGCGCCGCGCGAGCAGCCCGCGATAGGCCTCGACGAGCACCGCCGCGCGCGCGCGGCCGTCGCGCGCCGTGCCGGGGACCTGCGCCTCGAGAATCCTCTCGACGAGCGCCTCGGGCATCGCGGCGCCCGCGGGCTGCGCGAGCTGGAAGAGCTTCATCTCGTCGCGCGTGGTCCCGATCACGAGCGCGACCTCGCGCGCGCTGCCGCGCGCGATCGCGTCGAGCGGCCGCTCGGGCAGGAGCTCGCCGTCGATCACGGGCAGGAAGAACATGCCCTTCGGGTGCGGGCCGGCCTCGATGCAGGCCTGCTGCGCGTCGAGCAGCGCGCCGAGCGGGAGCTCCGCGAGGCGCTTCGCGAGCTCGTCCGGCTGCGCGCCTGCGACGCCGAGTCGATCGAGCAGCAAGCCGGCGCGGCACTGCGCCTCGTCCGCGCCGATCATCCCGTCGGGCGCCGCGCTCTGCGCGATCGCGCGCTGGAACAGGCCGCGCGCGGCCGGCATCGCGAGCAGCGCGACGATGCTGCCCGCGCCGGCCGACTCGCCGAAGACCGCGATCCGCTCGGGATCGCCGCCGAACGCGGCCGCGTTCTCGCGCAGCCAGCCGAGCGCTGCGATCTGGTCCTGGAGGCCGCGGTTCGCGCTGCCCGGGCCGAGCGCGGGATGCGCGAGAAAGCCCAGCGCGCCGACGCGGTACGAGAGCGCCGCGACGACGGCATCGCCGCGGCGCGCGAGGCGCGCGCCGTCGTAGAGCGGCGAGCTGCCCGCCCCGGTCGCGAACGCGCCGCCCGGGATCCACACGAGCACGGGCCGCCGCGCGCCGTCGCAGCCGGGCGTCCAGAGATCGAGCGCGAGGCAGTCCTCGCCCTGCGCCTGGTCGCCGAGGATCCCGAGCCGGCGCGAGAGCGGGTCGACGCGCTGCGGCGGAATCGGCGCGGGCACGAGCGCATCGCGCGTGCCCTGCCACGCGGGCGCGGCCCGCGGCGCCGCGAAGCGCAGCGCACCCGCTGGAGCGGCCGCGTAGCGCACGCCGCGAAACACGCAGAGGCCGCCCTCGCGCGCGCCGCGCAGCACTCCGGCGCGCGTCTCGACGACCTCGCGCATGCGCCCGTCGACCTCCGACCGCGACTGCCCCGAAGCCCCGCATCCTACAACGCGAGGGGCGGCGCCCCGCGCGGCCGGACGGGGTCGGGGCGGCGCGCGTCGGACCGGGGTCGAAGGCACGGCGCCCGGGACTCTGCATCCCTCGGCCCCCCGCTCCCGGGTACCATCGCGCTCCGGAGGAGCTCCGTGAGACTCGACAGACCGCGTGTGCCCCCGCTCCCCGAGGATCAGCTCGACCCGGAGCTGCGCGTGCGCTTCGGCTCGGGCCCGATCCTCAACATCTTCCGCACGCTCGCGAACCACGCGCCGCTCGCGAAGCGCTGGACGGTGTTCGCGAACCACGTGCTCGCCAGGTCCACGCTGCCGGCGCGCGAGCGCGAGATCCTGATCCTCCGCATCGGCTGGCTGTGCCGCTCGGGCTACGAGTGGGGCCAGCACGTCGCGATCGGGAGGGCCGCGGGCCTCTCGGAGGAGGAGATCGCGCGCATCGCGGCGGGCCCGGACGCCGCGGGCTGGAGCGCTCCCGAGCGCGCGCTGCTGCGCGCCACCGACGAGCTGCACGGCGATGCCTTCATCAGCGACGCCACCTGGGCCGAGCTCGCGAAGCGCTGGAACACGCAGCAGCTGATGGACCTCGTCTTCACGGTCGGGCAGTACAACCTGGTGTCGATGGCGCTCAACAGCTTCGGCGTGCAGCCCGAGCCGGGCCTGCCGCAGCTGCCGGAGCCCTGAGCGCGCGCCGGGGGATCGCGACTCCGAGCCCCGCCGCGCGCCGCGGCGCCGGCTCGCCCGTCGACTACCGGGTGCGGATCGGAAGCTTCGAGTAGCCTCGCACTGCACTTCCGGTGTGCACGATCTCGCAGTGCTCCCAGTCGACCTCCCAGCTCGGGAAGCGCGCGAGCGTCTCCTCGAGGATGATGCGCGCCTCGAGCCGCGCGAGCGGCGCACCCAGGCAGACGTGCGGGCCGACGCCGAACGAGAGATGGCGGGAGATCTTGCGCTCCACGTCGAGGCGGTCGGGATCGGGGAACTGCCGGGGATCGCGGCCCGTCGCCGCGGTGACGAGCAGCAGCACGGCGCCTTTGGGAACGCGCTCGCCGTGCAGGGTGACGTCGCGTTGCACGCAGCGAGCCAGCGAGAGCGAGGGCGGCTCGTAGCGCAGGATCTCCTCGACGGCGCCCGGAACGAGCTCCGGGCGCGCGACGAGCTTGGCCCGCTCCGCAGGAAAGCGGGCCAGGGAGGCGCCCGCCCAGCCCACGAACTTCGCGAGCGTCTCGTTGCCCGCGACTGCGAGGAGGTGGATGAATCCCACCGCCTCGGCATCCGTGAGCTTGCGCCGCGGGCCGGCCGGCTCCGCGAGCTCGGCCTCGAGCAGGTCGGTCATCAGGTCGTCGCGCGGGGTCCGCCTGCGCTGCGCGACGTAGCGCTCGATGTAGTGCGCGAGCTCCTCGCCGACCTCGTGGTTGCGCTGCATGCCGAGCTCGCCCGGCTCCCGATGCAGGCCCGCGTCCGCGAGCTCGCGAACGCGATCGCGGTCGGAGTCCGGAATGCCCAGCATGACGCTGATCACCCTGCCGGGGAGCAGCGCTCCGAAGTCGGCCACGTAGTCGAAGCCTCCGGAGCCGACCCGCTCGTCGAGGATCTCCCGCACGAGATCGCGCACCAGCGGCTCGAGCGCCGCGATCCGGCGCGGAGTGAAGGCGCGGCTGAGGAGGTTGCGCTGCGCCGTCTGCTCGGGCGGATCGAGCGTGATGATCGACCGCATGAAGAACGGGATCGGTCCGGCCCGAATCACCTCCAGGATGTCGCCGCGCGCCGAGGAGTAGGTCTCCCAGTCGAGGCTCGCGTCGAGCACGTCTCCGAAGCGCGTGAGCGCCCAGAAATCGTGCCGCTCGTTGCGGTAGAGCGGCGCCTCCTCCCGCATGCGCCGCCAGATCGGGTGCGGGTCCGCGTGGATCGCGTAGTCGAAGGGATCCCAGTAGAGATCGTCGAGCCCCATCGCAGCCTCCTCCGCGCGGCGGGATCGGCCGCGGCGCACTCCCTATTCTCCGTTTCCGGAAGGGGAAGTGCATGAAAAAGCAGGGCGTGGCGAGGCGCAGAGCGGTGACCCTGGCCTCGAGGAAGGTCTTGAGCCTGGAGCTCGCCAAGCGCATCGCGGCGGTCTCGGTGGCCTTCGCGCAGAGGCGGCGTTGGCCCATCGTGGTGGCGATCGTCGACGCCGGCGGCCACCTGGTCTACTTCGAGCGGATGGACGGGATCGCGACCGGCACCGTCGAGGTGGCCATCCGCAAGGCCCGGTCCGCGGCAGCCTTCGAAGTCCCCTCCAAGAATTTCGAGGACCAGATCGCCGCCGGACTCACCGGGCTGGTCGCGCTGCCGGGCCTGATGCCCTTCGAGGGAGCCGTGCCGATCCGCGTGGAGGGACAGGTGATCGGCGCGATCGCCGTCAGCGGCGTGACCAAGGAGGCAGACGGCAGCATCGCGCAGGCGGGCGCAGACGCCGTCGCCCGGATCCTCGGGGAGTAGGGCGCGCGAGGACGGCGAGCGGGGGCTTCGCCGCCGTCGACACGCGACCCGTGCCCGCGAGCTCGGAGCCATTCGCGGAGATGGCGTGGGCGCGCAATCCGAGAGGCGAGGCGTCGGGAGAGAGTCCCACCCCCAGCGAGTCTCACTCGAGGGCGTCGAAGACGTCCGCCGCGACCTCCATCGCCGCCACCATCGCCGGGAAGCCGGCGTAGATCGAGCACTGCAGGATCGCCTCGGTGATCTCGCTGCGCTCGAGACCGTTCCCGAGTCCGATCTCGATGTGCTCGCGCAGGGGGCCGAGGTTGCCCCGCGCCACGAGCACCGCGATCGTCGTCAGGCTGCGCCGGGCGGGGTCGAGGCCGGGGCGCGTCCACACGAGCGATCCCGCCTGCGTGATGAAGTCGGTGAGCTCGCTCCGGATCGCGGCCGGTGCCCGGAATCGCTCCACGTGTCGGCGTCCTGCTGCGATCGCCTCCTCGGTCGGCTCGTCCACGGCGTGTCCTCCTGCCTGGATGTCCAGGAGCATCGAAGCTACCAGCTTGCCCGTCGGGATCGCCGGTTGATACGCTGGCTCGAGCGATCCCATCGTCGGCCGGGAGGCGCCCATGTCCACGTCCGCCAGCGGATTCGACACCGCGAGCATCCCGATCATCGACATCGACTCCCACTTCACCGAGCCCGCCGATCTGTGGCAATCCCGCGCTCCGGCTCGCTTGCGCGGGGACGCGCCGCGGTTGATCGAGGATCCGGAGGCAGCAGGTGGCCAGTGCTGGGTCGCGGGCGACGTGCGCCTCTCGCCGCCGGGGCTATGCGTGATCCGGCCGGATCGCAGCAAGGAGCTCGGCGTCTTCACGCTGAGTCGCATGGACGAGATGACCCCGGCCGCAACCGACGTCGCTGCGAGGCTCGAGGCGATGGACGAGCTCGGGATCGCGATGCAGGTCGTCTTCCCGAACGTGCTCGGATTCGCGGGGGCGACGATCCTGAAGCTCGAGGACCCGGAGCTCCGGCTCTTCTGTACGACGGCCTACAACGACGCCGCCTCGCAGCTGCAGCAGGCAAGCGCCGGGCGTCTCTTCTTCCAGGCGCTGATTCCGTTCTGGGACATCGCGGCTGCGACCCGGGAGCTCGAGCGCTCCCACGACGAGCTCGGGCTCACCGGGTTCAACATGATCGACAATGCCAGCCAATGGGGTCTGCCGTCGATCCACGAGAAGTACTGGGATCCGCTCTGGGCACGGGCCGAGGAGCGCGGCATGCCGTGCAATTTCCACATCGGCGCCGGTGGCGTGGACATCGGGGCGGTCTGGCCCGGGATCAATCCGAAGCACTACCTGGCGACGCTCTCCTGCACGTTCTTCCTGAACAACTGCCGTACGATCTCGAACCTGATCTTCAGCGGTCTGCTCGACCGCTTTCCGCGGCAGAAGTTCGTCTCCGTCGAGAGCGGCATCGGTTGGATCCCGTTCATGCTGCAGGCGATCGAGTACCAGATGGACGAGAGCATCCCGGACGGCGGCGACATGAAGCTGCGGCCCACCGAGTACTTCCGGCGCCAGTTCTACGCGTCGTTCTGGTTCGAGAACGACGCGGCGCGCGCCGTGCGCGAGCTCGGCGAGGAAAACGTGCTCTTCGAGACCGACTTCCCGCACCCCACCTGTCTGTACCCGAAGGTCCGCGAGCACGTCGCGAGATCGCTCGGCGGCCTCTCGGAGCAGGCGCAGCGCAAGGTGCTCTGCGAAAACGCAGCCCGCGTCTACCAGCTTCCGAATCCGGTCTGACGCCGGCGCCGCCGGCACGCGATCACGGAGAGCTCGAACGCCGACTCCCGCCCGATGCGGACCTGGAATCCGAGGGCCGACGCGACACTGGTAGCGTTCGGACGACAACCGCTGAAAGGACCCGCAGCCCCATGCATCTCGACGCGATCGACCTCACCCGATCCGAGCTCTACCGCAATGGCTTCCCCCACGACGTCTTCACGCTCCTCCGCGCAGAGGCCCCCGTCTGGCGCCATCCGGAGACGCCCGGCTTCGAGAGCACCGGCGGCGAGGGCTTCTGGGTGCTCTCGCGCTATGCGGAGATCCGGGACGTGAACCGCCAGTCGGATCTCTTCCTCTCGTGCTCGGGCCCGGGCCTCGGCTACGAGGGCTCGGGACTGATGCTCACCGACATGGACGGCCAGCCGCACATCCGCCAGCGCAAGCTGATCAGCTCGGGCTTCACGCCGCGCATGACGAGGAAGCTCGAGGACCTCGCCCGCACGTGGGCCGTCTCGATCGTCGAGGAGGCGCTCGCTCGCGAGTCCGTGGAGTTCGTCCAGGACGTCGCCTACAAGCTTCCGATGCAGATGATCGCGGACATCCTCGGCATCCCGAGAGAAGACCGGGACTGGCTCTTCGCGCTCACGAACGACATGCTGCTCTGCGTCGATCCCGAGCACCCCGTGCCCGAATCGCAGCGACAGACGCTCGCCGCCCAGATCTTCGCCTACGGCCAGAAGATCACGGCGCAGAAACGGGCGAAGCCCGAGGACGACGTCCTGTCGCTGCTCGCCACGGTCGAGGACGAGCTCGGGAGATTGAACGAGCTCGAGCTCGATGCATTCTTCATGCTGCTCACGGTCGCGGGCAGCGAGACCACCCGCAATGCGATCTCGGCCGGGCTGCTGCAGCTCCTGGCCGAGCCCGCGCAGCTCGAGGCCCTGCGCCGGGATCCCGGCCTGATGAAGGGCGCCACCGAGGAGATCATCCGCTGGTCGTCCCCGGTCGCCTACTTCAAGCGCATCGCGGCCGAGAACACGGCGATCGCGGGCGTGCCGATCGCCAGAGGCGACCGGGTGACCCTCTGGTACCCCTCCGGCAACCGCGACGGCGACTTCTTCGAGGACCCCTTCCGCTTCGACATCCGGCGCAGGCCCAACGAGCACATGTCCTTCGGCGGCGGCGGCCCCCACTTCTGCCTCGGCGCCCATCTCGCGCGCCGGGAGATCACGATCCTCTTCGAGGAGCTCCTGAGGCGCACGGCGCGCATCGAGCAGATCGGCGACCCCGCCTACAGCGTGCTCGGGATCGGCAACCCGATCCTCGTGTCGCTCGGCAAGCTCCCGGTGCGGCTGAAGGCGGCCTAGCCGATCCTCGCGGCCGACGAGGGCCCGATCGGCGCGCGCTCCCGCGTCCGGGGCAGGGGCTGCGTGGTAGAGTGGCGCCGGGAGGTCGCTCCGAATGACCTCGCTTGGCTGGGCGCGCGCCGCGCTCGCGCTCCTCGTCGGCTGCTTCGTCCCTTCGAGCGCTGCACTCGCGGCACCCGCGTGCGGCGACTCGAACGGCGACGGCGGCCTGAGCATCGCCGACGTCCGGCTCGACCTGCGCTGTCTCGCGGGACGTGCGGCGTGCTCGGCGCGCTGCGACGTCACCGCGGACGCGGCTTGCAGCGTGGCCGATGCGCACCGGAAGCTGCGCTATTTGAAGGGCCGGGTCGCCGCGAGCGCGCTCCGCTGCAGGGCGCCCGCCGGGAGCTCGCGCTTCGTCTCCGCGGAGGGGGCGTCCGCCTTCCGCGGTGGCTTTTCGAGCCTCTACTCGACTGGACTCGCTCGGCTCTCCTTCGATGCGAGCGCGCTGGCCGACCTGGCGCGGGAGATCCAGGAGGGGGACATCTACCGCCTGCTCGGCGGCCAACTGCTGCTGAACCTGAACGCCTACCGCGGTCTCCAGATCATCGATCTGCGTGACCTGGCTCGGCCCCGGATCGCCGGCCGCCTGCGCATCTCGGGCAGGCCTGTCGAAATGCACGTCGTCGGCGACCGCGCCTTCGTGTTGCTCGATCAGTGGAATGGCTACTACGCGCGCCCCGAGACAGGCCTCGGAGAGCTCGAGCGCCGCGAGGGAGGGCTCGTGCTCGCGGTCGATCTCGGCGATCCGAGCGCTCCGCGGATTCTCGACGAGGCCCCGATTCCCGGACCGATCCGCGCCAGCCGCCTCGCCCGCACGGGAGACGTCGCCGCGCTCTACGTCGCGAGCAGCGTCTGGCAGCAGCCGCAGCCCGCGAGCGGCGCTTCTCCGGCTCTCGAGCCGCGCACGCGCCTCTCGAGCTTCGACGTCTCGAGCGGCGAGCTCTCCCGGCGGGGCGAGCTCGACGTCTCCGGCCACGCGCTCGCGGTGCAAGCCACATCCGAGGCGCTGCTCGTCGCCCGCAGCGATGCGACCGGCGCCCGAACCCTCGTCTCGCTCGTCGACATCCGCGACCCCGGCGGCGCGATCGGGCCGCAGGGCGAGGTTTCCGTCCCAGGCCGGGTCGAGAACCAGTTCAACCTCGATCTGCATCGCGGCATCCTGCGCGTCGTCAGCGAGGCCGAGCCCGGCAACAGCCTCGCGACCTTCGACGCGCGCAGCTTCACCGTGATCACGCCGATCGCGCGCGCGAGCTTCGGCGCCGGCGAGCGCCTCTTCGCGACGTTGTTTCTCGGCAACAAGGCCTTCTTCGTCAGCTACCGCGTCGTCGATCCCTTTCACGCCTTCGAGATCGGCGAGGACGGCAGCATCAGCGAGCGGGCCGAGTTCGTCGTGTCGGGCTGGAACGACTTCTTCCGCGCAGCCTTCGGCGATCGCCGCCTGATCGGAGTCGGAGTCGACGATCAGCGCGGCCGCAAGCAGGCCGTGAGCCTCTACGACATCACGGAGCTCGCGAATCCGAGCCCGCTGCTCGCGCGCGCCGAGGTCGAGCTCGACGCGACCTGGTCGGAGGCGAGCTTCGATCACCGCGCCTTCTCGGTGCTCGAGGACGCCGTCGCGGTCGCGGGCCCGGGCGGCGTGACCGAGACGGGGCTCGTGCTGCTGCCCTATCAGGGCTTCGACTCGCTGCGGCAGCACTACGAAGCAGGGGTACAGATCTTCAGCTTCTCGGAGAGCACGCTCACGCGCCGCGCTTCGATGCACCACGGGACAGCCGTGCGCCGCAGCTTCGCGCCCGAACCCGGGGTCGCAGCGAACCTGTCCGAGGAGGAGCTCGGCCTCTTCGACCTCGCGAGTCCGGACCGCCCGAACGAGCTCGGGCGCGTCGACCTCGCCCCGTCGTATTCCCGCATCCACCTGTTCGGCGACCATGCCGCGCGAGTGAGGGACGGGGATCTCCGTGATGTCGACTTCAGTCCCAGGCTGAGCGGGCCAAGCGTCGCCCCGTCCCGCGTCGAGATCATCCCGCGCGCGGCCGATCCGGATACGGCGGCGGCGGTGGCCCGCTTCGAAATACCGGGTGGCGCGCAGACCCATCGCGTGGGCCAGCTCCTCGTCGTGGTCTCGCCGGCCGTCGCGCAGGATTCGCAGTGGCCCTACACCTATCAAACGACGATCGAGGTCTGGGACCTGAGAGATCCGCGCCATCTGGTTCGCAGCGGAGCACTGACGACCGATCGCCTGCAGCCGGCGCCCCGAGAGTTCTACCCCGCTTCTGTTTTCCTGACTCCGAGGTCCTCGGGCCTTTCGCAGGACGTGTTTCCCGTGGGCAGCGGTCTCGTCTTCGCGCAGCGGCATCTGGAATCCGAGCTCGTCGGCCGCGAGGAGATCTGTTGGACCGTTCCCGCAGAACCGAATGCCTGCTACGACGCGAGCCAGGGCCAGCGGCGGGCGGGATGCCGCTACGCCGCGGGCACCCGGACCTGCAGCAGACTCGGCGGGGCCGAGGCCGAGTGCAGCGGCGACCACTACGCGTGCGTGGTGCAGGCCAGCGGGGCCAGCCACGCCTGCGAGACGATCGACCCGGCTTCGATCGCGACTGCGCAGAATTGCGACGCCTTCGAGCGCGAGCGCTCCTGGGAGCGCTACACGCTCGAGGTCCTCGATTTGAGCGACCCGAGCGCACCTGCGTTCGCCGAGAAGCTCGAACTCCCGCGCGGCGAGGAGGCCGTGAGCGCGCTCGCGGAGGGCCCCGCCGCGCGCAGGCTCTGGCTCACCACGAAGCTGCCCGCGACGCTCGCCGGCGATGCGCGCCCCCACGCGCGCTATTTCATCCGCGAGATCCAGCTCGCGAACCCGGCCTCGCCGCGCGCGGGAGACCCCGTCAACGTGCCGGGCGAGCTGATCGCCGTCGATGCGACGTCGATCTACACGCGCGACGCCGTGTGGGGCGACTCGGGCGTCGACACCGCGGTTGCGCGCCTCGAGCTCTTCGGCGGCAGCGCCTATCAGCAGGCGAGGCGCGTCTTCGAGGACCGCGCCGTCGAGGCGCTGCTGCTCGATGGCGCCGGGCACCTGCTCGTGAGCCACGGGGAGCGGCAGCGCCCCTACACGCGGTTGCACCCGCTCGCCGTCGTCGACGGCCATCCCTACGCCGCGGCGCAGACGCTGAGCGTCCTCGACGAGCGGAGCCTCGCGCCGCTCTCGAGCGTCGAGCTGCAAATCCACGCGAACCTGCGCGACGCGCGCGTCGGGCGCGCGCTCTACGAGGTTCCCGGCGGCGTCCTGATCGCAGATGTCGAGGACGCGGGCGCACCCTTCCCGCGCGCCTTCTTCGAGACGAGCGGCTTCCCGCAGCAGATCCTCTCCGATCGCCGCGAGATCCTGATCCCTGCGGGCCGCCACGGCATCCACCGCTTCGAGCTGGACGCCTTCGACCTGCGCCCGCCGCCGGACTGAAGGCCCCCGCCGAGTCGTTTCCCTTTCGGACTCGAGAGTGACCGATCGAGTGTTGAAATCCGGGACGCCTTCACGCACGAGGTGCGGGGCGATCCGACGGCGGCGGCAGGGGACGGCTGCGGACGCGCGCGGCAGAATGCGCTCCGAAGACCCGAGGTCGGGTCACTCCTCTCCACCGGCCGGACCCAGACCCGCCTCGCGCAGCAGCTCGGCCGCCTGCTCGCCGCTCGGCCCGCGGTGGGGATCCTGCGCGAGCGGCTGGAGCAGCGCGACCGCGGCGTCTCGGCGGCCGGCTTCCAGGTGGATCCGGCCGAGCGCGAGGTCGAGCGCATGGCTCCATCCGAGTTCGCGCGCGCGCTCGTACGCGCCGCGCGCCGCGTCCGCCCGCTCGCCGCGCTCGAGCGCGCGGCCGAGCCCGAACCAGGCCGCCGCCGAGCGCGCGTCGATCTCGATCGCGCGCTCGAAGTGCTGCCCTGCTGCGTCCGCGCCATCGCTCGCGAGCGCGATCTCTCCGGCGAGCCGCTGGACGCGCGCGTCGGCAGGCGCGTCGCGGAGGGCGCCAGCGATCGCCGCCCCGGCGCCGTCCGCATCCCCGGCGAGCGCGGCGGCGTACGCGAGGGCCGCGCGCGCGCGGGGACTCGCGGGCCCTGTCGCGGTCGCCGTTGCGAGCAGCGTCCGGGGGAGCCTCGGGTCGATCCACTCGCGCTCCTCGTCTGCCGCAGTCATCGCAAGCGCCAGCGATCCGAGCTCGAGCGCGACCTCGTCCGCCGCGAGCGGCTCGGGTGCCGGCGGGTCGGCGATCTCGATGGCGCTCGGATCCAGCACGAGGACTGCCGGCACGCCGCGCAGCAGATGACCGACGTGCCTCGCGAGCTCGGCGTCGAGGGTCGCGAGCGGGCGACCGAACGCAGACTCGCGCGCGGCGTCGAGCGGTACGCCCCTGGCGAGCTGGCGCTCGAAGCGGGAGAGCTCGCCGCGGCCGCGCGGCGTCCCCATCAGGTAGTGGGACAGGGCCCAGGAGGTCGCGTAGAAGTCGCGGATCTCTCGCCGGTCGATCCGGAGAGCGCCGAATCCCGCGAAGAGCTGCTCGAGCGGCAGCGCGCCGCGCTCCGCCAGCACCTCGAGTCTTCCTTCCAGCGGGCTTCCGACTACCAGCGCTCCGTCACGGATGGCGAGCGTGCTGAAGTACTCCGCGAGCCCTTCGTTGTACCAGAGTGGCAGCAGTGCGTCGCGCTGCCTCGCGAGCAACAGGTGCATGTACTCGTGGAGAAGCGCGATGCGGGTGTGGACGGCGCTCGCCTGCAGCAGCACGCAGGAATACGAGCCGTCGAGCGTCGGCAGCGCCCAGCCGGCGACTCCTCCGCCGACCTGGAAGCGCGCGGCGAGCGCGCGGTCGCCGAACAAGTAGAACGTCGTTGGGGTCGCCGAGGGAATCCTGTGGCCCAGCAGATGGACGAAGGCGGCGTCGAAACCGGCGAGATCCGACGCCAGCGCATCGAGCTGCTGCGCTGTTGCCTCTGCGACGATCCGGAGGCCAGCGGTCTCGACCGAGTGCCAACCTTCGAGGCGATCGCGCGGGACCCCGGGGCTCGCGCAGGCCGCCGCCACCCCGACCCACAGCATGGCGAGCGCCAGCCGAGAGCCGCTCGATCTCATCGCCTCAGGGTTCCTCGGGTGGAGTCAAGAGCGGATCGAAGGCGATCTCGACGGCCTCGCGCAGTACCTCCCGTTCCTGGAACAGATCTCCGCGCTGGCGAAGCTCGACTTCGTTCTGCGTGCTGACATTCGACAGGTCGACCTCCTGGACGAGCTCGAGCCCGCCGCGCCCTTCGAAGACGCGCGCGCCGTCACGCGTGAAGACCACCACGTGGACCGAGGTCACCGAGACGCTTCCCGAGACGCCTTCGAACCGGGCCCCGTCGACGACCACGTCCTGGTGGCGGCCGATGCCCTCGCGCCGCGGCGCGTTCACCTTCCGCATGCGGCGCTTCACGCCGTCCCACGAAACCCGGCCGAGGCTCGCGCGCGCCTCGTGGAGCAGGAGCGATGGCACCACGATTGCCTGGAACTCGTAGCGCCGGGCCAGCTCGCCCGCGAAGTGCGCGAGCGCGTTCCCGCTCTCCCCCTCCTCCTTCGCGCGCGTCACCGCCGACAGCCAGAGCTGCTTGGCGGTGTAGAGGTCGATCCACTGCACCTCTCGGCCATGCTCGCGCAGGTAGGCCTGGATCTCCTCGCGCAGCGGCGTGGTGCCGTCCTGGAGCTCGCCCGGGAGAGCGAGAAAGGTGTTTGGCGCGCACAACAGGAAGCTCCGGATGCCGGATGCGCCTGCGTACCCCTCGCTGATCGTGTTCGCGGATCGGGTGGCGCATCCCGAGAGCAGCGCGACGAGAGCGAGCTCCGCCAGCGCCATCCAGACGCCAATCGGCCGCATGCCGGAACTAGACCACGAAGATCGTGCCAGGATCAAGCCGGAACCTAGCTCGGACACTCCGGCGGCGGCGTTCCGCCGTATCCGGGTCCCGGTCGCCCTGATCGGCGAACCCCTTCGCTGGACTCCGGCCGCGCGTCCTGGCTCTCCGCGTGCACCTCGGGGACGAGCAGTGGGCCTGCGTTCACCCGCTGCTGCCGACGCAGCCGCGCCGCTTGGACGGCCGGGCCAATCCGCGTGAGGATCCCCGCGAGGTCCCGAACGCTTGCTGCTGGATCCTCCGTGCGGGAGCTCGATCTGCCGAGCTTCCCGGCCGCTACCCCCCTACCAGACGCGCCATCGCTGCTTCGAGCGGTGGTCTCGGGGCGAAACGCTGGAGCGCATTCTGCACGCCGTAGCCCACGACCCGGAGTAGCAGGCGGCATCGACATCACCGAGAACTTCCTCGGCGGTGCCTTCGCAGGGGCCGAGACAGGGCCTCTCGCCTCCGGGCCGGGAGGCCGTGCGCATCGCCGGTGGGCCTCCGGGCTGGCGCTCTCGATCCACCGCAGCGCGATCATCCAGACGCCGTGGACTAACGGAAACGGAATACAACCGGGTCTACGGAATCGGGGAAGGGTCCGTCCTCAGGTAGAACTCCACCCTGCGCTTCACATCGGTCCACGCGAATCGGGTCCTGCCATTCCGGTCCAGGGAGCTTGGAAGAACTGCAAGCGTCAGGATCGAATGATCAGCTTCGCCGAGCACCCAATCTCCTGGCGCAGTCGGGTCCGGCGCCGCGATCTCCAGTACCGACAGCGGCTCATGGTCAGCCCACAACCCACCGCCCTGAATGATGCAATCCAGTTCCCTCGAGTCTGCTTCGGTCCCCATATCCGCCAGTGGATACAGGAACACCAGATAGTCGCGCCCAAGCTGCCTTTCGGGAAACCATCGGTACGCAAAGAACTCGACCCACAGGTCGTTGCCCTTGAGCGATTCCACCGGGATGCCCTTGTAGCGATATCCGCAGGGGCGCTTCCACCATCGGCCGCTCTCGTAGAGGGCCACTCGCTCGGTCACCGTGACTCTTCCGATATATGCAGACCATTCTACGAGCGTTCCGAACGCGAAAACGGTTTCGTTAGGTGGGTACGGACATCCCACCAGGACCAAGGGGAGCCAATGCACAGCAATCCATTTGGCGAGCAACCAGCGTCGGGTCGGATTCACATGCCTTCGAACTCCCGCTGTTGCGCGGCCTCCTCGAAGCAACCCTCGAAGTGGAATCGCTCGTGAAGCTGCACACGATCCAGCCCCAGATATCCCAAGCAGGAGAACCGGTCGGAGTGAAGGATGAGCGGATTCGGGCTGGCGGTGGTTGCGCCGCCGTGGATCGTGACCCGCGGGCTTCTTCCAGGCAATCGTCTCGGCGGGCTCGGGATCGTTTCACCAGAGATCGTCTCCCCTCCGACATTCCTTGCGTGTTGCCTTGCCGACTCCGAAGTCGGCTAGAAAGCGGTCCTCCCGTAGAGTCGGCGACCAAAGCTCAGTATGCCACCTTCCTCGACGGCGAATCGATTCAGGAGATCGGGGAAGATGTCGACAGGAATATCGCCGCTCCACTTCAGCGCGGCGGTCGGCTCGTCCAGTCTCGCCGGTGCGTTCGGATCGGGCACGCGAGCGCACAAGGATGAGCAGAGAGAGGGAGATCGAAGCCCGATCACGGTTCCGGTCCGGTGTACTGTCCGCAGTTGCGTCCGACCGACCAACGTGACGATCTCGGATCAGTCGAATCCTGAGGCTCCTGGCCCGAGGTACCCGGCTGGGCGCCGAGGCATACCGCCTCGCCGCCGAATCACCACCCTCGAGCAGCGCGAGGAGGCCGGGCTCGCTCCGTCTTCACGTTGCGTGCGCACACCCGGTTGCCGACTCGCCATCTCGGCGAGAATTCGACGCGCCTGCTCGACCGCGTAGCGTCCGGAAGGGCTTCCGCGCGACCCGGCTGGAGCAGCACGCGCTCCGCCGCAGCCTCGCACTCTGGTGCTTTCGCGGACTCTGCCCTCGAGCTTCGACAGGGTGTCTTCCCGGCTCGGTTGCTCGTCCTCTCTGCGTGCTTCTTCATGCAATCGCCTTCCTGGCCTTGCCATCGAGCGAGCACGGATCGAACACCCGCGCCGGGCCGCCGTCGTCGCCGCAGGAACGCGGGCCGCGCAGAGCCGCTGCCCGCGCCGAGGCGGTCTCGCGCACGCGCCCCTTGAACTCCGACCGGCACTGCTGAGAGACTCCGCATCCTACGACGCCGAGGGGACGCGACCGCAGATGCAGATCCGTTTCACACCCGAACAGGAGGCCTGGCGCCAGGAAGTCCGGAGCTTCCTCGACCGCGAGCTTCCGCCCGCGCAGGCCTTCGACACCGAGTTCGACGAGGACGAGGAGCGCTGGGCCTTCGCGCTCGAGTTCACGCGCAAGCTCGGCGCGAAGGGCTGGATCGGCCTCGGCTGGCCGCGCGAGTACGGCGGGCTCGAGCGCCCCGCGGCGGAGCGCTTCATCCTGGCCGAGGAGCTCACCTACCGCGAGGCGCCGCTCGTGAACTCGATCGGCCACGGCCTCGCCGCGGGCACGCTGCTGCTCGGCGGCACGGAGCAGCAGAAGCGCCGCTTCCTGCCGCCGATCGCGCGCATGGAGACCTTCTGGGTCGAGGGCCTCTCCGAGCCCGGCGCGGGCTCGGACCTCGCCGCGCTCACGACCTCCGCGCGCCGGGACGGCAGCGACTGGATCGTGCGCGGCCAGAAGACCTACACGACCTGGGGCCAGCGCGGCGACGTGATGTACCTCGCGGCGCGCAGCGACCCCTCGAGCCGGCGCCACGAGGGCCTCAGCATCTTCTGCCTCGACATGAAGGCGAAGGGCGTGACGCTCTCGCCGCTCGACAACCTCGGCGGCGGGCGCCAGAACCACACCTACCTCGACGACGTGCGGCTGCCCGCCGAGATGCTGCTCGGCGAGGAGGGCCAGGGCTGGCGCTACATCATGAACGCGTTCTACGGCGGCGGCGGCCACGCCGCGCACATGTACTACCAGCGCATGCTCGACACGCTGGTCGCCTGGTGCCGCGAGCACCGGCGCGGCGGGCGCCGCGTGATCGACGACCCGATCGTGCGGCAGGAGCTCGGCGCGCTCGCGGTGATGGTCGAATCGGTGCGGATGCTGATGTACGAGAGCGTCTCGAACGCGGAGCGGCAGCGCGCGCCGGCCTTCGCGGGCGCGCTCGGCACGGTCGTGATGAAGGAGCTGCGACCGCGCTTCTCCGAGACGCTGCACCGGATCGTCGGCCCGCTCGCGCAGCTCCGGCCCTCGCGCTTCGCGCCCTTCGAGGGCCTGGCCGAGGCCTGGTACCGGCACTCCTACGCGAACCACGCGGGCGGCACGCCGCAGGTGAAGCGCATGGTGCTCGCGACGCGCGGGCTCGGGCTGCCGCGATGAGCAAGCGGTCTTGCCGCGCGCAGTGAGCCGCAGGCGAACGGAGATCATCAGGTGAACGCGCGAACGGAAGTCATCGATCTCGAGCTCGACGAAGGCCACGAGCTCCTGCGCCGCAGCGCGCGCGAGTTCCTCGCGAAGCGCTTCCCGCTCGCGCGACTGCGCGAGGTCGAGAAGAGCGAACTCGGCTACGACCCAGAGCTCTGGCGCGAGATGGCCGCGCTCGACTGGGCCGGGCTCGGCCTGCCCGAGGAGCTCGGCGGCGCCGCGGCCGGCTTCCTCGCGCAGTACGCGCTGCACCTCGAGCTCGGGCGCGCGCTCGTGCCCTCGCCGCTGCTCGCGTCGTCGGTGATCGCGGCGGAGCTCCTGCTCGCCGCGGGCGGCGACGCCGAGCGCGAGCTCCTGCGCCGCATCGCGTCGGGCGACGCGATCGTCGCGCCCGCGCTCGACGAGCCCGAGGGCGGCTTCGGACTCGACTCGATCCAGCTCGCCGCGCGCCGCGTCTCCGGCGGCTGGCAGCTCTCGGGAACCAAGCTCTTCGTGCCCTACGCGCACGTCGCGGAGCGCGTGCTCGTCGCGGCGCGCAGCGCGCCGGGCCCGGACGGCATCTCGCTCTTCCTGCTCGAGCGCAACAGCCCGGGCCTCGTCGTCGAGGCGCTCCCGAACATCGCCGACCTGCCGCTCTTCGCCGTCGAGCTCGACGGCGTGCGCGCGGGCGAGCGCGAGCTCGTCGGCAAGCCCGACTGCGCGGGCGCGGCGCTCGAGGCCGCCTGGGAGCGCGCGGGCATCCTGCACTGCGCCGAGCTCGTCGGCGCGGGCGAGCGCGTGCTCGAGCTGACCCTGCGCTATGCGCAGGACCGCGAGCAGTTCGGCAGGCCGGTCGGCCAGTACCAGGCCGTGCAGTACCTCTGCAGCGACATCGCGATCGACGTGCACCTCGCTTCGCTGCTCTCGCGCCACGCGGCCTGGCGGATCGACGCGGGCCTGCCCGCGAGCTACCAGGCCGCCGCCGCGCGCGCGCACGCGGGCGTCGCCGCGCAGCACATCGTGCGCCAGGCCCACGAGGTCTTCGCGGGCGCCGCCTTCATGCTCGAGAACGACCTGCAGCTCTTCACGCGCCGCGCGAAGCACTGGGAGCTGGCACTCGGCGACGCGCGCTACCAGCTCGAGCGCCTCGCCGCGCAGCTCGAGAGCGCCGGCATCGGCTGAGCCCCGGCGCGCGCCGCGCGCCGCGCCTATCTTGCAGACCGCACCGGAGGAGATCCCGAGTGGCCGTGGAGATGCGCTTTCGAGTTTCGGACGAGATCGAGCTGGTCGGCGACGCCGAGGGGGACCCGCGCGCGCCCGCGGTGCTGCTGCTCCACGGCGGCGGACAGACGCGGCACTCGTGGTCGGGCACCGCGCTGCGCCTGGCCGAGGCCGGCTTCCGCGCGATCGCGCTCGACCTGCGCGGCCACGGCGACAGCTCCTGGGCGGGTCCGCGCGGCTACCGCATCGACGACTTCGCGGCCGACCTGCGCGCGGTCGTCGCCGAGCAGGGCGGCGCGCCCGCGCTCGTCGGCGCGTCGCTGGGCGGTCTCACCTCGCTGATCGCGCCGGGCGAGCCGCCGCGCTGCGCCTGCTCGGCGCTCGTGCTCGTCGACGTCGCGCCGCACATGGATCCCGATGGGCGCGACCGCATCGGCGAGTTCATGCGCGCGAAGCCGGAGGGCTTCGCGTCGCTCGAGGAGGCCGCCGACTCGGTCGCGGCGTTCCTGCCGCACCGGAAGCGCCCGCGCAGCCACCAGGGCCTCGCGAAGAACCTGCGCCGGCATCCCGACGGCCGCTGGCGCTGGCACTGGGACCCCGCGTTCATGGGCGGCGGCCTCGAGGAGTCCGCGGACGACCCCGCGCGCTTCGAGGCGGCCGCGCGCGCGCTCCGCGTGCCGACGCTGCTCGTGCGCGGCGGCATCAGCGACGTCGTGAGCAAAGAGGGCGTGCGCCGCTTCCTCGAAGTGCTGCCGAGCGCCGAGACCGTCGACGTCGCCGACGCGGGCCACATGGTCGCGGGCGACCAGAACGACCCCTTCAGCTCGGCGGTCGTCGAGTTCCTGCTGCGCGCGCTCGGCCCCGAGCGCGGCCGCGCGGTGGTCGCCGCGGGCGCATGACGACCGGACCACGCATCCATGCTGAACAGGAATGACGTGACTCGAGCTGCAGATCGACGAGAAGCTAGGGGAAGCTTCGTCGGGCTGGTGATCGGGGTCCACACTCGAGTGCACCGTGCTGATGCCCGGAATCCAGAGGGCCCGCCTTCATCGCTTGGATCTCACGAGGAGAACACAGTGCATCGAGGGGGATGGGCGACCGTACCAGGAGCAGTCCGTCGATGGAATCGACGAACTCTGCTGCCTCGAGGACACTGCCGGTCCTGAGATCGAAGACGATCGAATAGCGAGTCACGCTTCTCCCGTTCTTCCGCCGGGGCACGTTGAGAGTGAGGTACGGTGGCAATAGGCTCAGATCGTGATCCCACGAGCCTGATGCTGTCATGAAGGTTCCAACCGGAAACTGGAACATCCTTGCCAGGCAGTGCGGAAGGTCACGGTGTGACGATCCGAATTGCAGGTGCACGGCGACGCGTTCGATCATCCAAGGAACGGACCGCCGCAACTCGACCCGGATGTGCACGGGCGCGAGCTCGTCGGGAATCCCGTAGATGGTTCCTCCGGTCAGGATTTCAAAGAATGTGTCCTGGTGTGCCACGGCCGGACATGGGGCGACGATGACCAGCGCGAGCAGAATGATCCACGAGTGGCCGGAGACCTCTCGAGGCACCCTCTCCCTGCCTCCTTCTGCCTGTGTATACCTGATCTCGAGAATCCCGACGCGGGGAGCCCTGCAAAGTCGGCTGATCGATCCGCCTGGAACTGAGAATCGAAGAAAGGGCTCTCCCGGCGCGAATCCGTCCCGCAGTGCAGAGGAACTCGGAAGACCAGGTAGTCGGGCCGACGCTACTTGGATCGTTCGAGTCGGATGCTCCCTGCCGAGTCGGCATCGTCATCCTGCAGATCCAGCACGAGATGATCGGCCGAAGCAAATGCTGGAAGCCAGCGGGACCAACGCTCGCTACCCCGCCAAAATACCATCACTGGAGAGAGCACGACCTCCATCGAGCCGGGAGGCCACCAGCGGCCAAGCTCACGATCCGAAGTCCAGGCTGTGCGGGCTGCCTCGTAAGTGAGATCCCGCTTGAGGTCGATCCAGGCGTACGGGAGCGTCTCCGTGTCGATTCGCGGATCTCGCGATACGAGGGTCCACCGACCGAGATAGGGCTTTGCCGCAGCACATTCGCCCGGGCCTCCGAACTCCCTCGTCGCCACCCAGGTGAACGAGTCCTGTTCCTCGAGAAAATCGATCGTCGACGGCGTCATCTGCGCAATCAGCACGACTGCGGCAGCCATCAATGCAATGCCGTTGAGCAGGGCGATGGCCAGATCCGTCCAGTCAGCCGGAAAAGCCGGATGGGTCAAGCAGACTGCGTTGAGGAGGAATAGCATCGCGAACGAAAGGGAAAATAACGCGAAGATGGGCCAGCTTCCATCGCTCGAGTCGAACCAACCCTCGTGGAAGGGCCGGCATCCGTAGAAGAAGAAAAAGGCGTAGTGGGTGATGCGAAAGAGCTCGAAGAAGAACACGATGGTGATGGTTACGAGAGCGATCGAGATTCCACTCTCCGTCGGGGGATCCGACGACGAACGACTCGGCCGCCACAGCATGCTGTCACTCTACCTGCTTTCCATCCGACGCTCCCGGTCCTCCCTCCAGCAAGCCAACCTAGCCGCCTGCGCTTGGCGCTTTGGCCGATCCGGTGCATTGGGCCGCCCGACACGACCGCCTCATTCCTCGCCGCTCCGACCGCGCAAGGCCGGCGCGCGCCTCTCTCAGTGCGAGGCCACGCCTCGGCACACGTCCGGGCCGCCTGGACTCGGAAGCCACCCGCTGGGCAGAGCCTGGCCTCGTAGTCACACTGTAGTTATCCTGGCCGCGCGTGCCCGATCTCGGATTCGAATGGGACGAGCGGAAGAATGCCCAGAACCGGCAGAAGCACGGAATCTCCTTCGAAGAGGCGCAGACCGTGTTCCTCGATGATCACGCCCTGTTGATCGATGATCCGGACGACACGCGCGAGGAGGACCGGTTCCTGCTCCTCGGGATCAGCGCGAACCTTCGAACGCTCACGGTCTGTCACTGCTATCGAAGGCGAGATTCGGTGATTCGAATCATCTCCGCGCGGCGCGCAGATCGAAGCGAGCGTGCAGAGTACAGGAAAAGGTGGAAGCGATGAGGAAGCGCTACGACTTCTCGAAGTCTCGAAAGAACCCCTACGCGAAGCGGCTGAAGCAGCAGATCACGATCCGGCTGGACGAGGAGACGCTGGCTTATTTCAAGGATCTCTCCGAAGAGGCGGAGATCCCGTATCAGACCCTGATCAACTTCTACCTGCGCGAATGTGCCAGGACGAAGAAGCGCCCATCCATGAAGTGGAAGGCAGCCTAGCGAGAGACTCCGCTCGGCCGATACGCGACGGCAAGGCGCGATCGCATCGGGCTCGAATCGCGCGCGGGCGTCGCCGCCCGCCTCACTCCTCCCCCGTCGGCCCGCGGAAGACCGGCGCGCGCTTCTCGCGGTGCGAGGCCAGGCCCTCGGCCGCGTCCGGGCCGCCGAGGCCCAGGAACTCGTAGGCGAGCGAGGCGTCGAAGGTCGGCGCCATCGCGCGGTACCAGTGGTTGAGCGTGTGCTTGGTCCAGCGGATCGCGCTCTGCGCGCCCTGCGCGAGCGCGCGCGCGACCGCGAGCGCGCGCTCCTGCAGCTCGGAATCCTCGACGCAGAGCGAGACGAGGCCGATGCGCTCGGCCTCCTCGCCCGAGAGCGTCTCGCAGGTGAGCAGGTAGTACTTGGCCTTGGCCATGCCGCAGAGGAGCGGCCAGCAGATCGCCGCGTGGTCGCCCGCGGCGACGCCGAGGCGGGTGTGGCCGTCGATGATGCGCGCGGTCTTCGCGGCGACCGAGACGTCCGCGAGCAGCGCCGCGACGAGCCCCGCGCCGACCGCGGGGCCGTGGATCGCCGAGACGATCGGCTTCGAGCAGTCGATCACGTTCCGCACGAGGTCGCGCGCCTCGCGCAGCACGCGCAGGCGGTCGGGATAGCTGCGGATCGCGCCGTCGATCAGATCGAAGCTGCCGCCCGCCGAGAAGCCCTTGCCCGCGCCGCGCAGGAGCACGACGCGCACCTCGGGATCGCGGTCGATCTCGGGCCAGACGTCGGCGAGCTCGCGGTGCATCTCGGGCCCGACGGAGTTGAGGCCCGGAGCCGAGAGCACGAGGCGCAGGATGCCGGGCTCGGGGCGCTCGAAGACGAGGCTCGGGAACTGCGCGTAGCGGTCGCTCATGCTTCTCTCCGGAGCTGGAAGTCGGATCAGCCTACAGTATCGGGCGCTGCGGCCGCGCGGCCTCGCCGCCGCGGTCGCGCGCGCGCGAGCGAGGCCGGGAGGAGGCGCTGGCGATGCCGGAGCAGCGGGTGGCGATGGTGACCGGAGCCGCGCGCGGGATCGGCGCCGCGATCGCAGAGCAGCTCGCCGCGGGCGGCGACGCCGTCGCGCTTTGCGATCTCGATGCCGCGCAGGCGCGCGCGACCGCCGAGCGGCTGCGCGCAGCCGGCGCGCGCGCGCAGGCCTTCGAGATCGACGTCGCGCGCGGCGACTCCGTCGCGCGCGCCGTCGCCGCGATCGAGGCCGCGCTCGGCCCGGTCGAGGTGCTCGTGAACAACGCGGGCATCGACGTGATCGCGCGCTTCCTCGAGACCGATGAGGCGACCTGGGACCGGCTCTGGTCGGTGAACCTGAAGGGCGTGCTGCACTGCTGCCGGCGCGTGCTGCCGGGCATGATCGAGCGCGGCCGCGGCCGCATCGTGAACCTCGCCTCCGACGCGGGCCGCGTCGGCTCGAGCGGCGAGGCCGTCTACTCGGCGACCAAGGGCGGCGTGATCGCGTTCACCAAGGCGCTCGCGCGCGAGATGGCGCGCCACGCGATCACGCTGAACTGCGTCGCGCCCGGACCGACCGACACCGCGCTGCTCGCGCAGGTCGCGGCCTACAGCGAGAAGCTCCACGCGGGCCTCGCGCGCGCGATCCCGCTCGGCCGCGTGGGCCAGCCCGCGGAGGTCGCGGCGGCGGTCGCCTTCCTCGCGAGCGACGAGGCCGCCTACATCACGGGCCAGACGCTCTCGGTGAGCGGCGGCCTCACGATGGCCTGAGGCCGCGCCGGGCCGGCTTTTCCCCTATTTTTTGCGGCGAGCCTCCAAGGAGACCCCCCATGCAGCTCGACGACCTGATCCTCGTGAGCGTCGACGACCACATCATCGAGCCCCCGAAGCTCTTCGACCGCCACATCGCGCCGAAGTTCAAGGGCCGCGAGCCGCGCGTCGTCGTCGATCCGAAGACCGGCGTGCAGACCTGGAGCTGGGAGGGCGGCTCGTCGATGATGGCCTTCATCAACGCCGTCGTGACGCTGCCGAAGCACGAGTGGGGCTTCGACCCGGGCTCGCACGCGGAGATCCGTCCCGGCTGCTACGACGTCGCGGCGCGCGTGCGCGACATGGACAAGAACGGCGTGCTCGCCTCGATGTGCTTCCCCTCCTTCCCGAGCTTCAGCGGCCGCTTCTTCGCGCAGGTCGACGACAAGGCCCTGGCCCTCGGCGTGCTCGAGGCCTTCAACGACTGGGCGATCGAGGACTGGGCCGGCAGCCACCCGGGCCGCTTCATTCCGCTCGCTCTGCCCGCGATCTGGGATCCGCAGCTCGCGGCGAAGGAGCTCCGGCGCGTCGCGCGCAAGGGCTGCACGGTGATGACCTTCACCGAGGACCCGCGCAACCTCGGCCATCCGAGCATCCACTCGGGCCACTGGGATCCCTTCTTCGCGGCCTGCTGCGACGAAGACGTGGCGCTCGCGATCCACATCGCCGCAGACGGCATGGGGCTCCCCGGCGGCGAGGACTCGCCGATCGACACGCGCGTCACGATCCCGACCTGGAACGCGCTGCCGACGCTCGCCGAGTGGCTCTGGAGCCCGACGCTGCTCAAGTTCCCGAAGCTGCGCATCGCGCTCTCGGAGGGCGGCACCTCGTGGATCCCGGGCTTCCTCGACCGCATGGAGCGCCACTACTCGAACCAGAAGTGGACGGGTGCGAACCTCGGCGGCCTGACGCCGACCGAGCTCTTCCGCAACCACTTCCTGACCTGCTTCATCAGCGACCCGTCGGGGCTCCTGCTGCGCGACCGCATCGGGATCGACAACATCGCCTTCGAGACGGACTACCCGCACAGCGACTGCATCTTCCCGGGCGCGCCCGAGGACCTCTGGCAGCACTTCGAGGCCTGCGGCGCGAGCGACGCCGAGCGCCGGCGCATCGGCTTCGAGAACGCCTGCCGCTGGCTGCGCTTCGATCCCTTCCGCCACGTCCCGCGCGCCGAGGCGACGGTCGGCGCGCTGCGCGCGCGCGCCGTCGGAGTGGACACGCGCACGCGCTCGAAGCGCGAGTACAAGGCGGAGTTCGAGGCCGCGCACGCGCGCGCCTGAGGCCTAGCCCCGGTCGAGGCGATCCGAGCGCGCGGTCAAGTCGGGCCAGAACGCGTCCGCGCCGCGCGCGGCGACCTCCCGCCCGAGCCGCGCGGCCCAGTGGCGGTCGTTGCCGAGCTCGCTGCGCCACGCGAGCAGGCGCTGCGTGTAGAGGCGCAGGTCCTGCTCGCGCGTGAAGCCGATCGCGCCGTGGATCTGGTGCGCGCCCGGCGCGACGACGTCGATCGCGAGGTTCGCGCGCAGCCGCGCGCAGGCGATCTCGAAGCCGGCCTCGCCGCGGTCGGCCGCGCGGCACGCGGCCGCGCTCGCGCAGTCGACCGCGAGCACCTCCTCGCCCATCGCGGCGAGCTGCTGCTGCACCGCCTGGAACTGCGCGAGCCGCCTGCCGAACTGCACGCGCTGGCCCGCATGGGCGATCGAGCGCTCGAGCGCGGCCAGGAGCGCGCCCGCGATCTGGCCGGTGCGCAGCAGCGCGGCCTGGTCGAAGAGCGCGGCCTGCAGACCGGCGTCCCCGGCGCGCGGCGGGCGGGCCGCGACCTCGGCGCGCGCATCCCTGAAGCGCAGCCGGTCGCGCGGCTCGTCAGCGAGATTGCAGCCGGCATCGACGCCGGCCGCGTCCGCGGGCCGGAGCAGCGCGAGGCGCGCCCCGCCGGTAGTCGGGAGCGCCGCGACCACGCCCGACGCGGCGGCGCCCCACGGCACGCCGGCGAGCTCGCCGCTGAAGCGCCACTCCCCGCGCGCCTCGCGCAGCCGACCCCGCGCGCGCAGCGCGAGACTCAGGACGCCGTCCGGACGCTCGATCCCCGCCGCGGCGAGGCAGCGCGCCGCGAGCAGCGTCTCGCAGAGCGGCAGCGGAATCGCGGCGTGCCCGAGCGCGCGCGCGACGACGCGCGCGTCCTCGAAGCCGCCGCCCGCGCCGCCCTGCGCCTCCGGCACGAGCAGCGCGCCGAGACCGAGCGCCTCGACCCGCGCCGCGAGCGCGGCGTCGAGCGCGCCGCCCGCCTGCAGCGCGTCGCGGCGCGCGGCCGCGTCCGCGAACACGCGCTCGAGCGTCTCTGCGAGCAGCGCGCGCGCGTCGCTCATCGCAGGCCGAGCCCGCGCGCGACGATGCCGCGCAGGATCTCGCGCGTGCCGCCGCGCAGCGAGAAGGAAGGCGCGATCTGGAGCAGGGTCGCGAGCGCGCGGGCGAGCTCGCTCTCGCCCTCGAGCTCGAGCCCGGAATCCGCGAGCGCCTGCACCGCGCGCGGAATCTCCTGCTCGAAGCTGTTGCCGAGGTCCTTCACCACCGCGGCCTCGACCATCGGGTCGCGACCGAGCGCGAGCTGGCCCGCGACCGAGAGCGACATCTGCCGCAGCGTCCAGAGCTGCGCGCTCATGCGGCCGATCGCGCCGCGCAGCGGCTCGGCGGGCTCGGGCCCGACCGCGCGCAGGAGCTCGGCGAAGAGCGCGAAGCTCGAGAGGTAGCGCTCGGGGCCGCTGCGCTCGAGCGAGAGCTCGGAGGTCACCTGCGCCCAGCCCTCGCCCTCCCGGCCGAGCAGCGCGTCGTCCGGCACGGTCGCTTCGTCGAAGAAGACCTCGCCGAAGTGATCGCCGCCGACGAGATCGAGGATCGGGCGCACGCGGATGCCCGGGGTGTCGAGCTCGAGCAGGAACTGCGAGAGGCCCGCGTGGCGGTCCTTCTCCTCGGCGCGCGTGCGCACGAGCGCGACCATGAGCTGGCTGCGCTGCGCGTGCGTGGTCCAGATCTTCTGGCCGCGCAGGCGCCAGCCGCCGGGCACGCGCGTCGCGCGCGTCCTCACGGCCGCGAGGTCCGAGCCCGCGTTCGGCTCGCTCATGCCGATGCAGCAGTAGATCTCGCCCGCGGCCATGCGCGGCAGCCAGCGCTCGCGCTGCGCCTCGCTGCCGTGGCGCAGGAGGCCGGGGCCGCACTGGCGGTCGGTGATCCAGTGCGCGCCGACGGGCGCGCCGGCCGCGAGCAGCTCCTCGAGCACCACATAGCGCTCGAGCGCGCTGCGCTCGTGTCCCCCGTAGCGCTTCGGCCAGACCATCCCGATCCAGCCGCGCGCGCCGAGCTTGCGGCTGAAGTCCGCGTCGAAGACGGCCCAGGAGTCGAGGCGTCTGCGCGCGGGGATCGCGCCGAGCTCCTGCGCGAGGAAGGCGCGCAGCTCGGCGCGCAGCTCCGGAATCCCGGACGGGAGCGCTACCGGATCGAAGCGGAAGCCCTGCACGAAACCTCGCTCTGCCAGGCGCCGGAGCGTACACCCTCGGCCGGCGCCTCCGGCCGACCGCGCGGCGCCGCGCGGAGTAGAATCGCGCCGTGGCCCGAGCAGCAGCGCGCGCGAAGACCCGCAGGCCGAAGGCGAAGGCCGGCAGCGCGCGCAAGCGCCTGACGCCCGCGAAGGAGAGGCGCGGGCCCGAGGCGGCCGAGATCCCGATCGCGCAGGAGGGTCCCGAGCTCGCAGCGCTCGCGGCCGAGGTGAAGGCGGCCGGCGGCAGTCCGCTCGGCGCCTACCGCGATCCGCTGGCCTCCCACGCGCTCCTGCTCGCCGCGCTGCCGCTCGACGCGATCGAGCCGACGCCCTTCCAGCGCGATCTCTCGCCGACCCACGTGAAGCGCCTCGCCCAGAAGATCGACGAGGCCGGCGCCTTCCTCGATCCCGTGATCGCGGTGCGCGGCGCCGCGGGCGGCTTCTGGACCCCGAACGGGCGCCATCGCCTCGCGGCCGCGAAGCTGCTCGGGATGCGCGCGATCACGGCACTCGTCTCGGCCGACGAGGCGCTCGCCTTCAAGATCCTCGCGCTCAACACGGAGAAGGCGCACAACACAAGGGACCGCAGCCTCGAGGTGATCCGCATGGCGCAGGCGCTCGCGAAATCGCGCCCGCGCGCGCCCGAGAGCGAGTTCGCCGTCGAGTTCGAGCAGCCGGCCTTCCTGACGCTCGGCCTCTGCTACGAGAGCGAGCCGCGCTTCGCGGGCGGCGCCTATCTCCCCTTCCTGCGCCGCGTCGACCGCTTCTCCGCGAAGGCGCTCCCGGCCGCGCTGCGCGAGCGCAGCGGGCACTCCGCGCGGCTGCTCGAGATCGACGCGCTCGTGAAGCGCGGCATCGCCGCGCTCCAGGAGCGCGGCTTCCGCTCGCCCTACCTGCGCACCTTCGTCGTCGCGCGCATCAACCCGGTGCGCTTCGTGAAGCAGAAGCGCGGCGAGACGGCGCCCGCGATGCCGATCGGCGCCGCGCTCACGCGCATGACCGCGAGCGCGCGCAAGTTCGACGCCGGAAAGGTGCGCGAGCGCGATCTCGCGCTCGTCGCGGCGGCCGGGGGCTCCGAGCCCGAGGCCGAGTAGCGCCGCGCGCGCCCCCGCATGACCGCGCCCGCCGACGCGCCCTTCCTCCTGAGTGTCGACCTCGAGGACGTGCGCTCGATGATCCCGGACGGCATGCGCTTCGCCGAGCGCGTGCCCGCGAACACGCAGCGCTACCTCGATTTCCTCGCGCGCTTCGGGCTGCGCTGCACCTTCTTCACGGTCGGCGACGTCGCGCGGCGGCATGCCGAGCTCGTGCGGCGCATCGCGGCCGCGGGACACGAGATCGCCTGCCACGGCGATTCCCACCTGCCGCTCGACCGGCTCGGCGCCGCGCGCTTTCGCGAGGAGCTGCTGCGCGCGCGCGACGCGCTCGTGCGCGCGGGCGCGGGCCCGGTCTCGGGCTTCCGCGCGCCGGTCATGTCGCTGACGCCGGAGACGGGCTGGGCGCACGAGGTGCTCGCCGAGCAGGGCTTCCGCTATTCGTCCTCGGTCACCCCCGCGCGCACGCCGCTCTACGGCTGGCCCGGACACCCGCGCGGACCCGTGCGAACGCGCGCGGGAATCTGGGAGCTCCCGCTCAGCGTCGGCGGCGCGGCGCCGCTCGCGCTGCCCTTCCTCTCGGGCGTCTACTTCCGCGTGCTGCCCTTCGCGCTGATCCGGCATCTCTTTCGGCGCGAGCGCCGCGCGGGCCGCGCGGCGGTCGGCTACCTGCACCCCTACGACGTCGACCTCGCGCAGGAGCACTTCATGCACCCGGAGCTCGGCGAGAGCCGGATCCTGAACGCGCTCATGTACTGGAACCGGCGCGGCGTGCTGCCGCGCCTCGAGCGGCTGCTGCGCGAGGGAGCCCCGGTGCTCCCCTACCGCGAGCTCGTCGCGCGGCTCGAGGCCGCCCCGGCCGGCGGTGCCTGAGCTCGCGCCGACGGAGCTCTCCGGCGCGGGGCTCGCGCGCGCCGCGGCGCTGCTCTGCGAGGTGTTTCCGGCGGCGCCGCCGGTCACGCCCGACTACCTGCGCTGGGCCTACGCCGAGAACCCGATGGGCCCGGCAGTCGCCTTCGACGCGCGCGAAGCCGGCGAGCTCGTCGCACACCTCGCGGGCCGCGCGCTCGTCGCAGTGCTCGAGGGCCGCGAGCAGCGAGGCCTGCTCGTGCACCACGCGGCGACGCGCGCGAGCCAGCGCGGGAAGGGCCTCTTCGGTGCGCTCGTCGAGGCGATCGCCGAGGCGGGCTGCGCGCGCGGCTGCGACTTCCTGATCGCGGTCGCGAATGCGCAGAGTGCGCCGCTCTTCGTCGCGCGCCACGCGTTCCAGGCGCTCGGTCCGCTCGACGTCTGGCTCGGTCTCGGGCTCCCACCCGCTCCGGTCGCCGGCGCGCGCTCCGGCTTCGAGCCGCTCTGGAGCGAGGCCGCGCTCGCGTGGCGGCTCGCGCGCCCGGGCTCGGACTATCGCGTGCGCCGCACGGGAGAGCTCGCGCAGGTCGTCGCGCCCGCCGGGCGGCTCGGCGCCTGGGTCGAGCTCGGCTGGCTTCCCGCGCGGACGCTGCCGCCCTCGCTGCGCGCGCTCGGTCCCGGGCCGAAGCTCGGCGCGAGCATCGGCCTCGGCGCGCGGCGCCGCGCGCGCGCGTGGCCCGCGCTGCCGGTTCCGCGGCGCGCGCGCCCCTCACCGCTCGAGCTCGTGTACCGCGATCTCCGCGGGCGAGAGCGCCTCGACCGGAGCAGCTGCGCGTTTCGCGCGCTCGACTTCGACGCCTGGTGACGCGCGGCGCCCTCAGGCCGGCAGGCCGCCGTCGACCGGGAACACCGCGCCGGTCGTGTAGCTCGACGCGTCGCTCGCGAGGTAGAGCGCGGTCCCGACGATCTCGCGCGGCTCGCCGATCCGCCTGAGCGCGAAGCGCTGGGCGGAGCGCTCGAAGGCATCCCAGTTCCAGTGCTGCGTCGCGTCGGTGCGGAAGCTGCCGGGCAGGATGCAGTTGACGCGGACCTTCGGGCCGAAGCAGTGCGCGAACGCGATCGTGATCGCGTTCAGCCCGGCCTTCGCGCCGACGTAGGGGATGATGTCGGCCGTGGGATGGATCGAGCCCGCGCTCGAGATGTTGATGATCGAGCCGCCGGCGCCCTCCGCCATGCGCGTGCCGACGAGCGCGCTGAGCCGGAAGGGGCCCTTCAGGTTCAGCGCGATCACGCTGTCCCAGAGCGACTCGCTCACGTTCGCGACGTGGTCGTAGAGCGGCGACTTGCCCGCGTTGTTGACGAGCACGTCGACGCGGCCGAACTCGTGGTAGGCGGCCTCGACGAGGCCGTCGAGCTCGTGCCAGCGGCCGACGTGGCAGGCGTAGGCGAGCGCGCGGCGGCCCGTGCTCGCGCGGACCTCCTCCGCGAGCGCGCGGCAGGCCTCGAGCTTCCGGCTCGCGATCACGACGTCCGCGCCGGCCGCGGCGAAGGCCAGCACCATCTCGCGGCCGAGGCCGCGGCTGCCGCCGGTCACGAGCGCGACCCGGCCGCTCAAGTCGAATAGCTCCGGCAGCCCCCGGCCCGCTCGCTCGCCCACGCCTTCGCTCCCCGGCCCGCGCCCGCCGCGGTCCCGCGCATTCTACGCTCCCGCGGGCCCGGGGAGGCCCGCAGCCGCGCTTCAATCCGGAGCCCGTCGCGACGATAGGGGCACATGCCGAGTCCCCAGGACCTGCTGCGCGAGTACGCCGCGCTGAACCGCCGGCGCGGGGAGGAGGGTGTGACCCCGCTCGAGTACCAGCGCTGGCTCGATCTCGGCCGGCAGCTCGACCGCCTGTTCCCGCAGCGCCCGGTCCGCCGCGACCCGGGTCCGGTGCGCCTGCGGGTCGAGTTCGAGAGCGAGGACGCGCTGCGCGAGGCGCTGATGCGCGAGGTCCGCCCGCTCGGGCTCTTCGTCCCCACTCCCTTCACCGCCGAGGTCGGCACGCGCTTCGAGCTCTGCCTCGAGCTGCGCGCGCCGCGGGAGAGCGCGAGCGGCGCGGTCGAGGTCGCGTCGACCAACGTCGGCCCGGGCTTCAGCACGGCCGCGCTCGGCATGGGCCTGCGCCTGCGCCGCGCGGAGGGCCCGCTGCACGCGCTGCTCGAGCGCTTCGCGCCGAGACCGCTCCGGTAGAACACCGGCGCCCCGATCCGGGGTTCGCCCGGGTGCACGCGAGCTCCCGCGCAGCGCGCGCCGCGTTGACTTCCAGGAGCCGCGCTCCTTATGCTGGCCCGCGCGAGGCGCCGCGCGCCCGCGACAGCTGGGGGAGGCAGCGCCGATGCCGAGCGCCGTGAAGGCCCCGGGAACTCCCGCCTCCTTCGAGCCGGTGGACTGGAATCCGCCCGGGCTGCCGGACGACCCCGACGAGATCATGGACCGGCTGCTCGACCCGCTGCGCCGCGGCGAGCTCTACCCGCTCTACCACCAGCTGCGGCGCGTCGCTCCGATCCACAAGAACCGGCCCTCGCTCCTGCACGGCGCGTGGTCGATCACGCGCTTCGCCGATGCGGACGAGCTGTTCCGCAACCCGAAGGTCGTGAACGACCCCGCGGTCGTCGACGACGCCTGGGGCCACGGCGACGGCGGCTTCGCCGACGTGATGCGCACCGTGATGGTCTGGCGCAAGCCGGACGCGCACATGCGGCTGCGCAACCTCGTGCGCGTCGCGTTCACGCCGCGCGCGATCGCGCGCTGGCGGCCGATCGCGGAGCGGGTCTGCCACGCGCTCTGCGACGCGGTGGCCGCAGAGGGCGGCATGGAGCTCGTCGAGCAGTACAACTACGAGCTCCCCTTCAACGTGATCGCGCACATCCTGGGCCTGCCCGAGGAGGACTTTCCGCGGATCAAGCAGTGGTCCTGGGACTTCGCGCGCGCGGGCGAGCGCGCGGTGAGTCCCGAGGTCGCGAAGCGCGGCGACGACGCGAGCCGCGCGCTGCAGGCCTTCTTCGCGAAGCTCGCCGAGGAGCGCCGCGCGCGGCCCGCGGACGACCTGATCTCGGGCCTGATCGAGGCCGAGGAGCAGGGCGACCGGCTCTCGCACGAGGAGCTCGTCGCGAACTGCATCCTCCTGCTGCAGGCCGGCCACGAGACGACGCAGGACCTGCTCGGCAACGCGCAGGTCGCGCTGTTCCGGCACCCCGACCAGCTGAAGCTGCTGCGGGAGCGGCCCGAGCTCACCGAGAACGCGGTCGAGGAGTTCCTGCGCTACGACGGCTCGGTGCAGATCAACCACCGCATGCTGCTCGACGAGGCCGCGCTCGGCGGCGTGACGATCCCGCGCGGGGGCATGGTCTACCTGCTCCTCGGCGCCGCGAACCGCGACCCCGCGCGCTTCCGCGACCCCGACCGCCTCGACGTCACGCGCGGCATCAGCCACCACCTCGCGTTCTCCTTCGGCGCCTACTACTGCCTCGGCGCGAGCCTCGCGCGCCTCGAGATGCAGATCGGCCTGCGCACGCTGCTCGACCGCTTCCCGACATTGCGCCCCGCGAGCGACCACTTCGAGTGGCGCAACACGCTGCAGCTGCGCGGACCCCAGCGGATCGACGCGACCTGGTAGGCGATCCCGCGCGCCGCGCGCGCGCTCACTTGCCCCGGAAGCTCGGCTTGCGCTTCTCGAAGAAGGCCGCGAGCGCCTCCTGGTGGTCCTCGGTCTCGTGCGCGAGCGCCTGGTAGGCGGCCGAGAGCTCGAGCACGTCCGAGAGCCGCGCGTGCTGGCCCTCGCGGAAGAGGCGCTTCGCGAGGCGCAGCGTCTGCGCGGGCTTGGCCGCGATGCGCGCCGCGAGCTCGCGCGCGGCCGGCAGGAGCTCCGCGGGCGGCACGACCTGCGAGACGAGGCCGCAGGCGAGCGCCTGCGCGGCGTCGAGCGCCTCGCCCGTGAAGATCATCTGCGCGGCCTTCGAGGAGCCGACCACGCGCGGCAGGATCCAGGCGCCGCCGTCGCCCGGCACGAGGCCGACGTCGATGAAGCTCGAGGCGAAGCGCGCGCTCTGCGAGGCGATCCGGATGTCGCAGAGGCAGGCGAGGTCGCAGCCGAGGCCGATCGCGTGGCCGTTCACGGCCGCGATCGTCGGGATCTCGAGATCGAAGAGCGCGCGGATCACGCTCTGGACGCCGCGGCGGTAGTTCGCGCGCGTCGCGACCGGCGAGTCGAGGCGCCCGATCCCGACGCGGTCGCGCATCGCCTTCAGGTTCCCGCCCGAGGAGAACGCGCTGCCGCTGCCGGTCAGGATCAGGCAGCTGATCTCGGGGTCGGCGCTCGCGCGCTCGCAGGCGTCGACGAGCTCGCGGCAGGCCGCGTGGTCGCCGATCGCGTTGCGCTCGTCGGGCCGGTCGAGCGTGACCGTCGCGACGCGCCCGTCCTGCTCGTAGCGGAGGAAGGCCTGGGCCATGCCTGCGTGTCTCCTTTCGCGGATCTCCCTCGCACGCGCGGTGCCTACACCGCGAGCCCGAGGAAGCGGCCCATGTTGCCGCGCATCAGCGCGTGGACCTGTTCGCTCGACAGCTGCTTCAGCTGCGCGAGATAGGCCGCGGGCTCGGGCAGCCCCTCGCCGTGCGGGAAGTCCGAGCCGAACACGAGCGGCGCGACGCCGACCGCCTCGACCAGGCGGTCGACGTTCTCCTCGGGGAAGGGCGCCACCAGGCAGTGCTCGCGGAAGATCTCGCTCGGGCGGCGGTCGAGCGTGCCCCAGGTCGCGCGCCGGCCCATCAGGAAGGCGTGGTCGAGCTTGCGCACGAGGTAGGGGACCCAGAGCGCGCCCTGCTCCGAGAGCAAGAGGCGGATCTTCGGATAGCGCGCGAAGAAGCCCTGCAGGATCGCCGCGCCGACCGTCTCCATCGCGGGCCGGTCGCCGTAATAGAAGACCCACTGGAACGCGTCCATGTCGCCGAGCATGCACTCGCGCTCGTCCCACTCCTCGCCCTGGCGGCCGTAGAAGGTCACGGTCTGCAGGTGCGTGCAGATCTGGATCCCGATCTCGTTGCAGCGCGACCAGAAGCGGTCGAGCTCGGGTCGGAAGGGCGAGCGGTGCAGCGAGGGACCGCTCGGGATCTGGATCACGCGCGGGACCTCGTCGCGCAGCAGGGCCTCGAGCTCGGCCTCCGCGTGCGGCACCGACGCGAGGGAGACGAAGGGCGGCGTGAAGATCCGGTCCTGCTGGTTGAACTTCCACTCCGCCGCGAGGTAGCGGTTGATCGCGCGCAGGTTTGCGTAGAGCGCCTCGAGATCTCGCTCGAACTCGAACTCGAGTCCGAGCGGGCCCGCGTAGTTGATCGTCGCGCCGATGCCCTGGCTGTCCATCACCGCCATGCGATCGGCGGGATTGTCGAGGAAGGGCTGCAGCGCGCGGTAGCGCGCGACGAAGGCCTTGCGGCCCTCGGCGTCGAGGCCCTTGAGCGGGTTCAGGCGGTTCAGCAGCGAGCCCGGGATCACCCTGCGGAGGTCGCGGTCGCTCGCGCCGTCGCCGCCCGCGCCGCTGACGCCGAGCTCGGCGAGCTGGTCGTCGCCGAAGGTGACCTGGAAGTGGACGGGCGGCATGCGCATCGGGCGGCCCGCGTAGAGCGTCTGCCAGACGCCGTCCGGACCGCGCACGTCGCGCACCGCGAGCGCGCGCTTCGACGGATCGATGTAGCGCTCGTAGGCGTCGGGCGGCGGCATCGAGTGCTGGTCGGCGTCGACGATCGGGTAGGGAAGGGCGGCCATGCGCGTCTCCTTCGAACTCGCTGCTGCGCTGTGAGATCATACGGCCCTGCGAGCGCGACGGGAGCCGCGATGGACCGCCTGAATCACGTCAAGATCGTGAGCCCGGACCCGGAGGCGGTGGACCGCTTCCTGTGCGAGGTGCTCGAGATCCCCAAAGGCTGGCCGCTCGCATCGATGGGAGAGCCCGCCGCGGCGCCCGCCGCCGCGCGCCCGGAGCGCCCGCTCTCCCCGCTCGGCGGCCAGGTGAGCTTCGAGCGCGTGACCGCGTACCGCGGCGACGACGGCACCGGCGGCTGCATCACGGGCTCGACCGAGAGCCGCCAGTTCCAGATCCTGCGCGGCGAGCGGCCCCACATCTGGAGCGTCGCGATCGGGACGCGCCACCTCGAGCGCGCGCGCGAGCGCTGTCTCGAGCGCGGGATTCCCTGCTCGGAGCTGAACCTCGTGCCGTGGGGCGCGGGCAGCATCCGCGTCTTCTTCGCCGAGGTCGGCGGGATCGTGTTCGAGGTCATGCGGGTCGAGGCCGCCCCGGCCTGACGCCTCGCAGAGGAGCGCAGCATGTTCGTGTTCAGCGCCGATTCCCACGTGCGCGAGCCCAACGATCTCTTCGCGAAGGCGCTGCCCGCGGGCCTGCGCGCGCGCGCGATCCAGTCGAAGCGCGAGAACGGGTTCATCATGACCACGTCCGGGGATCGCGTGATCCACCGGCTGCGCGTCGCCGAGAACCGCGACTTCGGCGGCAACAAGCGGATCGGGCTCTCCGAGATCCCGGGCCGGCTGCTCGACATGGAGAAGGATGGGATCGACGCCGAGGTGGTGTTCCCGACCCTCGCGCTCTGGACCTACGTGCTCGAGGACCCGGAGCTCGAGCTCGCGACCGCGCAGATCTACAACGACTGGAACGCGAGCTTCTTCGCCGCCCACCTCGACCGCTTCGTGCGCTGCGGCGTGCTGCCGGTGCGCCGCTTCGAGCACACGCTCGCGGAGCTCGCGCGCCTGGGCCGGCGCGGCTACACGGCCGCGATGCTGCCCTGCGCGACGCCGCCGGGCATCCCCGCCTACAACGACCCCGCCTGGGATCCCGTCTTCGCGCGCATGGGCGAGCTCGGGATCGCCGCGGTGCTGCACTCGGGCACCGGCCTCGAGGACGTGATCGTCGAGCGCGGCCCCGGCGCCGCCGTGATCAACTACACGCGCCAGATGACGGACGCCGAGAACGCGCTCCTGGCGCTCGTCGCGGGCGGCGTGCTCGACCGCAACCCCAGGGCGCAGGTCGCGGTGATCGAGTCCGGCGCGAGCTGGCTCGCCGCGCTCGCCGAGCGCATGGACGAGGTCTACGCCGCGCACGCGATCTTCGTGCAGCCGAAGCTCTCGCTCAGGCCGAGCGAGATCCTGCGCCGCCAGGTCAAGTGCTCGTTCCAGTCCGACCGCGCGTGCATCCTCGCGCGCGCCGTGACCGGACACGAGGCGATCCTCTGGGCCTCCGACTACCCGCACAACGAGGGCACCTTCCCGCGCTCGCGCGAGGTGATCCGCGGCCTCTTCGAGGGCGTCGAGATCAGCGAGCGCGAGCGGGCCGACATCCTCGGCGGCAACGCGCGGAGGCTCTTCCGCTTCGACGCGCCCGCAGCGCGCGCGCAGGCATGAGCGCGCGCGCCGGAGCGCCGCGGCGGCCGCGATGAGCGCAGCGCTCGCGGGCCTGCGCGCGCTCGACCTCTCGCAGACGCTCGCGGGCGCGCAGGCGACCCAGCTGCTCGCGGACTTCGGCGCCGAGGTCGTGCTGGTCGAGCCGCCCGGCGGGAGCCGGCTTCGCGCGCAGGCCGCCTGGCCCTTCTGGGCGCGCGGCAAGCGGAGCATCGCGCTCGACCTCGCGGCCGACGCGGACCGCGCGGTCGCGCGCGGGCTCGCGCGCGAGGCGGACGTCCTGCTCGAGACCTGGCGGCCCGGCGTCGCGGAGCGCCTCGGCCTCGGCTTCGAGGAGCTCGCCGCCCGGAACCCGCGCCTCGTCTACGCGTCGATCACGGGCTTCGGCCGCAGCGGACCGCTCGCAGGGCTCAAGGCCTACGAGGGCATCGCGATGGCGAAGCTCGGCGCCTTCTCCGCGCAGGCGCAGCTCAGCGCGCGCCCGGGGCCGAGCTTCCTCGCGGCGCCCTACTGCAGCTTCAGCGCCGCGCAGCTGGCGCTCCAGGGCATCCTCGCGGCGCTCGTCGAGCGCGAGCGCAGCGGGCTCGGGCAGCGCGTCGAGACCACGCTCGCGCAGGGCCTGCTCGCGCACGACACCTGGAACTGGCTGCTGCGGCACGTCGCGCGCAAGCACCCCGGCGCGTTCAAGGCCGCGCGCCCGATCTCGGAGAACCTCGTCCCGAACTCGCCGCTGCTCTTCCGGCTGCTCGTCGCGCTCACGGCCGACGGGCGCTGGCTGCAGTTCTCGCAGGTCACCGACCCGCTCTTCCGCGCCTTCCTGCGCGCCGCGGGACTCGAGCGGCTGCTCTCGGACCCGGTCTGGAAGGACGCCGCGAGCAGCGAGGACGAGTCGCTGCGCGAGGCCTACTGGGAACAGCTGCTGCGCGCGGTGCGCGAGAAGTCGTACCACGAGTGGAGCCGGATCTTCGACGCCGAGCCCGACATCTGGGCCGAGCGCTTCCGCCGCGGGCCGGAGCTGCTCGATCACCCGCAGCTGCGCCACGACGGCCAGGTGGTCGAGATCCACGACCCCGTGCTGGGCCCCGTCGAGCAGCCGGGACCGCTCGTCGCGATGTCCGCGACGCCCGCGCGCGCGCTCCGCCCCGCTCCCGCGCTCGACGCCGATGCGGCCGCGCTGCGCGCGCGCGCCGCCGCGGCCGGCGGGGCCCCGAGCGCAACGCCACCCGACCTCGACGCCGCGCCCGCAGCCGCAGACGCAGCCGCAGACGGGCGGCCGCCGCTCGACGGCGTGACCGTGCTCGAGCTCGGCACCTTCTTCGCCGCGCCCTACGGCGCGACCCTGCTCGCCGATCTCGGCGCGCGCGTGCTGAAGGTCGAGCCGCTCGCGGGCGACCCGATCCGCTGGCTCGTGCCCTTCCCGGAGCTCGCGGGCGTGAAGGTGCTGCAGGGCAAGGAGAGCCTCGCCGTCGACCTCGCGCGGCCGGAGGGGCGCGAGATCGCGTACGCGCTCGCGCGGCGCTCGCAGCTGGTGCTGCGCTCGTTCCGCGCGGGCGTCGCGGAGCGCCTCGCGCTCGACGCGGCGAGCCTGCTGCGCGTGAACCCCGATCTCGTCTATCTCGACGCGCCCGGCTACGGCGTCGACGGCCCCTGCGGCCACCGGCCCGCCTTCGCGCCGACGATCGGCGCGGGCTCGGGGCTGAGCGCGCGCAACGTGGGCTCCTCCGTGCCCGAGCGCGCCGACCTCACGCTCGAGGAGCTCAAGCGCGGCGCGGTGCGCCTCAGCCTCGCGGGCACCGGGATCGCGCACAGCGACGGCTTCGCGGCGCTCGGCGTCGCGACCGCGCTGCTGCTAGGCCTCGTCGCGCGCATGCGCGGAGCGCCCGGGCAGCGCCTGCTGACGACGATGCTCGCGACCACCGCGCACGCGCTCTCGGAGGACATGCTGCGCTATCCGGGGCGGCCGCCCGCGCCCGCGAGCGATCCGGAGCTCTACGGATTCGGCGCGCTCTACCGCATCCACCGCGCGGCGGACGCCTGGCTCTTCCTCGCCGTCACGAGCCCCGCGGAGTGGAGCGAGCTCTGCGCGCTCGCGCCCTTCGCGGCGCTCGGCCGCGACGCGCGCTTCGCGACGCCCCGCGCGCGCGAGCGACACGACGCCGCGCTCGCGGCCGAGCTCGGCGCGGTCTTCGCGACGCGCAACGCCGCAGACTGGGAGCGCGAGCTCGGCGCGGCCGACGTCGCCTGCGCCGTCTGCGCGCCGGGACCGGTCGAGGCCGCGATCACCGATCCCGGGGGCCTCGCGCGCGCCTGCGGCTTCGTGACCGAGGTCGAGCACCCGATCCTCGAGCGCCACCCGCGCCTCGTGCCGCCCTACCGCTTCTCGCGCTCGCGCGGCGTCGCGGCCGCGGGCTGCACGGTCGGCCAGCACACCGGGAGCGTGCTGCGCGAGCTCGGCTACGCCGACGCGCGCATCGCGGAGCTGCGCGCGAAGGGCGTGATCGGCGGCTGAGGCCGCGCGAGACGCCCGGCTCACGTGCCGCGCAGCTCTCCGATCCGCGGCACGCGCCGCGACGCGAGCAGCTCTTCGCCGATCTGCGCCGCGAGCCAGGCCTGGCCGCCGAGCAGCGCGTCGAGCGAGCCCGCGCGGCGCACATAGCGGTACACGCCCTGCTCCGCGCTGAAGCCGAGCGCGCCGCAGAGCTGCGGGCAGTGGCGCGACGCGAGCAGCGCCGCGCGGCCCGCGAGCGCCTTCGCAGCCGCGCTCGCGAAGGCGCCGCCGGTCCCCGCGCCCGCGCCCTGCGCGCTCGCGCCGTCGGCGGCGGCGTCCTCCGCGGCCGCGCCGAGCGCGCTGCGCGCGGCCGCGATCGCGATCCGCACGTCGGCGAGCCGGTGCTGCACCGTCTGGAAGCTGCCGATCGCGCGGCCGAACTGGCGCCGGTCGACGACGTGCCTCACGGCAATCGCGAGCAGCGCCTCGGCGACGCCGACGAGCTCGTGGCCGAGCGCGCGGCGCGACGCCGCGACCGCGCGCTCCCAGGCCTGCGCGGGCGCGGCCTCCGCATCGAAGCGCGCGCGCGGCGCGCTGCCGCGCACCGAGAGCCAGCCCAGCTCGGGATCGAAGCCCTCGATCGGAGCGATCGCGAGCTCCGCCGCGCCGAGCGGGAGCTCGGCTGCGCGCGGCGCTTCCCCCGGCCACTCGGCCACGACGAGCAGCGTCTTCGCGCGCGACAGACCCGCGAGCGCGATGCCGTCGATCTCGACCCGCGCGGCGTCCGCGGGATCCGGCGCCGCGGGCGGGCGGTCGCGCCGCGCGAGCGCCGGGTACAGCATCGCGCGCGCCCCGCGCTCGCCGCGGCCGAGCGCGGCGAGCGCGATCAGGTCGAGTGCGGGAGTCGCCGCGAGGCTCCGGCCCTGCTCCTCGAACAGGATCTCGATCGCCGCGTCGCGCTCGGCGCCCGCGAGCTCGTGCCAGCCCGAAGCGCGCAGCTCTTCGAGCGCGCGCTCGGCGGGCGCGCCCGCGAGCAGCGCGCGAAAGCTCGCGCGCAGGAGATCGCGCAGCTCAGGCTCCAGCGGCGCGCCCCTTCGGCAGGCCGAGCAGCCGCTCGGCGATGATGTCGCGCTGCACCTCGACGGCGCCGCCGAGGATCGAGGACGCGCGCGCGAAGTACCACTCGGAGCGCCACGCGCTTGCCTCGTCGCCCGCATCGAGCTCGAGGCGCGGCCACAGGAGCTCGCGCGCTGCGTCGTAGACGCTCTGCTCGGCGCTCGAGAGCAGCACCTTGTCGATCGAGATCTCGGGGCCCGGGTTCTCGCCGGCCGCGAGGCGCTGCACGGTGTCGCGGCACTTCTGGCGCAGCGCAAAGGCCGCGAGATAGGCGTCGCCGACCGCGCCCGCGAGCGCCGCGCGGCTCCCGGAGGCGCCCTCGCCGCAGTCCGCGAGCGCCTGCTCGAGGCGCGTGTGCAGCCGCGCCTGGCGCTGCCACGCGTACATGCCGCGCTCGAACTGCAGCATGTCCATCGCGACGGCCCAGCCGCCGTGCAGCGCGCCGATCAGATGGCTCTCGGGAACCCGCGCGCCGTCGAAGAAGATCTCGCAGAACTCGTTGCGCCCACTCGCGGCGAGGATCGGCCGCACCCGCACACCCGGCGCCCGCAGATCGACCCAGAGCATGCTGAGCCCGCGGTGCCGGCTCTCGGGCGTGCCCGTGCGCACGAGCACGGCCGCGTAGGCCGCGAGGTGCGCGAAGCCGCTCCAGAGCTTCTGGCCGCTGACGCGGAAGCCGCCGTCGACGGCCTCCGCGCGCGTGCGCAGCGAAGCGAGGTCGCTGCCCGCGCCGGGCTCGGAGAAGCCCTGCGACCAGAGCTCGTCGCCCGCGAGGAAGCGCGGCAGGTGCACGCGCGCGAGCGCGGGCGCGTGGCGCTCGAGCAGCGGGCCCAGCGTCTCGAGCAGGTCGAAGCTCTCGGGCAGCTGGTAGCCGGCCGCGTAGAGCTCCTCGTAGAGGATCCCGCGGAGCTCCGCGCCGCCGCCGAGACCGCCGAGCTCGCGCGGCCAGCCGTGGCGCGAAAACCCCTCCTCGAAGAGCCTGCGGTGGAGGCCGAGCGCGTGCGCGATCGCGTCCTCGATCGACGGCGCGGGCAGCCCGCGATGGGGCGCGAGCGAGTCCGCATTGCGCGCGAGCCACGCGCGCAGCTCCGCGCGATAGGCCGGTGCGGCGAGATGGGACTTCATCGGGGCACCGCGGGCTCCTCGCTCCGCGCGCCGGGGCGTCGCATGGCTGCCTCCTGGCCGGCTTCGCCGCGGCCGACCGCAGTATCTCATCCGGATCCGCGGCCGCGAAATGGCAGCCGCGATGGCTGCGGACTAGAGTCGCCGCTCCGGCGCGCGGCGCGCCCCTGCGCGAGCACGCGCCCCCCCACCCGGAGGAGACAGCCATGACGCACACGTCCCGCATCGCGCTCGCAATCGCAGCGCTCGGCCTGCTCTCGAGCGCCGCCGCGCTGGCCTGGGACCGCGGCACGCCGCAGCAGCCGCCGCGCACGGGCATGCCGCCCGGCGGCATGCAGGGCGGGATGCCCGGCGGAGGCATGCACGGCGGCATGTACGGCCAGGAGATGCCCGGCCCGCACCCCGGCTACGGGATGTACGGCGGCTGGCCGCTGCGCGGCATCGAGCTCGAGGCCGAGGAGGTCGTGATCGAGGAGCTCTCGAACGGCGTGCGCATCACCTTCAAGGCCAAGGATCCGCTGCGCGCGGAGCGGCTGCGCAAGCACGCGCAGATCATGCGCCTGCAGCACGAGCTGCGCGAAGAGCCCGCCCCGCGTTAGGTCGGAAGCGCGCCGCGCGCGGCCTGGCCTCCGCGCGGCGCTGCTAGTCCGCGTAGCCGAGCTCGCGCAGCTGCTCGAGCAGCTCGGGATCGAGCTCGACGGGCGCCGCACCCGGCGCGCGCCGCGCCTCCGCGACCGGCTCGAGCAGCGCGCGCAGCGTCTCGGCGCGGCTGCGCAGGAGCTCCGCGGGCCAGCTCTCGCCGCGCTTGGCGAGGTCGCTCTTCTCGCCGGGATCCGCGCCGAGGTCGAAGGCCGCGAAGAGCTCCCCGCGCGCGATCGCGCCGGGATCCTCGAAGCCCATCAGCTTGCGCCCGCCCTCGACGACCGCGAGCGTGCCGCGCGGCGTGCCCGCGCTCTCGAAGGCGTAGAGCGCGCGCTCGCCGGGCGCGCCGAGCAGCGAGCGGCCCGCCGCGCCGGGCAGCGCGGGCACACCCGCGAGCGCCGCGAGCGTCGCCGTCAGATCGACCAGCGAGACCGGGTCGTCGAGCACCGCGGGCTCGACGCCTGCGCCCGCGAGGAAGAGCGGGATCCGGATCTCCTCCTCGTAGACGGGTCCGCCGTGGAAGAGCCGGCCGTGCTCGTGGAAGGCCTCGCCGTGATCGCTCGTGAACGCGAAGACGCCGCGCTCGAAGAGGCCGCGCCGCGCGAGCTCGCCGTGGAACTTGCGCAGCTCGCGGTCGAGGTCGACGACCGCGCCGCGGTAGAGCGCGCGGATCCGCGCCGCGAGCGCCTGGCGCGCGGACTCCTCCGCTTCTGCCGGCGTCGGCGGCGCGCGGTCGAGCGCGGCCGCGGCGTCGATCAGCTCCTCGAAGCGCGCGTCGATCCCGAGCTCGGCGCCGCGCGCGCGGCGCGTCGCGCGGCTCACGCGGTAGGGCAGGTGGGTGCGGTAGCTGTGCACGAAGAGGAAGACCGGGCGGCCGTCGGAGGCCGCGAGCGCGGAGAGCGCGCGCCGGCGCGTCGAGCCGAAATCGGACTGCTGCTCGTGGAACCACTCGAAGCCCTGGTCGAGCCCGTAGCGCTGCGAGACGAAGATCGCGTCCGTGATCGCGAGCGTGCGGTAGCCCTGCGCGGCGAGCGCTTCGGCGAGCGTCGTGAGCGCGGGCGCGAGCGCGCGCTCCTGGCTCGAGATCCCGGCCTGGTGCGGCCAGAGCCCGCTGAAGAGCGCCGCGTGGGCCGGCAGGGTGTGGCTCGCGACCGACCACGCGCGCCGGAAGAGCCGCGCCCCGCGCGCGAGCTGCGAGAGGAAGGGCGCGAGGCCGAGGCGGTCGCCGTAGGGCTCGAGGTTGTCCGCGCGGAAGGTGTCGGCGAGGAAGAGCACGAGGTCGGGACGCGGATCGGCCGCGCGCGCGCGGCCCGCGAGTGCGCTGCCCGTCGCGGGGCCTACCACGGGCGCTGCGAAGAAAGCGCGCGCGAGGCCGCCCTCGACCTCGAGGCGGATCTCGCGCTCGGCCGCGCGCGCGTCCGGCAGCGCGATCTCGTGCCAGCGCTGCGAGAACGCGTCCGCCGGCTGGGCGCGCTCCTCGAACACGATCTCGCCGTCGACGCGCACGCGGAAGCTCACGGGCTCGAGCGGCGCGGTCTCGCCGGCGAGCAGCGGCTCGACGCAGCTCGCGAAGCGCAGCGCGCTCTCCCGCGGCAGCGCGCCGCGCCAGCGCGCCGCGTCGCCCGGGGCCAGCGCCACGCCGTCGCCCGAGAGCTGGTGGCCCGCGAAGCGGCCGGTGCTCTCGCGCGGGCTCGCGCCCGCGAAGACGCGCATCGCGGCGCGCTCGGGCGGCCCGGCGCCGGCCTCGGGCGCGACGAAGACGCGGTCGAGCGCGGCCGCAAAGGAGCCCGGAGTCAGCTCGAAACGGCGCTCCTTCCAGTCGGGCGCGGCATAGCGGAAGCGGCTGCCGTCCTGCGCCTCGAGGGACTGCGGCGCGACGCCGGCCGGCGCGGGCGCCGCGCGCAGCGCGAGCGGCGCCTCGAAGACCGGCGGATCGCTGCCGGGGCTCCGCTCGAAGTCCGCGGCCGCGAGCGGCAGCTCGAGCCAGTCGCCCTCGGCGTCGCGCAGCCAGCGCAGCGGGCGGCCGCTCTTCGTCGCGATCGCACGCGCGGCGTCGGGCGAGCGCTCGAGCGCGAGCGCGCGCGAGAGCGCGATCCAGCGCGCGGCTTCGGACTCGGAGGCGCGCTCGGCGCAGCCCGAGACGCCGGCGCCCGCCATAGCAACCGAGCAGAGCGCGACCGCGCGCGAGAGCACGCGCGCAGTATATCGGCCGAGCGCGCGCGGCTGCCGCCGACTCCGCCGCGCGCGCGGCAGCACGCCGCGGGCGAGATAGGTACTCTGTGCGCTCGTCCTGGGGGAATGCCATGCGCAAATGGGGAATCGCGGCCGCCGCCGTGGTCGCGCTGCTGCTCTCAGCGGTCGCGATCGCGGCGCTCAACCTGAACCGCATCCTCGCGACCCAGCGCCCGCGCATCCAGTCCGAGCTCTCGCGCGTGCTCGCGCGCGAGGTCTCCTTCGGCGAGCTCGCGATCTCCTTCCGCGACGGCCTCGGCGTAGAGGTCAGCGACCTGCGCATCGGCGAGGACCCCGCCTTCGGCAAGGAGGACTTCGTGAGCGCGGGAGAGGTCGTCGCGCGCGCGGCGCTCTGGCCCGCGCTCTTCGGCGATCTGCAGATCGCGCAGGTGCGCCTCGTCGCGCCGAGCGTGCGGCTCGTGCGCAGCGCGCGCGGGCTCAGCGTCGACAGCCTCGGCGGCGAGAAGACTGCGGCGCCCGCGAAGCCCTCGGAAGATACCGGTGATTCGCCCGGCCTGGCCCTCGCGCTCGCGAACGTCTCGATCGAGAACGGCAGCTTCCGCTATGTCGACTTCACGAGCCGCCCGAAGGCCGACTACGAGGTCCAGCAGCTGCAGTTCTCGGCCGGGAACCTCTCGCTCGTGCGCCCTACGGCCTTCGAGCTCGAGGCCGCGCTGCTCGGATCGAAGGCCGTGAACCTCTGGCTCGAGGGCGAGCTCGGCCCGCTCGAGCCGGCGGCGCCGGGCGGGACGCAGGTCGACCTCGCGCTGCGCCTCGACCCCGTGACCTTCGAGCAGCTGCGCGCGATCCCGGCGCTCGCCTCGGCGCTGCCGCGCGAGCTCTTGGCCGAGGGCCCCGTGCGGGTCGACGCGAGCGCAAAAGGCAGCGGCAGCGCGCTCGCGATCCGCGCGACGCTCGACGCCGCGAAGGCCCGCGTGCGCTACCTGCCCGCGCTCGACAAGGAGCCCGGCGAAGCGCTGCGCTTCGTCTTCGAGGGCGAGAAGCAGGGCAACGACCTGCGCATCGACCGCGCGGACCTGCTGCTCGGCAAGACCGAGCTCGCGACGACGGGCCGCGTCGAGAACCTGGATCGCCCGACCATCCACTTCAGCTCGAAGGCGCCGCGCCTCGTCGCGGCCGAGTTCGGACTCGACTCGGCGAGCGCGCGCAGCCCCGAGGAGCTGCGCGACGTGACGCTCGAGGGCACGATCGCGACCCAGGGCAGCTCTCCCGCGATCGAGGCGCGCCTGCGCTCGCCCTCCGGCAGCCTGCGCAACACCGACTACCAGAAGCTCGATGCGCGCGTCGCGCTGCGCGACCAGCGCGCGGCGATCGAGTCGGTCGCGCTCGAGACCTTCGGCGGCAAGCTCCAGGGCCGCGGCAGCTACGACATGAGCCGCCCCGAGAAGCCCGGCTTCGAGATGGCCTGGGACATGGCCGGCGTGCGCCTCGAAGAGCTCGTCGCGACCCAGACCCGGATCGGCGCGAAGTTCATCGAGGGCGACCTCTCGACCGACCTCAAGGTGCGCGGCAGCGGCTCGAACTGGGACGAGATCAAGCCCGTCCTGACCGGCCTCGGCAACGCCAGGATCAACGGCGGCGTGCTGCGCAACGTCAACCTCGCGGACCGCACCCTCGAGTCGCTGACCGGCGTGCCGGGCCTGACCAACATGCTCTCGCCGAAGCTGCGCGACCGCTACAAGGGCCTGCTCTCCTCGGCCGACACCGCCTTCGAGAACCTCTCGGGCGTGCTCGAGATCCACGACGGCGCGATCCACCTGCCCGAAATCGCGCTGCGCGCCGCCGAATACGGCATCCGCGCCAAGGGCCGCCTGACCCTCGACGCCGCGCTCGACCTCGACGCCACCCTGATCGCGTCCGAGGGCCTGAGCCTCGCCCTCCTCGAAGAGGCCAAGCCCGTCAAGTACCTGATCGGCAAGAGCGGCAAGCTCGAAGTCCCCCTCCGCATCCACGGCGGCCTCCCCGTCTTCAAGATCACGCCCGACACCAAGTTCGTGACCCAGGTCCTGCAGCGCGCGGTCGTCGGCGGCGCCGTCGATAAGCTGCTAGGCGAAGCGGCGAAGCGCGCGCCGGCGGTTGGCGGAGCGGAGGGAGGAACGGCGGGCACGCCGCCGGCGCCGAGCGTCGCGCAGGATCCGGCCGTGGCGATCGAGCAGGGGTTGCGGGGGTTGCTCGGGAAGAAGAAGAAGAAGAAGGGGGCGGCGGTGGAGGCGGAGACGGCGCCTGGGGTGCCTTCCGAGGGGTCGCCGGCGCCGGCTCCCGCCGAGGAGAGCTCACAGGCCCCGGCGGCGGCGGAGCCGGAGCCCGAGGTGGCGCCGTAGGCGGGCGTGAAACCGACAACTCAGGAACTCAGCGCGGCATGCCCTCGCGTGCTCGAGCCTCGAGCCGCGCGACAGCGCCATACTGTGTGTCCTCGGTCATCACACGGCAGTCGCCGTCCAGCGGCTCGATCCACCACGCGTAATAGGCGTCGACCCCGTACATACCACGGGAGCCGCGGCGGCGCCTCGCACTCGGCGACCTGCGAGCGCATCCCAACCCCGAAGGTGCGCCAGCGGAAGCGAGTGCCGTCCGCGAGTTCCGAGCCCGTGCGGTCCTCGATCCGGATCCGGCTCGAGTTCGGGTACCAGTCGGGCCAGTGGGCGGCGGACACGAGCCGGACCGCTTTCGAAGGGAGAATGCGGCGACGGCGGAGTCCGCGATACGCGGCGCGACCCAGCCGTTTCAATCCACGCCGCCCTCCGAAGAGAGCGGCGACGCCGAACGCTGCCGCTGCCGCTCCTAGCGGGTGTTTCAATCCACGCCGCCCTCCGAAGAGAGCGGCGACGCAATCAAGCGCCGCGGCAGGGCGGCCGATAGGGGTTTCAATCCACGCCGCCCTCCGAAGAGAGCGGCGACTGGGACGCGCACGACAACACAAAAATCACTCCAAGTTTCAATCCACGCCGCCCTCCGAAGAGAGCGGCGACATGAGGCGCGGCAGGATCGCGGAGCGCCACTCCGCGTTTCAATCCACGCCGCCCTCCGAAGAGAGCGGCGACTTCCACTCCAGCGCACGGCCCGCGAACTCGCAGGCGTTTCAATCCACGCCGCCCTCCGAAGAGAGCGGCGACGTGATGGAAACCGCTTCCCCCGCAGCTTCCAGGGTTTCAATCCACGCCGCCCTCCGAAGAGAGCGGCGACCCCGACGCAGGTCACGTTCGAGCGCATGGCGCACGTTTCAATCCACGCCGCCCTCCGAAGAGAGCGGCGACTGCGGTCGTCCGGGTTCGCGCGGCGGTCGAGGAAGTTTCAATCCACGCCGCCCTCCGAAGAGAGCGGCGACGGAAGCGGGACTGGAACACCCTTCAACCCCAAATGGTTTCAATCCACGCCGCCCTCCGAAGAGAGCGGCGACAGCCGACGCCCCATCCCAAGCGACTGCCGAGCGTGTTTCAATCCACGCCGCCCTCCGAAGAGAGCGGCGACGTGGGTTCGGACACGTTGCCCCCTAACTCGTCTCGTTTCAATCCACGCCGCCCTCCGAAGAGAGCGGCGACGCCTGAATTCGTCGTCAACTTCGACCGTGAATCTGTTTCAATCCACGCCGCCCTCCGAAGAGAGCGGCGACACCGCTGGCGCCGCGGCCCGCGCCCGCTCGTCACGCCGTTTCAATCCACGCCGCCCTCCGAAGAGAGCGGCGACGCGCGGGGCGCCCGCGTCACACGCGGCGGGGGTCCGTTTCAATCCACGCCGCCCTCCGAAGAGAGCGGCGACCTCGGGCGGGAACCGCGACGGCGGCGGCAAGCACGTTTCAATCCACGCCGCCCTCCGAAGAGAGCGGCGACCCGAGACCTCGATCCGGCTGCCCAGTGGAGACGCGTTTCAATCCACGCCGCCCTCCGAAGAGAGCGGCGACTTCCGTCTGACGTGCCACGGCTCCGGAGTCGATGTTTCAATCCACGCCGCCCTCCGAAGAGAGCGGCGACTCTGCCAACGCAACTACCCGGGTTCGAAGGAAGATCCTGCGTCCTTGCGCGAACCCCGAATCCAGAGCACGCAGCTTACCTTCGTCCCTATGAAGGTCATCTGCAAAGCGCCCGACTTTCCTTCGATCGCGATCCCCTCGGCAAACCCGAACCGCTTGGGGTTCGCGCACTCCGCGTGGGGCGCTCACAACACGAGAGGGCCGCCAAGGTCCGTGGGGCGCTTGGTCCCATGGTGCTCTACGCGGCTCCGGACGTCTGTGTCGAGAACATAGAACCGGATGCTGTCCTGCTCAGCATCAAGGATTTCGAGCAGCCTCGAGCGCAGCGCAATCCATTGCGATTTGCTGATCTCCATTTCGAAGACCGAGAGCTGAACTCGTTGCCCCCAGTCGAGGCATGCGCGCGCGATCTTGCGGAGCCGGCCTCTGCCTGCCTTGTCCACCGTCGACACGTCGTAGGTTACCAGTACAAACACGCCGACTCATCTCGCGACGAACGGCGGATATGCGTCAAGGTCACCGCGGAGATGGCGCGCGAGGAGCCGAGCCTGTAGATGGGGAATCAGCGCCCAGGGGATCGTGCGCTGCAGGAACGGATGAGTAACCTCCTCCTGCTTGCGGGTCTGGTAGCTCGCAAGGAAATCGCGTCGCGCAGCCTCATTCATCGAGACTCCTCCAGCCGGGTCAACCTTGAAGTCATCGGGGCCGACCTGCCCCCGATTCAGAACTGCAAGCACCAGGCGGTCGGCGAAAGCAGAACGCAGCTCCTCCATTATTGACTCACGCGTAAATAATGGAACGACCCGTTACACCCCCGGAAGGTCGGAAGCACGCAGGCACGCGCGCAGGTGCGATTGGGATCCGCGAAGGCGCTTGAGATGCGAGCGGAGATG
>Ga0187893_10001339_pt1 | contig 59906 bp, 58 predicted proteins | sample MA1701074metaG_FD_139574 | JGI IMG/M metagenome (GOLD analysis project Ga0187893, IMG submission 139574) | White microbial mat communities from a basaltic lava cave in the Kipuka Kanohina Cave System on the Island of Hawaii, USA - MA170107-4 metaG ... | reverse complement strand
TCCAAGCCAACGCGTGTAACCTTCATTTCACTCCCCCTTCTCGTGATTGGTAAGAATCGCATCTCCAATCTGGCACACTTGATGCCGCAGAGTAAGGGGGAGCCCATACCATTCCTTCCCCCGTCAAGGGGGAAGGAGTAGCAGGCATCACCGCTTCTGGGTGATGGTGTCGAGCAGCGCGGGCTGCCCCGCCTTGACTTTCGCGATCGCGCGCTTCAACGCGGCGCCGACGTCCCTGCCGTGCTCGATCGGGCCTTCCGCGTACCAGCCCATCGAGCGCGCGAGGCCGGCGAAGTCCACCTCGGGCCCCTCCAGGTCCATGCCGATGTGGGCGCGCTCGATCGGCGTCCCGCGCAGCCGCGCCATGCGGATCTGGTGCTCCCAGTCGTTGTAGTAGGCGCGGTTGTTGTACATGACGATCAGCATCGGGATCCTGTGCTTCGCCGCGACCCACAGCGCGCCGGCGTCGAACATGAGGTCGCCGTCGGGCTGCAGATCCACGACCAGCCGGCCGGCCTCGCGATGCGCCAGCGCGACCCCGAGCGAGATGCCGATCTGCGTCGCCGTGCCGAGCGACTTGCCGGGATGGCGGTAGGGCCGGTCGAAATCCCACAGCTTGCGCGTCCAGTCCTCGAGCGTGCCCGCGGTGAGGACCCAGTCCTCGTGCTTGATGGCCTCCCACACCTCGTGCGCGAGCCGCGGCAGCGGAATCGGGGTCGCGTCCCAGTCCTCGTGCGCCTCCTTTTCCCAGTTCGCCCGGGCCTCGCGGTGCAGCTCCGCGGTCCTGCGGGCGCGCGCCTCGATGCGCTTCATCGATTCCGCATTGCCGGAGATCTTCCTGCGGAGGAGCGCGGTGAGCGCGGGGATCGCGAGCGTCGTGTCCGCGAGTATGCGCAGCTGCGCGTGCTTGAGGCGCTGGTAGTCGAGCGCCCAGCTCGAGAGCTCGAGGTCGCCGAAGCCGATGTCGATCCAGAGGCAGTCCGGCGGCTCGATGCTCTTCAGCGCCCGCGTCTGGCTGTCGAGCTCGGTCGTCGCCCGCTCCCAGTCGCGCACGTCGAGGCAGAGGATCAGATCGGCATCCCGGAACACGTCCTTCAGCATGCTCGCGTTGAGCGGATGGCGGCCCGGGAAATTGAGCCGGCTGTTGACGTCGTAGACGGGGGCGCCCAGCGTCTCGGCGAGCTCGACCAGCGCGTGGAAGCCGTTCGGGTCGCGCCCGACGAACTCGGCGAGGATCACCGGGCGCCTGGCGGCCGCCAGCAGGTCCGCGGCGCGCTCGAGCGCGGCCGGGTCCGCGGTGAACTGCGCCGGCACCTTCATCGCTTCCTGCGGCGGCAGCGGCACCTCATGGTCGAGCGGCTGCTCCTGCATCCAGGCGTCGTAGCACATGTACACCGGCCCCTGCGGCTCGGTCATCATCACCGCGTAGGCACGCGCGAACGACTCGGGCACGCCGTCGATCGTGGTCGGCTGGTAGTCCCATTTGGTGTAATCGCGTACTGCATTGCCCTGCACCAGCGCGGTGTGGGTCCAGTCAATGCGCGGGCGCCGCTTGGTCTCGTCCATCGGGCCGGTCGCGCCGATGATGAAGACCGGCGCGCGGTCGATGTAGGCGTAGTAGACGGCGAGGTTCGAGTGGAGGAGTCCCACGAGGTCGTGCACGATCGCCACCATCGGGCGCCCGCACGCCTTGGCGTAGCCGTGCGCGATCTGCACCGCGGTCTCCTCGTGCTGGCACAGCATCATGACCGGGCGGTTGCCGCCGTAGTTGACCATCGAGTCGTGCAGCCCGCGGTAGCTCGCGCCGGGGTTCAGTGCCGCGTACGGCAGCTCGTAGCGGTGCAGCATGTCCACGATCACGTCGGAGGCCCAGCGCCGGGTCGCGGACGCGGAAGGGGCCGGCGTTTTTCCCTTCGACGGAGTATCGGGCATCGCGGAACCGCCTCAGCGCGCCTGCCTGACGATGATCTCGTCGTAGAGCTTGACCCACTTCTCGCCGTCGTCCAGCACCAGCTTGGGGTCGATCAGCGTGAACTTCGGAACGTCCTTGAGCGCCTCGAGAATGCGGGTCGAGGAGGGGATGAAGTCGCGCTTTACCATGATCTCCTGCGCATCGCCCAGCATGAAGTCGTAGAACAGCAGCGCGGCGTGCGGGCGCGGTGCGCGGCGCGCAACCGCGACGCCGTTCGGCCGCGCGACCGTGGGCTGCAGCGCGAACCAGTCGATCGGCGCGCCCTTGCCCTTCAGCTGCACCGGCCGGTAGTAGTAGACGGTGAGCGCGAGCGGCACTTCGCCCGAGACGACCAGGTTGGAGAGCAGGGTGTGGCCCTTGCGGACCGACATGCCATTGGCGGCGACGATCTCGCGGAAGAGCTTCAGACCCTGCGCTTCGCCGAGCCCGCCGACGACACCCGCGAACCAGTCATGGTCGTAGGCCTCGATGCCGAGCCTGCCCTTCCACCGCGGGTGCGCGAGATCGGCCCAGGTCTTCGGCAGCTCCTCCTTTTTCACGAGGTTCGTGTTGTAGGCCGCGACGAAGAGGTTGAACCGGGTCGTCGCCCATTCCCGGTGCGGCCGCACCGCGTTCGGCACCAGCCCGGCGAAGTGGGGCGATTCCACCGCCTGGAGGATCTGCTCCCGGTGCAGCGCCTCCAGCTCCGGCCCGTTGGTCTCGAACGCATCCACCTCGTAGCGGCCCGCGCGCGCCTCGGTCACCGCGCGCTGCAGGACGTTCTCGGAGCTGGAGCGCCAGGGCGTGACCTTGACGCCGTATTTTTTCTCGAAGGGGCCGATGAATGCGCCGAGGTCGGTGGTGGAGAAGGACGTGTACAGCGTGAGACCCCCTTCCTTCTTCGCGCCCTCGATCAGCCGCTGGGTACGCTCGGGTTCCTTGAGTGCGGCCAGCTCCGCGAGGCTCTGCGCCGCCGCCGGCGCCGTCGCCAGAAGGCAGAAGGCAGAAGTCAGAAGCATGAAGCGTCGTTTCATAAGAGCATCAGCCGTCAGTTGTGGTGTGTCGATTCCCTCCCCCTTGACGGGGGAGGGCTAGGGTGGGGGTGATGATGCCACGACTCCTTCACCCCCATCCCAACCTTCCCCCGTCAAGGGGGAAGGGGCGCTCGTCAATCATCGCCGCCTACTGTCTCCAGCGCCGCGCCCTTTTCGAGTAGGGCGCGTTCCGCCTTGTAGGCTTCCTCCATGCGCGACTTGAGCCCGTGCTTCGCAAGCGCCTCGGCGAACCACTTGCGCACCTCGGGGCGCTCGTCGGCGTAGTCGATCTGGTCGCCGCCGATGCGCCGGCTGATCCAGGCCTTGGGCACGCCCTGGGCGTTGCGGATCGCGACGCCCTCGTGCTTGAAGGCGAGGTAGCGCGCGGGCGTGGTACCAGTGTTGAAATGCTGGTGCTGCCACATGTTGGGGGGCACGATCATCGTCCCGACCTGCCATTCATAGCGGCGCGGCTCCTCGCCCTCGGGCCACATCACCGAGTAGCCTTCGCCGGTCAAGATGATGACGTGCGCGCCGGGGCCGTGGGCGTGGGACTTCTTGTAGGTGCCGGTGGGAAACTGGGAGATGTGGCTGTTCATCGAGCCCTTCGCCATGTTGAAGCGGATGTGGCCGCCGCCGGCGCCGCGCTCCTTCGCGGTGATGAGCGGGAGATTGACGGCGTCCGCGACGAAGTTGGTGTCGAGCAGGAATCCCTTCTGCTCGCTCTTCGGGGAGAAATAGTCCGGCTCGCCGGCAAAGCGGTTCGTGAAGTCGTACTTCGTGCCGAAGACGAAGCCGATGTCGTCGTAGAGGTTGATGACGACCGGCCCGTTGGTGACGGCGACGTAGCGCGCGGGCGCCTCCCCGGAGCCGTTGAAATGCTGGTGCCAGGCGTTGACCGGGATCGCGAACAGCGACCCCGCCTTCCACTCGAACGTGATGCGCCCCGCGGCGTCGTTCCACACCGCGGTCGAGCCGCGCCCGGAGAGGACCATGATCATCTCCTCGAACAGCTGCCGCTGCGGCGCGAGCTTGCCCCCGGCGGGGATCTCGCACACGTAGCAATCGTTCGAGGTGCGCGAGGCCTCGTGGTTGAAATACACGCCGCGCCCGCCCCGGCGCGCCCACGGCTTCAGCTCCACGGTGTTGAGATCGGGGACGTAATGCGAGGGGAGGATATCGAGCCCCTCGGATTTCACCCAGCGCGTGTACGGGGTTTCCTTCTCGGTGGCGAACTTCTTCGCCATCTCGTCCGAAACCATCGCCGACTTGGCCATCGCGAGCTCCTCGTCATTGAACGGCGAAAATCTACTCTATCCGCGGCGCCGTGGCTACCCGCTCTTGTCGCCGGCGAGGGCGATGCACTTGTCGGTGCTGATGCGCAGAAAGATGGGACTGCCGACCGGCGTGCCCAGGGTGGGATGCGCGGTCGCGAGCACGAGCAGGTCGCCGACCGCGACCTGGAAGTCCACGGTGTCGCCGAGGAACACCTTCGCGCTCACCGTGCCGGCGCAGACGTTGGGGCCGCCGGGGCGGGTCTCGGAGAGCTCGATGTCTTCCGGCCGCACCGAGAGCGCGACGGCGTCGCCCGCCCTGAGGGGATCCACCGACAGGGCGTGCAGCTCGCCCAGCGCAGTGCCGAGCCGGTAATGATTGGCGCCGTCGGCCGCGACCACCTTCGCCTCCAGCAGGTTGGTCCGGCCGATGAAGTCGGCGACGAAGCGGCTCTTCGGCCGCTCGTAGATCTCGCGTGGAGTGCCGATCTGGATGATGGCGCCCTCGTTCATCACCGCGATCTCGTGCGAAAGCGCGAGCGCCTCGGTCTGGTCGTGAGTGACGTAGACCGTGGTCACCCCGGTGTCGCGCTGGATCTTCTTCAGCTCGAAGCGCATGCGCTCGCGCAGCTTCGCATCGAGGTTCGACATCGGCTCGTCGAGCAGCAGGAGCTGCGGCTCCATCACGAGCGCGCGGGCGAGCGCGAGGCGCTGCTGCTGGCCGCCGGAGAGATTGGTCGCCGGGCGCTCGGCGAGATGGTCCATCGCGACGATCCCGAGGACCCGCATCACCCGCTCCGCAATCTCCTTCCCGGAGTGCCTGGTCCGGCCCACCTTCAGCGGAAACGCCGCGTTCTCGAACACCGACATGTGCGGCCAGATCGCGTAGGACTGGAACACCATCCCGATGTTGCGCTGGTTCGGCGCGACGAAGACGCGGCCCGCGGAGGAGTAGACCGCGCGCCCGCCGAGCGTGATCTCTCCGGATCGCGGCCGCTCCAGCCCCGCGATCGAGCGCAGCGTCGTGGTCTTGCCGCAGCCGCTGGGCCCGAGCAGCGTGAAGAGCGCGCCCTCCGGCACGTCGAAGGCGACGTCGCGCGCGGCGCGCACCGGCCCGTGCTCGGTCGGATACTCGGTGTTGAGGCCTTTCACGCTGAGCATGTCACGCTTCCTTCACGCCGAAGCGGCTGCCCGCGAACTGGGCGACCATCACCATCACGAAGAGGAGCACGATCAGCATCACGCCGAGCGCGGAGAGCTCCACGTACTGGCCGTTCTCCCACAGCTCCCAGATCATGATCGAGACCACCTCGGTGCCGGGGCTGTAGAGGAGTATCGAGCTGGAGAGCTCGCGCAGCGACACGATCGCGATGTAGATCCAGCCGGCGAGCAGGCCGGGCTTCAGGAGCGGCAGCACCACGCGGAAGAAGGTGGATGCCCAGGAGGCGCCGCTCATCGCCGCCGACTCCTCGAGCTCCTTGTGGATCTGCACCATGGACGCCGTGCTGTAGCGGATGCCGTAGGGCATGAAGCGCGTCACGTACGCGAGGAGCAGGATCCAGATGGTGCCGTAAATGCCCACGTTGACGTTGAGATAGAACACCATGATGGCGAGCCCGAGCACGAGCCCCGGGAACACGATCGGGAGCGACGCGAGGTTGTCGAGGAGCCACCGCCCCGGGATCTTCGTCTTCACCACCATCCAGCAGATGACGGAGGTGACCAGCATGATGATGGTCGCGGATCCGAGGCACAGGATCAGGCTGTTCCATATCGCGCGCGCGAACGTCGGATGGTCGAGTATGAAGCGGTAGGGCTCGAGGGTGAGATTGGCGAGCGCGGCGGCGGAGGGCACGCTGTAGAACTTCTGGATCGAGGACCATACCAGGATGAAGAGCGGCGCCGCGACGATCAGCAGGAAATAGGCGATGAAGATCGCGGCGGTCACGTAGCGCCAGCGGCCGATGTCGATGCGGCGCGGCCGAAAACCCTTGCCGGTCACCGTCGAGTAGCGGCTCCCCGAGGCGGAGATCCGCGACTGGAACCAGACGCCGACGGAGGTGAGGAGGAGCAGCGTCACCCCGTAGGCCGAGGCGAGCCCGATCTGGCTCGGGTAGCGGTGTATCGCCTCGAAGATCGCGGAGGTGAACACGAAGACGCCGCCCGGCATGCCGAGCAGCGCCGGCACCTCGAAGGACTCGATCGCGCGCACGAAGAGGATCAGCAGCGTCGCGAAGATCGCGGGCCACGACAGCGCGAGCGTGATCCGCCGCACCACCTGCCACAGGCCCGCCCCGCTCATCGAGGCGGATTCTTCGAGCGCGGGGTCCATGGAGCGGAACGCCGCGGTCATGAGGAGAAACGCCATCGGCGAGTAATGCAGGCCGTCCACCCAGATCATGCCCCACAGGGTATAGACGTTGAAGAACACGTAGTCCGTGCCGAACCAGCGCTGCAGCAGGAGGTTGAAGATGCCGATCTTGGGGCTCGCGAGCATGATCCACGAGATCGTGAAGAGAATGCCGGGGATGATGAGCGGGACCAGCGCGAGCGCGAAGAAGAGCCGCTTGAACGGCGTGTTGGTGCGCTCGTTCATCCACGCGAGCGCGGTGCCGACGATGAGCGCGAACGCGGCGGTGCCGACCGCGAACGCGAGCGAGTTGAGGAGGAGCTTCGCCGTCTGCACGCTCGTGTAGGCCGCGGCGTAATTGCCGAGCGTGAACTCGGCCGGCTTCGCCGCCGTGTGCGGCGTGAAGAAGCTCTGCCACAGGAGAAAACCCAGCGGGATCACCGCGAGGTAGGCGACGAGGGCGACGCAGGCGCCGAGGATCACCCACTTGAGGTCGATCCTTAGGGTTCTCCCTCCCCCTCGAGGGGGGAGGGTGAGGGTGGGGGTGACTTGAGCCATTCCGCTACAGCCGCCTATTTGTGCTTGTGATGAGGCCCATGCCCGTGATCATGCGGATGGTCGTGATCATGATCGTGGCCGTGGTGATGGTGGTGATGGTGCACCGGGCCGCGGTAGGCGTTGTACTCGCCGGGATCGTTCGGATGACGGGGATCCTCGCTGAACACGAGCGACTTGATCGTGACCGGGACCGTGTGCGAGGGGAGGCGAATGCGGCCGAGGTCGATGTAGTCGAGGTCCCACAGCGTGATGCCGTCGATCACCAGGATCTCGTTCGCGAGCTTCAGCTCCTCGCGCAGGATCGCGCCGAGGGTCTGCGCGATGTCGCTGTCGAGCACGAGGTAGAGCGGTTTTCCGCCCGCGATGGTGCGCGGCAGGCCCGCCGCGATGCCTTGCGCGAAGGCGGCGATGCGCGAATGGGACGGCGCGCCCGCCCAGCGGAACGCGAGCGCCACCTCGGTCGCGCCCTCCTCGAGGTCGAACGCGGTGAAGTGTCTCTGGATTGCCCGCGCGAGTTCCTCCGGCACGATTTCCTCGCCGCACGCGTAGGGCGGCTGCAGCACCTGGAGGTTCTTCCGCGGCAGGAGGTCGCCCGGGCTCGAGATGTAGATGGTGTTGCCGGAGAGCTGCACGCTGTACTCGGAGGCGCCGACTGCGGTCGCGCGGATGCATTCTCCCGGCGGCAGCAGCGGCCACGGCAGCGCCCCCTGCGCGAGGCGGCGCGCGATCGCGGCGCCGAGGAGCTTGCCCATATCGCCGAAGTCGCGGGACTCGCGCGCGTAGACGTACTCGGCCACGCCGCCGGAGAACATCACGCCGTCGATGCGCCCGGGATCCGCGATGGGATCGGTGAGGTACAAGTGCTCGACCGCGTGCGGGAGCCGGCGCTTTCCGATCGCCGCAATCAGCGCATCGGCCATCCACTCCGCAACCCGCGCCATGTCCGCACGCGCCGCGCGATCGCCCGTCTTCCAGGTGTAGCCTGCCTGGGCGGCGTGGTAGCGCCCCGCCGGGTCGAGGCGCACGATGCGCTCGCCGTCATCCACCACCTGGAGGCGTCCGCCGATGTGAACCGCGGCCATGGCCTCGACCCTGCCGCCCGCCACCACCGCAAGCTTGGTCGTGCCGCCGCCGATGTCGACGTTCAGGATGCGTTTGCCCTCGTCGTGCGACACGCGCGCGGCTCCGGAGCCGTACGCCGCGAGCATGGCCTCGAGGTGGTGGCCGGCCGCGGTGCAGACGAACTCGCCGCCGTTCTCGGCGAGCAGCTCGGAGATGGCTTGCGCATTGCGCCGGCGCAAGGCTTCGCCGGTCAGGATGACGACCCCCGAGTCGATCTCATCCGGGTGCAGTCCGGCCTGGGTGTAGGCATCGTCGATGATGCCGGCGAGCGCCTTCTCGTCGATGCGCTCCTCATCGAGATACGGGGTGAGCGCGACCGGCGACTGGAACAGCGTCTCGCGGGAGACGATGGCGTAGCGGCTGGAGAGGTCCTCGCCCAGCCGGCGCAGGTGGATGCGCGAGAAGATGAGCTGCGTGCCCGCCGAGCCGATGTCCATGCCCACGCTCGTGAGCGAGACGTGGTCCTGAAGCCACAGGCCGCTGCCTTCGGGGCCGCCCTCGATCCCGAAGCCGTCGTGGTCGTGGTCGAAGTCCTCGCCGTCGTGGGTGTGGCCGGTGTCGGTTCCGTACTGGTGGTCCGCCAGGCTGTGGCCGGGCTTCTTCGGCGCCTCGTTCTTTTCCGCCATCGTGATCGTGTCATTCCCGCGAAGGCGGGAATCTAGGAAGGCCGGCGTCTGTCTGGATCCCCGTCTTCACGGGGATGACGTGATTGCTCAACGGTACAGCTCCGGATACTTGGCGCGGACCTTGGCGGCGAGCTCCGGCGAGCTCTGGCACACCTTGGGGAAGGTCTCGAGGCGCTCGTAAGGGCGGCAGGCGTCGATCACCATGCGCGAGTTGTAGGGCAGGCTCTTGTCGGTGACGAGAGTGTCGATCCTGGACGACCAGCAGTGTTCGAGAAGCGTCGTGCGCGTCTTCGGGTCGCAGCGCGTTCCCATCGCCCAGATGACGTCGTGGATGTCGGTGGGGTCCACGTCGTCGTCCACCACCACGATCCAGCGGCTGATGTAGCCGACGGACGCGACCTGGGAGGCAACGAGCCCGACCTGGGTGGAGTGGCCGAAGTAGCGCTGCTTCACCGACACCGCGCAGAACGTGCGCCCGGCGCCGGCCTGGTGCAGCCACGCGCCCTTCACGTCCGGGATGCCGGCGCCCTCGAGCGCGTCGAGCAGCGCCGCCGAGCGCAGGAAGCAGCGCTCGAAGAGGTGGGAGTGCGGCGGCTTCTGGCTCGCCGCGCAGGTGAGGATCGGGTCGTTGCGGTGATAGATGCGGTTGATGTGGATCAGCGGCTCCTGCTGCGCGTCCCCTGCGTAGTAGCCGTGCCATTCGCCGAACGGGCCCTCGAGCGTGGTCTCGGTCGCCGAGATCTCGCCCTCGAGCACGATCTCGGAGCGGGCAGGGAAGGGCAATCCCGTCGTCTCGCCCTCGATCAGCTCCATCGGCCGGTCCATGAGCCCCCCGGCCCACTCGAACTCCGGCATCGAGTCGGGCATGGTGTAGCCGGCGGCGAGATAGGTGACGGGATCGGCACCGACGATGATGACGACCGGGCAGGGCTTGCCGGCCTTCAAATACTTGTCGCGATGGATGCGGCCCTGCTTGCCGTTCGAGATGTAGGACGCGCAGGTCGTCGGGCCCATCGCCTGCACGCGGTAGGTGCCGACGTTGATCCGCCCGCTGTCGGGATCGCGGGTGACGACGCCGCAGGCGGTGCCGATGTAGCGGCCGCCGTCGTCCTCGTGGTGGATCGGCACCGGGAACTTGAGCATGTCCACTTTGTCGCCGCGCAGCACGTTCTCGAGCACCGGGCCGCCCTTCACCATGCGCGGCGCGACGCGCTTGACGCCCTTCCTGATGTGCCTGCGGTAGTGGTCGAGCATCTCCTTGCGGTTGTCGGAGAGGGCGGGCTCCATGCCGAGCACCAGCGAGAGCCGGTACGGCGAGCCGAACATGCCGTAGGCGCAGCGGAAGCCCTTCGGGTAATCGGAAATGCGGTCGAAGAGCAGCATCGGCGACTTCTCGACCTTCTGGCGGTAGAGCACTTCGGTCACCGCGCCGAGCTCGCGGTCCCAGTGTGCATTCTCGACGCGGGCGAGCTCCCCGCGCTTCTCGCAGGCGGTGATGAATTCGCGGAGGTCGTTCTGGAACGTCGCGCCGTCGCCGGCGGTTGCGCGTCCCGCTCTCGTGCTGCTGTCAGCGGCGGTCCTCGTGGACATGGATGCCTCCTCGCCCGGCCGGACAAAGTTGGATATATTAGTGTACGCGTACCAGCGGAACAACGCGCTGCTGGCGGGTGAAACGGCCCGCGTCGAACGGAAGCCGTGCCCGGGCGCCGAGGAGAGGAATCACCATGAAACGAGTATTGGCACTTATCGCTGGCGTGCTGGTCGCTGCGCTGCCGACGGCGCCTGCATGGGGACAGGCTCCGGCGAAGGCGGCAGAAATACTCTCTTACCAGGGGCCGGATCGCGGCGAGCGGCTTCTCGAGCAGGCAAAGAAGGAAGGCACGCTCACGATTTACACGTCGCTCGCCCCGACGGAATCGCAGCCGCTCGCGGCGGCTTTCGAGAAGAAGCATGGCATCAAGGTCGAGCTCTGGCGGAGCCAGTCCGAGCGCGTCGTCCAGAGAGCCGTGACCGAGGCGCGGGCGGGGCGCCACGCGGTGGACGTGATCGCGACCAACGGCCCCGAGATGGAGGCGCTGGCGCGCGAGCAGATCCTGACGACGTATTTCACGCCTCATGCCGCCGACCTGCCGGCCGCCAGCATTCCGAAGCACCGCCTGTGGCTGCCCGACCGGCTGCAGTTTTTCGTCGTCGGCTACAACACCAATCTCGTGAAGCGCGAGGACCTGCCGAAGAGCATCCGCGGCTTCGCCGATCCGAAGTGGAAAGGCAAGCTCGGCATCGAGGCGGCGGACGCCGAATGGATGGCGACGCTGGTGAAAAAATGGGGCGAGGCCGAGGGCATGGCATTCTTCCGCAAGCTCTCGGAGATGCGGCCGGAAGTGCGCAAGGGCCACGTGCTGCTCGCCCAGCTCATCGCCGCGGGCGAGATCCCGGTCGGCCTGACCGCCTACAGCGCCAACGTGGAGACGCTGAAGCGCAAGGGCGCGCCCATCGATTTCGCGCCGATCGATGCCATCGCGCGCCCGCAGGGGCTCGGCATCGCGAAAAACGCACCGCGTCCGGCGGCGGCTCTGCTCTACGCCGACTTCGTCCTGTCCGCCGAGGACGGGCAGAGGCTCTACGAGTCCATGGGGCGCCCGCCGGTGAACCGCAAGATCAAGTCGAAGCTCACCGACTTCGATCACATCTATCTCGACGTGGTCGCGGTGGTCGAGGAGTCGGCGAAATGGGACAAGCTGTGGGAAGAGCTGTTTCTTAGAAAGTGATGGAGCACCTGCCGCACGACTGGCTCGCCCTCGCCGCGCTCGTTTTCCTCCTCGGGCTCAAACACGGGGCGGATCCCGACCACCTGGTCACGATCGACGGGATGGCGCGCTTCAACGCCGTGCGGCGCCCGCGCCTCGCGCGGCTCTCGGGGCTCCTGTTTTCGCTCGGCCACGGCGTCGTCGTCACGCTCGTCGCGGTGATCGTCGCCGCGGTGGCGCGCGACTGGCAGGCGCCGGATTGGCTCGAGCTGACCGGCGCCGGGTTCTCGATCCTGATCCTGCTCGCGCTCGCTGCTGCCAACCTGGTGGCGGTCTTCCGCGCCCGGCCCGGTGAAATCGTGAGATCGGTGGGTCTGAAGAGCCGTCTTTTCGGCGGCCTGGTGGAAACGAGTCATCCGGCGGTGATGGCTTCCGTCGGCGCGGCGTTCGCGCTCTCCTTCGACACCGTCAGCCAGGCGATGCTGTTCTCGATCACGGGCTCGAGCATCGCCGGGTGGCTGTTCGCCGCGGTGCTGGGGCTCGTGTTTACCGCGGGGATGATCGCGACCGACTGGGTGAACGGCTATTGCATGAGCCGGCTGATCCATCGCGCCGACCGGCGCGCCGCGGTCGCCTCTCGCGTCATGAGCCTCGCGGTGGCGGGCTTGAGCCTTGCCATCGCGGGCCTCGGGATCGCCCGGCACTACCTGCCGGGGCTCGACGCGAGCCTCGAAGGCCTGGGACTCACGCTCGGCGTTGCCGTGGTCATCGTCATGATCGTGGCGTTTGCGCTGGCGATGCGCTCGGCGCAACGCGAGAGCGTGCGCGCGTGAGCGCGGGAGAAGAAGGCGCGCCGGCATTCAAGTCGCCGCCGCTCTCCTGCGACAGCCACTTCCACGTCTTCGGCCCGGCGGAGCGCTATCCGTACGGGACCGATATCCGCTACCAGCCGCCGCTCGCTCCCCTCGCGGAGTACCTGAAGCTCGCGCGCCACCTCGGCGTCGAGCGCTTCGTCTTCGTGCAGCCGAGCGCGTACGGGCGCGACAACGCGTGCATGCTCGACGCGATGCGCGAGGTGGGCGCCGCGAGGTGCCGCGGCATCGTAGACATCGACGAGAACGCGCCCGATGCCGAGATCGAGCGGCTCAACCGCGCGGGCGTGCGCGGCGTGCGCGTCAACGTCAACCCGATCAAGCCGCCGGAGCCGGGGTTCTCGAATACAATGCTCGAGTGCATCGAGCGATTGGATGCCCGCTGCGCGGAGATCGGCTGGATGCTCGACTTCCTCGCGCCCGGGTGGCTCACGCGCGAGCTCCTGCCGGTGATGGGGAAGCTCAAGTCGCACTTCAGCGTCGCGCACATGGGCATGTTTCTCGCGAAGGACGGCCCGCGGCAGCCGGGCTTCCAGGAGTTCCTCGCCATGGTGCGATCCGGCGCGCGCCGCTGCTGGGTGAAGTTCACCGGCGTCTACCGCATGTCGGTCGCGCCGGGATTCGCCGATGCGGCTGCGATGGCGCGCGCGGTGATCGAGGCCGCGCCCGACCGCATCATCTGGGGCAGCGACTATCCGCACCTCTCGTTCGCCGACAAGGTGGGATCGGTCGAGCTCTTCAACCTGCTGGGTAAGTGGGCGCCGGACGCCGCGACGCGCAGGACGATACTGGTCGAGAACCCGCAGAAGCTCTTCGGCTTCTAGATTGGTGCTGGATCCCCGCCTGCGCGGGGATGACGACATCTCAGAGCAGCCGGGAGCGGAACGGCCTGCCCGCCTTCGTCGCCCCTTTCCGCTCCTTCTCTTCCTCCAGGATGTCCGTGAACTGGCGCACGGCGTTGGAGAGCGTCGGCCAGCCGCAGTAGTGACCGACCTGGATCATCACCTCGATGATCTGGCGCTTGGTGATGCCGAGGCGCATCGCGCTCAGGTAATGCGAATGGTTACCGGTCGGGCGCGCCATCGCGATGTTGGCGGCGAGCGTGACGAGCTGGCGGTCGCGCAGCGAGAGCCCGGGTCGCCCCCAGACGTCGCCGAAGAGGTGCCCGACCGACATCTCGTACATCTCCGGGGACAGCGCCTTCTGGTTCAGCATCAGGTTCTGCCGGCCCATCCTCTTCAGTACCCGCATGCCGCGCTCGAAGCGGCGGCGGTAGTCACGCGATCTCGCAGTTTTCATGGTGGGAAGTCTCACAGTATGGAATGCGGTCAGACGGTGCCGCGAGGGATATTTCACGGCCGGTTTTTGTGTGATCATGTCATCCCGGCACGCGCCGGGCAAGCGCCCGCAACGGGCGCTCACAGAGGAGGGCTCACGTGAGGCCATTCATCCGGTTGCTGCTTGCATCGTGCATCGCCACGGCGCTGCCCGCGTACGCGCAGAAAGCGCAGCCCGCCGCCGGCTACCCGAACAAGTCGATCCGCCTGGTGGTGCCGAGCGCGCCGGGCGGCGGCACCGACATCATCGCGCGCATGATCGCGCAGGGGCTCACCGACGCGTGGGGCCAGACCGTGGTGGTGGACAATCGCGGCGGCGCCGGGGGGATGGCCGGCGTCACGATCGTGGCGAGGCAATCCGCCCCGGACGGCTACACCATGCTGCTGGGGAGCGTCGGCCATCTCTCGTTCGCGCCCGCCGTGCGCAGCAGCCTGGGCTTCGATCCGCTGAAGGACCTGACGCCGATCTCGCTCGCCGCGGTGCAGCCCTTCGTCGTGGCCGCCGCGAATACCCTGCCGGTCAGTTCGGTCAGGGATCTCGTCGCGCTCGCGAAGGCGAAACCCGGCTCCATAAGCTACGGCTCCGGCGGCAGCGGCACCGCCTCGCATCTCGGCACCGAGCTGCTGATGATAAACGGCGGATTCTCGATGCTGCACGTGCCGTACAAGGGCAGCAATCCCGCCATCACGGCGCTCATGGGCGGGGAGCTCCAGATCGCGATGGCGGGTCTCGCGACGGTGCTGCCGCATGCCAGGAGCGGCAGGTTGAAGGCGCTTGCCGTGACCGGCGCGAAGCGGGCCGGGATCGCACCGGAGCTGCCGACGGTCGCCGAGTCAGGCGTGCCGGGATACGCCTTCGACGTATGGTACGGGCTCGCCTTCCCGGGCGGGACGCCGCAAGCGATCGTGACGAAGACCCAGGCCGAGGTCGTAAAGCAGCTGAAATCACCGGAAGTCGGCAGCCGGTTTACCGGCGCCGGCGTCGAGCCGCAGACCAACACGCCCGAAGCCTTCGCCGAGCTGATCCGGCGCGAGGTCGCGACGTGGACCAAGGTGGTGAAGGCGGCGAACATCAAGGTCGAGTGACGACGCTTCGGAGGGATGAGGGATGAGGGCGGAGGGATGAGGGGACGACGAGGGTGAACGCGCAAAGGCGGGCAGCGTTGGTGACCGACGCATCGCAGGGGCTGGGCGCGGAGATCGCGGTCGCGCTAGCCCGCGACGGGTGCGACCTGGCGGTCTCGTCGCGCCGGGTGGAAAAGCTCGCCGGCACGCTGGAGAGAATCGCCGCAGCCGGAACGCGTGCGGTGCCGGTCGAGCTCGACCTGCGCTCCCAGCCGAGCATCGAGCGCGCGATGGCGCAGGCACTGAGCGCGTTCGGGCATCTCGATGCGCTCGTCAACAACGCCGCCGTCACGCTGCGGCGCCCGGCGCTGGAGGTGACCCCGCAGGAATGGGACGAGGTAATGACGGTGAACCTCACGGGGACGTTCTTCATGAGCCAGGAAATGGGGCGGCATTTGATCAAGGCACGGCGCCCGGGATGCGTCATCAGCCTCGCCTCCACCCACGGGATGGTCGGCTACGCGCAGCGCTCCACCTACGGAATTTCCAAGGCGGGTATCATCCAGATGACGCGGATGCTCGCGATCGAGTGGGCGGAGCACGGCATCCGCGTCAACGCGATCGCGCCGGGCACGGTGAACACGCCCTCGCGCGCCGAGTACTTCTCTGCGCATCCGGACGCGCGGGCCGCGATGATCGAACGCATCCCGTTCCGCCGCTTCGGGACGCCCGGCGAGGTGGCAGGACTGGTGTGCTACCTCGCAAGCCCGCAGGCGGCGTACATCACGGGGCAGACGCTGGTGCTCGACGGGGGATTGACGTCCTATTAGAGCGATCGGGAGAAACCATGACAGCACCGGAAAAAGCCGCACGCGTATCCCAGCCGAAGGACTACAAGCTCATCGTCGAGAAGGACGTGAAGATCCCGATGCGGGACGGCACGGTGCTCTATGCCGACATCTTCCGCCCGGACGGGGGCGCCGAGCGCTTTCCCGCGATCATGAACATCAGCGTCTACCAGAAGGACAAGCTGTGGGTCCCGCCGGCGGACCTCGAGGAGAAGGCGAATCCCTACATGAACTGGGAGACGGTCAATCCCCAGTGGTGGTGCCCGCGCGGCTATGCCTGCGTGCGGGTGGACTCGCGCGGCACCGGCAAGTCGCCCGGCAAGTCGGACCCCAGCTCGTACCAGGAGAGCGTGGACTTCTACGACGCGATCGAGTGGATCGCGAAGCTGGCGTGGTGCTCGGGCAAGCTCGGCACCCTCGGAATTTCCTACCACGCCAGCTCGCAGTGGCGCGTAGCGAATCTGCAGCCGCCGTCGTTGAAGTGCATCATGCCGTGGGAGGGCAGGGCGGACCAGTACCGCGACCAGGCCTACCACGGCGGCATCTTCGCGCTCGGCTTCATCGGCAACTGGTGGTTGACGCACACCGCGCACCATCTCCTCGGGCGCCCGCGCGCCTACAACCCGGACGCGTTCCAGAACGACATGATCTGGAACATGATGCGCAACGACCTCGATTCCGAGTACTGGCGCCTGTGCAGCGCGCGCTGGGACCGCCTCAACGTCCCGCTCTACAGCGTGGGCAACTGGGGCGGGTTCGCGCTGCATCTCCGCGGCAACACCGAGGGCTTCATGAACGCCGCGTCGAAGGTGAAGAAGCTGCGCATCCACACCGGCACGCATTTTCATCCGTTCCATTCGGAGGAAGGCCGCATGGAACAGCTGCGCTGGCTTGACTACTGGCTGAAGGGCATCGACACCGGGATCCTCGACGAGCCGCCGGTCAAGCTCGAGATCCGCACCGGCGGCAGCCGCAAGCCCTATCCCTTCCGTTTCGAGAACGAGTGGCCGCTCGCGCGCACGCAGTGGACGAAGCTCCATCTCAGGATCGACCGCAAGCAGGGCCACGAGGAAATGGGAACCGAGGGCGAGCTCGTGCGCGAGAAGCCCGCGGCCGAGTCGAGGGTGACCTATCCCGCAAGCGGCGTGACCGCGGCGGGGGTCGCCTCGGGCTCGTCGCTCTCCACCACGCACGGCGGCGGCGGGCGGCTGGGGGTCTCGTTCCAGACCGCGCCCATGACCGAGGATACCGAGATCACCGGTCCTCTCATGATGAACCTGTGGGTATCGAGCACGACCGAGGACATGGACCTCTTCGTGACGCTGCGCAATATAGGCCCCGACGGCAAGGACGTCTGGGAAGTCGGGCAGCACGGCCAGCCGGTGCCGCTCACCAAGGGGTGGCTCCGCGCCTCGCACCGCAAGCTCGATCCCGCGAAATCGCTCCCCTATCGCCCGTTCCATCCGCATGACGAGCGGCTCTGGTTGAAGCCCGGCGAGCCGGTCGAGTGCCAGATCGAAATCTGGCCGACTTGCATCGTGCTCGCGAAGGGGCACAAGTTGCGTGTGGACATCCAGCCGCGCGACGGAGTCGGCAGCGCGCCCTACACGCACTACCACGCCGACTACAACGCGGGAGCGGAGAACGCGATTTACTCCGGCGGAGACAAGCAGTCGTACTTGCTGCTGCCCATTATCCCGCCGAAAAAGTGACGAGATGCGGGTGACGAGATATGGGTGACGAGGTACGAGTGACGAGGGGTGAGTTCAAGAGCGAGGTGCGCGACGGCATGCGCGTCGACTGGGACGTGCCGATCCCGATGGACGACGGGATCGTGCTGCGCGCCGACGTGTTCCGGCCGTTCCAGGAGGGAAGATACCCGGCGCTCGTGAGCTACGGCCCGTACGGCAAGGGCCTCGCGTTCCAGGACGGCTACAAGACGGCGTGGGAGATCATGTCGCGCGAGAACCCCGACGCCGTTTCCGGCACCACCAACAAGTACGCAAACTGGGAAGTCGTGGACCCGGAGAAATGGGTGCCGGACGGCTATGCGTGCGTGCGCGTGGACTCGCGCGGCGCAGGGCGTTCGCCGGGCTTTCTCAACCACAACAACGCGCGCGAGAACCGCGACTTCTACAACTGCATCGAGTGGACGGCCGCCCAGCCGTGGTGCAGCGGCAAGGTCGGCCTGAACGGAATCTCCTATTACGCCAGCAGCCAGTGGCGGGCGGCGGCGCTGCAGCCGCCGCACCTCGCCGCGTTGTGCGTGTGGGAAGGCTGGGTGGACTACTACCGCGACTCGGTGCGCCACGGCGGCATCGCCTGCACCTTCCGCAAGCACTGGCAGGACATGCAGGTGAAGACCGTGCAGCACGGGCGCGGTGAGCGCGGACCCAGGAGCCGCGTAACCGGTGAGCTCGTGTGCGGGCTGGAGACGCTGCCCGAGGACGAGCTTGTGAAGAACCGCGCCGACATGTGGGCGGGTGTGCTGGGTCACCCCCTAATGGAAAAATACTATAGGGAGCGAACCGGTGACTTATCCAGGGTGATCACGCCGCTACTGTCGGCGGCCAACTGGGGCGGGCAGGGATTGCATCCGCGCGGCAATTTCGAAGGCTTCACACGCGCGGCTTCGAAGCAGAAATGGCTCGAAGTGCACGGCGGCTCGCACTGGGCGCCGTTCTACACCGACTACGGCGTGAAGCTGCAGAAGAAGTTCTTCGATTATTTCCTGAAGGGCAGGAAGAACGGCTGGGACAGGCAGCCGCGGGTCCTGCTGCAGGTGCGCCATCCCGGCGAGAAATTCGTCGAGCGCCACGAGAAGGAGTGGCCGCTCAAGCGCACCAAATGGACGAAGTTCTATCTCGATCCGCAAAGCATGCGCCTTTCGGCGAGGCCGACTGCCCCCGGGAAGTCCGTCACTTACGACGGGCTCGGCGAGGGTGTCACCTTCTCCACTCCGCCGCTCGAAAACGCGACCGAAATCACCGGGCCCTCGGCGCTGAAGCTGTGGGTGTCCTCGGCGACGGCCGACGCCGACATCTTCGCCGTGCTGCGCGTGTTCGATCCGGGCGGCAAGGAAGTGGTGTTCCAGGGCGCGCTCGATCCGCACACGCCGATCGCGCAGGGGTGGCTGCGCGCTTCCCATCGCAGGCTCGACCGGAAGCTTACGCGGCCGTACCGCCCGTACCACGCCCACGACCGCAAGCAGCCGCTCACGCCCGGGAGGACCTACGAGCTCGATGTCGAGATCTGGCCGACCTGCATCGTGGTGCCGAAGGGCCACCGCATCGCGCTCACGATCCGCGGCAGGGACTACGAGTGGGAGGGCGAGGCGGCGACGCTCTCCAACATGAAGAACCCGATGCGCGGCTGCGGCCCGTTCGTGCACGACGACGAGACCGACCGGCCGCCGGCCGTTTTCGGGGGCAAGGTGACGCTGCACATGGGGCCGCAGCGCCCGGCGCATGTGCTCCTGCCCGTTGTCCCTCCGAGGCGCTGACATGCGTCAGCGGTCGGCGCGCCGCGCCTTCCACTTTCCCGCGACCCGCGCGCGACCCACGCCGTGTGCCACGCTGCCCTCGATGACGTCGCCTGCTACGCGCCCCTCGAAATAGAGCACCGCCTCGCTGTCCCGATCGAGCCCGTCGACGATAGCAAAGGAGAGACGCTCCGACTCCAGACGTGCATCCCAGACTTGCGCGGGCGCTCCGTCCATCTGCGCGCTTGCCGTGAGATCCTGGTAACGCTGCTCGAACGTTATCTCCAGCCGGCGCTCGCGCGCCGCGACCTCGAACCTGGCGCGCCAGTGCCCGGCAACCCGCGCCGGGACATACCACAGATAGACGTCCTTACGGATCGCGGTTCTCCGGTCGGGTCGCCATTCGCCCAGGTCGGAGCCATGCGAGACGACGCGGGTCCCGGGCTTGAGCCTGAGCAGCGCCGGCCGCAGCTTCAGGTTCAGGTTCGGCGAAAGATAAAGCGCGACCACGGTGGCCTCGCCGAGGTCGGTGGCGAAAAGATCCTGCTCCAGAAAGCGCACGCGGGCGGACACCCCGGCACGTTCGGCATTGCGCCGGCTTCGCGCGACCAGCTCGGCGTTGATCTCGACGCCGACTGCGCGTGCGCCGAACTTCTGCGCCGCGGCGATCACGACCCTGCCGTCGCCCGAGCCGAGATCGTAGACGACGTCGTCGGGGCCGACACCGGCAATGCGCAGCATTTCGTCCACCGTGGCCCGCGGCGACGGCACATACGGCGCGTCGTGCACCGGCCCGGTATCCTGCGCCGAGCTCAGGGCGCACGGTGCGAGCAGCGCCACGCACAGCGCCAGGCGATGACGCAGTGACATCCTGACAGGGGGTATGTGAGCGAGCATCGTGCGCGTGCCGTCGTCATCCTTCACGGCAGTGGAGTTCCGCACCCCGGGCGCAGGAGGAAGCGCGCGGCTCAAGCATCAAGTATCGGCGCGAGCCAGTCTGCGATGTAGTCCACGCCGAGCTGCCGATTGTCCACCTGGCAGTGCTCGGCGGCGCCCTCGGCGGCGGTGAAGATCTTCAGGTGTTTCCGCTTCGAGCCGGCCGCCTCGTGGAGCCGTTTGGCCGAGTCGAGCGGCACGATGCGGTCGTTCTCGCCGTGCACGACCAGCAGCGGGCACTCGATGCGGCCGGCGACCCCGGCGAGGTTGAAGCGCTCCGCCATCTCCACCGCCTCGTCGAGGTCCCTGGCGCCGAATGCCCATGGCACCTGGAAGTGCGACTGCGCGCTCGTCTTCGCGTCGGTCCTCACCGCGCGCCGGATGCCGTCCACCCAGGCTTCCATGCTCCAGTGCATCGCGCCGAAGGCGACGCAGGCGCAGTAGCGCTTCTCGAACGCGACGATGCGCGGCGCGTAGTAGCCGCCGAAGCTGTAGCCCATCACCGCAACGCGCTTCGGGTCCACCTCGGGACGCGCGGCGATCCACTCGTAGGCCGCGGTGCCGGCGACCTCGTAGTCGTGGCGCGTCCTGATGTCGCGCAGCCGCAGCGACTCGCCCTGTCCCGGCCCGTCGATCGCGAGCGTGTGCCAGCCGCGCGCGGCGAACTCGAGGCCGTTGAAGAGCACGCTCATCTCCTTGCAGTTGTCGAGCCCGTCGAAGGCGACCATTGCGGGGGCGCGCCCCGTGACGCCCGGCGCCTTCATGAGGAGCGCAGGCAGGGTCGTTCCCTCGTACGGCACTTCGAGCCGCTCGACGTTCGGGTAGCGCCGCAGGATTCCCTTCGTCTGGCACTCGATCGCCCTGCGCCCCATCTCGCGCTTCTCCGCGCCGGGCGCGATGAAGCGCTCCGCGGTGAAGTAATACATGCCGGCGCGCAGGTAGGCGCTGCCCGCGCTCATCCGCCGGCCTGCGGCTTCCGCGGCGCCGGCGAGCTGCTCCAGGCGCGCGCCGAGCGCGCTCCATTCCTCCGACCACGCGTGCGGCTCGTGCTGGCGGCTGCGCAGCCGCTCGCAGACTTCGTCAATCTCGCCGAGGGCGACCGCGCCGTATGGCGCCATGCCCTTGGTGACGAGCGTCGCGTTCGACCACATGAAGTTGCCGGGGAAATGATCGATCCAGGTGGGGCGGTCGGAAGCCATACAGTCGTCGCGGTGTGGTTGCAATCCGGATAAGCGTGTCGGGATTCGCCGCGCGGCAAATATTATCCCAGCCGGAGCCGTCCTGCAGGCCGCGATGTTCCGCGCGCCTCGATATCCCCCGCAAGCGCACGCGGGTGTATGCTATCGCGGCCAAATCGATTTGGAGAATTTCATGAAGCGACTGTGGGTCCTGGTGCTGGGCGTCGCGGGAGCCGTTCCGCTATTTGCGCCCTCCGGTCATGGACAGGACTACCCGGCGAAGCCGGTCCGCATCATCGCCGCTGCAACCGGCACCACCACCGATACTCTTGCGCGCCACCTCGCGCGGCAGCTCACCGAGGCCTGGGGCAAGCAGGTGATCGTTGAGAACCGCCCGGGCGCGGGTGCCACGATCGCCGCTGACATCGCCGCCAAGGCACCGCCTGACGGCTATACGCTGCACATCACGCAGGTCGCGTCGTTTGCCGCCGTGAGACTCCACAAGAATCTGCCCTACGACCCGATATTGGACTTCGTGCATATCACGCTCTACGCCGAGACACCGCTCATGCTGGTGGCGCACCCGTCCCTGCCGCCGAAGAACCTGCGCGAGTTCATCGAATTCGCGAAGAAACATCCCGGCAAGATCAACTTCGCCTCCGCCGGCTTCGGCACCGGAAGCCATCTGACGACGGAACTCTTGAACCACGCCGCCGGGCTCAAGCTGGTGCACGTTCCTTACAAGGGAGGTTCCGGCGCGGCGATGGTCGCGCTGATAAGCGGCGAAACGGAATTCTCGTCGGTCGTAATACCCAGCGCCCTGCCGCAGATCAAGGCCGGAAAGGTGAAAGCCTTCGCGGTCACGAGCAGGAGACGCTTCTCCGGGGCGTCCGATATCCCGACCGCGGCCGAGGCGGGACTTCCCGGATTTGAATCCACGGCGTGGTTCGGAATGTCCGCTCCGTCGCGCACGCCGCCGGATCTCGTCAGCCGGTTGAACCGCGACATCGTCGAGATCCTGCGCGCGGGCGCTACCCGCGATTGGATGCTCGCGCAGGGCGCGCAGCCCCTGCCCACCACGCCCGAGGAGTACTCCGAGTTCCTCAGGGGCGAGATCGTGAAGTGGACGAAAGTAATCGAGCTTTCCGGCGCGCGGGTCGATTGACCCGCGTTGCGTGCGAAGCGCGGGTCACCGCTTCGCCGGCACGAATTCCAGGAAGTACTGGTGGGGCAGGAACGCGTGCTCCTGCTCGAGCCGGTAGCCCGCGCGGGCGAGCTCCTGCTTGACCTGGTTGCCCGGGATGCGCGCGCGCCGGGGCGGCCCCACGGGCGAATCGAGCGTGAAGTCGATGATCGCGAGCCGGCCGCCCGGCTTGAGCGATTTCTGCAGGTTCCTGAAATAGCGCTCGCGGTCGGGTAGGTGGTGGTAGGTGTCGACGAGAATGACGAGGTCAACGGCGGAGGGAATGCCCGGGTCCTCCGGCTTGGCGGCGACGGCGATGAGATTGGCGAGGCCCTCGCGCCGCGCGCGCTCGGCCAGATAGCGCACCATGTCGGGCTCGGCGTCCACGCCATAGACGCGGCCTTTCGGCACCTGGTGCGCGAGCCGCACCGCGAAATAGCCGGTGCCGGAGCCGATGTCCGCGACCGAAGCGTCGGGCGCAAGCTTGAGCGCCTGCAGCACTTCATGCGGCTTCTGCCAGGCATCGCGCGCGGGGTCGTCGAAGACGTGCGCCCACTTTTCCGCCCCGCCGAAGCTGTGCCGGGATTGATCGACGGTCTGCGCGAGCGCGGGCGCCGCAATCAACATGCAATGAATGAGCGCTGCTGAGCGCAGTAGAACGGAAATACGCTTCATGAATGGAGGTCTCCGGTCGCAAGATACGGGCGTGAATTGCCCGGGGGGATAGATCGCATCGCCGGACATTGGTTCCCCGCATCCCGCTTCGGGCTGCGGTGGAAGCTAGTCGAGCTTGACGCCGGTCGCCCGCGCCACCTTGCCCCAGCGCGCGTGCTCGGACTTCACGAAATCCACGAACTGGGGCTGCGACAGGACGCCCGGCGTGGCGCCCTGCCTGTTCAGGCTCGCTGCAACCTCCGGCGCGCGCAGCGCCTGCGAGACTTCGGTAAACAATCGGGCGAGGATGTCCTTCGGCGTCGCGGCTGGCACGAAGGTGCCGTACCAATAGGTGACCTGATAGGCCGGCACCCCGGACTCCGCGACCGTCGGCACGTCCGGGAGATTTTCCGCGCGCTTGTCCGTGGATACGGCAATTGCCCGGATGCGGCCGCCGTTGATGAGTCCGATAGCCGCCGGCAGCGACGAAAACATGATCTGCACCTGACCGGCGGCGAGATCGGCAAGTGCGGTCAGCGCGCCCTTGTAGGGCACGTGCGTCATGTTGATACCGGTGACCGACTTGAAAAGCTCTCCGGACAGGTGCGTGAAAGTGCCGTTGCCGGCGGAGGCCATGTTGATGTCCCCGGGACGCGCCTTGGCGAGCTCGACGAGAGTCCGCACCGAGCGTACCGGCAGCGAGGGGTGCACGACGAGGACCACGGGCGTCGAAGCGACGAGCGCGACCGGCGCGAGGTCGCGCACGGTGTCGTAGGTGAGCTTGCTGTAGAGCGCCGGATTGACGGCAATCTCGGAGGTCGAGGCGAGCACGAGGGTGTAGCCGTCGGGAGCCGCGCGCGCCGCCGCCTCGGTGCCGATCGAGCCCCCGGCTCCTGGACGATTGTCCACGATCACCTGCTGTTTCACCTGTTCGGTGAGCCTGCCGGCGACGATGCGCCCGACGATGTCGGAGCCGCCGCCGGCGGGGAAGGGCACGATCAGGCGCACGGTCTTCGCGGGGTAGCCCTGCGCGAGCGCGGTCGCGCCGCCGGCGCACGCGACGGCGAGCGCAGCGGCGAGCAGGCGGGTCATCATGACGTCACTCTCCGAGCAGCTGGGCGCGCGCCTCGTTCACGTCATCCAGCACCTCGGCCAGCCGCGCGATGCCGTTCTCGAGCGAGGCGGCGACGCGCTCGACGCCGAGCTTCGGCCCGTCCGGATACATCATCAGCCGCATCGCGGGAGCGCTGCCGGGCATGGCCACGGAGCCGATGGTGAGTATGCCGTCCTTCTCCAGCATCTCCATTGCGACGAGCCCCGCCGCCTCCACCGCGACCAAAGCGGGCTTGGCCGTGGTTCCGCGCTGTTCGCGCGCGATATCGAGCACGTCGTCGCCTGCGATGGACACGCCCGGCCCGCCCAGATAAGCGCGCGTCGCCCCGTACTGCGCCGCAAGCACCTCGACCAGCTGCTTGGCGAGTTCGCCGGCGCGCTTGATGACCTTGGGATCGAAATCACGCAGCGCCGCGGCAACGCCGGCATACTGGCCGGCCTGCGCTTCGAGGCCCAGCTCGTAGGCACGCGAGCCGATCTGCGTCACGAGTTCCGGCTTGCCGACGAAAACACCTGCCCGGGGACCGGCGACATGCTTGTCGGCGGAGCACACCGCGAGATCGACGTCGCCCACCTGAAACGTGGGCGGCTCCTCGAAGAACCCAATGCGCGAAGCCATGTGCGCGTCGTCCACGTAGACCAATGTATTGGGAGCTCGCGGCAGCGCCAGCGCGCGCTTGAAATCCGCGAAGTCGAGATGCTTCTTCGAGGCCGTGATCGGCGTGATGAGGAGAAGCCGCGGCGCGCCATCCTCGCGCCAGGCCCGCTCCAGGTCGGCAAAGGAGAAAAACTCCCGGAACTTCGCCCCCGCCATCGCGATCGGCCGCACCGCGGACGGATGCGTCACGCCGCCCGCCGGGGCGAATCCGAACACGCGGTCTCCCGCGGCGAGTATCGTCGTCAGCGCGATGAAATTCGCCGCCGAGACGCGGTTGAGGATCAGCGCCCGGTGCCGCGCCGGGTCGGCGCCCATGTGCTTCAGCGCCAGTGGCTCGGTCTTGCCCTCGAAGCGCTCGAAGAACGGCACGTGGCTCGTGAGGTGCGGCGTGTCTTCGGCCGTAAGCCCGCTGCCGCGGTTCATGCCGGAGAGATCGTAGACGCTCTCCTTGCCGAGCCTACGCACGCGATCGCCCACCAATTGGCGGGCGCGCAGCATGCGCTGCACTTCCTCGTCCGTGCCCTTGAGGATCGTCCCGCGCGCATAGCGCACGATCGGATCGACGGGATTGCCGAATCGATCGGTGGGAACCGCGTTGTTGCCGGGCATGTACGCGTCCCTTCGATTTCAGGGAATCTGAATCTTGCCGCCGCCCGGCATGCCGCCGCCCGGCAGCCCGCCGAGCCCGCCCATGCCGCCCTGCGGCACGACGATGGAGGAGGCGGCCTGACGGCGCAGCTCCTGCAGATCCTTGACCGTGCGCTCGACCGCCTCCTTCGCCACCTCCGCGAATTTCTTCACCGCCTCTTCGAGCGTCTGCGCGTCGATCTCGAAATTGATCGGCAGCGTGCCGACCGACGTGAGCAGCTGCGCTTCGCCGATATAGGCGACCTGCCGGCTGGAATCGGTCGAGCCGTCGGATTTGATCGGGGTCAGCATGCGGATGGTCCCCACTTTGCGATCGCTGATCACCTCCTCGCGGTAGAGGGATTTCGGGTCCATCCGGGGTTCGCTGGCTTTATCGTCAGGTTTTTGGGCCATGTCCGTCTCGCAGCTGCGCCTTTCGATACCCGCAAGCGTATCAGAAATGGGAACGAAGCGCGGCGACCGGGATCTACGCTGGAAGCGAGTGCACGAGGGCGCCGGCCCCGACTCCGGTCAGCGACAACCGGCGGCGAGGAGGGAATTTCGGCAGTCGCGCGGCCGGCAACTCGGTACAATACTGCGGGAACCCGCGGGCTGCCCGGAGCGGAGTCGGCGGGTGATCTGCCCCAAGTCGACAGGAGGAAGCCTATGATCAAGGGTGGTGTGTCGGGCTGGAAGGCGTTGCTCGCCGCGATTGCGTTCGCGCTCGTATCCGTGCCGGCGTCGGCAGGCATCGTGTCCACGGAGCAGGTGCTGGCGGGCTCCGATCGCGAAAAGGTGCGGGCGTTCCTCGAGCGCGAGGGCGTGGAAGACCGGCTCAAGGCGCTGGGAGTCGCTCCCGAGCTTGCACGGAAACGCGTCGACGCCATGACCGACGAGGAGGTTCTGCTCGTCGCCGGCCGGATCGATACGCTGACCGCGGGCGGGGCGCTCGACAAGACCGACTGGATACTTATTCTTTTAGTCACGATCCTCGTGCTCATCCTGCTGTAGCGAAGCGGACGCTGCGGCACGGGCGTGGGCATCCCTGCGGGGATCCTGCCCCGGGAAGGGCGCCGGGCGCGGACGGATTCGTGTCATCGGACCTCGCGCGTGCTGCGTTTGTAGCCTGATGGCCGGAGAGGAGACGCCATGCAACTGACCGGGTTCCGTATCCACGCGGCGGGGGCCGCCATCACGCTGCTCGTCCTCGCGGGCTGCGCGACGCAGAGGCCCGTGCTCTACCCCAACGCCAAGTACAACCATGTCGGCCCCGAGGTCGCGCGGCAGGACATCGACGACTGCATACGGCTGGCGGAGAGCCACGGCATCACGCACAGCGGTGGTGACAGGGTGGTGCGCGGCGGCGCGACCGGCGCGGTCGTCGGCGGCGCCGCCGGAGCGGGCGCCGGTGCGGTCCGCGGCAGCATCGGCCATGACGCAGGGGTGGGCGCGGCCGCCGGCGCGGCTGCCGGCGTAGCGCGCGGTGCGATCCAGTCGGGCGAGCCGGGCTCGGTCTACAAGGGCTTCGTGCAGCGGTGCCTGCGCGAGAAGGGCTACGACGTCATCGGGTGGAAATAGCCCGAAATCGACGAAGGGCAATGCAGTCCGGTTCGGGAGGGGGCGGCTTGCGCTAGTTCAACCCGGTGGTGAAAAGGTCCGACCCTCCCGGGAACGAACCGGCGGGTGGGCGCCGATACCCAACGCGCAATCCGCTCGACTGCGTATCATGGACATTCGGATCGAGCCAACAAAGACCCCTTAATCAAGGAGGATGTCATGGCACGCATCGTAAAGCGCACTCACGTTGGGCCACTCAAGCTGGCGATCGGCGGCGAGGAGAAGTTTCTTTGCCGCTGCGGGTTGTCGAAGAACCAGCCGTTCTGCGACGGGTCGCACAAGCTCACGAGGAGCGAGGACGCGGGGAAGCTGTACTGGTACGACGACGCCGGTCAGCCCCACGAGGTCGCCGACGCCTTCTCCGGGATCCGAATCTTCTGAGCGGCGCCGGTCGTCATGCCGGTCCAGGAGGCACGGCTGGCGCGGCGGGAGGCCGTCGCGGAGGGAACGACGGCGTTCTATTGTTCCAGGCCGCCGGGTTTCCGGCATCGGGCGGGACAGTCGTTGCTGATGACGCTCGTCGATCCGCCGGAGACCGACGGTGAAGGCGACGCCCGCACCTTTACGATTGCCAGCGCGCCCCATGAAGCCGAGCTGATGATCGCAACTCGCATGCGCGACACCGCGTTCAAGCGCGTGCTGAAGACGGCGCCAATCGGAACCAAGGTCGCACTAGACGGCCCGAATGGCGAGATGGTGCTGCATGACGACGCGACGCGTCCCGCCGTCTTCCTGGCCGGCGGCATCGGCATCACGCCGTTTCTTTCGATCGCGCGGGATGCGGCGGAGAGGCGCCTACCGCATCGAATTTACCTGTTTTACTCCAACCGCCGGCCGGAAGACGCGGCGTTTCTTGGCGAGCTGCAGGAAATGACGCGGTTGAACGGAAACTACCGTTTGATCGCGACCATGACGGCAGCGGAAAAGTCGGCGCAACCGTGGCCGGGCGAGCGGGGCTTCATCCGGCGCGAGCTGCTGGAGCGGCATCTTCCCGATCTCGCCGGCCCCGTCTATTACTTTGCGGGACCGCCTGCGATGACCATGGCGATGCAGGAACTGCTTCAGGGGATCGGCATCACCGAGCAGTCCATGCGCTACGAGGAATTCTACGGCTACTGAAATCGAGCTGGCCTAGGCGCCGCGCTGCACGCCCGGCCGGCCGTCCTCCACGGTGAAGCTTGCGAGCGTGCGCACGGTGGCCTGGGGATCGGTGATGTCGGACACGGTGCGGAAGCGGGTGACGCAGCGCTGCGGCGAGAGCTCGAGGACACCGTAGCCGCGCCGGTTGCCGTTCCCGAACCGGAAGTGCGGGTTCTCGTCGGCCCAGGCCTGCGTCTGCTTGAGCGACGGGCCCTGGGAGGTGATCGAGCTGCCGCCAAACTCGGTCGCCACGGCGGGCGCGGCCGGATCGTTGAAATCAACCTTCAGGTCGGCCGCGATGAACGTGTGCATGTCGCCGCCGAGGACGACCGGATTGGCGGCCCCGCTCTCCACGACGCTCCGCAGCAGCCGCGTCCGCGCCGCCGGGTAGCCGTCCCAGCCGTCGGTCCAGAACGATTGACCCTCGCCCGGCGTACGGTCCAACTGCGCCATCAGCGTCTGCTGCGCGATCACGTTCCAGCGCGCGCGCGAGGACGCGAGCCCGTCGCGCAGCCACGTCTCCTGCTCCGGCCCGAGCAGTGTCAGCGCCGGATCGAATAGCTCGGGGCAGGCGGACGAGCGCACGACGTTGCTGCCGCCGCGCCCGGGCCGCGGGCACACCTGGTGCGAGCGGTATTGCCGGTCGTCCAGCACGTAAATGTCGGCAAGCGCGCCGAACCCGGCGCGGGTGTAGATCCGCATGGCCGGCCCGCTCGGCTGCATGCGCCTGGGCAGCGGCATGTGCTCGTAATAGGCGCGATACGCCGCGGCGCGGCGCTCGAGAAAGAACTGCGGATCGTCGAGATACTGCGAGCGGTCGTTGGCGTAGTCGTTCTGCACCTCGTGATCGTCCCAGGTGACGAGCCACGGGAACGCGGAGTGCGCGGCCTGCAGGTCGGGGTCGCTCTTGTAGAGCGCGAAGCGGTTGCGGTATTCGGCGAGCGTGTGCGGCTCCTCCGTGCCGTGCTTGCGAACGTGGACCCGGCCCCACGAGGACTCGTAGATGTAGTCGCCAAGGTGGATGACGAGGTCGAGGTCGTCCCGCGCCATGTGGCGATAGGCGGAGTACCAGCCCTGCTCGTACTGCTGGCACGCAGCAAAGGCGAGGCGCATGCGCTCCGCCGTGCCGGGCCGTGGCGAGGTGCGTGTCCGGCCGACGGGGCTCGTCGCGCTCCCGGCGTGGAAGCGGTAGAAGTACCAGCGTCCCGGCTCGAGACCGGTCACCTCGGCGCGCACCGAATGGGCCCACTCGGGGGCCGCCACCTCGGTGCCGCGGCGCACGATGCTGCGGAAGGACTCGTCGGCCGCGACTTCCCATCCCACCTCGATCCCCGCCGCGGGCATCCCGCCGCCGGCGAGCGGCTCCGGCGCGAGCCGCGTCCACAGCACGAATCCCCCCTCGTCCGGGTAGCCCGATGCAACCCCCAGCGAGTAGGGGTTTTTCTCGAAGCGGGGTTGCGCCAGGAGCCCGGGGAGCGGGAGCGCGGACCCGGCGAGCCCGGCTGCGCAACGCAGGAATTCGCGGCGGGAGATCGGCATCCTGCGCACTATAACGGATGCCGATTGCGACGCGCTGACTGCCCGACAGGGCGCCGGCCCGCATTTCGGCGAACTTCCTTGCGCGGAAGGTCTACAATGGTTCCGGAATGGACTCTAGGGATTTCCGGGAATCGCTGGCAGCCGGACGCCTGCCGCGCGGGCTGCCCGGTCCGCTGCGCGCCTTGTGGCATGCGGCCCGGGGCAACTGGAACCGCGCTCACGATATCGTCGCGGCGCAGGATGGCAGGGCCGCCGCACGGGTGCACGCCTACCTGCATCGCAGGCAGGGCGATATCGTCAACGCCGACTACTGGTACTACCGGGCCGGCGCCAAACGGCCGCGCGGAGCCCTCGACAAGGAATGGCGGACGCTGGTGCAGCAGTTCCTGAACCGGCAATGACCGGCCACCGGAAACGCCATTCCCGCGAAGGCGGGAACCCGGCACGCCGCTCATTCAAGCTGTAGCGAATCTTCTGGACTCCCGCACCCGCGGGAGTGACGCCTCGCATGAAGTCGCTCAATATCATCGGTTCGGGACGCGTCGGCCGCGCCTGCGCGCGCATGTGGGCGCAAGCTGGCGTGTTCGAGATCCAGGACGTGCTGACGCGCTCGCGCGCGAGCGCCGCCGAGGCGGTGGCATTCATCGGGGCCGGGCATGCCGTGGGCCGCCTCGAGGAGATGCGCGGCGCCGACGTCTGGATGATCGCGACCCGCGATGACGCGATCGTCCCGAGCTGCACGACTCTGGCGGCGTCCGGCAAGATCACTCCCGGCGATATCGTCTTCCACGTGAGCGGCGCGACACCCTCGAGCGACCTGCGGCCGGTGAAGGAGAAGGGCGCGCTCATCGCCAGCGTGCATCCGGTCAAGACCTTCACCGACGCCGGGCAGGCAGTGGAATCCTTTCCCGGAACCTTTTGCAGCGCCGAGGGTGACGCTGAGGCGCTCGAGGTGCTTAAGCCCGCGTTCGAGCGCGTCGGAGCCAAGGTGTTCGAGATCGCTCCCGAGATGAAGCCGCTCTATCACGCGGGCGGCGTGTTTGCGTGCAATTACCTGGCGGCGCTGGTCGAGGCGGCGCTGCGCGCGCACGAGAAGGCGGGGATCCCGCGCGCGACCTCGATCGCGGCGCTCGAGCCGCTGGTGCGCGAGACGGTGGACGCGATCTTCGAGCACGGGCCCGCGCGGGCGCTGACCGGTCCGATATCGCGCGGCGACGCGGCGACGGTCAAGCGGCAGCTCGCGAATGTCCGCGCGTGGGATCGCGAAATGAGCGAGCTCTACCGCAGCCTCGGATTGGTGGCGGTGGCCCTCGCCGAGGCCGACCAGCGGCTCGACGCCCGGCGCGCGGCCGATCTGCGCGCCGCGCTGACAGGAAACGCGTAAAGTGCCGGTCGCGGGCACGGGGTGAAAACAGAATGCCGCTCAGCCTGAAGAGAATCATCGAGTTCGCCCACAAGCTCGATGACGACTACTGCGTCACCTCGGGCAAAGGCTTCCGGCTGAAGGACTACGACCCCGGCGACACCGGCAACCTCGGCAGGGAGGACAAGCCGCGGGCGAAGGAGGCGTTGAGGCTGGGAGTCGAGCACCTTGCGGCGCTCCAGGACATGCTGTACGCCCAGGACCGCTGGGCCGTGCTGCTCATCTTCCAGGCGATGGATGCGGCGGGGAAGGACGGCGCCATCAAGCACGTCATGTCGGGCGTCAACCCGCAGGGCGTGCAGGTCGCGTCGTTCAAGGCGCCCTCGTCGGAGGAGCTCGACCACGATTACCTGTGGCGCTGCATGAAGCACCTGCCCGAGCGCGGGCGCATCGGCATTTTCAACCGCTCCTACTACGAGGAGGTATTGGTGGTAAGAGTCCACGAGGGGCTGCTGGCGAAGCAGAAGCTGCCGGAGGAGCTGGTGGGGAAGCGCATCTGGAGCGAGCGCTTCGAGGACATCCGCAATTTCGAGCGCTACCTCTCCCGCAACGGCGTCCTGATCCGCAAGTTCTTCCTGCATGTCGGTCGCGGCGAGCAGAAGCGCCGGTTCCTCGAGCGGCTCGACGATCCCAACAAGAACTGGAAGTTCTCGACGGCCGACGCGCGCGAGCGCGGCTACTGGAAGAACTACATGGCGGCGTACGAAGAGATGATCGGGGAGACGGCCACCGAGTACGCGCCGTGGTACGTGGTGCCGGCGAACAACAAGTGGTTCACGCGCATCGTGGTCGGCGCCGCCGTCATCGAAGCGCTGGCCTCGCTCGACCTCAGGTATCCGAAGGTGGACAAGGAAAAGCGCCGGGAGCTCGCCGCGGCGCGCCGGATGCTGGTGGCGGAGTAGCGTCGTGCCCTTGAAGACCGTCAGCGGCAGGCACGCCGATCCGCGCAAGGGGCGCGGTGCCGGCATCAATCCCGAGGGCCGCTTCGAGAATGTCGCGCGCGAGGCGTTCGACGACGGCTGGAACACGCCGCCCGATGACGAGCTGCCGCCGCTCAAGACCCACGTCACCGTGGAGCGCGTCGCCAGCATCATCGCGCACAACGAATCGCCCGACGTCCCGTTCACGCAGTCGATCAATCCGTACCAGGGATGCGAGCATGGATGTGTTTACTGCGTAGCGGGCGACACTCCCATTCTTATGGCAGATGGAAGGACGCGGCCCATTGCGGATCTTCGCCCTGGCGACTCAATCTATGGCACCGAGCGTCGTGGCTGGTATCGCCGTTACGTGAAGACGCACGTGTTGGCGCACTGGAGCGTCATCAAGCCCGCTTACCGGATGATGCTCGAAGACGGGACCTCAATTGTCGCAGGACCCGATCATCGGTTTCTCACCGAGCGTGGATGGAAGTTTGTTACAGGCACCATGGGCAAGAGCGATATTAACCGGCCGTATTTAACGACAAACAATAAGCTCATGGGGACCGGGGCATTTTCGAATCCCAGCGAGAAAACCAGGGACTATCGATTGGGATACCTAAGCGGCATCATCCGTGGGGATGGATTGCTTGCGTCATATCACTATGACCGACCGGGCCGTTCGCATGGTGACCAGCATCAGTTCCGACTTGCATTGTGCGACACGGAGGCCCTGAAGCGCGCGCGTGGCTACCTGGCCGAGTTTGAAATTGTGACTCATGAGTTTGTGCATCAGAGATCCGCAGTAGGGCGCCAGGCATTGCACGCATTTCGCACGCACGCGCGTCTCGACGTGGAACGCATTCGTAGCCTGATCCAGTGGCCTGCAACGCCTTCGTCGGAGTGGAATGCCGGATTCCTCGCCGGCATATTCGATGCCGAAGGCAGTTACAGTCAAGGAGTCCTGAGGATCAGTAACACGGACCAGGAAATAATCCATTCAATCGGACGTTGCTTGGGAGCCATGAGGTTCGAATACGTCGTGGAGAACTATCGACACGAACAACCCAGGCCCGTGAAAGTCGTGCGTCTGGTTGGTGGATTACGTGAGCATTTGCGTTTCTTTCACAGCGTGGATTCCGCGATCGCACGCAAGCGCGACATCACTGGTCAAGCGGTGAAAAGCGCGGCGCGCTTGGGTGTAGTGGCGATAGAGCCGCTCGGCAAGGCGATGCGGCTTTATGACATTACGACCGAAACAGAGGATTTCATCGCAAACGGCGTCGTGAGTCATAACTGCTACGCCCGGCCTACGCACGCCTTCCGCAACCTTTCGCCCGGCATCGACTTCGAGACGCGGCTGTTCGCGAAAGTGAATGCGGCAGAGAAGCTGCGCGAGGAGCTCTCGCGCCCGGGCTACCGGTGCGACGTGATCTCGATCGGCGCCAACACCGACCCCTACCAGCCGATCGAAAAGCAATACAGGATCACCCGCGGCATTCTCGAAGTCTGCGCCGAGTTCAACCAGCCCTTCGGCGTCGTCACCAAGAACGCGATGGTCGAGCGCGACCTCGACATCCTCGCGCCGATGGCGAAGAAGAATCTCGTCAACGTGTTCGTCTCGGTCAACAACCTCGACCACGATCTCGCGCGCAGGCTCGAGCCGCGCTGCTCGGCTCCGGCGCGCAGGCTCCAGGCGATGAAGACGCTCTCCGATGCCGGCGTGCCGGTCGGGGTGCTGTGCGCGCCGGTGATTCCGTTTCTCACCGATCATCAGATCGAGCCAGTGCTGGAGGCGGCTTGGCAGCACGGTGCGCGCCAGGCAGGCTACGTCCTGATGCGGCTGCCGTGGGAGGTGAAGGTCCTCTTCAAGGACTGGCTCGAGCGGCACTATCCGTTGAAGGCGAAGCACGTGATGAGCCGGGTGCACGCGATGCGCGGCGGGCGCGACAACGACCCCAGCTTCGGCAGCCGCATGAAGGGCGAGGGCGAGCTTGCGCGCCTGCTTTCGCAGCGCTTCCGGCAGGCGTGCGAGCGCCTCGGCTTCAACGCGGAAGCGCGCAACCGGACGCTCGATACGACGCAATTCCGGCGGCCCGGGCGGGCAGGGCAGCTATCATTGTTTGGCGATGAATGATCGGGCCAGCGTGAGGACGGCATGAACAACGAGGTCAAGCTCTACGTCGGCGAGTCGCTGGGAAAGTACGGCTTTCCCCACGGCCACCCGTTCGGCCCGGACCGGCAGGAGGCGTTCTGGAAGGAGGCGGTGAAGCAGGGGCTCGACAAGCGCGCCGCGATCGCCGACCCGCGGATGGCGGCGAAAGAGGAGCTGCACCGCTTCCATACGCCCGAGCACGTGGCATGGGTGGAGGAGAGATCTGAAGAGGGCTCAGGGGTGATCGACTACGGCGACACTCCTGCGTACCCCGGCGTCTTCGAGGCGGCGGCGACAGTGGCGGGATCCGCCCTGCACGGGCTCGACACGATCATGAGCGGCGGGGCGGTGCGAACGTTCCAGCCGATCGGCGGACTCCACCATGCGCGCCCGGGGTCGGCAGCGGGATTCTGCGTGTTCAACGACGTCGGCGTCGTGATCGACACGCTGCGTGGCCAGTTCGGCGTGAAGCGCATCGCCTACGTGGACATCGATGTCCATCACGGCGACGGCCTCTACTACCCGTACGAGGAAGACCCGGATCTCATCTACGCCGACATCCACCAGGACGGGCGCACGCTCTATCCGGGGACCGGCCACGCGCACGAGACCGGCAAGGGCGCGGCGAAGGGCACCAAGTTGAACGTGCCGCTCCTGCCGGGGATGGGCGACCGGGAGTTCAGGAAAGTGTGGGAAGTGGTCGAGGCGCACGTGCGCGCGGGCAAGCCCGAGCTCATCCTGTTCCAGTGCGGCGCCGACAGCCTCGCGGGCGATCCGCTGGCGATGCTGCAATACACGCCGGCCGCGCACGCGCACGCCGCGCGGCGCCTGTGCGCGCTCGCGAACGAGTTCTGCGGCGGGCGCATCATGGGCTTCGGCGGCGGCGGCTACCACCGCGGCAATCTGGCGGCGGCGTGGTGCGCGGTGCTGGACGAGTTCCTGAAAGCCTGAAGAAGCTCCCGCGCCGGGGCGACCGGGGGGTCAGCCTCCCAGCTTGATGTTGGCGGTCCTCACCACTTTTTGCCACATCGCGACGTCACGTTGGAGCCGGTCCCGGAGCTGCTCCGGCGGGCCGCCGATGAGATCCAGGCCGTCGGCGGTCAGGCGCGCCCTCACGTCGGGCAGCTGCAGGATGCGGTTGATCTCGCTGTTCCAGCGCGCGACGATGCTCTTGGGCAGACCCTTGGGAGCCAGGATCGCCGCCCAGCTCACGGCGACATAGCCCGGCACGGTTTCGGCCACGGTCGGGATTTCAGGCAGGGCGCTGGAGCGCTTGTCGCTCGTCACCCCGATGCCGCGCAGCCGCTTCGACTTGACGTGCGGGATCAGCCCCGGCAGGCCGCCGACGATGAGCTGGATCTGCCCGCTCATCAGGTCGCTTGCCGCGGAGGTGGCCCCCTTGTACGGCACGTGCGTCATCTGGGTGCCGGTCATCTGGTTGAAGAGCTCGGTCGCGAGGTGGTTGCCGCTGCCGACGCCGCCGGAGCCGTAATTCAACTTGCCGGGGTTCGCCTTGGCATACGCGATCAGCTCCTTGACGCTGGTGAAGGAGCTCGACGGATTGACCGTCATCAGGTTGGCGATCTCGCCGATCATGACAATCGGCTCGATATCCTTGAGCGGGTCGTAGGGCAGGTTGTAGAGCGCGGCGTTCGAGGCGTAGCTGGTTGACACCGCGACGAAGGAATAGCCGTCGGGGGTCGTCTTCACCGCGATCTCGGCGCCGATGGTGCCGCCGCCGCCGGAGCGGTTGTCCACCACCACCTGCTGCTTGAAGGTCTCGGTCAATTTATGCGCCAGCGTGCGCACCACGATGTCGGTCTGGCCGCCGGCCGGGAACGGCACGATCAGCCGGATCGGCCTGGTCGGGTAATCCTGCTGGGCGTGCACGCCGCTCGCCGCGAGCAGCGACGCAAGAATCGCAGTCATCAGCCGGTAGGTTCGCATTGAGTCTCCTCCGTTACGTTGTGGTTGTCCGCGCTTCCCCGTAAATGCGTTTCATGTCCGGAAGCTCGGTCGCATGATAACGCACTAACTTTCGTGTTCATCATAGTTCCAATTCGAGGAAAGCCGTCCCCGCGACCGGGTTGAATCGATACGCCGCGGTCGGCTTGAAGCCCAGGGAGAGGTAGAGGGATCGAGCCTCCTTCATGGTTGGCAGCGTATCGAGAAGCAAGCGGCGATACCCGAGCACCCTGCCTGCAGCCACGATCCGCTCGGCGAGGAGGCGTCCCAGACCGCAGCCTCGAGCAGCGGGGATCGTATACAGGCGCTTGATCTCGCCAACCCCCTCGGAGAACTGCCGCAGACCGACGCAGCCGAAAAAAGATCCGTTCTCCTCGGCAAGAAAGAATGCTCCCGCGGGTGGACCGTATTCGCTCGCGAGATGCTCCAATTCGTATGCGATGTTCTGGAACGACAGGTCCAGGTTCAGAGACGCCGCGTACTCTTCGATGAGGTGCCGCGCCGCCCTCCATTCGTCGCCCGAGCGCGGCTGCACGAGGTGGATCGCCACCGGATTTCGCCCTGGCTGGCCGTTAGATGCAGGCGGCCAATTCGCGAGTCAGCTGGGCGGCCGGGACTTCCTTGCATCCGCTTGCATTCTGGCCGGACCACAGAGGCGAGAAATCTCCGGATCCCCTGCTCTCGGCTCTGGCGCGCAAGGGCGCAAGGGCCGCGGGAGCCAGCGGGAAAGCCGGCGCGACGCTGCTCATCGGGCCCAGCTCTCGCATGATCCGGTTCATGATTCCGCGCGCGGGCCGGCCGGTGAAAAGGTTCGTGAGCGCCGTATGGCGGGCGGCTTCGCTCTGCAGCGCGGCGCGATGCACGGCGCTGGTGGTTGCCTCCGGGCACAGCAGGTACGCTGTTCCCAACTGGACGCCTGCGGCGCCGAGCGCGATGCCAGCTGCCACACCTTTCGCGTCCGCGATGCCGCCGGCGGCGGCGACCGGAACCCTGACTGCCCGCACGATCTGCGGCAACAGCGCAAACGTGCCGGCCTGGGAGGTCAGGTCGTCCGACAGAAAAATACCGCGATGTCCGCCCGCCTCGATGCCCTGCGCGATGATGACATCGACTCCACGCGCTTCGAGCCAGCGCGCCTCTCCAACGGTCGTCGCCGACGCGAGGATCTTCGGGCCCCACGTTCTCACCCGTGCCAGTAATTCGGCCGACGGCAGGCCAAAATGGAAGCTGACCACGGCGGGCTTGAATTCGCCCAGCACGTCGGCGGCTTCTGCGTTGAACGGCGTGCGCCCCGCGCCGGCGGGAATGTTGTCCGGGTCGATTTCGAACTCGTTGTAATAGGGCGCGAGCGCCGCCCGCCAGGCCGCTTCGCGCTTGGCGTCCGGCACGGGTGGTGTGTGGCAAAAGAAATTCACGTTGAACGGCTTGCTGGTCTGCGCCTTGATCGCCTGCAGTTCCCTGCGCATCGCGTCGAGATCGAGCATGGCGCACGGCAGCGAGCCCAGGCCGCCCGAATTGGAAACCGCCACTGCCAGCGCGTGACCTTGCACGCCCGCCATCGGCGCCTGAATGATCGGGAGCTCGATACCCAGGGTTTGCTGAAGCGTCATCGTCCGAGCTCCATTTGACCTATGGTCGGCTAATTAGACACCCGGCCAGCCGGCGCTGGCGAGTCAGCGCAAAGCCGGCTGATGCGTTATGGTACCGGTTGGAAGGTGCGACAAAGGGGGGCCTGGCAGTTCGGCAGGCTCAATGAAATCAACAAGTTAAGGAGTTGAGGATGAGCAAGCTGATGATGGCAGCCCTGTGCAGCCTGATGCTCGCGGCATCGCCGCTCGCGCTGGCGCAGGAGAAGGCAAAGAAGGAGCCCACCGAAGCGCAGAAGAAGCAGCAGCAACGGATGGCGGACTGCAACAAGCAGGCCGGCGCCAAGAAGCTCGAAGGTGAAGCGCGCAAGAAGTTCATGAGCGCGTGCCTGAGCGGGGACGACAAGGCCGCCAAGGGCCCGACCGAAGCGCAGAAGAAGCAGCAGCAGCGGATGGCGGACTGCAACAAGCAGGCCGGCGCGAAGAAGCTCGAAGGCGAAGCGCGCAAGAAGTTCATGAGCGCCTGCCTGAGGGGCTGATCGCTTCCTGCGCCTCGTTGCGAAGGCAGGGAGCTGCGGGGCATACTGGGCAGCCGGTATGCCCCTTTTCTTCATGCGCACGCTGCGCAACTGCGTGCTCGCGCTGCTCGGCGCCGCGGCGCCCGCTGCGGCGGCCGGCGCGGCGCAGGCGCAGGGCCAGGACGTCTATGAGCCGCAGCGCAAGCGCATGGTGGAGGAGATCGCGGCGCTCACCCGCGAGACGCGCTTCGAGACCGGCCGCGCGAGCCTCTCCGAGCGCGTCATGCAGGCGATGGCGAAGGTGCCGCGCCACGAATTCGTTCCCGCGCTGGAGCGGCGCAACGCCTACGCCGACCGCCCGCTGCCGATCGGCATGGGCCAGACGATCTCGCAGCCCTTCATCGTCGCGCTGATGACCGATCTCATGGAGGTCAGGCCCGGCGACCGGGTGCTCGAGATCGGTACCGGCTCGGGCTACCAGGCCGCGCTGCTCGCCGAGCTGGCTGGCGCGGTCTATACCATCGAGATCGTCGAGCCGCTCGCGCGCGAAGCCGCGGAACGCCTGAAGCGGCTCGGCTACGGCAATGTCGCGACCCGGACCGGCGACGGCTACCGCGGCTGGCCCGAGCACGCGCCCTTCGACGCCATCATGGTGACGGCCGCGCCGCGCGAGGTGCCGCAGCCTCTCATCGACCAGTTGAAGCCCGGCGGGCGGCTGGTGGTCCCCGTCGGCGGCCAGGCGGCGGGACAGTCGCTGCTGCTGATCGAGAAGCAGAGTGACGGACGGATCACGCGCCGCCACATCCTCGCGGTGCGCTTCGTGCCCCTCACCGACAAGTCAGGAAAGCAGCAGTAAATTCAGGAATTCCGGACCTTGCTCCGCACTGCGTGGCTCGTGGCCGGTGATTGGCAGGCGAGCATCGGGCAACGAGTGATGGAGGCTACGGCAGCTTCGCTATGAGGTCGTGGGCGGTGCGCTCGAGCACGATGCGCTGCATCACCGGCTCATCCTTCACCGTATCCGTTGAAATATGCATCTCCTGCGTACTTTCCCAGGCAATCGTGCCATCGCTGCTGTCCCAGATCTGGAAAAACAGCCGGACATACGCGTACTGGGTCTCCACGATGCGCAGGCCGAGAATTGCGAAACGCTCCTTTGACCCCTGCCCGAAGCCCTGCAGCTTGAGCTGAACGAGGTAGCGCGTTGCGGTCGCCGCGCCGATCCGCTGCAGCACGTCCCGGGTGAGCAGGCCGGTGTCGCGGTACTCCTCGTACATCCGCTTGTAGTCGTCGGCCAGTCCCGCCTTGTTGACGGCGCCCAGCGTCTCGGCGAGCGTCACGACCCGCAGGCCCGGACGCTCGCGCTTGATCACGTCGGCGAAAGTGAGCGCGACGGCTTGCTTTTCCTGCTCCTGCCCGGTGATGGTCGAAGGCGTGATGAAAGCGATGCCGGACGCCTCGAGTTCGCCCGGCCGCAGCGCAATGCGGTGCTCCTGCAGGTTCGGATAGATCTGGGTGCCGAAGCAGCCGGTCAGCGCGAGGGCGAGCGTCGCCAGGGAGAATGCCGCCCGAATCCTCGCGCGTGCCGGTCCGGACATCCGCCGCATCGGTCTTTCGCTCGTTGGCGTCACTCCGGCTTGATGTTCTGCTCGCGCACGACCTTTACCCAGCGGTCGTAGTCCTTGCGGATGCGTTCGCCGAAGTGCTCCGGGGTGCCGCCCGAGGCGATCATGCCCTGCGCTTCGAGGTTCTGCTTCATGTCGGGGTCCTGCAGGAACCGGTTCACCGCGGCATTGAGGCGGTCGATGACGGCACGCGGCGTGCCCCGCGGCGCCATGACTCCGAACCAGAGCTCGACCTCGTAGCCGGGCAGCGTCTCGTTGAGGGGCGGAACGTTCGGCAGGGAGTACCACCGCTTGGCGGTGGTCACCGCCAGGGCACGGAGCTTTCCGGACTGGATATGCGGGAATGTGGGCAGGATGCTCCCCACGATCAGCGGTACCTGCCCCGACAGCAGGTCGGGAAGCGCCGCGCCGGTGCTCTTGTAGGCGACGCCGACCATGTCGATCTTGGCCATGTTGATGAGGAGTTCCGTCGCGAGGTGGGTGAGGCTTCCCACACCCGGCGTGACATAGTTGAGCTGTCCCGGCCGTGCCTTCGCCAGCGCGATCAGCTCCCGCGTGGTTTTCACGGGGAGAGAGGGGTGCACCGACAGCACGAACGGTGTGTAGCCCACTTCGGCGACGGGGATGATGGTGTTGATCGGGTCGAATGCCGGCTTGTGCGTCGCCGGCGTTGCCGAGAAGCTCCCCGACATGACCATGATCGTGTAGCCATCGGGCGGGGCCTTCGCCGTCAACTCCATGCCGATCAGGCCGCTCGCCCCGCCACGGTTGTCCACTACGAACTGCCGTTTGAACTGTTCGCCGAGTTTCTGCGCGACCTGGCGCGCGGTGATGTCGCTGCCGCCGCCCGGCGCGAACGGCACGATCACGCGCACGACCTTGGCCGGATAGTCCTGGCTGCGGGCGCCGGTCGGCATCAAGAGGACCGATAGCGAAGCCAGAACGGCTGCCAGCAGATTACGCCGCGCGCAAGCGATCATGGTCAAGCTCTCCCTTATCGTGGTTGGTGGAGATGCGCGCGCTCAGAACCGGTAGCGCACGCCGAAACGCAGCCCCAGGCCCTGAAGCCGCATCGGACTCGGGCCGCCGAGGTCTCCCGACAGCACGTCGTAGCTCAATGCCCAGCTCGGCGTCAGCAAGTGCTGCCCGGTGAAGGAGAGTTGACGCGGATAGGGCGCCGCAGGGTCGAAGGCCGTTGCGTAGGTTTCCAGCTCACGTCCCAGCGCAAGCCCGAACAAGGTGTATGCGCTGTGCTGGTAGCCGAACTGCAACTGATAGCCGGGAGCGTAGCCTGTTCCCGGCCTGCGGGAAGGCGCGAGCCCGAACCCGTTCGCCGGCGCCGAGTCACCCGGCACGCCGAGCTCCGGGTCGTACACCCGGTACCTGATTCCCACGCTCAGCGCCTTGCTGTCGCTCAGCGCGGTGCGCACCCCACCCGTCAGGGCGTACTGGCGCGGCCGCAGCGGGGAATCCGGGGCATAAGCCGCCTCGAGCGACGAGCCCCAGCCGCGCGAAAAGGAGTACGCCACCCCGCCATATGCCTCCGCCGCACCCAGGCCGCCGCGCGCGAGATCGCGCGAGCCGCCGAACAGGGTGAATTCGGCCGGTTGCCGGCTCTGCCAGGACTGCACCGCCTCGCCAACCGACGATGCATCCACGCCGGGCAAGGTTTGTGACCTGAGCCCCTGACCGCCGTGCTCGAGGGAGAGCCGGGCCTGGGCAAGACAGGTGGGGGGTAGCAGCGCCGCCGCGAGCGCCACTGCGACCGCTGCAGGCGTGATTGCGAATCGATGACGCATAGGCGATCCGAATTCGCTGTTCCAGGGCAGGCCGGAGAACGCGTACAGCCCGGATTGCCGCAGCGGATAGTTTACTCAATTTGCCGGGATCCGGGCACAACATTGTCGCGTCAGCGCAACAGATCGAAGCCGACGATCCGGCGCTGACTGCCCCCGGCGCCGGCGCCGGGCCGCGCATCAGCGGCGGTTGCAGGCAGCGTGCTTCGATGACAGCCAACTGAATTCCCGGTGGAATTGCTGCCCGCGTCCAACTGTACTAGAATGTTCCCCCGGCTTGTTCGCAGTTTCGCGCAACGCGCTTCCAGGGGGAGGGACCGGCAATGAAATATTTTCTAGATTCGCTCGGGTGGACGGTGTTCTGGGGCGTGGTTCTCACGCTCATCCTCTACAACGTCGTGAAGTACGCGTTGCAATAGGGGGCCGGCCATGATGGACTTCATACAGCTCGGCCTCGGGCGCTGGCTCCACATCGTGGCGGGCGTGATGTGGATCGGGCTCCTCTACTACTTCAATTTCGTGCAGGTGCCGGCGCTGGCGGCCGCCGGCAAGGACAACACGGGAGCGGGCATCACCAAGCACGTCGCGCCGCGCGCGCTCTTCTGGTTCCGCTGGGCGGCGGTGGTGACCTGGCTCGCGGGGGCGCTGCTGCTCGGCAAGAACTTCTTCAATGCGTTCCTGTTCCTCAACCATGCCTTCTACGCGATCGGCGTGGGCGCGTGGCTCGGCACCATCATGCTCTTCAACGTGTGGGTGCTGATCTGGCCCAACCAGCAGAAGATCCTGGGCATGGTGCAGGCGACCGACGAGGAGAAGGCGAAAGCGCGCCGCGTCGCGTTCCTTGCCTCCCGCACCAACACCCTGCTTTCGTTCCCGATGCTGTTCTTCATGGCGGCTGCGGGCCATCAGGGCATCTTCTTCGGCTGATCAGGTCAGACTTTCTCGAGAACGCCCGGGTTTGCCCGGGCGTTCTTTTTTGCTTGAGTCACCGTCCACCGTCCACCAGCCACCAGTCACGCCTCATCTCGCAGGCGGCGCGCGCTCCAGCCCCTCGATCCTGGCGCCCGGCCTGATGCCGCGCTTCGCGAACCAGCCCTGGTTCATTTCCAGCGCGTAGCGCGCGGGTCTTGCGGCCGGGTGGGTGTCCTGCGTGTGCGGCTTCATGTCCTCGATGTTGATGATCACGCCGCGCTCGTCGAGAAACGCGACCGACAGCGGAATGTAGGTGTTCATCATCCACATCGCGTGCTGCGCGGTTTCGCGGAACACGAACAGCATGCCGCGGTTCTCCGGCAGGATCCTGCGGTGCATCAGGCCCTGCGCGCGGGTTCCGTCGGTCGCCGCGACCTCGGCCGTCAGGCGGTGGCCGTTCACGGTGAGCGGGATTTCCGGCATGCCGGAGCTGGCGGCGCACGCAGCCAGCGCGAGCGCCAGCCCCGCCAGGAGCTGCTGGGCGCGGAGCGCGAGCCCGCGGCTCAGGGTCTTCTGCTCGCCGCTCATCGCTCTCCACCTGCGCTCTGGCGCGGCGCGCTGCTCACCAGCCACTCCGAGATCGCCTCCAGCAGCTCGGTGACCTCGCCGATCGCTGGCAGCACCGTGATCTCGGCCGCCGCGTGCCGCGCGCTCAGCTCCTTCAGCAGCCGCGGCAGGTCCTTTTTCAGATGCCCGCCCTGGGCCAGGAACAGCGGAGCGACGGTAATCCGGGTGTGGCCGTCCTTGACCAGGCGCGCCACGCAGTCGCCGAGCGCCGGCTGCATCAGCTCGAGGAACGCGATCTCCACGGTGAGATCGGGGCGGCGCGCCGCGACCGCCTGCCGGATCGCGCGGAATGGCTCGCTCCATTGGGCGTCGCGCGCGCCGTGCGCAAAAAGGACAAGCGCTGTCTTTGTCATCCTTTGCCCGTGCTTCCAAAGCCGCCCGCGCCGCGGCGGCTGGTGTCGAAGTCCTCCACCACGTTGAAGCCGACATGGACCACGGGCACCACCACCAGCTGGGCCAGGCGCTCCATCGGGTTGATCGTGAACGGGGCGCCCCCGCGGTTCCAGGTGGACACGTAGATCTGGCCCTGGTAATCGGAGTCGATCAGGCCGACCAGGTTTCCGAGCACGATGCCGTGCTTGTGGCCGAGGCCCGAGCGGGGCAGGATCACTGCCGCCAGGCCGGGGTCGGCGAGGTGGATGGCGATGCCCGACGGGATCAGCTCGGTCTGGCCGGGCGCCAGCGCGAGCGGCGTGCTGATGCAGGCGCGCAGGTCGAGCCCCGCCGAGCCCGGCGTCGCGTATCCCGGCAGCTGGCCGCGCAACCGCTCATCGAGAATCCTGATGTCGATCGTTGTCATGGGCGCGCGCGCAACCCGCGGTGACCGGTTCGAACGTGGCGGTCTCGTTCCGTTCACTGCCTACCGCTTGCCGCCAGCTTCTTTGTAGAGTCTCGCGATATGGGCGACGAGCTGCCGCGCGACGACCTGCTTCGATGCCCGGGGAAGCTTGTGCGCGCCCGCATCGTCGAACAGAGTCAGTTCATTGTCGTCCGCCCCGATCGCGTGCTGCGCGAGGTTCGCCGCGAGCAACGGCACCTTCTTCGCGCGGCGCTTGGCTTCGGCATGCTGGCGCAGCTTCTCCGTTTCCGCGGCGAAGCCGACGCAGAACGGCGGCCGCGGCCGGGACGCGACCCACGCCAGGATATCCGGGTTGGGCACGAGGTCGAGCCGGAGCCTGCGCGCGCTCCGCTTGATCTTCTGGCGCTGCGGGCTGGCGACGTGGTAGTCCGAGACCGCGGCGACGCTGACGAAGATGTCGGCGTCCGCCACGCGCTTTTTCACCGCCTGGAACATGTCGCGCGCGGAAACGACGTCTACGCGCTCGGCACCGGCGGGGGCGGCGAGGCTGGTCGGCCCGGAGATCAGCGTCACCCGCGCCCCTGCCTCGAGCGCCGCGCGCGCGACCGCGTAGCCCATCTTGCCGGAGCTGCGGTTGGTGATGCCGCGCACCGCGTCGATGGTCTCGAACGTCGGGCCGGCGGTAATCAGCACGCGCGCCCCGCGCAAAATCTTCGGGGAGAGGAAGGCCGTTACCGCCTCGGCGATGTCGCGCGCCTCGAGCATGCGGCCCATGCCGACCTCGCCGCACGCCTGGTCGCCGCTCGCGGGCCCGAGTATCGCCACGCCGTCGCGCAGCAGCCGCTCGATGTTGCGGCGCGTCGCCGGGTTGTCCCACATCTGGCGATTCATCGCCGGCGCCACGATCAGGGGGCACTCGCGCGCGAGGCACAGCGTCGAGAGCAGGTCGTCCGCCAGCCCCTGCGCGAGCTTGGCGATGAAATCGGCGGTGGCGGGCGCGATCACGATCGCGTCCTTGCCGCGCGAGAGCTCGATGTGGGCCATGTTGTCGGCGGCGCGCGCGTCCCACAGGTTGGTGAATACCGGTCGCCCCGAGAGCGCCTGGAAAGTGGCGGGCGTGACCAGTTCGCCGGCGGCCTCGGTCATCACCACCTGCACCTCGATGTCGTTGCGCGCAAGCTCGCGCGTGAGCTCGGCCGCCTTGTACGCGGCGATGCCACCGGTGATGCCGAGAACGACTGATTTCTTAGAACTTTCAGCCATCTAGAGCTGTTACTTCAGGTTGCGCTGTGAAGTGTAACCGCAAACGCCGTAAATGGTAAGTCGCGAGCAAAAAATTCGCGCCCGCAAGTAAACGTCGGGGACCGACTTGCGTTATGAAGTAACGGGCAATGAGTGACGAATAGCGAGCCTCGCCGCCATGGCAATAACCGACTGGCCGCTCGACGATCGGCCGCGCGAGAAGCTCCTGCGCCGGGGCGCGGAAACGCTGTCCGATGCGGAGCTGGTGGCGATCTTTCTGCGCACCGGGGTGAGGGGCAGGAGCGCCGTCGACGTCGCGCGCGAGGCGCTGACGCGCTTCGGGTCGCTGTCCGGGCTGTTCGCGGCCGGCGCAGATGCGGTCACCGCGGTGTCCGGCCTCGGCGCGGCGAAATACGTGCAGCTGCAAGCGGTGCTGGAGATGGCCCGGCGGGCGCTGCGCGAGAAGCTCGACCGCGGCTCGGCGCTCGCCTCGCCGCAGGCGGTGCGCGACTACCTTCGGTTGAAGCTCCAGGACCGGCCGCACGAGGTCTTCGTCGGGGTGTTCCTCGACGCGCAGAACCGGGTGCTGGCGGTGGAGGAGCTCTTCCGCGGCACGCTCACCCAGACCAGCGTATACCCGCGCGAGGTGGTGAAGCGCGCGCTTCACCACAACGCCGCAGCCCTCATCTTTGCGCACAACCATCCCTCGGGGATCGCCGAGCCGAGCCGCTCCGACGAAGCGTTGACCGGCGCGCTGAAACAGGCGCTCGCGCTGGTGGACGTCAAGGTGCTCGACCACTTCGTGATCGGCGCGGGGGCCGCGATGTCGTTCGCCGAGCGCGGTCTGCTCTAGCCGCATCTCGCACTTGAGCCTTCGGTGAAATGACTGTAGAATCCGCGCCTTTCGAGATTGCCGGAGCCGTTCCATGTCACGTGTTTGCCAGGTCACCGGCAAGAAGCCGATCCTGGGGCACAACGTGTCCCACGCCAACAACAAGACGCGGCGGCGGTTTTTGCCGAACCTGCAATATCGCCGCTTCTGGGTCGAGACCGAGAACCGCTGGGTGAGCCTGCGCGTTTCCCAGGCGGGGCTGCGCACCATCGACCGCAAGGGAATCGAGGCCGTGCTCGCCGAGATGCGTGTGCGCGGCGAGGAAATCTGAGGAGCCCGCTATGCGCGAGAAGATCAAGCTCGAATCCACCGCCGGCACCGGGCACTTCTACACCACCACCAAGAACAAGCGCACCACGCCCGACAAGATGGAGATCAAGAAGTACGATCCCGTGGCGCGCAAGCACGTCGTCTACAAGGAGACGAAGATCAAGTAACGCCGGCGCCCGCGAAGGCCGTTCGAGCGGACGCGATCGCGCCGCTCAACGGCGGAATGGAGTCCCCAGAAATAGAAAGCCCGCCATCTGGCGGGCTTTTTTCTGCACCGGGTTTGCTGAATCCTGGATCCGCGATCCCGGATCCTGCTTCTAGGCGTAGCAGCGCAGCCGGCGCGAGAACTCCTGCAGCGCAATGATGCCGCTCGCCTCCGCCCGCACGCACCAGTCCTCGAGGTGGCGCACCAGCTGCTCCGTTGACGCGTTCGAGCGCTGCCAGAGCGCGGCGAGCTCCTCGCGCATGGTGTAGACGGTCGCCAGCACCTTGCTCTTGCTCAGCGCGTCGTCCACCTTGACGCGCTCGTTCGCCGGGATCATTTTTGCATCCCGGTGGAGCATGCGCTTGATCGCGGCGACATCCACCCGCACCGCGCGCACCTTCAGCACGCGGATCTCCTCGGCGCAGGTCCGGCGCAGCGACTTCGCGTACTTGGCGAGCACCTCGTAGCGGTGGGTGATGACGGCCTGGACCGTGGCGAGATCGCAGCTCGTCTTGGCGGCATCGAGCTTCAACCGGGGCGCGACCTTCTTGACGTACGCCAGGCCGAGCCGCTCCAGCGCCCGGATGTACTGCCAGCCGAGGTCGAACTCGTACCAGCGGATCGAGAAGCGCGCGGAGGTCGGGTAAGCGTGGTGGTTATTGTGCAGCTCCTCGCCGCCGATCAGCACGCCCCACGGCACGATATTGGTGCTGGTGTCCTCGGGCTGGAAGGTGCGGTAACCCCAGTAGTGACCGATGCCATTGATGACGCCGGCCGCGAAGAACGGGATCCACATCATCTGTACCGCCCAGACCGTGATCCCGATGAAGCCGAACAACGCAAAATTGATCGCCAGCAGTATGCTGAATCCGAGGAAGCTGTGCTTGGCGTAGAGATGGCGCTCGATCCAGTCATCCGGCGTGCCCGCGCCGTAGCGCTCCAGCGTTTCGGGATTCAGGGATTCCGCGCGGTAGAGCTCGGTGCCTTCCCACAGCACCTTGTGGATGCCGTAGATCTGCGGGCTGTGCGGATCCTCGGGAGTTTCGACCCGCGCATGGTGCTTGCGGTGGATGGCGGCCCATTCCCTGGTGACCATGCCGGTCGTGAGCCACAGCCAGAAGCGGAAGAAATGGCTCGCCACGGGGTGCAGATCGAGCGCCCGGTGGGCCTGGCAGCGGTGCAGGTAGATCGTGACCGCGGCGATCGTGACGTGGGTGACCGCGAGCGTGTAGAGCACGTAGCCCCACCACGGCAGATCAAAAATGCCGGTAAGCATGGCCCTCCTGAGCGGGATCCTGCCTTGTTATCGTGTTGGCCGGCAGTCTACAGAAATTCCGGCGCCCGGCATAGCAAAAAGAGCACTCGCCAGGCCAGCCTTGCCCGGTAGCGTCATGATTTGGAGGCAGAATCCCGAAACGTGTCGTTATCCAAGGCCTCTTGAGACCGGTTCACAAGTCACGGGTTCCATCAATTTCGCTGCAGCGCAGCAGCAAAAAAGCCATCCGTGCCATGCAGGTGCGGAAGCAGCCGGAGAAATTCGCCGGTTTCCAGGGTGATGCCCTGCTGCCCGAGCAGCTCCTCGCAGTGCAGCTTCCGGAAATCGCCGCGTTCCGCGAGTAGCGCGGCGACGATGTCCTCGTTTTCCTCGGCGAGCGGGCTGCAGGTCGCGCAGACCAGCCGCCCACCGGTCCCATCGCAACCCCGCATTGGACTTCCGAGCATGAAGTGCCATCGAAAGCCGATGGTAGAATCATTCAAACCTCGACAGTGCCGGCATGGCCCACAACGGCGGATCCGCGCAAACACGGTCCAACCATCTCAACCGCGAGCACAACGCGGGGCGGAAGAAAGGCCGGCGCCGCGCGACCACACGGGCTGCTTCGTTTCCGGTGTTCGGTGAGAGGCAAAAGCTCGAATTCGAGACGAGCGCGCAAGCGATGCGCATCGCCGAGCACGGCAGCCTGAGGTACCTCGCCGTCAATGACGCGGCCGTGAACCTCTACGGCTACAGCCGCGAGGAGTTCCTCCAGCTCACCCTTTTCCAGACGCGCCATCCCGACGAGCACGAGCAGCTGCTCGCCACGTTTGCCGAGCCCACGGGTTATCTCAGGTACGGACCCCCGCGGCGGCAGATCAAGAAATCGGGAGAAATCTTCCTGGCGGAAATCGTGACCCAGGACATTCTTTACAACGGCCGGAATGCGCGCTTGAGCCTGACCATAGACGTGACCGAGCGCAAGCGCACCGAGCAGGCGCTGCGCGAGAGCAACGCATTTCTCCGCAGCATGATCGAGAGCAGCCCTGATTGCATCAAGGTGCTCGATCTCGACGGGCGGCTCCAGATGATGAGCGCCGGCGGCCAGCGCCTGCTTCAAATCGAGGATATCGCGCCGTACCTCAATACTTCCTGGATCGAATTCTGGAAGGGTGACGATCGCGACATGGCGCGTGCCGCCGTGAACACGACGCGCGCCGGTGGTGTCGCAAGGTTCGAGGGCAATTCCCCGACGGTCAAGGGGAAGCCGAAATGGTGGGACGTCATCCTGACCCCCATCCGCGGCGCGAACGGAAGTCCCGAAAAGCTGCTAGTCGTCTCCCGTGACGTGACCAAGCGCAAGCAGGCCGAACGCGCGTTGCATGAAAGCGAAAGCAAGTACCGCAACCTCGTCGAATCGTCGACGGATGTTATCTGGTCCACGGACGCGGCAGGCCGCATCACCTTCATCAATGAAGCCGCGAGGGGGATCTACGGCTACGAGCCGCGTGAAATGCTGGGCCGGTCGGTAATGGAATTGATGGGTGACCAGCGCCGGAAGAAACCCTTCGGCTTTTTCCGCACGATGCTCGCGCAGGACCGGTCGGTGGCCGACTACGAATGCGAGCTGAGCGCCAAGAACGGGCAACGCGTCATACTCAGCAGCAACGCGGTCGTTGTGCGCGATGCCGAGGGAAACAGAATTGGCGTGACGGGGGTCTCAAAGGACATCACGGTCCGCAAGCGGATGGAGGGGGAGCTCCGGCGGTCCGAGGAGCGCTTCCGCCAGCTGGCGGAAAACATCCGCCAGGTATTCTGGATCAACTCGCTCGCCGGCGACAAGGTCGACTACGTCAGCCCGGGTTATGAGGAAATCTGGGGCAGGAGCCGCGAATCGCTGTTTCGCGATCCGCGCAGCTGGATGGAGTCCATCCATCCTGAAGATCTGCCGGCGGTGCAGAGGGGTCAGGAGCAGATGGCGCGCGGCGAGCACACGGAGGTCGACTACCGCATCATTCGCCCCGACGGCACCACGCGGTGGATCAACGACCGCTCCTATCCCATGAAACGCAGTGACGGGACGCAACTCGTGTGTGGCATCGCGGAAGACATCACCGACCGCAAACGGGCGGAGCAGGATCGGCTCACCCACGCGATTCTCCAGCGCGACGCGCTGGTGAGGGAAGTCCATCACCGCATCAAGAACAGCCTGCAGGGCATCGTCGGGCTGCTGCGGCGCAGGATCAGCAAATACCCCGCTGTCGCCCACGAGATCGAGGATACGATCGCCCAGCTGCGCTCGGTGGCACTGGTCTACGGCCTGCAGGGAACGCGCTCGGACGGTCTGCTTCCGCTTGCCGAGGTCACCGATACCATCTGCTCCTCGGTCGAAAGCCTGATCGGCGGGCGGGTCGACCGGACGTTCGAGAAAAGATCGCAGCGCCCGTCATGCGTTGCCGGATCCGAAGCGGTATCGGTGGCGGTTGCGCTCAATGAGCTGATCGTCAACGCCTTGAAACATCAGCCGGCGGAGGCGGGCGAGAAACACGCGTGGGTCAGCGTGCGCGAAGAGCCCGACGCGGCGGAAATACGCATCTTCAACCGCGGGAGCTTGCCCGCGAGCTTCGATTTTGGATCGGGCCGCGCCGTCGGCAACGGTCTCGGGCTGGTGCGGACGCTTCTTGCCTCGCCGGGAGGCAACATCGCGTTCAACGGCGGGCGCGACGGGGTGGAAGTGGTGCTGACGCTCAAGCGGCCCCTGCTGGCCGAACGGAACATCGTCCATGGGGAGTGAGCGCAGCGCGCCGGCGCGCAGGAAGAAGGAGGGGCAGCGCCATCTCCTGGTGGTGGACGACGACCGCCTCGTGCTGGCCGCCCTGACCGAGGGATTGCGCGCCGTCGGCTACCGCGTTACCGCAGTGGCCGTCCCCGATGATGCCGTCGGCATCGCCGCGCGCGAGGTCCCCGATCTTGCCCTGCTCGATATCCGCATGCCGGGCACGAGCGGCATCGAGCTGTGCAGAAAATTGCGCGAGGAGGGGGGTATCCCGTTCCTGTTTCTGTCGGCGTACGGTGACCGCGAAATCGTCGAGCAAGCCGCCGCGGAAGGCGCGCTGGGCTATCTTGTCAAGCCGCTCGACATCGCGCAGATCGTGCCGGAACTGGAGGCGGCGCTGGCGCGCGCCGGCGAGATCCGCGAGTTGCGCGACAAGGAGATGCAGCTTGCCTCCGCCCTTGCGGGAACCCGCGACATCAGCATGGCGGTCGGCTTGTTGATGATGCGCGACCGCCTCAATCGCAAGCAGGCGTTTGACCTCCTGCGCGGCAACGCCCGCATGCAGCGGCGGCCGGTCGCGGACCTTGCCAGGGAACTGTTGACCTCCGCGGAAAATCTCTATACAGTCAAAGAGTTGGAAAACACGGCGCGGCGCCGGTCGTAGGCGGGCGGTTGTGTCGTGTTCCCGCGCAAGACGGGTTGCACGTGATTTGTAGGTACGACGCAGTCTGCGCCGCCCGGCCCCCCGCGGCGCGCTCGGTCTAGGCCCAGTCCCCGCCTGATTCGTGTTGGTGTTGCCTCGCGCGCGGCAGTTGAGCGAGAAGCGGAGGGACCTTCACCATGCAGGCGGAGCTGCAACTGGAGGAAGGTAGCCGGGCGACGAAGCGCGGAACGAACAGACCGTTCGAATCCGCTCTTCGCTCGCGCTGGAGTTATGCGATCCTGCTGGCGGCGACGACAGCGGCTCTGATCGCGGCCGCCGTCCACTACTACCGCACGATCGATCGCGAGCTGACCGAGGTGGCGCTGTCGCGGAGGGCGACAGTCGCGCAGCTGGCGGCCGCCACGTTGTCCGAGAAATTCGCGCGCCTCGTCGACCTCGCTGTTTCGCTGGCCACCCGCGTCCGGTTCCGCGAGCTCGTGGCCGAGGGCAAGTGGGTCGAAGCAAGCGAGATCCTGCGCGACGTGCCGCGTGATTTTCCGTTCGTCGAGCGGCTGTTCCTGGCTGACGTGAAGGGAACGCTCAAGGTGGACGTACCGGAGCTGCCGGAGGTGCGCGGCCGCAATTTCTCGGCTCGCGACTGGTATCAGGGCGTGACCCGGGACTGGCAGCCGTACGTGTCGCCGGTCTACCAGCGGAGCGCGGTGCCGCAACTCAACGTTTTCGCGGTGGCAACGCCGATCAGGGACGGCTCCGGGAGCGTCGCGGGCATCCTCGTGTTCCAGCTGCGCGCCGAAAGGCTGCTGGAGTGGGTAAACACAATCGAGATCGGGCCCGAAGGATTCGTGCACGTCGTCGATTCGAAGGGTCAGATCGCATTCGATTCCAGGAAGCCGGGTCAGAGCGAAATCATCGATGCCTCGGCTGCGCCGGTCGTGCAGAGCGTGCTGCGGGGAGAGCGGGGCGTGCGTTTCGGCCGCGATCGGAAGGAGGGGGACCAGATTTCCGCCTACGCGCCGGTGCCCGGGTACGGCTGGGGCGTGATCGCGCAGCAGCCGACGCGCGCATCCCTCGGCTTCGAGGCCAGGGACGAGCAGCTGGCGCTGCTGCTCACGACCTACGGACTCGTGCTGCTGCTCGTCGCATCGGCGGTGTTTTTCGGGGCGCGCTTCGCGATCGAGCGCAGGCGGGCCGAGGACAACCACCGGATGAGAGGCGAGCTCGAGCGCATGGTTGCCGAGCGAACCGCCCAGCTCGCAGCCGCGAACAAGGAGCTGGAGAGCTTCAGTTACTCCGTATCCCACGACCTGCGCTCGCCGCTGCGGGCGATAGACGGCTTCTCGCGCATCCTGCAGGAGGACCACGATGACAAGCTTGACGACGAGAGCCGTCGCCTGCTCGGGGTCATCCGCGACAGCAGCCAGAAGATGGGGCAGTTGATCGACGACCTGCTGGCTTTCTCGCAACTGGGACGCAAGCCGCTGTCAACCGCCGCGATCGATATGAATCGCCTGGTCAAGGATGTGCTCGGTGAAATCGGCGCAGCCGGCGGACGTCTTCCCAACATAATTCTCGGGGCCCTGCCGGCAGCAAATGGCGACGCAGTGCTGTTGAAACAGGTGTGGCTGAATCTGCTGACCAACGCGGTGAAGTTCAGCGGCAAATCCGCACAGCCTGTAATCGAGGTGAGCGGGCGCGAGAACGATAAGGAGTACATCTATTCCGTGAAAGACAACGGCAGCGGCTTTGACATGCGCTATTACGACAAGCTGTTCGGCGTCTTTCAGCGGCTGCACCGCACGGAAGAATTCGCGGGGACCGGCGTTGGTCTGGCCATCGTGCAGCGGGTAGTCTCGCGGCACGGCGGGCGGGTCTGGGCGGAGGGCAAGGTGGGCGAAGGGGCGACATTTCATTTTTCGTTGCCCCGGGGAGGACTGAATGGCCGAGTTTGAGAGGGTGGACATCCTGCTGGTGGAGGACAACCCGAATGATGCGGAACTCACGATGCGCGCGCTGCGCAGGGGCAACCTTGCGAACCAGATCACGTGGGTCAGGGACGGCGCGGAGGCGCTCGAATTCATTTTCCGCACCGGCGCCTACGCCGGGCGCCCCGATCAGCACCCGAGACTGATACTGCTCGATCTCAAGCTGCCGAAGGTGGACGGCATCGAGGTATTGAAGCGGATCAAGGCGGACGAGCGCACACGGGTGATCCCGGTCGTCATGGTCACCTCGTCGGCTGAGGGGCGCGATATCGCCGAGAGTTACCACTCTGGCGTAAACAGTTATGTGGTGAAGCCCGTGGAATTCGAGCAGTTCAGCGAAACCATGGCCAAGGCGGGTCTCTACTGGATGCTGATGAACAAGATGCCCTAGCGGGAAGACGAATGGAGCGGGAGACGGGCGCAGTGGGAGAGGAACGGCGGATACTGCTGGTCGAAGACCAGCCGGCGGACGCGGAGCTCGAGATCCGCGAGCTGAAGCGTGCCGGCATGCGTATCGCGCACCGGCTTGTCGAGACCGAGGAGGCGTTTCGCGAAGCGCTGCGGGAGTTCCGGCTGGACCTCATCCTCTCGGACTTTTCGATGCCGCACTTCGACGGCATGTTGGCGCTCGCGCTCGCGCGTGAGCTCGTCCCGGACGTGCCGTTCATCTTCGTTTCGGGCACGATCGGAGAGGAGTACGCGATTCGTGCGCTGAAGAATGGCGCGACCGACTACGTGCTGAAGAATAATTTGGTGCGCCTTCCCGCGGCGGTCGAGCGCGCGCTCAGCGAGAGCGCGGAGCGCGCCGCACGCCGCAAGACGGAATACGAGCTCGAAGAAACGCGGAGCCGGCTCGACAACATCGTCTCGTCGCTGCCCGACGTCGTCTGGTCGTATTCCCTGCGCGAGCGCCGGCTGCTTTACGCGAGCCCGGCCGCGACCGCGGTATTCCACACGCCGCTCCCGGCCCTCTATGCCAGTCCCGCGGTGTGGATGCAGCTGATCCATCCCGAGGACCGCCAACGGGTGGCGCGGGACCGCCGCAAGTCGCTCGCCAGCCGCCGGCTTGATTCGACCTACCGCGTCGTGCTGCCCGGAGGCGAAGGGCGCTGGATACACGATCGGGGGACCGTTGTCGTCGACGGGAACGGAGAGCTCCTGCGCATCGACGGGCTTGCGCGCGACGTGACCGAACTGAAGCTGCAGGAAGACCGCATCCGGCGCCTGAGCCGCATTCAGTCCGTGCTGTCCGGAATCAACTCCGCCATCGTGCGTATCCGTGATCGCCAGCAGCTTTTCGACGAGGCCTGCCGCATCACGGTCGAGCACGGTGGTTTCGGCATCGCCTGGATCGGGATGCTGGATCGCGAGACCCGGGAAATCAACCCCGCCGCCAGCGCCGGAATCGAGCCCGGGTCGTATCTCGCCAAGAGCGGGAACACGGCGCGACCCGACTCGCCCCTGGGGCAGGGTTTTGTCGGGCGCGCGATGCGGGAAAAGCGTGCGGTGTTCAGCAATGACCTTTCCAAGGAGCCGAGCCGGGGCGGAGAGCGGAGGCAGGAAGCCATCCGGCGCGGCTACCGTTCGACCATTGCATTGCCGTTGCTGGTGGAGGACGAGGCGGTGGGATGCCTGTCGCTGCTCGCCAGGGAGCCCGATTACTTCGACGAGGACGAGATCAAATTGCTGACCGAGCTCGCTGGCGACATCTCGTTCGCGCTCGAGCACATGGGCACGCAGGAGAGAATCGAGAAGCTCTCGCGCGTCCGCGCAGTATCGAGCGGGATCAATGCCGCGATCGTCCGCATTCGCGAGCGCGAGGGCCTGCTCCGGGAGACCTGCCGCATCGCTTCCGAGGAGGGCAGGTTCGAGATGATATGGATCGGCACGATTGATTTCGAGAAGCAGGAAATCCGGCCGGTCGTCTGGAAGGGATTTTCGGATGAATCGGCGCATGCAGTGAGCTGGGCGAGCATGAGCGCGGCAACGGGCACTCTCGGCGAGGCGGTACAAACCCGCAAGCCCTCCGTCCGCAACGATATCGCGGCCGAGCTGTCCGCCGGGAAATTGCGGCTGGAGGCGTTGCAGCACGGCTGCCTGTCCACGGTGTGCATGCCGCTGGTGGTGGAGGGCAAGGTTGCGGCCCTGGTCGCTCTGTTCGCGAAGGGACGCGGTTTCTTCGACCAAAACGAGCTCGCGCTGCTGGGGGAGGTCGCTTCGAACATTTCGTTCGCCCTCGAATCCATCGCGCGCCAGGAGAAAATCGAGCGGCTGTCGCGCATCCGCGCGGTGCTGGGCGAGATGAACGCCGCGATCGTCCGCATCCGCAACCGGCAGCAGCTGTTCGAGGAGGCCTGCCGTATCGCCCTGGAACACGGGAGATTTGCGCTGTCCTGGATCGGGATGCTCGAGGACGGTTCGCACTCGATCACGCCGATTGCGAAGGCGGGACGGGAGGAGGGCTACCTGGAGCGGCTCAAGCTGACGATCGACCCGAACATCACGAGTAACCTTGCCCTGGCGGTGGAGGCCGTGGGGCGCTGCGCGCCGGTGATTTGCAACGACATCGCGACCGACGGGCGCATGCGGCCGTGGCGCACGGCGGCGCTGGAGCGCGGCTTCCGCTCGAACGTGATGCTGCCGCTGCTGCTGGAGCAGCGGGCGGTCGGCGTCTTCGCGCTGTATTCCACGGAGCCCGGCTTTTTCGATGAAGAGGAAATGAAATTGCTGGTCGAGCTCGCGGGCGACATCGCGTTTGCGCTGCAGACCATCGCGAAGCAGGAAAAGCTCGACTACCTTTCCTACTACGATCCTCTCACCGGCCTGCCCAATCGCACGCTGTTCCACGATCGCCTGAACCAGGCGCTGCAGGCGCAGCGCGAGTCGGGCGGCAAGCTCGCGCTGCTGCTCCTCGACCTGCAGCGGTTCGGCATCGTCAACGATACCTACGGCCGCCAGACCGGGGACGCCCTCCTGAAGCTCGTGGCCGGGCGGCTCGAAAGCGTGCTCGGGGGCAGGGACTATCTGGCGCGGATCGGTGCTGACACATTCGCCACGGTGCTGCGAGACGTGAAGCACGAGGCCGATGTCGCGCACACCCTGGAACAGGGCATATTGAATTCCTTGAGGCAGCCGTTCGACACCGGTGGCGTGGAGATCCGCATGGCGGCGCAGGCCGGCATCGTCCTCTTCCCCGGGGACGGCAACGATGCGGAAGCCCTGTTCCGCAATGCCGAAGCGGCGCTCAACAAGGCAAAGGATGCCGGCGACGCGTATCTCTTCTATGCGCCGCAGATGAACGCCCAGGTCGCGGAGCAGCTGAAACTCGAGAACGAGCTCCGCAACGCGATCGTTCAAGAGCAGCACGTCCTGCATTATCAGCCACGCTTCGATCTCGCCAGCGGAGAGATCGTGGGGCTGGAAGCGCTGATCCGGTGGCAGCATCCGGAGCGCGGGATGGTCTCTCCCGGCGAGTTCATCCCGCTGCTGGAGGAAACCGGGATGATCCTCGATGTCGGGCGCTGGGCGTTGAGGCGCGCTGCGCTGGAACATGCCGCATGGTGCGCCAGCGGCCGGCTGCCGCCGCGCATTGCCGTCAACGTGTCCCCGGCACAACTGCGGCGCCGGGATTTCGTGGAAAACGTGAAGGACGCGCTGGCGAACATTGACCGGGCGGGGGAGCGGATCGACATAGAGATCACCGAGAGCATGCTCATGGAAGACATCAAGGGCAGCATCGACAAGCTCTCGGCCGTGCAGTCGCTGGGTCTGCACGTCGCGCTCGATGACTTCGGCACCGGCTACTCTTCGCTGAGCTATCTCGCGCGTCTGCCGATCAACTCGCTCAAGATCGACCGCTCGTTCATCGTGCAAATGTCGAAGGGCCCGGAACAGATGGCGATCGTCTCGACGGTGATTTCGCTCGCACGGGTGCTCAATCTGAAGGTCGTCGCCGAAGGGGTGGAAACCGAGGAGCAGGCCAGCCTGCTGCGCCAGCTGCGCTGCGATGAAGCCCAGGGCTACTTGTTCGGCCGGCCGGTGCCGCCGGAAGAGCTGGAAGGAAAGCTGCGCCAGGCGTGAGCGGGAAGCGCCGGATTCCGGAACACCGCCCGAGCATGTTGTCAGGCAGCGGCCCCGGCGCCTCACGGAACGGCTTGGTAGCGATGAAACGCACAACCTGGCTCGATCTTTTCGCGAATGCCGGCGGCGGCGCGCAGCTTTCGGATCCGAAGGTTCGCGACGCGCTGTCGAGACTGGACGAGGAGCTCTTCGAGCTCTGGAACCTCGGTGAAAACGTGCTGCTGGCGTGGACCCGCGTAGGCCACGAGCTGCGCTTCCTCAAGGTTCGGCATTACACCATCGCCGAGGCGATCGACGGCATATCGGGTGATCCGGAGAATCCGGATCGCACGCCGGGCGCCATCAACGAGGTACTCGCGGGGTCCAAGTATCTGTCAGCCGACGAGTTCCAGCGGGTATGCCGAACATTCCGGAGCGAGCCTCATGCGATCCACGTCGATCTGCCTGCTGGACGGGAAGTGGAGATCGAGCCGATCGACCATCTGGTGTGCCGCTACGGCGTGTCGCTGGTCCGGGGGCGCGCGGTGGTACTCCTGGACGCGGTAGGGTTCTCGCTGCGCTCGCCGCTCGAGCAGGTGGCGATGCTCAATAGCCTCGCCTACTCGGTGAACTCCGCGTACCGGCAGCTCCTGTCCAAGGACATCCGGGTCAATTTCGCCCGGACCACCACCGGCGACGGCTTCTACATCTGGAACCGGGCGAGGACATTGGACGCAAACGTCGAATTGTACAAGCTGATGATGATGATCCTCGCCGACAACGCCGTCGCCCAGCACAAGGCGCGGGGCACCTGGGTGCCGAGATTGCGCGCGGCCTTTCAAGTCGGCGATCACTACGAGTTCTACCAGGTCGAGGCGCTCAACCCGACGACCTTCAGCTACATCGTCGGCCAGGCGACCATCGACTTGTCGCGAATGATCGAAAAAGCCCTGCCCGGGCAGATCCTGCTCGGCGAATTCCGGATCGACGTGGGCGACCGGAAAACCGGCAAGGCGATCCGCTATGACACGCTGGAGTTTGTTCAGAAGACCGCCGTCACGCTGGATCAGCTGAGCGGCCTGATCGTGGCGGGCGATCGTATTGACACGATCCGCTGTTACGTCACCGGGCAGCAGCTCGGCGGCGGCCGCTACTCGGTCAGCCGCTACCACATCCGGGACAAACACGGCGCCGCCCGCGCCGTTTACAATGCCAAGATCAACATTCATCGTGAAAACGTCGAGCCGATATATCTCGGCGTCAGGAACGAGGGGCTCGCGGAGTTCCCCGCCTCAAGGATTGAGGTCACGGACCGCGCCGGTTGAGACGAGTTCGGTGCAAGAATTTTGTAATGGGATGAGCGCAACAGCGCCTGAATGAGCGACGGGAAAAAGAGATCGCCGTTGCGCCTGTTCACGACCATCCGCGCGCGGCTGCTGCTGCTGGTGGCGTTTTGCTTGCTGCCCGCGTTCGGTATCTCGTTTTTCGACGCTTGGGGCGAAAGCAACAGGCAGATCGAGCGTGTGCGGGAAGAGCTGCGTCTGGAGGCCCGGCAATCTGCCTCCAGGATGGACAGAGAGATCAATGCTGCCGCCCTCATGCTGCGCGCCCTGGCACAGATCCCGGAGATCAGGGAACTCAAAGCGCCTGCATGCTCGCACCTGCTCGCCGGGCTGGTCGGCCCACTGCCGCGCTACACAAACGCAATAGTTACTCGCCCGGACGGAGATCTGGTGTGCAGCGCGACGCCCTTCCAGGGCCGCGTCAAATACGCTGGCCAGTTGTTTCAGCGCGCGCTTGCCTCGCCCGAAGTCGTCGTCGGCATGCCTGTCAGCGGCCGCATCACGGGCAAGGCGTCGCTTCCCACGTCGTACGCGATTCGCGATGACTCGCAATGGGTGATCGCGGTAGTGTCCATCGCTTTAGACCTGGAGTGGTACGCCCGCGTCGAATCCTCGAGATGGACCTATCCGGGGTCGGCCATGGTGCTCTGGGACCGCCAAGCCCGCGTGGTCTTTAGGTGGCCCGATCCAGAGCAATGGATCGACAAACCATTCGGAGATTCGCCGGTCGGCAAGACCATCCTCGCGGAGGCTTCCGGCGCGTTCAGGGCGCGGGGGGTGGACGGCATCGACCGGGTTCTGGGATTCGCCAGGATCGAGGAAACCGGTGATCTGGGCCTCAAGCTCAATGTCAGCGTCCTGAGCTTCCCCCGAAATTTCGTCTTCCAGGAAGTGGGGGTGTATAACCTCAGCTGACTGGAAGGAGAGACGATGTTCAAGATACCGAAGCAGGAGTACACGCCCGAGTTCAAGGAAGGAGCAG
>Ga0187893_10001338_pt1 | contig 59953 bp, 63 predicted proteins | sample MA1701074metaG_FD_139574 | JGI IMG/M metagenome (GOLD analysis project Ga0187893, IMG submission 139574) | White microbial mat communities from a basaltic lava cave in the Kipuka Kanohina Cave System on the Island of Hawaii, USA - MA170107-4 metaG ... | reverse complement strand
GGGGTTGGCGCCAGCCAGCTGGTAGCCAGGCATCCTGTGCCTCTCTACGGTGGACACGACCGGGAACCGACGGTTGTCTGGGGCACGACGTGCCAGGGGCCGGAGTGGATCCTCCTGGAAGATCCCTCCTATGCCTTGATCCTGATGGGTGACTGGTGCGGCTCAGCTGAGAGCTGACACCACCGATGAGGACAACCGGAATGCGACTGAGTTATGCGGCCAGTATGGCGAGAGGAGACGTCGCCTAAGACCTTGCTCCGTTCGGAGAAGACGGAGGGCACGATGGACTGTGCCTCTTGACCGGTGCCTTCGAGATGGGCGACCCCTTTGTACCATCGGGCCCTTTTTAGACCTCCATAAGTAATATTGACCTCAGGCGATCAGTCGTGGTCTATTCAGCCGGGCCCATACAAGTCCGGGGCAGTCTCGTGGATCCTTATTCACCAGCCATCCAGTCACAGTTCAGCCCCATCGGGGTTCTCGGGGGGGTCTGGGCCGGACGCCGGTCTCAATATCTGCGCATCGATTGTCGATCAGGCGAGGAAAATTCTCCCGGAAACATTGCGCGGTGACCAGACCGCACCGTTAATTCTCTTACGCTCCGACCCCCGACTCGGGGCATCCATGAATCTCTCGTGCAACAGACCCTATGTTCTGAATGCATTGATCGAAGGGCTCGATGCCCTTTCAACGAATTGCGAGCATATTGCCATCGCATGCAACACCCTGAACCTCTTCGATACGGACACGACTATTCGGGGTAAGTATCCCAAGGTGTTGTGGTTTCAAGACGTTCTTTCTGAACAACTGGCGTTATTTCCCGGAAAACAATTTGATATTTATGGAGTCCCCTCAGTGGTGTCCTCTCCGTATCTGTATTCACCGTACAGAGACATTTTCTTTAGAACGCCTGATCACGTACGAGGCGTTGACGTCTCCGACATCATTGCGGAAATTAAACAGGGCTATATCCAATCCGCGCGACAGCGATTCCAAGAGTTGTTAGCCCTAAGCGCCGATCGCATTGCGGTGTTGGCATGCACTGAACTGGCATTGGTAAATTTATATGGTGACACCAAACCTGACAATGTCATTGATATGAATGTGTGTGTGTCCGAAGCGATTGTGCAGGCTGCGCGCAAGCGATGTAGCACGCTCTCCCCTTCAATCCCCTGAGACCTCCGTGCCGGCAGTCAGACGCCCTTGCGTTGACCGTATCCCGAACGATACCTTACCTATAGTGCAGCTCACCTACGACGGGAGAAAGCATAGATGAAGACCAACATATTTGTGACCACGTTGCTCTGTTGCGCAACGATCGTTTCGGCAAGCTATGCCGAGGAGATTGGAAGTGTCGACACGGAATTCAAAGTGTTGGGGCCGGATCACAAAATTGTGGTTGAAGCATTTGACGACCCAAAGATTGAAGGCATCACGTGTTACCTGAGTCGATCAAAAAAAGGCGGCTTGAAAGGGATGGTCGGATTGGCAGAGGAAACCTCGGATGCTTCACTGGCCTGTCGTCAAGTCGGTCCTATTCGCGTGGTGGGTGAGCCGAAAGAAGGGGAAAGGGTCTTCAGTGAGAGTCGATCCCTGATTTTTAAAACCCTACAAGTGGTCAGATTCTTCGACAAGAAACGCCAGACCTACGTGTATCTCGCCTATAGCGATCGTGTGATCGAGGGCTCACCACAAAATGCCATCTCCACAGTACCGATTCAATCCTGGTCAACTCGATAAGGGACAGGAGACAAGATAACTCAACGGATCTCCCATCGCCTTGGTTTTCCTCCATTCCACACAAGCCAACAGATCAAGCCGGCTCTGAGGCCTGGAGAGCTCAACTGATGTTCCGGGGATGTTGGCAAATGGAGAGACCTGCCTTTTCTGCAAGATCTTCCTTCAATCGTTCAAGCTGTCGTTCCTCTATGGGATTGACGCGGATACAACGTTCGGCTGGAAGTCCGGACAGGTCGTCCTGAATGTCGTCAATCCAGAACCAGGGTCTACCATTGAGCTTGGGCACCGCTACACGAAGCCATGTTTCTTTATTCGCATAATTTGTCCAGTTCCCATACGTTGAGAATTTCATCACATCCTCAAGATACAGGGATCGAAGCAAACCGTGGACACGATCCATTTCCCAGGCAGTGAGCCATACGAGGTCAAAGTGCTCACAGACCCATCGTAACCAGGAGCTCACGCCTGGCCGAAGTTGATACTCACCCGCGTACTCTCCAAACAAGACGCCATCGATGTCATGAAAGAGGATCGGCTTCATCTTAGTAAGTGTAGCACTCGGCCCATCTGCTTCATTTAGAAGGGATCGCGCTCAGAACGTGGGTATCATTATGCTCACTCACTGCCCGCGCTTTTCCCTCGCGCACGCCGACAAAACATTGACGGATTCACCCCGCTTGCACCGTCAATGTGTTGAACATTACTGACCAAGGTTAACTACGTATAGCGTAAATACTTGCAATACCGGCTTTTCCATTTGGGCGCGGCTCTTGCTTAGGTTCATCATCAGCTGTGAACCTAACCACCTGGGAGGGATCAATGGAATGTCCGAAGTGCAAGGGGATGATGATGCTGGAACGGTTCTCGGATTTCTTTCTCGTTTTCTACGCATGGAAATGTCTCAATTGCGGCGCCATCATCGACCGCACCATTTCGAATAATCGCCGGAAGAGTCTGACTGCTAGGGAATCTCAGACGGTTGCCGCGCGCTGACAAGATCCTCACTCGGAGCTTGAGGCACTCCGGCTCAGCGTGCAACGCGGCCACCCGCTTGGTGATAGAGTCTGGGCGAACCGCATGGCGACGCGGTTCGGAAGGAATCGACGTTGCGGCCACGTGAACGACCAAAAGGCTTTTCCCCGCCTCCTGTCGTTCATCCTTGATGCTGGTGTGCCGGTAGAAGTTCCGTTCCGCCCCTATCGTCGCCTCTCAATAGACCGCGATCTTCAAAGCCATAGACCTGCGGGATTCCACAAAGTAGAATGATCTGTTTCTCTTCCAAGCCTTGAGGCAATACTCTTCTGTTGCGATTGGTCTTGGTGAAAGGATGATGTCGATGCGGCGTTGTGTCTTTGCCATGCTTGTGATTTTGGCCTGCGCGTCAGGACCGAACCCAGAATGCGTTCTTGCAGCACAGTCTATTGAAGAGGCGGAATTTGCGTATGAGCGTGGCGACTATACACAAGCGGGCCGTCTCTTCAGTTCCCTGGCGGAACAAGGAGTGGCATCGGCCCAGTTCTATCTGGGCCTAATGTATGAAAAAGGACGGGGCGTCCGGCAGGACCACGCCACGGCACTGACGTGGTTTCGCAAGTCAGCGGCGCAGGGCTACGCCGGCCCCCAGAACAATCTGGGTCTGATGTATGAGCGGGGACGAGGCGTCCGGAAAGACGTCGTTCGCGCGTTTATGTGGTACACCGTCGCCGCCGCCATGTTGACTGGCGATGAGGGGGAGACAGCTCTGAAGCGTCGAGACCATCTGACTTCGCAAATGACCGCCGCGCAGATCGAGGAGGCGCACGAGATGGCGCGGCGTTGTCAGCAGTCACAGTTTAAAGAGTGCGACTAGGCGCGCGGGATGAACCAACCGCACTCCCTGACACATCCCCGCGATCCCTTGCACGGGATCACCTTGGAAACCATTGTCACGACCTTGGTCGCACGGCATGGATGGGCGAAACTTGGCGCACGAGTGCCCATCCGCTGCTTTCGTCATCACCCGACGATCAATTCGAGTCTGACATTTCTGCGCAAGACGCCGTGGGCGCGCAAGCGGGTTGAACAGATGTTTATTGCCGAACTCCCCTAACGCCCTCTGGCACGATGGCTTCCAACGCGACCATCTATAAAGCCGTGCTGCAGATCGCGGATCTGGATCGCCAGTACTTCCAGGATCATGCGCTCACGCTGGCGCGCCATCCGTCGGAGACCCAAGAGCGCATGATGGTACGAGTGCTTGCCTTCGCGCTCCACGCAGACGAGGCCTTGTCATTCGGCCGCGGGGTGAGCACCGAAGATGAACCGGCCCTGTGGCAACGGGATTTCACCGGCTCGATCGATCTCTGGATCGAGATCGGTCAGCCGGATGAGAAGACTCTTCGGCAGGCGTGCGGCCGCTCCAAACAAGTCATCGTCTATGTCTATGGAGCCCGCAGCGCGGAGGTATGGTGGGCAAACCAGAGTTCGTCGCTCGACCGGCTGAAGAATCTTTCCGTGACGCTGCTCCCGATGGATGGCGTCCATGCCCTCGCGTCGATGGCGAAACCCAGCATGCAGTTACAATGGACCATCCAAGACGGGCACCTCTGGATCGCAGATGGTGCCCAGACCCTCCATCTCGAATTACAGCGATTGAAGGGCTGACGACAAAGACTCCGCCCTTCTCTTTCACGCACGCCGACAAAACATTGACGGGTTCATCCCCCTTGCACCGTCAATGTCTTGAACATTCACTCCCCACGTGTAACTACGTAACCGCCAAATCATTGCAATTCTGCAATTGCACATTTTGGTGCGGCTTTTGCTTCCCTTTGCCATCAGCTGGGATCGCAACCAACCTGGGAGGGATCAATGGATTGTCCAAAGTGCAGGGGAATGATGCTGCTGGAGCGGTTCTCGGATTTCTTTCTCGTCTTCTACGCGTGGAAATGCCTCAATTGCGGCGCCATCATCGACCGCACCATTTCGAATAATCGCCGAAAGAGTCTGGCTGCCCGGGAATCCCAGACGGTAGCCGCGGGCTGAGACGATCCTCACAGGGCGACACATTGTGTTGGGTTCGGAGACCACTTGTTGAATCTGGCGTTCCGGTGTAGCCTGCTCCCGGAACACCCGCCCCATGAAAAAGAAGAACCGCCTCCCCACTGAGGGTGGACCGATCAAGTGGACCAGCCCGTTCGGCTCACTGAAGCAGGCGGATCTCCCCTCACCTTCACACACAGCACCTGTTGCTGATCAGACGAACCCGGTACCCGTTGCAGCCAAGAAGAATCGTGGCCGGGTGGATATCATTCGCCAGACAGCGCATCGAGGCGGCAAGACGGTCACGGTGGTCACAGGGTTTGTGGGGATCGGCCAGTGGGAAAAGGAGCAGCTCGCCAAGCAGATGCAGAAGGTCTGTGGAGCGGGAGGCACGGTTAAAGAGGGACGGATCGAGATTCAAGGGGATCAACGCGACGTGGTCGCCCGCATTCTCACCGAGGCAGGATTTCGTCCGGTCTTCGCCGGAGGCTAATGCCCTGACCGATGCGTACGCCTCACATCTGGGAATATACTCCCGCAGACTTGTCAGCCTACGTTCCGTCGCACCATGACGTGTGTCGGCGGAAATGAACGCGCTCAGCCTAGACGGAAAAACCTTGCCGTAGCTCTGGAGAACATCTGATGCAGCGGGACAAGAAGGGCATTGCCATTGTAGGAGCGGGGCTCGCTGGTCTGACCGCTGCCCACTTTATCCGGAAATGGAGAAGGACGCTGCCCATCACTCTATTTGAAGCAACGGATCGCGAGGGTGGCCGCCTCTATACCGCTCGAAAACCTTGAGGAGAACACGGGGCGAGATATGTTTTGGGCAGTGAGTTGCATGTCAATCCGGGCGGTGACTATGGACGAGATTATTCACTTCCTGACGGGACAACGATCGGCGAACTCCTCGACGATTGTCGGGTTCCACTCTCTGCATGGGAGAAATGGCCGCACTGCTGCATTCTAAGTTCACGCGTATTTAGGAGGTTGACCCCGTCCGGGCGTGAACTACAACAGGATTTTTCTGGAGCTGCACAGGTCATTCTACAGCTTCAGAATTCATCACAGGCCGCGAGGGGCACTTTCCCAGATTGGGTGAAGCAGAACCTTTCGACCGGCACGAATCAGCGTGAAGTTCGAGATTCTCTCAAGATTATTAAGATGGTTCTTGCCGGCGAGACCTGCGTTCCGTGGACACATCTTTCAGCCCAATATGCCCTTGAGTGCCTGGCGTCCGCGGTGAATGGCAAAGAAAAGTGGTTCATCATACGGGATGGCTCAGAACGTCTCATCGCGGCGCTATCGAAGCCTGTCGCCAAGAGTATTCAGCGAAAGCATGATTGCCTGAAGATTCGGAAGAGCCCGCGCAAAGGAGTGGCCGTACGGTATAGAACGGCTACAGGTGTTTACACGTCATACTTCCAAGGTGCGATCGTTGCCTCACCGAACGGCGACGCCTTAGTCGGGCGCCCTTCGGCTACACGTCATTTTCATTCATACCTCAATATTCTCATCGGCTTTCATACAAAGCCGACGCTAGCGGGCAACCCTCACGTTGACCTCTGTGATGGGCTGTATACCGATGATCCCCTGTTGAACTACCTAGAGGTTGAGCACAAGAAGCACACCTGGGTGCTCCGGATACTGACTCCAGATGCACAACGTTTTGCACAGTGGGGCGACAGCCAAATTAGCGAGCGCTGCAGAGAAGTGTTGGCCAAGCTTGGCGTTGCGAACAAGTGGGTTGGATCGCCCAGCATCAGACGTTGGGAGAATGGCCTTCCTTGCGGCGGCATCAGCAAGAAGTTTGATACGGTTTCGGATGGCGTGTACCTCTGCGTGGACCGGTACGGACGCTGGCCCTCGATGGCTGGAGCCATTGTCAGCGGTGCACGAGCGGCCGATGCGCTGCTGAATGATGTAGATCTCTGAGAAAGATACCGTGGACTGCCCTTGCACCTTCCTTCTGCCTCTTTGCTAGAATGCAACCTCTAGCGAGGCGTCTATGCCAAACGTTATCGGCATCAGCCTTTCTTTCAGTGGCTTCCTTCTCCTCCTTGCGTCGTGTGCAGATCCCAGTTATCAGGCGCGTCAACCCCGGGGATATGGCGTGCTGCCCCCCGGCGAAACCTGGGTAGCGGTCGATCGGGCGTACCAATCCTCATCTCGAGAAATGGTGTACTACGATCCCAAGACGATTCGCCGAGACGGAGATCGCGTGACGCTGTGGCAGTTGACGGACTATAAGTGGATGCAAGGGAATGCGCCGTTTGGGGCGTTCATGATGGGCCCTCACCGGTTTTTGTCGACGAAGACGCACAAGGAATTTGACTGCGCGCGCAACAGTGTTCGGATATTGGCGTCCTCTGAATTCTCTCAGCATATGGGCACTGGAATTCAAAATGCGGTGGCGGTCGAGCAAGGCTATGGGCAACCCGTGGAACCAGGCAGTATCAACCAGGCGTTATGGGAAGTGGCCTGCGGGGTGCCCACACCCCCCGGTTAAGTCCCGTCCAGCTCGCTCCCGATTCACATGTTCAATGCCTTAGAACTAAAAGTGCCCCCGCTTGCGCTTGTATTCGTGTTCGGTGCGCTGATGTGGTTCGTCTCCGCCAGTCCTACGTTGACCATCGCACTGCCATGGCGTTCCGCCTTTGCATGTATTTTTTACACAGTCGGATCAGCGATCGTGGTGGCCGGCGTCTTGACGTTTCGCCGGATGAAAACCACCGTCAATCCACTTACGCCGGAAGCGACTACGACGATGGTCACCTCGGGCATCTACCGCTTCACCCGTAATCCGATGTATCTGGGCTTCTTTTTGGTTCTGATCGGGTGGGCGATTTATCTCTCTAACTGGCTGGCCTTAGCAGTTCTACCGCTTTTCGTGTGGTACATGAATCGTTTTCAAATCCTACCCGAGGAACGAGCCTTGGGCGCCAAATTCCCGGAGGCCTTTACAGCATACAAGCGCTCAGTTCGCCGATGGGTATGATGGCTCAATTCTCAGCCATCCGCGCTTGATGCTCGTGTTCGAGATGAGCAGGTTGCAGGAAAGTCCGATGTTCATCTTTTTGTCAACAGCCAGACATTCTCCTTGGCTGGTCCTTTCCCCTTCAATCCACCCGCGACTTCTGTGCTCGCAAGGAGGCTGAGGTCATAGGTCGTGGCGTAATGCCGGTGGACTTCCTCGTTACTCACGGCAAACGGGGGGCCTGCCATCAGGCTCTGGTCATAGTCGTAGGAAATCAGTAATTGTGGCGCCTTGCCGGTGAGCTCCGTGAGGTGGGCAGTATATCGCTTTCGCATGTCTTCAGGGAACGCCACCAACGCCGCCCGGTCATACACGGCATCGACTGGGCCGAGCATATTTTTAGACACCGCAAAGATATCGCCGACAAAGATATCGAGGTTGTTCGCGCTCCACTGCTCGATGTTGCCGACGGTTGCGATCTCCGGTTGCAGCCCAAGATCGATGAATAGTTGCTCGATGGCGAGTTGACTCAATTCGGCTCCGGCGACGCGGCAGCCACGGGACAGCAGCCATGAGATATCCAGCGTCTTGCCGCACAAGGGGACAAAGATCCGGCGGCCTTTGGCTAGCGACAGCTCATGGAAATGTTTGACCAGAAGCGGATTCGCTTTGCCTTCATGGAAGCCGATTTCATTTTTCTCCCATCGTTGGTGCCAAAAACCTGGATCCATGGTCATCCCCCTTACACATGACGATTTAGCAACCGATCAGCCTCGTACGCCCCGACGAAGTACGCGCCAGCCGAGATATTTGAGGTTGGTGCATCAATTGTCAAGCGTCACCCAACTCCTCTTCCAATATTTGGGGGTAACCGCTACGACAATACGGCGACGGACACTTCCTCGGTCCGCTCAACAATGTTGGTGACCGTGCAGGAAGCTCAAGCCATGATTGAGGCCTGGCGGCGGGAATAGAACGAGGTGCGGACGCACAACACCATTGGGGGTCCGGCGCCAGTGGTGTTCATCAAACCCTACTAAGATCGGTCTCAGGCGGCACGGGAATCAAGTCCGTTGGCCTTACTGGAACAAACAGGGAAAGGTCATCCTGACCGACTGCGTTTACCCGCCTGAGGAGTATGTGTTGCACTCCTCAGGCAGTTCTTCAGCGTATCGCGACTCATCGCTTTGGCTTATGACTGGACAGAGCCTTAGACTCTTGTGCGCTCGATGACGTCCACACGCATTGCTCCGCTGGTCGATGGATAGACTGGTCCATGGTTTCCTATGCCGTCGATAACGTCCACACGCATCGACTGGGCGCCCGTAGGCGTCATGCTGTCCAACTGGACCCCTTCCTGAGGGAGATGATCGATGACGTCCACTCTCTGCGATCCCTGCGAAGCGGCAAAGCTGTCGGACGCTCCGAAGGCGGCGGATGCAGCCACTATCGACAGGAATCCAACTGCCAGTAGTCTCTTCATTCTCATGGCGTCCTCCTTATGTGTGTGAAGTGACCTATGCTATAGGTCCTTCCGCGCGCGTAGCACGGCTTGATGTCACTTTATTAGCGCTACGTGAAATGCCCATTAAGAAATCATGAAGAATTCTTCATCAATCTCTTGTATGAAGTACATGAGTGGACGAGCAGCGACGTGGATCGGCTCGCCAAGATCGCAGTCCAAGCGGGCGCTCAACATGTCGAAGGGCCAGGCTATGATGAAGGTCCGGGGTATTATGCGGGGTTCTTTGAAGATCCCAGCGGCAATCGCCTCGAAATCTGCCACCGAGCCGAAGGAGCTACATAGAATGGCGGAAGCCTTGATGAAGGCCCCCCTTGTAGAGATCTAGAGTTTCCGTCCAATTATGTCTCCCAGCTCCTCTTTGCTGAGGTACCGGTCATACTTGTGAGCAAGGCTTTCCAGCTCCTCGAGTGATTCCCTTCGTATCTCATTCAGCTGTTTCCGAGTGTTGCCCACCGCCTGGTTCCGGATGCCGATCATGCGTTCATCCCACTCGTTGTAAGACTGAGCAGGTCTGGGACGTAGGCTGAGGATCCATTCCGGATATGGGAGTGACTGAGCGCCGTTCAATGAACGCTTCAGAGGTGAATGTTGTTCTGAGAAACAATAGGTGGAGACGGTTTTCAATGTCTCCTCAGCGTGGTCGGCATGACCGAATGCTTCAATCCCAAAACTCCAGAACTTTTTAGCGCCCACTTCTATCTCGGTGAGTTCAACATGACATGCCGTCTGAGCGCTGAAATCATTCCCGCGCACCTCACTCAACTTTCCCCGGTGTAGAGAAAACTTCCTGAGATGGCGGTGCTCGCAAACATTTGCCCACCGATCATTCTCGAATAGGAGTCGTATTTCCCTATCGATCTCTGAAACCTTATGCAACCATCTTAGCCAAAGGTGTATGCGTCCCTGTATATTTTTCGTAAAACGATGAAGGCCTAGTGATTTCTGGAGCGACGCCACGTCCAGCGTTCCCTCTCGGAGCGCAAAGCCAACGGTTCTTACATGAGTGAACGGCAAATATAAATAGCGTTGCCTGGCTTCTTCATGCAAATCTTGACTGCGTTTAAACCATACCATCAGATTCTCAGGAATCGGTCCTTCGCGAAACCAGCGAACGTCAGCGCTGGTTGTTATAGGAATAAGCATCGGTTCACCCAATAGTTCAGATCAGACAATCTCTAACTCCGTCCAAGGAGGCAGGACCTACCAATTGCGCGGTCAGCTTTCCGTTTGAATTGGTGTAACGCTACGGATGTCTCGACGATGATGACTCGTGTTCCGGCTGGCAGTGTCCGATCAGGCAGTTTTCGCCCCATGGCTCTGTGTATTGAGGTAGCGCTCTTGGCGTCAGAAAGAACCTGGATGCGGTCACGCTCTGGAAATGCGTATACGCAAGTTATGCGCCTGAACAAGAATGTAGTATTACCGCTGAGTTCTGAAAGTGTGATGCTGAATCAGGTTTGATACGGTGAATCAAAAACGATCCTAAGTGTATCAAATGGATTCATACGATTCAGTGTCCAGATTCCTTGTATGAGGGAAGCAAATTCGATAGCATTTCTACATGGGGACTGAAGAACGCCCACGTCGGCAATTAAAGTGAGACTGCGCCGTGTTCTCGAGCCATGACGTATGGAGGTAGCCTCCATGCCTGCCAGTGGTATTCGTGGCACTCATGAAATTTCTCTGGGATCCCATCTCTGTTTATTTTATCGGCGGCCCAACGAGTTTTTACACGTGACTGCTTCGTTTTTGAAAGCGGGTTTGGCCGAGAACGAGTTCTGTGTTTGGGTTCTTCCTCCACCATTGACGGTCTCATTAGCCCTCGACGAACTGTTGCATCACGGTCTGAACGGTCGTGGGTTGCAAGCCGCCGAACAACTGCAGATCTTGTCCGCAAAAGACTGTTGGTTTTCCGATGGCACATTGGACGTGGCCGGTTCCTTGAACCGGCTGACCGCCTTACCTCCTAAGGCCCACAAGCTTGGGTATTCGAGTGTCCGTGCCGTGGGCGGGCCAGGGCCGTTTAGGTCCGAAACATCTCGCCGGGCCTTTATGGTCTATGAGCACCAAGCCACGGACCTCATCGCCGAACATCCCTTCATTGCGCTGTGTTGCTATGATTCGACCGAATGTTTGCAGACCGACATGTTCGACGTCATGAATGCGCATCCCAATGCGTTACTGCGGACCTACTCCGGCTGGTTCAATATCTAAGCTTCGGGGACAGTCGTTCGACCTGAAAACTTGCCAGACTTGTGTGTCATGGAGCATCGTTACCTTGGAAGGCCTCGTCGAATCATGAAGCAATTGTCTAGTGGACGCTTTGGCTGCCTCCTCGCGCTTATGGTCATGATTCATACGGGAATGGTCTGGGCGCAGGAGAATGCGGAGATCATGGTTTCCCTCAAAGGACCGTCCCCAGTCATGAGCGCCGTGGAGCGATGCGTTGAAAGAATGAGCGCACAACGGCTTTCCAGCGATGGCGTGATGGTCGCAGAGGACATGCGATGCCGACAGTGCCGGGGCAAGTGTGCAGCCGATAATCTGCGATGCCGGAGTCAGTGCCTGGGTAACGACGCCTGTCTGACTCAGTGTGACGAGCAAAAGAGCGTGTGCGAGGCAACATGCAAGCAGATCTTCTCCTGCGAGTGACCGCTCCGTTCATTTGGTTCGCAGGAAGGGAATAGGTTACATTCCTAACAGTGCTAGGCCGGAGTTTCTCCTTCACCAATTCACGAAATCTCGCAAATGTTCTCGCGAGATTTCTCAAGCCATCAGATGTCGGCGCGTACAGATTTCCCCTCACTCGCTCCTAGGGCGCTGAACGTTCAACGCCTCGTACTATTCCCTCGTGCCGGCATTGATGCTGCTGTAGGAACTCAACCGGGGTTATTCAGGCGTTTCGAGAAGTGATTTCAGACGTCGAAGCAAGTGAAGCTCGTCGGCACACCTGTTAAGAGAACGAGACTCCCGGATAAGACAGCAACGCAAACGCCCCTTATAGTGGAGGCTGTCGATGTGCACTGAGGAAGAACGATCAAACATACAAAGGAGAATAGATATGACGACTACCTTCCCATTAGCCGATGTGAAAACTCTGAGGAACCGCCTAAGGCGAATTTCTGCCTTCAACTACGGTTCTGTCCGCGATAGGATAGCTCACCTGACCGGCACCATCCAACGGTCCGGCCCATTGCATTCCGCGCATGACAGCGGAAGGAGGCACGTCATGAAGTCCGCATACATCATTGCATTCGCCGCGGCAACTCTGCTGACCAGCGGTGTACCCAGTTTGGCCACAGAGTCGACGGCGGCCCCCGCGCCACCGAGCCCTTCCGGTACGGTCCCCCTCTATACAGACCTTGGCTCTCATCACAAACGCATCTCCACTCGAGTCCAGGCCACACAGAAGTATTTCGACCAGGGCCTGCGATTCGTGTATGGGTTCAATCATGCGGAAGCGATCCGCTCGTTCACTCGCGCCGCGGAGCTCGATCCCACCTGCGCCATGTGCTACTGGGGGATTGCTCTCGCCTATGGCCCGCACGTGAACGCGCCCATGGATTCGGCAAGCGGACTTGCTGCCTACGCGGCGGTGCAGAAAGCGCTGGCGCTCAAATCCCACGCCACGGCGCCTGAGCGCGCATACATCGAGGCGCTCGCGCAACGCTACGAGGCGGACCCACCAACCGATCGCGCCCGGTTGGATAACTCTTATTCACATGCGATGGGGCAGATCACCAAGACCTACCCCAAAGACCTCGACGCCGCGACCCTATACGCCGAATCGCTGATGGACCTTCGCCCATGGAACTACTGGCAACCCGACGGGACTCCCTACCCCGGCACGAAGGAAATCGTCCGCCAGCTCGAGAGAGTGATCTCACGCAATCCCAGTCACCCCGGCGCCTGTCATTACTACATCCACGCAGTCGAAGCCGTGAACCCGAAGGCCGCGGTGCCGTGCGCCGAGCGGCTCGCTCGGCTCATGCCGGGTGAAGGACACATGGTCCACATGCCCGCGCACATTTATATCCGCGTCGGACGGTGGAACGACGCCGTGCAGGCCAATCACCATGCCATCCACAGCGACGAGGTGTTCATCGATGGACAACACCCGATGGGCGTCTATCCGCTCGCATACTACCCGCATAATATTCACTTCCTCGCGTTTGCCTCCACAATGGCCGGGCGTAGTGCGCAGGCGCTTGATGCGTCCAATACGCTCACTTCGAAAGTAAACCTCGACGCCGCGCGCCAAGTCGGAATGCTGCAAGAGATGCTGCCGTACCATGCGCTCACGCTCACGACGTTCGGGAGGTGGGACGAGGTGCTCGCCGCACCCCTTCCGCCCGAAGACATTCGCTTTTCGTATGCCATGGCCTCCTACGCCCGCGGCGTGGCGCACGCCGCCAAAGGAGAGTGGCCCGAGGCACAAGCCGCGCTCGACACCGTGACGGCGGCCGACGCCGCGACGGCCGAAGGAGCCGAAGGTAAAACTGCGCTTTCGATCGCCGTGCATGCGCTGTCCGGCGAGATCGCAACCCGTCGCGGCGACCTCGACGCGGGTATCGACCACTTCCGTGAGGCAGCCAGGATCGAGGACGGAGGACTCTACTTCGAGCCGCCCAAGTGGTACTACCCGATTCGACACTCGCTCGGCGTCGCGCTGATCAAGTCAGGTCAACATGCCGAGGCTGAAAAGGTGTATCGCGAGGACCTTCGCCGCTTCCCCGAGAACGGCTGGTCCCTGTTCGGCCTCGCGCAGGCGCTTCGTGCGCAAGGGAAGGATACTGAAGCGGCCGCAGCGGAAGCGCGCTTCCGCCGGGCATGGCCGGACACCGACGTGACGCTGACGGCATCGAGGTTCTAGCAGACTCCTCTTCACTTTTTGCTAGAATACGTTCTCTGGCCAGGCATCGAGCGAACCAAAGGCGGGAGAAAAAAAGAGGACAGGCTGGGCTGTCCTCTTTTTTTCCTCTTTAAGACAATGCTACATCAATCCAGACACACATGGATCTTCCCGGTGCCCTTAATTATCTCGTAGCGAGGCTTATACAATGAACGCAGGTCATGCCGACTCCCAGCCAACCTTACACGAACAGCACGGCCGCTGGCCGCGAGCCGAATCCGTGGAAGACTTCCGTCGCAACCTCGCGGCCGTCCATGCACGCATCGCAGCGGCATGCCAACGGGCCGGGCGCGATCCCGCGAGTGTGCGTTTGCTGCCCGTGAGCAAGACCGTGGATGAGGAGCGCATTCGCATGTCCTACGCTGCGGGCTGCCGCCTGCTCGGCGAAAACAAGGTACAAGAGGCGCATCGCAAATGGAACGCCATGACCGACCTCGCTGACCTGCGCTGGTCGGTGATCGGTCATTTGCAGACCAACAAGGCCAAGTTGGTGGCGCGTTTCGCTGCCGAGTTTCAGGCGTTGGACAGTCTACGTGTGGCCGAGGCACTAGATCGGCGCTTGCAGGCTGAAGGCCGCGCGCTGGACGTGTTCGTGCAGGTCAATACCTCGGGAGAATCCAGCAAGTATGGCCTGCCCCCTGACGAGGTGGCAGCCTTTCTGCAAGCTTTGCCGACCTTCTCGTCGCTGCGTGTTCGCGGTTTCATGACGCTGGCGCTGCTGTCCACCGATGCCGTGCGTGTGCGCCGGTGCTTCGTGCTGTTGCGCGAACTGCGCGACCGGCTGCGCCAGGACGCGCGGGAAGGGATCGTACTGGACGAACTGTCGATGGGCATGTCCGGCGACTACGAGATCGCCATCGAGGAAGGCGCCACGATCGTGCGCGTGGGTCAGGCGATCTATGGTGCACGGTCTACACCCGACACCTATTACTGGCCGACGGCTGAAGATGAGGAACCCCATTCATGAGTTCAGTTCATCTTGCGTCTGTAGCAAGATCCGCTACCCTGTAATCTCCCAACTGGGAGTCAACTGCCGCTAAGGGATAAAGGAGATACAGGCATGGCACCTTCATTCGCAGGAAAGGTTGCGCTCGTGACCGGCGGCAACAGTGGAATCGGTTTGGCCACCGCACTCGCCTTTGCGAATGCAGGCGCGCGCCTCGTCATCACGGGACGCGATCAAGTCACGCTCGACCAGGCCGCGGCTCAGTTAGGGAAGCACGTCATCGCCGTGCGAAGCGATGCCGGGAGCGTCTCTGATGGAAACAAGCTTGCCGCGTTGCTGCAACAGCAGAGCGTAAAACTCGATGCCGTCTTTCTCAATGCGGGTATCAGTAGATTTGCTCCGATCGAAGCCGTTGAAGAACAGGCGTGGGATACAACCTTCAACATCAACGTCAAAGGTCCTTATTTCCTGATCAAGGCTCTGCTCCCGATCTTGAACTCGGGTACGGCGATCGTGCTGAACGGCTCGATCAACGCTCACATGGGGATGCCCAATACAACGGCATACGCCGCGAGCAAGGCGGCGCTGATCTCATTGGCCAAGACACTGTCTGCTGAACTGTTGCACAGAAGCATTCGCGTCAACGTGGTCAGTCCTGGTCCTATACGCACTCCGCTCTATGACCGCTTGGGACTCCCCGCGGGACAAGTCTCGGAAGTCGCCTCGCATATTCAAGCCCAGGTTCCGCTCAAGCGATTTGGGACGCCCGAGGAAATCGCGAGCGCTGTCCTGTATCTCGCCGGTCTCGAATCCGCATTTATCGTGGGCACCGAACTGGTGGTTGACGGGGGCATGAGCCAGCTCTGAAAGACGAAATGGACTTCATCGCCTACCACGACCGCAGCAGTTCAGACCACCAGGCTCAGTTCAACAGGCTGTTCCCTCAAGGCTACCGGATAATTTCTTTGAGCGTGTACCAGCCGAACAACCCGCTGTATGCCGCAGTGTGGGTGCGGCGCAGTGGACCGGACTGGTCAGCCGTGCATGGGTTGGACATGGCTCAGTACCAGACAGCCTTCAATAATGCCGCCGCGGCAGGATTCCATCCGATCATACTCAGCGTCGCAGGTTCCCGGAGCAATCCGATAGTGGCAGGCGTCTTTGAACAGCGCCCAGGAGGTACGCCGCTCACCCGTCTCGGCCTTGTGAGTGGAAGCGCCACCGACCCCGGTACGATCCAGCATTGGGACAAGCAAGCCCACGACCAGGGTTGGATCATGACCGGAGGAGCGATCTACGGCGATCCTGGCACACCCACATACGCGGGTATCTGGCCGGTGAACGGCGACCGTGTTCCCTGGAGTGCGGACGGTATCCTGGACGACCACGATGACTATCAGCAGCGCTTCGACGCGCAAATTAGCGGCAACGCCCGCCTCGCTTACGCGGCGGTGTCCGGCGACGAACACTACCTCTCGATCTACCGTAGCGACCAGATCGGGCCGTATCTAGCGAGGCACGGACTTACGAGCGCAGGCTACCAAACGGAGTTCAATCGACTCGTCCCCTTGGGCTACTATCCGATTAGCGTGCAAGCCGGCGGCAGCGGCTCTGGGATACGATTCACCGTTATCTTCGCAAAACAAGAAGCTGCGTTGCTGCGGCAATGGACGGTCACCGGCGTTGGGCAGTCATCGGCAGCCGCAGTCGACGACATCATGCGTGGGGTGCTACAAGCCGCGGGCGTGCGTAACGCTTCATTGGCTGTGGTCGACAACACCCGTCTCGTCTTTGCACGGGGCTACACCTGGGCCGAACCCGGCTATCCGATAGCCTTGCCGACAACTCTGTTCCGCATCGCCAGTGTTTCGAAAACCTTCGCTGCAGTCGCCGCTCACCAGCTCATTGATCAAGGGCTCCTGCACTTACACGACACCGTGCAGGGCATCCTTGGCCTGACCACTCCGACGGGTTTGCCGCCCACCGACCCAGGCTTTGCCGCGATCACAGTGGAGGACCTTCTGTTTCATCGCAGTCGGCTCAACCCAGATTTTTACTGGTCAGATACCGCAGTCGCTGCGGCGTTCGGCATCTCCCTCCCGGTTACCGAAGCACAGCTCGCCTCCTTCAAGTGCAGCGAGATGCTCTTGGCCACCGCTCCGCCCTATAACAACTGGGGCTATGCCTTACTCGGCATTGTGGTGGCGCGTGTGCGGGGCGTCGCTTCCTTCTTCGACGCAATTCGCAGCAGTATTCTTCAGCCCTTGCAAATGACACGCGTGCGAACCGCAACTTCGCTGGCCGGCGCTAACTTCGCCGACGAGGCTCGCTATCACCGCAGTGGCGAAACCGCGCTTACGCTGGCGGTGGGACGTAGCGTAATGACCTCCGACCAACCGCTGGTAGCCAATGTATACGGCAATCTACACCTCGAAAATGGCGCGAGCGGTGGCGGCCTGTCCTGCGCTGCTGTCGACCTGGCCCGTTTCGTGGCGGCATTCAATGTCAATCGTGCCAACCCGATGTTGCGCCGATCCGCGATCGTCGCCATGCTCAATGCAGCGGCCCACTCGGGACTGCCGCGTGCAGGCAACGGGTTCGACGGCGTCGCAGTCACGGGCTCCAGTTTTCGCTGCGACAAAGGCGGTTACATCTGGACTTCGCAGAATGCCATCAGCTTCGACCTCGATGGCCTGGGCATCGTCGTCTGCTACAACGGCGTCAACGACGCGGCGTTATTCCAGACTGGATGGCCCGCCATTCGCGCGGCGATCGAGGCCGTGCCTTGGTCAAGCCATGCGAACTACTTTCCTGATTTCGGGATGCCTGCATTCACTTGAAGAGCCCGCAGCTCCTAACATCAACTATCGGCAGCCCAAAAGACCCTGCGGCGCTTCTCGCCGCAAGGTTCCCCAGTCTCACATGACGTCTTAGTCTTCGTTGTCCTCGTCATCTTCGTCGTTGTCGTCGTCACCGTCATCTTTTTGAATCTCGAAGATGGTGATGGTATTACTGACCTCGTGCGAGACCACCAAGAGAGGCCTGTGGGTCGGGCTATCTTTTTTCTTGATAAAGATCATGCCTTCCGGAGCGAGATCGGTCGGCGCCGTCGTGACATAGGTGGTGAAGATCGGCGCTTTCGGGTTGGAGATGTCATACACAATCACGCCGCCGGTCCGCTCGAAGCCGATGAACGCGTACATCCTGCCGGACACCTTTCCCAGTGCCAGGGCCTCCGGTTCCGGCCCCTTGTTGTCGCTCCTCGTGTCGAACGACGCCGCATCGCCTTGCGAGTTGAAGAGAGTGGGAACAAGTTCGGCCGTACGCTGCTCGAATTCGTCTCCGCTGTCGAACACGAGCGAGCCGTCGGCCCGGCGAATGGAGAATGAGCGCCCGCCGGGAACGTAGAGCTGCTCGAAGTCTGTGTCGGCATCAGTGTTCCCGAGCGTATTGGTTACGGTCAAGCGGCCCAGATTGTCATTGTTGCGAAGACCGGTTGTTGTCGACACATCGGGATAGCCCTGGGATGCGAATGATGAGGCATCCAGCGACAGCGCGCCCACACGGACTTCTTCGGTAAAGCCCGGAGGATAGTCGCGCGTGTCTCCTTCGTTGGCCATGACCAAGTACGTGTCTCCCTTGACCCGATAGTTCGCGATCGAATCAGGTTCGTAGATTCCGGACACGGGCCAGTTGCGGATATTGATAATCCCATTGTTGCTCGATCCGGGGACATCACGATCGCTCGCGTCGAGCTTGTTCGCGGCAAGCTTGTGGTCTTTAAACCCAAGTCCGACGAGTTTTGTGAAGGTGGCCGACGTAATGTGCAGGATAGCGATGGCGTTGTTTTCCTGAAGCACGACCCAGGCGGTCTTGGAATCATGGGAGACGGTGATGTATTCCGGTTCCATGTCTTGCGCAAACGTCGCGTTGGGGCCGTAGACGCGGATACTGGATGGGTTGACTTGCGGAATAGTCTGACTGAACGTGGCGGTCCGGACATCGAGTTGCGTCAAGCTGGTCACGTCATGCTTCATGTCGATAATGCTGACGGAGCCTTCAGGGTCCACGGAAGGGACCGGATTGTTGTTGTAACTGCTCGGTTCACCCTCGTTCGCGACGAGCAACCATCGGCCATTGGGGGAAAATGTCACCATGTCAGGAAGAGCACCCACCGTGAGCTTGTTGAGCAAGGCGCCGCTCGTGTTGAAGAACTGGACGTTGCCGGCATCCGTTTTCTGAGCGCCTTCAACCGCAACCGCCACGATCCCGTCATGGGCTGCAACACTGTTGGGCTTGCCGCCTAGCGGGACCGATTGGGCCAGGACCGGCGTCGCGGGGTTACTGAGATCGAGCACATCGAGCTGACGGAGATTGAGATTGACGCTGAACAATCGTGTGGTCGCCGGATCAAAAGCGACAATTTCGGTGCGCGGCTCATCCGCAACCGTACTGGCCCCCGCGCTGTATCGGCCGATCTCAGTCAGTGTAATGGACTTGGGTTCCTTGGCCGCTGCATACATCGGCATCCCAATCAAGCAGCTCAAACACGCCGCAACAACAATCTGCTTCCTCTCCATGTGCTTTTCCTCCCCAAGGTGTGCACTGTGATTAGTTGACTTCGTCGCCGAGTCGAAGCCTCTATAAAAATGCATGCGCCTTTATGAAGGAGGACTATCGCTGAGCAGAATTAGCGGAGTGTCAACAGGGAGTTAAGGTTGTGTGACGTGACTCGTGTCGTCGCTGTCTCATTCCCGGAGCCCATTGCGATTCCGCAGTCGCTCATCAGAACAACCATGAAGGCTGCATAACTGAGTGCATAGATATACCTCGGGCTTTTCAGTAGACTGATCTGTCATGGCTGACTGAGGCCGATTATTTTCGGAGGTTCCATGCCTTCATCACATGTACAAGATTGGCATCCCGCTCAATACGCCGCGAACGCCCGGTTCGTCTCGGATCTCGGTATGCCCGTGTTGGAGCGGCTGTCCCCGAAACCGGGGGAGCGAATCCTTGATCTCGGCTGTGGTGATGGTGTGCTGACCCGTATGTTCGTGGAACTCGGGTGCGAGGTGATCGGGATCGATGCAAGCCCGGATATGATCGCTGCGGCGCGATCGCTGGGACTAGATGCACAGGTGATGGATGCGAGCACGATGTCCTTCAGGAATGAATTTGACGCCGTGTTTTCGAACGCCGCACTACACTGGATTCAACAACCCGATCGGGTCATCACCGGCGTCTGGGAAGCGCTCAAAGACGGTGGGCGTTTTGTCGGTGAGTTCGGTGGATATGGCAACGTCGATGCCATTGTCAACGCGCTTGAGTCTGCAGTCTCCTCACGGAACATTGAGGCAATCAATCCTTGGTACTTCCCGCGGCCTGAAGAATACGGAGCGCTGCTTACGGCAAAGGGTTTTATAGTAACGAGCTTCGCACTCATTCCACGCCCCACTCCTCTGCCCAAAGGTATGCGCGCCTGGCTTGAGACATTTGCACAGCCGTACATTTCGGCATTGCCCATCGACGAAAGACCGGAGTTCATTTCCGAAGTCACTGACGCATTAGCGCCCATGCTCCGCAATGCCAGCGGCGATTGGCATGCTGATTACGTTCGCCTACGGTTTTCCGCAATGAAACCATGCGCCTTGACCATACTCTGACTCGAGGACACTCCCCCCTATGTTTTTGCGCCAAGAAACGGACGTGGTAAGACATCGCGAACCGCATAGGATTCATCGCGCCGGCTGGCTGCGCGCAGCGGTGCTTGGCGCGAACGACGGCATTGTGTCCTCGGTCAGCCTCGTGTGGGCGTGGCGGCGGCAGGGGCAAGTTCACAGAGCATTGTGATTGCCGGGGTGGCCCGCACTAACAGATGCGGGTTCAATTGAAAAAGGACAACATGAACGCACATAACATTCATGCGATGGCTCAAGCTTCCCTCTCGGGCACCTTACCGTTTCCCGAGATCGTCAAGAATCTCTTTGCGGAAGGCGTCGAATACTACCACGTCGACTATGTCACGCGTCAGTTCACCTTCTATAGCGGCGAAGGCGGTGTGGTCACTGTCCCACTGACGATTGAAAACCTCCCGGACGTTGCAGCCGAGTTCAATGTCGAGGCGCTACGGACTGCTATTGTGGATAGCCAACGGCATGGCCAAAAGTTTACCCGTTTCTCTGCGAGGGTAATGCAGGCGGGTGTGCACGCCTATTTTGCTTTCTTGCGTGGGAAGCGGGTCACTTACTCGGGTCGAACAGGCGATCAGCACGTAGAGTGGTTTCCCGTTGTGAACCCCAAGGAGGGCACAAATTGACTCCCCGCGCCGTTCCATGCCTTCCCCTTATGACTTCACGTGCTAGACTTGAGGAGAAGGACCGTTATGAAGAAGGATTATTGGCTGTACGCCGTTGCCATCATCGTCGGAGTTCTGACGTGGGGAACGATATCGACGATCTCCGGCCGAAGGGAGGCGTGGGATTCAGCATCATATTTCACCGTCGGTATGCCGGTAGTCTGCGCCGCCTCGGCGCTTCTCGGCTTCATGGAGCCCCAGAAAGTCTGGCGATGGGGCGTTGCTCCTCTGGTCGGCCAATTTCTCTGGATGCTGTGCACTCAAGGACCCGGCAACCTCCTGCCGCTCGGTATCATTGTCTTCGGAGTTCTTTCCGTGCCGTCCATCCTCACCGCAAAGATCGGTGCATTCGTCCGAATGCGTACCGCGTGAGCGCACACGACAAACCGGCACCGCCGACATCCCACGTCTCAGTATGGCGAGCGAAAGAGGACATGCGAAGCAACTTGCATGCAGCTGATTTCCTGCGCCTGAGCTCGCTATGTAGCGCTTTATGAAACAGGGGCCCTTCTAAAATTGGGGCACGCCGTGCAGTTCGGAATAGGCCCGGTAAATGGCCCGCATGGACACCACCATCGGGCAGCATAGACACAACACGTTCTCGAACAGGTCCGGCCGCCGATAGATCGCTTCATACTGCGAATTACCCCCCATACACTGGCTGTAGAGGCCGGCTTCACTCCTCTCTTGACCTCACAAAAGGCCTACCGTACAAGTTATGCTATTGACTTGTTTAGCGTGCTGACCCTCCAGGAAAGCACTCTGACCCATCCTTCATTCTTGATCATTGAAAGAGACGGCTTTTGTGAAACACGCTGAGCCGCACAGGATTCATCGCGCCGGCTGGTTGCGCGCAGCGGTGCTTGGCGCGAATGACGGCATTGTGTCCACGGCGAGCCTCGTGTTGGGCGTTGCAGCGGCAGGGGCAAGTTCACAGAGCATTGTCATTGCCGGTGTGGCCGGACTTGTGGCCGGCGCCATGTCCATGGCGGCCGGAGAGTATATTTCGGTCAGTTCGCAAGCTGATACCGAACGGGCCGATCTGGATCGGGAACAGACGGAATTGGCCGCTGACCCCGAGCGGGAACACGCGGAACTGACCGCCATGTATGTCGCGCGTGGAGTTGCTCACGGCCTCGCCTCCGCTGTCACAACCCAATTGATGGCCCATGATGCACTGGGCGCACATAGTCGTGAGGAGCTGGGGCTCACTGACACAGCGGCTGCTCGACCGGTTCAAGCCGCACTCGCGTCGGCCGGCACGTTTTCGGTTGGCGCACTCCTCCCTCTCCTGATTGTTGTGACGGCGCCGAGATCAATGATTCTGTGGGCCGTGTCAGGCAGTTCACTCTTCTTTCTCGCATTACTTGGCTCGCTGGCCGCGCAGGCCGGCGGCGCGCCGGTCATGAGGGGTGCCGCACGAGTTACTTTCTGGGGTGCCTTGGCCATGGCCGTTACCGCCGGCGTTGGAGCCTTGTTTGGAGTGGGCTTCTAAGATGGAAGCGGCTTGCGTGATTGCTATCGATCGCAATCAAAAGAAAAGGGATCGGAAGTCTTTCTCGCAGTCTCGCCGACGCAACCTTCTCGGCGAACGGGGACCGTCAATACAGTGGAGCTTGAGGGCCCCATCGTAAACCGGCGAGATCCGGGTCTTCACCCTCACCCTCTTGACCAGGCCGGTCGCGCTTATTGGCTTTGCGCAGCGCGCGGCGCTCTTCTTTTTCACGCTGCTTCTGAATACGGGCCTTTTCACGGTCTCGTTTTGCTAGCGTAACTTTACCTGGTCCTCCGATGATGCCCTCCTTCAGCTATAACGTAGCTGCGCGCGAGTGATCCTATGAAAGGGCCTCGCCTTTTCGAGTTGATCCGGATACCTTGACAACTTTTTTACGGGATGGGCCGTTCATATCAGAACGAGAGAGCGTATCGGGACTCAAACCGTGGCTTGACGCTGAGATAATCTGACGGCGAATGTCTTCTATCGAAGGCGCGGACGAGGTGCGCGCCGGATCTTGAAGTCCCAGCAAATCCCAGTGAACTCTTGTTCTACGAATGGCTCGTTTCCGTCTAGGTGAGGCTTTGGTCCCCCAGGACATATTCTTGACTCCTCTCTGATTCCAAACGTCTCGATCGTAGGAAATGCGTGACCGGATTTTCTAGACCGCGTTACTCGCTGGGTAATACGGAACCCTTCTTGCCGATTCTTACAAACCGATCTTCCGCAAAGACCGACCGTAGCCGGTTGGTGACGGACCGACGATACAGTTCGGATTCGCGGCCGACCAGAATCAGATTATCCTGATCGAGCAGGATATTGAGATGATGTTCCGATACCAGCAACCGCGTGCTGTCACCCACATTCACGCGATACTGCGTCTTTCCGTCAGGGTTGCGCTCCGAATCGGACACGATTTCAGTCAATCCGTCAATAACGCCTTCATAGGCTTCAGATCGATGACGTACTTTCGTGCCGTCCGGGATTCGGACCCAATGGCCCCCAGATGTCGATGGGTTTTGCTTCATCGCGGTTTTTCTCCTTGCCTCGAACACACACACGGCACATCAGTCCGGGGCGTGATGGCTGACAACAAAGGCCTTTGCCCGACGATCTTACTGCACACCGATCAATTCAATCGCGCAGGGACGGAACCAGGAGGGAAGAGCGCGAGGATTAGAATTTGTCTGGGATGAGTGTACCATACTAACGTGCACATTGTGAATGGTGGCAGCTCCGACACGACGGGACCATGCTGTTCCATCGGTATCGCACCAGCGCCCTCCCAATGTAGGATACCGCGACGAGTCGTGACGAGATACAATCGGCGCCATCATAGGGAAATGATGATGGCGCGCTTTTCTCACAAGAGAACCTACCAACGGTATCCCTTCCATGCTCCACTGATTATCGGCGGAGAGTCGTTCGTCGATGAGGGCACGATCCGAAACCTTTCGATGCACGGTTGTGCGATGGTATGCGATCGGGAATTGCTCCTCGGCAGCAACGTGAGAGTGAGTCTGCTCTTGCCCGATCAGGCGTTCGCATTACCTATTGAGCTCGGCCGGATAACTTGGGTGCAGGGAAATGAATGCGGGATTGAATTTGTGCAGCTGCCGCTCCAATCGCGCCAGCGTCTCAATCGCACATTGCGTATCGCCCTCATGCAGTTCCTGAGCGCTCGCAAGAATCGAGAATTAGAGACACGCAGCGCTTAGCGACAGCCGTAACCGATCCGTTTAGCGGCTCGTCCTCCCTTCCCTCTCACTTCGTGCGGACCTTCACGATGACCGCGGCAATTTCTTCCAGCTTGACCGTGGCGTCGAAGAATTCCATCCCCGCCAGCTCCGCCAGTTGAACCGCGTGGGAGCCGACCTTGGCGACTTTACCTTCGAGGTCATGGCCCGATTCCAACTTGATCTTCACCCGCTTTCCGACCTGTTGCTCGAGCGCCGACTTGATGGCATCGGGGCTGTTCAAGTCCACGGTCGGTTCATCCGCTGACACCATCGTCGGCATTCCGGCAAGCCCGAGATTAAAGATCAGTGCCATAGCACAGACCACCATCGCCATCCATCGATTCATGAAGTCCTCCTTAGTAAGTGACAAGGGACGATACAGTAACGGAAGCACCAGCTAGGCACTATCACGATGGACTGTTTCCGGTGAAAACGCCGGAATACAGACAGCAAGGTACTCGGCTCCGTCCGGAGCGGGCGTGCTATACCGCACCCATTCTCCGCGCGCGGTCATCACGGCCTGTCCAGCCTCTACCTCCAGCACCTTCTGCCTCGTCTCCACCCGGAGCATCCCGCGCAAAACCACGGTGTACTCGTCGAACTCTGGCGTCTGCCCAGGCTCCTGCCATCCCGTTGGACTCTGCATGCGGGCAATACTCACCCCTGAAGTGCCGGAATTCACCCGGCCGATGAACTCGTCGATCAGCTTCGGTTTGTTCCCCGCCGCCTGCACCCTCGTTGGACGTTCGATCAAAATCGCCATTGGCTCTCCTTGCCGTCCGGTTGCTCAGAACTCCTCACCTGCAAACGCTACAACTTCTTCGGCCACAAAGAACTCAGTTCAGGATACTTCGCTCGGTAGTCGGCGTGGCTGGCACGGATGACCTTCAACGCTTCTTCCCGTCCGTACACGCTGGTGATTTCCACCTTGTGATGCGTCGTCCCGGGGGCGCTTTTATACGTCAGAAAATAATGTTGCAGGCGATCCATGAGCGCCGCCGGACATTGTGAAATGTCCGTGAAGTTGCCGTACACGGCATCGTCCCGCATCACGGCGATGATCTTGTCGTCTGCGTCGCCGCCGTCGGCCAGGCTCAATCCGCCGATCGGGAGCGCCGTCAGCAGGATGTCGCTGTGCGGAATGCTCTTCTCCGACAACACGCAGATATCGAGCGGATCACCGTCTCCCACCATGTCCTTACGGCGGGCTCGCTTGGCGAAGATGGCGGCCACCTGCTCTCCAGAATAGGTCTGCGGAATCAGTCCATAATAGACCGGGCAGAAGTTGGAAAACCGCTGCGGCCGATCCACCTTGAGGAAGCCGCTGCTCTTGTCCACTTCATATTTGACCGTGTCGGTCGGGACGATTTCGATGTAGGCGGTGACTACGTCCGGGGCTTCTTGTCCGATGGATACACCGTGCCACGGATGCGCCTTAAACATCAGTCTGAGCAGGCGTTGGAAGGGATCGCTTCCCCCAGGTACTTCAGCCGTTGTATCTGTGTCTTCGTCTCCCTTTCCCTTCCCTCTCTTCTCTTTCATAGCTCCTCCGCGTTGTTGCCGACCATTCCTGAGATATCCGTCTCTCCTCGATTGGGCGCTAGTATCTCTCAGGAACTCGATCAGGGCAATGGTTTCCAACCTTCTTCTATGGTCTCTCCCAACGTCAGGATAGAAGCAGGTCGGACGTGTTTGCATACGACGGATAATAGGCTCTGGAATACCTATGGATATCTTTGATGCGGAAACCGGTGTCGGGCAACAATTCCCAGCGGATGCGTTGGCCGACTAGGCAACTCTTTTCTTACTTGTGACTATCAGAGAGTTGAACAAACGGGAGTACCTTTGGATGCGCAGGCATGGGACAGGCTTACCATACAACTGAGAAGGAGTTCAGAGAGCGCATCTCGTTTTCAGGTTGCACGTTTCGCGAGATGCGCTCACGAGATATAGCAGAGGGACTCTACCTATTTACTGTACACGCTCACGTTCCTTTCTTGTAGACCCATATGCCAACACCCCAAGTCCCAGCAACGCTGCTGCTAATGTTAAGAGATTCGCATCCATGGTGGCTCCTTTCTTTAGATTTATTGCCTTACTTAGACCATAGGAGCTTCTCTGCAACTTAGCGAGCTTTATAATGTGCCCCAACGCAAGGGCGCCTCGGTTCCATCTCCTTCTTCATGGCTTTCACCACTTGACCAGCCCCAATTCCGGACACGTATCGAGACCTGGGCTGCACGGTTTCCTTCATTTGGTGAAACGCGAATTCATGAGCATGACGGCTTGACCACGTAACCTCTTGGCGCGTAGCATACATACAAGGCGTTTCTGCTATGCCGTCTGGTTCATCTTCGCGCATCTCTGCCTCGTGTAGGCAAGCGAGCGTTCTCGTTCAGGCCCCGCTGCTTCAACGCTAGAATCGTCCTGCGCATCCTCGGCAAGATAGTCTCGGCTCGGTCAACTCGAACAGGAAGGAGTCGTGATGGGAGAGCAGAAGCCTATTACCGGCCGTATTCTCGAATCGCTCCAAGGTTCCTCTGAATGCGAGTTCGAGACCTTGGTGACTCGCCTGCCGCAATTTACCTGGAACGAACTGTTTTCCGAAATATCTCGCTTGAGTCGAAGGGGACAAATCACGATTACGAGAGGCGTGGGGATCTTCACCATCCGGCAGGTTGCCGCACTGAAATGAGTGAAATTGTTCCCGGCCCATGATGAGCCTTGAACCTTGGCTTGGGACGAAGAAACGGTGTCAGGAATCGATTTCGCAGGGGATGGTAAGGTTTCACAAATTTGGTGTACAATAGCTCCGTGACGAGTCGCCAATCTCTGGGAGACTCTCATGGCACGGAACCACCCGCCTCATCGCGAAGAGACGTATCGGGCTCGCGCGCTCAAACTCTTTCCATGGATTTGCGCGCACTGCGGACGAGAATTTGACGGTAAAAAGCTGAACCAGCTCACCGTCCATCACAAGGATCACAATCACGACAACAATCCACTCGACGGCAGCAACTGGGAGTTGCTGTGTCTCTACTGTCATGACAACCAGCATCAGCGATATCTGGTAGCTGACACGCCTGGTGAGACACCGACGAGCCGAGAGCAGGAACGGCCCTCGACCTTCACACCCTTCGCCCATCTCGCAAACTTGCTGAAGCGCAAGGACGTCGCCTGATAACACGACGCTGCTGGGTCTACTCGAATCGCGAGAGAATGTCACCGATCTGCTGATGGACCTGAATGCTCCGGACCGCATCCGTGTGTTCACTGAGAACTGTTCCGATTTCCACGGCCCCCCTGGTGCACTGTGACCAATCGACCGGCGCTCCTCCGTACTTGTTCAGGGTTGCGCTGGTCCACCACGCATGAATCGGCGCGCGCAAGGGATTCTGCATCACCGCGTTCAGAATCCTGACTGTCTTCCGATCCAAGGCGTAGCCGACCTTCAGCGCATCGATGGACGCGTCAGACTCTTCCCGGGACAGCAGCTTGCGGTCCTGGGCCCATCGGATCGCATGTTCCACCCGCTCTTCCTCGCTCAACTGCGCCAGCTCGCCCTTCAGCGCCTGCCGCTCGGTCTCGGGCAGCGCGAGGAAGGCCTCCCTGCGATCGCCCTGTATATAATGGTTCAATTCCTCACCGACCGAGGCTGTAGGCTCCAACGCCGCCTGTGGTTGTGTATCCAGAATACCCAGAAATGCGAGGGACTGTCCCTGCTGTTCGAGTAGCCGCCCCACGGCCAATGCGACCGCCCCTCCATTGGACCATCCGAGGAGATGATACGGCCCATCCGGTTGCCGTTCGCGGATGATGGCGGTGTAACGTGCCGCGATCAGGTCCATCGACAGGGCATTCCAGGGTTCCGAGAAGATCCAGCTCAAGGTCAATCCATAGACGGGCCGGTCTTCACCCAACGCATAGGCGAGAGGTTGATAGGCCGAGACGTGCGTTCCGGTCGGATCGAAACAGAACAGCGGCGTGCCCCCACGTCCGGCCTGAAGCACCACGAGCGGAGAAGACGCCGCTTCGGCTTGACCCGAGATCCGCTGCGCGAAGCCCGCGACTGTCGGAGCCTGGAACAGATCCAGCAGTGCGATCGGGCTCCCGATTATCCGTTGAAGACGGGACACCAACTGCACCGCGGTCAACGAGTGGCCACCGAGATCGAAAAAGTTATCATGAATTCCTACGTGCGGCAGACCGAGTACCTCCGCCCACTCGTATGCAAACCTTGCTTCCATATCCGTGCGGGGCGCCACGAACGTGTGTTGCGGATCCCGGCCGCTGGGTTCAGGCAATGCGCGGCGATCGAGCTTGCCGTTGGCGTTGCGGGGCAGCGCCTCCACCACAACGAGGACGGACGGCACCATATAGTCCGGCACTCGTCCACGAAAAAACTCGCGAAGGATTTCACTGGACGCGCCTCCCGCCACATAGGCGACGAGCCGTTTGTCTCCCCTGGCATCTTCACTCGCGACGACTGCGGTCTCGCGCACCTCCGGATGCGCAAGAAGGTGCGACTCGATTTCTCCCAGTTCGATCCTGAACCCACGCACTTTGACCTGATGATCCAGCCGGCCGATGAACTGGATGACACCGTTCGGCAAATAATGGCCCATGTCACCGGTCCGATAGAGACGGGCGCCTGGCTCTTTCGCGAAGGGATGAGGCACGAACACTTCGGCCGTCTTGGCCGGATTCAACACGTAGCCCCGGCCGACACCCGCTCCCGCCACACATAATTCTCCCGCCACGCCGACCGGCAGCGGCTTGAGAGACGGTGACAGCACATAGAGCTCGAGGTTGGGCACGGGTCTGCCGACCGGCATAAAGGCGGCCTCCCCGTCCGGACTTTCGATGATCTGATGCAGAGCCACGTCGTCCGCACATTCCGCCGGACCATAGGCATTGACCAGCGGAATCGACGGATGGCGTGCGAGCCAGCGACGGCACAGTTGCCCAGGCAGCGCCTCTCCGGTCGGCAGAACCATCCGCAGTCGGTTGAGTTCAGGCCCACGATCGTGCGCATCGGTCGGCATATCGAGCATGCCCTGCAGCAGCGCGGGCACGGTCTCGAGGATCGTGATGCCCGCCGCTTCCGCGTGGCGTAATAGCCGGGCCGGGTCATGAGCGATGTCGTCGGGCACGATGCAAACACGTCCCCCGCACAAGAGCGGGGCCAGAAATTGCCAGACGGAAATATCGAAGCACTGCGATGCCGTCTGAGCGATCACGTCGGCGGCAGTCAGCCGAAGCGTCGTCACTTTTCCCCACAGGTGATTGAGCATCCCTCGATGCTCGACCATCGCTCCCTTGGGCATTCCTGTGGAGCCGGAGGTGTAGATTACATAGACGGTTTGCGCGGCATGCCACGGCGTTCCGGGATTGCCGTCTTGCTTCACCGACGACTGAATCTCCTCCATCGTCAGCAGGGTCGGCCTTGCGCTGTCTCCAAACCCTTCTGTCAGTGACGTCACACGCTGCCGATAGGTCTCCATGGTCAACAGCACACGGGCGCGGCTTTCGCCGAGCATATGTGCCAGCCGATGATCCGGGTGTCCCGCGTCGAGCGGCAGATAAATACCCCCCGCCTTGAGGATTCCCAACAGCATCGTGAGAAAGTCCAGATCTCGGTCGCCCAAGAGCGCCACGGCCGTTTCGGGCCCCACTCCGTTGAACCGCAATGCATGGGCGACTCGGTTGGCCCGTCGATTCAATTCATGATAAGTCACGCGCCGATCCAGCCAGACGGCCGCCACGCTGTCCGGTGTCGCCGACGCCTGCGCTTCGAACAACTGAACAAATGACCGATCCGGTACCGGAAGGCAGGGTCCCACGTTCCAGTCCGTCAACAAGCGGTCCTCTTCCTCACCGGTTAACAGGCGCAATTCCTCAACCGGCGCGTCGGGCCTCGCAGCCATATCCTGAAGAATCAGTTCATAGTGGTGGAGCATGCGCATGACGCTGTCGGCGGAAAACAGGTCGGTGTTGTATTCCATGGACACGGTCAGTCCACTCTCGGTTTCGCACAGTGTCAGCGTCAGATCGAACTTGGCCGTCAGCGGTTCTACGTCCACGGTCCCGATGTGAAGTCCGAGGATGTTCAGTTCCGATACGGGGGCGTTCTGCAGCTCGAACATGACCTGGAAGATCGGCGAGTAGCTGACGTCGCGCACCGGCTGCAGCACCTCGACCAGTTTTTCGAACGGCACGTCCTGATGTGTGTAGGCGCCGAGGCACACCTGCCGAACCAGCGCGAGGAGCTCGCGAACCGTCTGCCTTCCCGACAGGTCGGCCCGCAACGCCAGCGTGTTCACGAAGAATCCGATGAGCCCTTCGATTTCGCTACGGGTGCGATTGGCGATTGGTGACCCGACAATGAGGTCCGTCCGGCCCGTATACCGGAACAGCAGCGCATAGAAACCCGCCAACAGGGTCATGAACATGGTCACACCCTCGCGCCGGCTGAGCTCGGTCACCGCTGAAGACAATTCAGGGGACAACGAGAGCGTCAGCGACGCGCCGCGGGAGGTCTGCACCGGAGGTCGCGCACGATCCATCGGAAGATTCAGTGGCTCGAGCGCGCCGGCCAGCCGTTCCTTCCAGTACTCGACTTGGCGATCCAATCGCGCGCCCGACAACCATTGCCGCTGCCAGACCGCGAAATCCGCGTATTGAACCGGTAGGTCGGGCAGCGACGCTCTTCTGCCTTGAACATGAGCGACGTACAGTTCGGTCATTTCCCGTACCAGAATATGCGAGGACCACGCGTCGGACACGATATGGTGCATCGTCAAAAGCAGTACGTGTTCTTCCGTGTCGAGTTTCAGCAGCGTCACACGCAGCATGGGACCATAAGCCAGCTCGAATGGACGCTGGGCTTCGGCCGTCGCGAGCCGAAATACGGCCGCCTCCCGCTCGGATCCAGACAAATGATCGAGTGCGACAAGAGGCACTGACATCGACGATACGGGCGTCACGGTTTGTACCGGTTGTCCGTCCGACAGAGATACCGTCGTCCGCAGCACTTCGTGCCGACGGACCAGTTCATTGACGCTCCGTTCCAGGGCCGCAACATCCAGCCTCCCTGACAGCCGCAGCGCGATCGGCAAATTGTAGGAGGCCCCCTCCGGTTCCAATTGTGTCAATACCCAGAGACGCTGCTGAGCGAAGGACAAGGGAACCGGCCCATCACGCACGACTCGCGAGACCGGCGGTACTTCCATGCCTCCGGCCTGAAGGCGGGCCGACTCCACGGCTTCGGCCAGTTGGGCCACCGTCGTCGCCTCGAAAAGTGTCCGCAGCGGCAGTTCCACATGAAAGACCGAGCGCACCCGCGCCATCACTTGCGTCGCCAGTAATGAATGTCCGCCGAGATCGAAGAAGTTGTCATGAATGCCGATCCGGTCTCGTTTCAGAATGGTCTCCCAGATGCCCATCAACATTTCTTCCGCTGGGTTACGCGGCGCCACATAGCGGCGGTTTGACGCCAGATAGGCTTCAGGATCCGGCAGAAGCGCACGATCGACTTTTCCGTTCTGGTTCAACGGCAGCGCCGGCAGGCAGACCAGCGCGGTGGGAACCATGTAGTCCGGCAGACGCTCCTTCAAAAACTCACGCCATCCTGCCGGCTCACCGGAAGAATCGCGGGGCACAACGTAAGCGGCCAGATACTTCTCGCCGGTTTGGTTTCCGCGCGCTGTCACAACCGCTTGTTGAATCCCGGAGTGTTCGGTGAGACGCGCCTCGATCTCGCCCAATTCAATGCGGTAACCCCGGAGCTTGATTTGAAAATCGGTTCGACCGAGGAACTCAACCGTACCGTCCGGTAAAAGTCGCGCCAGATCACCGGTCTTGTAGAGACGGCTACCCGGTTCAGACGCCAGAGGGTGAGGCACGAACCGTTGGGCCGTGAGATCGGGCCGTCCAAGATACCCACGCGCCAGCCCCGCCCCGCCAAGGTAGAGTTCGCCCGGCACGCCGATCGGCACAGGATCGAGCCGCTCGTCCAGAATATAGGCTTCCGCATTGTGGATCGGACGGCCGATCGGCACGGTTGCGGAGAAGTTTACAGTTTCATGATGTGGCTCGAACGGAAAGGTCAGACACCCGATCGTTGCCTCCGTCGGTCCGCAATGGTTCAGCAAGCAGCAGCGTCCGGACGCCGTCACCTGGTCGGCAAGCGCGTGAGACAAAACATCCCCGCCCAGCACAAGCATCCGCCGAGGCAAGCCTCGCCGTCCGTCAAGAACACATAGGCTGATCGATCGGTGAAATGGTCCGCTCGTTGACGAGCGAGATCGACGAGTGTCGCGATGTGCTTATGCTCATCTGAGGTCAATGGAGTCTTCCTCACGCGTTAGAGACACCAGGAGCGTGGGATGACGGTTGCCATTCATCCCGAACGCAGGAACCTTTGTAGTGTTTTCCTTGCCTCAGCCGGTGAGCTCGAAGGCCATCTGCATCGAAGGGATCAAGACTAGCGCGGTAGCAGAACCGCGTCCCTTCTCTGGACTGAAGCACTCTTTTCTACTTAGACGGAACACGAAGTATTTCCCTCACCCTAGCTTCACGACTTTCTACTGGCAGAACTGTTTCCAATTTCCTCGCGTCGCGCGAGTTCGCACGAAGCGCTCATTGGTATCTCTTCTGTTAGAAGATGAAAAGCTGACGGTTTACTATTGGAGAGTGCGCTACGCTACCGAAGTTGGAGATTCATTGCCGTGGATCTCTGCGAGTGCGGAACTAGTTCAGCTATGATGGAGTTTCTGAAAACACTCCACCATAGCTCAAATGATTTCCTCCGTTACTGGAACTCCAGCTTCACAGAACCGATCACAGTGAACGGCGCGCCGGTATACACAATTTCCCTGAAGTTTTGTGTACCAGAAAAATACCGCTGATCCAGCACGTTGGTGAAGTTCAGTGCAGCGATCAAATTCGTTCTGGTAAATACTTCCGGTCTGCGATAGTACACAGCCGCGTCCATCCTGACAAACCCAGGAAGTTCAAATGGCGCCTGACAATTGGCCGGATCCGCACATTGGAAGACCCCATTTCGCTTGCCTTGCGAAAACATGCCGAGTCCTGCACCGAGCCCCTTCAACAGACCTTCTTGCAAAAAATAGGTCGTCCAGAGGCTGCCTTGGTGCAACGGGGCATTAGAAACGCGGCTGCCCTCGAGGAACAACAGATCCTGTGTCACACGTGCGTCGACATATGTATAGTTGGCGATGATATCCCATCCGGGCAACAGTCTGCCTGCCACGTCGAACTCGATGCCTTGGCTGCGCTGTTCGCCGGTTGCCACAGAAAAAAGAAATCCATTGAGCGGGTCGGCTGTCAGCACATTTCTCTTCTTGATGTTAAAACCGGCGACTTTCGCCCGTAATCGGTTCTCGAAGAATTGGAATTTGACACCGGCTTCATAGGCTTTTCCCCGCTCCGCATCAAACAAGGTGCCATTGATGCTTCGCGATCCGGCCAGTTGAGGAGCAAACGATTCTGTGTAGTTTGCAAAAATTGCGATGGGCTTCCACGGCTGATAGGTCATCCCAATCGATGGACTAAAGGCGACTTCGCTTTGGCTGTCTCCAGTTTGGGTCGGGTCGAGGCCGGTCGGACGATTGGTGAGACTTTGCTTAAAGTAATCGAATCGACCTCCTCCATGAAGATGGAGATTTTCCAGGAGACTCACATGGTCGCCGAAATAGAGGCCGACAATGGTGTTGGTTTGCTTGCTATCATTCGTTTTAGAAAGACCTCCGTTCAAGAATAACCGGTCGGTCGGATTGAAGATATTGATAAAACTGAACGCTCCCGGTGTGCCGGTATCTCCGCCAAAATCTTGAGAGACTTGATTGAACTGGACCTCCCGCCCAAATTCGACTCCGACAATGGTCTTGTGCTTGATCGGGCCGGTTGAGAAGGCCCCGTGCAACTCGTTCTGTAAGTAATGGCTCTGAACCGTATTTGGAATATAAAACTGGTTGAGATTGAGGATCCCATCGCTTTCGTTACCGATAAGAAACCAGGATTCCAAGCTGGAGTATCGGCTGTGTGATACAGCTGTTCTAAACGCTGTCCGCCATTTGAACATGTCATTAAATTCATGCAGTAATGTCAGCGTGGCTTTTCCCTGATTCGTCTCTTTTTTTCTTGTCGGATCGCCTAAGAACCTATTAATGGGGATCGGAGCCACTCCGCCACCGATTGCCACCAAGCCACGATCAATGGGTGACTTGTCATACAAATATTCTCCCTCGAAGCGGAACGTCGTCCGCGGACCCATTTCCCATCCAAAGGTCGGTGCGAGAAAGATCCGTTCCGAGCGCACGCCGTCCCGATAGCTTCCCGCGGATTCGTACAAACCGTTGAACCGATACGTGAGGGTTCTGCTCTCGTTCAGGGGTCCACCGATATCGATGGTAGGGCGATACAGATCGTAATTACCGAGAATCATTTCGGCTGAGTAATACGAATTCTTCAACGGCGCCTTCGTGATTTGATTGATCACCCCGCCCGGATCGGCCCTGCCAAATAAGTATGATGGGGGCCCTTTAATCACTTCGATAGTCTCTAGGTTGATAATATCGCGTTGGGCTATAGAGCTGAACGTACTGTCGTCACGAAAGCCGTTCTTAAAGACATTCAGGTCCGAAGCAAATCCGCGAATCATGAAGCTGCCGGCCTGGCCACCCTGTGTGCTGAATTGAGACACACCACTCACATTCCGCAGAGCGTCACTGAACCGGATCACTTTTTGATCTTCCAACACCTGCCTGGTCACAACATCGACGGACCGAGGCGTATCGTGAACCGGCACAGGAATCCTGGTCGCGCTTGACACCTCGTCAACGGTATACGCCGTGTCTTTTCTTTCCCGTGCTTCTTTGACCACAATTTCTGGCACCTTGACCGGCTTGGGGGCTGCGGCATCAATCTGCTCAGGCGCCGGTTCAGACGACGTAGCCTCAGACTCCTTGTTCGACGGTTGAGTAGCCCCTGGTATCGCGGCATCCGAGGCAGGAGCGGTTTTTGTTCCTGATGGCACGTCTTCTTGCGCAAAGATGTTGTCGGCTGCTGGAGCAACGAGCGTAACAATCAAAAAACCCAAGCGTAGACTCGGCAACCACGCGTGAGACCATCGTGTGTTTTGTTCCTGACATCGTGAACAATGCTCGTTGTTGCCCAGTTCTCTTCGTTTCATTCCGGATCAACGCCTCCTGTTTAATTCTCCCCCTCACATCCCCCTGTAAACGGAAAACGACACGTTTTTCCTCACCTGCCTCCGATGCGTAACCACGATTGGAATGGATGAGAAGAGAAGCCCAAGACAATCGGCCATGCCGGCCGGTCGGACAGAATGGTCTAAGTCAAAACGAACAGAATGTTTGTGCTCGCCACGGCATGGTGCCGGTCATCATCGACTCGACGCTGTCTTCATATTGAATGAGTGCACCTCAGGTTCAACCGCAGCGGCTGCGGCGGCCCACAGCTCAGAACTGTTCCATATGGACAACAACTTTCCGTACATGAGGGCATGCTCAGGACTCTGCGCGTGCCAATCATCGAATGCTCGACGGTCTTTCTGCGAAACCTGATCATTATGCAGTCGAATGACCCACGCCACGGCTTCATATCGGAGCCGGACCTGTCTCTCAGATGGAATCATCTCGCCTGATTTGTCTGTGCACTGCATGGGTGCGCCTCGCCGACAGGATGCTCGACGAAGCTGTGGTCCGTCTACAGTGTGACGAATCGGCGGGCCGACTCCCTCACTCGGCGTTGTCTATTGCTTTGAGTGCCTCGCAACTCCGATCGAGCGCACGCATCAGCAACTTCTCCACACCGCTTTCAGAGATGTTCATACGCGTGGCAATCTCTTTATAGGAGTACCCATGCACTCGGCAGAGCAGAAATGCTTCACGCGTCCGGAAAGGAAGATGTTCGATGGCTTGAAGGAATATCCGAAACCGTTGTTTGCTGAATAGTTCGCGCTCAGGAGAAGGAGCCTGACAGGGCACCGCCATCGCGGTATCCAGGCAATCGAGCGCTTGAACACTATGCTTTTCTTTTCGTATGTGGTCGATCGCCAAATTGGCGGCAATCCGATGGAGGAGCGCGCGCGGCTGTTCCACGACATGCCGGTCCCCTAATCGGAGCAGCCGCACATAGGTATCTTGCACGAGATCGGCAGCCGTCTCACGGGACTTCACCATGCCGATGAGTCGGCGCGTGAGCTCTTCACGGTACTGATGAAACAAGCTCGCAATCTGCGCATACGTCAAAGCAATAGGAACACCCACAAAACCACCGGCATCGTGCGATACCGCCGGCTCTGCTCCAACAAGATTCAGGATTTGGGTCGTCATCGCATATCTCCTCAAAATGGCTTCGGCACAACAAAAAAGCCCAAGGTGTCTTTCGACACCTTGGGCTCCGGTCTTAACGACCTCTGGCCTCGTTTTAGCGGCGACTACCGGTCACGCTGGTTTGTTAAACGGCCCCTGCAACACAAGCACAACGCTGTTGCGTTCAAGTTTAGTATTGATAGGAGTTCTCAATATCAGTATTGAGGAGTACTTGTCAACCCCTTATTTCAGAATCTCATAAAACTGTGTAGAACAAGCGTGTTACTGGTAACGGAGGCTCTTAAGTGGTGGGGCCACTACCGTTCATGTCAGCGCTTTAGCATCGCGCAATTGACACACACGGAACGCTCGCCCTTACATCTATTTAGCTTTCGAGTGTCTGCTTCCGGTGGGCCTGCCGCTTGAGCCACCACATGCGCACCGCGGTAACATAGAGGACGAGCGGGATAAATCCAGCGAAGAAGACGATCCATCGTCCAATGAGGCCGAAAGCTTCACCATTGTGCAGAGGGAATAGCCAGGCAAGGAAGGTTTCTCCGCCGGTGAACCGGTTCCAATCGTGAACGCGAAGCACTTCACCGCTGTATTGATCCAACCACACTTGGCTTTGGCCGCCCAACTGTCGGACCTCGCCCGGCTGGTGTAACACGACGTAATAGACCCCTTGTTCTTGGTGAGGCAAGCCGAGGTACCGCAACTGTCCATCGGGGAACACCTGCTTTGCGAGCGCGATCGCCTGCTCGGCGGACAGAATCTGCGCTCCCGGTTCAGGATGAGAGCGCACCTCCATCTCTTCGGGGAAATCTTGGACGGGAGAAAACAGTTGGACGATGGGAACAACATAGTTACCAAATTCAAGATAGATCCCGGTGAAGGCAAGCATTCCCAGGATGATCGCTCCATAGAAGCCGGTGAGCCGATGCCACTCGTATTGACGACGGATGACGCTTCCGCTTGGAGTGAAGGCCACTGCCTGGCGGAACCTGCCCGGCCGCGGCCACCACAGGTACAACCCCGTACCGATCGACATAAGCAGGAAGATGGCGGCAAACCCTAAGATCGTTTCGCCGATTGTGTCGATCAGCAACGACTGATGCAACTCATAGATGAAAGACACGGCGTACGCGCCCCACTCGCGGTCCTTGGTCAGCAGTGATCCCGTGTACGGATCGATGGTGACCTGAATCCACCGCATTTTGTCGCCGCTGCCGGTCTGTATCTTATGCCAGGCGATGAAGACACCGTGCCGGTGCGACGGCCATTCGACGCCGTCCAGCACAGCACCCGGTGGACCGGCTGCCTGAGCCGTCAACACGATTTCATTCACCGGCCGAAAGGGCCCCGCCCCGTTCGTCGTGACCTGCGTCGGATTCAACCACTCATCGATCGTCTTATAGAAAACCAGAAAGCTGCCGGTAAGGCTCATCAAGACAAAGAGCCCACCCCCGAACAACCCAATGTAGAGATGAAGATTGAGCCAGAACTTTCTGAGTCTGCAGCGATGCGGAGTTATCGGTGGTAAAGAGGACGTTTCATGGAGGTCCGAATCATTCGTCGACACCGACTGGGGCAGAAGAGGATCGATCGCATCGGTGGTCATGGCAGTCGTTTCGTGGACGTGACAATAGGTTGGGCCTGCGATTGAACAGACCCATACGGTTATTATGACGTGCCAGCGACGCTTGACCTCACCTCAAATAGGTTGGGTACGATTCACACATTCCGTCTTGCCGGCAGGCAGCGCAGGATCGTCTCGACACAGCACCCATACGGAAGGCTTCTTCACTCAGCCTCAGCCGTTCGGCATCGGCACGACATCTATTGAGGCGAGAGGCCCCTCGTTGTTGCTACGGTATGCCCAGTCCACTGTCGACGGTCGCGACTGACGCATTCTCTTTCGTGTTCGACCATACCCACATCACCGCCGCAGCTCCGATCAAAATGGCTATCGCAGTCACCAAACTGATGAATACAGGGAGATCGTCCTGGGATCGATGATATCGTCTCGTCATGCGCAGTCCTTCAATGAGATTTCATCAATGCGCAGGCAGATTCTATTCGCCTAAACACCATAGCGTATCGTTCAGTGATTCAGTGGTACACCTCGTTTAAACTGGATTGCGTTGCCAGCGAAGCTTGGCTGAGGGAAGGCTCTGCAATGATCGATGCAAGGCGTCGTATCGATTCGGCAAACACCTGAAATTCCTCACGACCAAAGTGAATGGTGACGGCTCCGCTTGCCAGACGGAGTCCACCGCAATTGCACAGTATCAACCTCGTTGCCCCATCAAGTCCGAACATCTTTTCCATAATGCGTTCCCCCCTTTCGTCGCTCTCATTTTTACCTGTACACACCGTGTTTCACCAAACCAAGAGTCCTCCCAGGACGCACAAGGAGTTCCTCCCGGTACCAGCCGCAGTTGACACACCTCCAATGCCGACCCTGGTAGTAATCAAGCGCCAGTTCCCCTATCAGCAAACCTCTACATTTTTTACAAATCGTCGGCATATTTTCTCCTCAATGCTTGACTAAGGTTGCCCCTGGCCGTTGTGCATTCGATACGCAGGTGCTCCACACACTGCCCTCAGCTCGACCTCGATCGACATCAACTAACATCCCGTTTCATCATGCTCATCCATGTGCGTGGCACAAAAAAACCCGAGGTGTCTTTCGACAACTCGGGCTCCGGTCTTGTCGACCTCTGGCCTCACTACTGAACTGCAACTATGCAATCAGTCGGCTTGTCTCCTCTGATTGATCTTCTCTATAGATGATATGTATTCTCAATATCATTTAATGGGCCTATTGTCAACCATTGGTAGTGCCAATCGTATCTCCAAGGATAAAAAGACTGCGGTCTTACAAATGAGTGACGAGGCGGGAGCTGAGCACAAGTGGAACAGAAACTGGGGCTGAGAGCTTATCGACTCGGATTCGGATTTAGGTCCAGAGGCGGCATTCCACGGATGGCCGAATGATGAATGGCAACGAAGCGTCGACAACGGGTGCATTTAATGACGAGCTCATCGCCCTGCCAGCGCGCGACGAGCTTACCACAGCGGCACCGCACATCTGCACCAGCCGCCGTTGGAATGTATCCCCTCATGACACGATCCCCGCTTTGTTACCCGCTCGATCGAGGTGAACCGCCGCCACCTTTTCGGCTGCGCACCTCGCCTATCGCCCCAAGTATGACCCTCGGATTCCAACTGCAGTTGCCATGTTCTGGCTACTTGAACGTCAGTTTCTTGAGTTCTGACGCGGCCAGCTCGACTTCGCCGAAATCCGATTGTCCTTTGAAGCTGCCCGCGATGGCCAACACGAACTCTCCCGTCTTGCCATCCGCCAGTGTAATCGAGACATTCGGCAACGCACCGTTTCCTGACGGTTTGAGATCGATGAACTTGATACTGTCGAACTTAATCTTGACCGTGGCCGTTCCCCGCTTGACCGGAACCTCTCTGACTTCATGAGGGACGAACGCGGTCTCGCTGATTTTCTCTTCCCAGTAGAAAATCACGTTTTTCAGGTCTGTCTCGACGCCTTTGGCGTCAGTTGCGGACGCATGGAAGGCTCTCTCGGATTTGCTGTCGGTTTTACTTTCTGCCCAAACAGGGCCAGTCGATATCCACAGCACACCTAGTGCCAAGACAGATTGAGCCACATACCGTGTCGCACGTATGATCGTCCAGCGATTCATGTCGTTCTCCTTTTTGATCTGACTACCCATCCAATCGATAATTGATAGGAATGAGAAGAGTAATATGTCGCTTGCCCAACGGATGCTTCAGCGTCAATGGAGAGGCTTTTTTCATCACCGCCATCGCCTCCTCGTCCAAAACGGCTCTGCCTGAGGTTTCCGCGATCTTAACCCTCACCACTTCGCCATCGTCGCGAATTACAGCCTCCACCACGACTTTGCCTTCCCAATGATTCATGCGAGCTTGCGCCGGATATCGCTTCAGTTCTTCGATGCGGCTCCACAATGTGTCCCTGAGCCAGCCATAATCCGCCCGGGTTTCGCGATAGCGCACCTGCCGATATTGAACCGTTCGTTGCTCGAAGGTGGGAGTTGCCGATTCAACTGGCGCTGCCTGTTCGATTATCTGTGCAGCGGAAGATGTGACCGGCTCCGCAACGACGGCTTGTGATGTGACAATTTGCGATTCCGTAGACTCCACGGCAGCGACATATTCCATGACCGGCTCGGCATTTGCGGCCACGTCCTTGACGACCGGTGTCGTTTCCACAGGCGCCACTGCCTCACGAGTCGGTGGCTTTGGGCGTTGAGCGATCGGCTGGCTCGGCTGTTGGATAGGAGGATTCGGCTTCACGGGTGAGGGAGGCGATTCAACTACCGGCTCGGCCGGCGCCGATTCCGACCGGGTGGGAGCTTCCACCATCGAGACGTTCCAGCGAAAGGTCTCTTGCAGAATCGGCTTATTAATTTCCGCCATGAAGAGAAAAGCCCCTGCCACGGCCATGGTATGGATCAGCACAGAAGCCGTCCATCCCCTGGCCTGTTCGACAGCAACGCTTGTGCTGATTTGACCGATTTCGATTCCATCTCGGTTGACCATGTGTCTCACTGCTTCCATTAGTGCACTTCCCTATTTTTGCACCAGCGAACAACCAGCCATAAAAGTGCCTTGTGACACCAGAAAAAGCCCATGGCTGCCGACCGGCAACCATGGGCTCTGGACTCAACGTACTCTGGCCTCTGACCGAGCGCCCCCTATTCAGAGCGAACTTCGGCTATTTACTTCTGATAATTCCTATCACTACATAGGACCTTTTGATCCTGTCAACCCCTCCCGCATTGGTTCGAAACACCTCGCTGTCCGCATGCAGCCTCACTGGAATCCAACGGAACCAGCTGATCTACAATGATGATCCGTCCTCTATACTGAGTGATCGGCATCCCGGCAGAGCGGTTCACTATATAGACGGATGAGTGCCAGGATACCTCACCTGTACATCGAAGAAATTTTCTGACCCATTCTCGAATGGCCTCGGATGGGGACGCTACTCAAACCGTCTTCATGGAACATGGGCCGTCGCTACTGGGAGACTCATTGAGTGAGCCGACTTGGCTAAGACCATGAGACGGCTCTCAGAGTTCGAGATGATAACGGTCCAACGTGGTTGCTTTATGGCGGGCCAGATTAGACAGTGACTTGTTGTAGTCGATGACGGCCCGTAACTCATGGCCCTGCGCCGTCGCCAGATCACGCTGAAAGTCAAGCACGAAACGAGTGGTGCTGAGCCCCACCTTCAGCCGTTCCTGTTCTGTTTTCAGCTGCTTTTCCGCCAAAATGCGCGCCGACTGGGTGGTTTCGATGCGCTTGAAGTCAGTCTGAACTCGGCGCACCGCTTCGCGGACGCTGACAATAACTTGCTGACGGACACTGGAGAGCAAGGCCTCGGCGTTTTTGGCCTCGAGCTTACGTTTGTTGTAGGTACTGAGGGCGGCCCGGTTACCGAGGGGGTAGCTGAGGATCAGCCCCGCCCCATAGTTGTAGAAGTCGCCGCTGAAGTTTCTCGTGAAGGACTCACCGTAATCCCCACCGAGTCCGGAGAGCCCCATCGTGCCTTGAAAGGACAGCGTCGGGAGGAGTTGATTGCGGGCGAATCGTTGGTTGAGCTCACCCGACTCTACATTTTTTTTCGCTTGTGTGATTTCCGGCCGCTGCTCGATCGCGGTATCGATGGCGGCCTGGAGGCTGAGCGGTTCAAGAACTGTGATGGGGGCATCGGCTGGTGTGAGCCGGACATCTTCGCGTAGGTCCTCTTCACCCGGATTCAAGAGACGACGCAGCTGATCCTCCTCGTCCCGAATGTCTTTCTCGGCCACCAAAACCTGCTCCACTCTTGAAGCGACTGCGGCCTCGGCTTGAAGCACATCGACAACAGACATCACGCCGCCTTTCGCCTTGGCGCGGTTATTCGCTAAGAGCTCCTCCGCGGCCTTCAACGCAGCTTGAGCCACCTTCACATTTTCCTTCGCAAACACCAGCTCCCAATAGTTTTGTTCGACGCTGGCAATGACGGTCAACACCCGGTCCCGAAAAACATGCTGTTCGACCACGGCGTTATTCTGGGCGATTTTGATGAAGGTCTGATTGATCGAGATCCCGAAATTTTTCAGCAACGGCTGTGTGAATGTGAACGCGAGACCGCCGGTCCATGCCGGGTTGAACAAGAATCCGTCGGCGAGATTCGCCCTGTTTCTTGCCGGGCTATAGTTCACGTCGAAATTGCCGCCCGTCACGAGGTTGGTTGAGGCATCCACGATCACGGAATGGTTGCGCTGGTCGAACTTCGTGATTTCGTTGAGTACCGAATCGGTGGCTCCTAACACGGGGCGCTCAAGAGGATCGACCGTCCGGTTAAATCTCCCATTCACACTCAGAGTAGGATCGAACTTGGCTTGTTCGAAGACGATATCGGTCAGCCGACCTTCCTTGGTCTGGCGGCTGATCGTGATGTCCAGATTACTCTGGAGGGCGCGCACGGCCACATCAGCCAGCGAGATGACTTCATGCCGTTCGCCAGGAATCGTTTGCGTCACATCAAGGCTCCAGACTTGAGACGGCGGCGACATCCACCATAACGCGAGGATAAGAACGGTGACGCGACAGTCATGCGCTGAACATCTGTGATCCATACAACTCCTCCCCTGAACGACGCCTCTACCAATAGCCGACACAGCCGGCCCTAACATTTAATAGCTAGGCCATTACTTTCTTATGAGATCGGCCTCGTGTCCTGACTATTAGGACGAAACAACCGGACTTGGCCTCACCCGCACGAGTGCTTTTGCCACCTCCTCGAATCGGTGGAGGGACCAATCCTCACCACATCACACGTTATGATCACGGGATTGGGGACCAACGAAAGGGTTTATGTGTGGAAAACCGTAGAGCTACTTCGCTCCCTGGGCACCAGAGGTCTTTGTGCGCCCGGACAGGATCGCATAGCCGGCGGGAACCAATATGAGCGTGACAAGGGTTGAAACCAACAGCCCACCGATGAGTACGACTCCGATCTGGCGACGGCCCGCTGCCCCAGCACCAGTGGCCAGTGCGAGCGGGAGTGCCCCGAGGATCGTCGCACAAGTCGTCATCAGGATTGGACGAAGACGCAACGCAGCCGCTTCGATGACCGCCTGGGACGCGTCAAGTCCGCGCTCACGAAGCTGATTGGCGAATTCCACGATGAGAATGGCATTTTTCGTGACGAGCCCGATCAGAATTATGAGACCGATTTGACTATAGATCGTCAGGCTTCCGTCGATCATGGCCAGAGACAGTAGTGATCCCGACACGGCCGGCGGGACCGCGAGAAGAATCGTCCATGGGTGCCGAAAACTCTCGAACTGCGCCGCGAGCACTAGGAAGATGACCGCCAAAGCCAGCACGAACGTCATGTAGAGATTCCGATTGCTTTCCGCGAACGTCTTGGACTCGCCGGCATAGGCCGTCCGCATACCGGGTCCGATAATGTCCTTCACCGTCTCATCCAGATAATTCAAGGCCTGTCCCAGCGTGAAACCTTCGGCCAACCCCGCGCTCACGGTGACGGCGCGCATACGATTGAAATGGTTCAAGGCTTCAGGGGCCGGCACTTCTTTGATCGTCACGACATTATTGAGTTGCACCAGTCCACCTTCATTCCCCCGTACATAGAGCTTGCTGATATCCGATGGTGTTTCACGACGGCGATCGTCGACTTTCACGATCACCTTATATTGACGACCGTTCTGCATAAACGTATTGACCGGTCGTCCGCTGAGCAATGTCTCCAGCGTCCGCCCAATGGAGGTCACGGATACGCCGAGGTCCGCACCTTTGTCACGATGTGTTTCGACGGTCAAATGCGGAGTGTTCAACGCCAAATCCATTTCGGGTGTCACAAACCCGGGATGTTTTGCCAACCGCGCAACGAGCTTTTCGGCGGCCTGCTGCAACTCTTGATAGTCCAATCCTCCGATCACAAACTGCACGGGCGTCCTATCTGACCATTCTCCAATCGACGGAGGATTCAATAGATAGGCTTTCACGCCGGCCAGTTTACCGAGGTCTTGGTTCAAGCTCGCGACAATCTCTTGCTGACTTCTCGTGCGTTCGTCCCAATCCTTTAACGTAACCCAACTCTCGGCGCGGTTGACCCGCGTGGGACGGTCTCCACGTGCCACCACCGTATAGATATGGGTAATTTCAGGAACCGTCTTGAGCAACGATTCCAACTCTTTGGCGTAGGTATCGGTATAACGAAGCGTGGCCCCCTGCGGCGCAGTGAGGAAGCCCGAGAACCACCCCGCGTCCTCGATGGGAGCTAATTCAGACGGTAACCGGTTGACGATCGACAGGCTCGCCAGGCTGATTCCAACCGCCACGATCACGACCGCCGCTCTTGCATTCAAGGCCCACGTCAACCCTCGTCGATAGCGCTCCCCCACACCTTCTGCGAAACGTACAGCGAACCGAAACCGGGGGACCCCGGTTTCTTGGCGAAGCAGTCGCTCGCACATAATCGGTGTCAACGTCAGCGCCACAAAGCCGGACAATAGCACTGCAGAAGCCACGGCGATGGCCAATTCTGTGAACAGCTGGCCCACAATTCCTGTCAGAAAGGCGATCGGAATAAACACAGTGACGAGCGAAATCGTCGTTGCAATGACGGCAAATGCGATTTCGTTCGTGCCTTCGATCGCCGCCTGTAATGGCGGCGTGCCGGCGACGATCCGGCGATGAATATTCTCCAGAACGATGATCGCGTCATCCACGACTAGTCCCACGGCAAGAACAAGGCCGAGCAGAGTCAGGAGGTTCAACGAGCACCCGGTCACCGCCATGACCGTACAGGTCCCGATGATCGATGCCGGAATCGCGACGGCGGGTACGAGCGTCGCGCGCACACTCCCCAAGAAACAGAAAATCACCAGCACGACCAGGGCCAACGAAAGCCCCAGGGCGACATACACTTCATGCAACGACTGTTCGATCGGTGTCGAACTATCCCACGCGAGGGTCATAGTCATTCCGGCGGGTAACCCTGCCGAAATGGCCGGTAATTCGTCCTTGACCGCGCGGGCTACGGCCAATGTGTTGACCTTGGACTGCCGAGACACAGAAATACCCAAGGATGACTTGCCATCAAATCGTCCGAGCTTCCGGGTATCTTCGGCGCCGAGCTCCACACGGGCTACGTCCTCCAGGCGAACCGGATACCCTTCACGGTAGGCCACGATCAGCGATTCGAATTGTTTCGACGTTTGCATCATGCCCTTCAGCGAGACGCTGAATTCCACCTGATCACTCTCGATCCGGCCGGCTGGGATCGAGGCATTCTGGTTTCGGATCGCGTCTTCAACGTCCTGTACGGTGAGTCGACGAGCAGCGAGCCGGTCTGGATCCAACCAGATCCGCATGGCATAGCGCCGTTCGCCGTCGAGGTACGTCGCCGACACGCCGGGGATCATGACGAGCCGCGCCCTGATAAACCGATCGGCGACGTCGGACAGTTCCAGCTCGGAATGGCGGTCGCTGGATACGGCGATCCACAGGATTTCGGTATTCTCCGCTGCGGCTTTCTCCACGTGAGGTTCATAAATCCCCAGCGGCAGCAGTGGACGGATTTGCGAGACGCGATCGCGGACGTCGTTGGTCGCACCGTCCAGATCGCGTCCCATTTCAAATTCAAGGGTGATCATCGACACTTCTTCGCGACTAGCCGATGAGATGGTCCTGAGCCCTTGAATGCCGCTGAGTGAGTCCTCCAGTGGCGTCGTCACATCCGATTCGAGGACGGATGTGCTGGCACCCGCATACACTGTTCGAACCGAGACGATAGGCGGCTTAATATCGGGGTATTCACGAACCGGCAACCGGAGAAAACTCATGACCCCAAACAAGATCAGCAGCAGTGTCATGACGACAGCGAACACCGGCCGATGTATACATGTTTCGAAAAAACTCACGCCCACACTCGATGGGACTGGCTGGTGACACTCATAGCGGGAGAGACTGTCTGTTGCTACTCGGATGATTTGATCGAGACACGTTCGCCGTCATGCAACTTGTGGGTTCCGGTCCGGACCACATGCTCACCCTCTTTCAATCCTGAGCGCACCTGGACCATTCCCCGTTGACGCAGACCCAGGGTGACTTCAGTGAGTCGGGCGGTTCGTTCCTCTAATCGAAATACCATGGTCTTGTCCTGTCGCAAAATCTGGGCTTCTTCGGGGATCAACAGCGCATGAGTATCCTCGCCCACGTTCAGCCGAACGGTGACAAAGAGACCGGGACGCAGTGTGCCCGCCGGATTCGGGATGGCGGCGCGAACCGCAACAGTCCGGTTGGTCGCATCGACTCTCGGGTCGATCGCCGTCACATGTCCGTCAAACGTCGTGTCCGGGAACGCATCGGTCGTCACAGTCAGCTGTTGACCGATATGAAGGCGACTCAACCATACTTCAGCGACCTTGAAATCCACGTGAAGCGTGCTCAAATCTTCCAGATTGACGATGGCTTGTCCGGGCTGTACGTAATCCCCGACCGAGACACGACGGAGCCCCACCGTTCCGCTGAACGGGGCACGGATGATGGTTTTCTTCAGGCGAGCCGCATACAGAAGGGTGTTCGAGGCCGCAGCTTGCCAGGCCATTCGAGCTTCATCAATCTGTTGAGCCGGCACAATGACCTCCTGCTGATCGTTCAGCCGCTTCAACCGCTCGTAGGTCACCGACATCATCTTCTCCTCTGCCTCCCCCTGATTGACTTGCGACTGGAGCTCTTCCGGGTTTAATTCGAGTAAGGGAACCGCGCGCTCGACGGACTGGCCATCTCGAAAGTGGATGCGGCGGATCACGCCGGCGATCTCCGGTTTCACGGTGATCGATGCAATCGCCTCCAGCGTACCCACTGCCTGAATCGATTCTGTGATCGAACCGACGACGACCGGAACGATTTCCACCAAAACAGCCTGATCAGGCCCAGGTGTGGCAGTCGATGACTCACTGGTCGACCGATCCCCCAGCTTGAACGTCATGAGGGCAGCCAGGACAATGATCCCGAAGGCAACGGCGAAACTTTTCAGCTTCATGCTCAAGGTCTATTCTCACCCGCATGGAATCGTCCCATAGTCGTCAGGTCGATACACTCATCCCTGACCTATATAAGACGGATGCACCGCAAAGAACCTCACCTCTGAATCCTCACGAAATAGCGCCTACTCTCGATCTATCGGTGTCCAAGGCATTAGCAATATGAGTGTTTTTCAGAATGACCCCTTTAATCAATTGGACCTTCCCACACGAGGCCGGTCCATAAGTCCGCGGCGGAACTACCGTTTAGTTGTGCAAGCCGCCCTCATGGCGCTCGGCCCTGCGACGGTCTCCCCGGTCGATTGCAGCCCGCTGGCGTGATGTATTACGATGCCGGCGCACTCTATACCGAGAGGGCTCTATGACGACGATTACCGAGGTGGCGCCGGACCTCTTCCGAATCACAACGTTCGTGAAACCATTCGACATCCAATTCAGTCAGTTCCTCGTGCGCGATGAACAGCCTCTCTTGTTCCACACCGGGCCACGCGCATTGTTCCCGGCGACAAAGGACGCCGTGATGTCGTTGCTCGATGTTCGGACCTTACGATGGATCGGATTCAGCCATTTTGAAGCCGACGAGTCCGGAACTCTGCCTGAGTGGCAGACCCTCGCTCCGCAGTCTGACGCGGTATGCAGTGTGGTCGGTAAACTTGTGAGCGTCGACGATTGTCTCTCACTTCGGCCCGCCAAAGGCATGACAGATGGGGAGGTGCTGCAGACAGGACGGTATCGCTTTCAATTCATTTCGACGCCGCATGTGCCGCACTGTTGGGAAGCGGGATTGCTGTTCGAGGAAACACAGCGGACTCTCTTGTGCTCGGATCTCTTCCATCAAAACGGCGACGTGGAACCCATCACAGAGTCGGATGTCATCGAGCGATGCAGGACCACCCTCGTTGAGTATCAACAAGGCCCACTCGCGAATTATGTGCCGTATTGCACGTTGACGGACACGACGCTGAAACGATTGGCTGCGCTGCAGCCAAGGACACTGGCGACGATGCACGGTTCTGCGTATGTCGGGAATGGGAGCCAAGCGCTGCTCGATCTCGCCGGGGTATGGCGAGAGGTATTGGGTCCACGATAGGCGCTATGGCACAGAGAGGTACCATCTCACCACTTTATTAGTCACCCCGGCCACCTACGAACGGGAGATGCCGTCGTCATGCGGATTGCCGAATTTGCCTTCATTGTCTATCCTGCCACAGACAAGGCACGGTCCCGGGCGTTCTACGAGGGTGTGCTTGGACTCATCCCTGCCATGTCCCTCGATATACCGGATGGTTTTTGGATCGAGTACGAGATCGGGCCCCATACACTCGCCATTGGAAAGGAACCATTCCTCAAGCCTTCAGGTGATGGTCCCCACCTCGCAGTGGAAGTGGAAGACTTCGACCAGACGATCGAACATCTGCGACATCACAATGTGCAGTTCGCCCATGAGCCGTTCGACTTGCCCGGCTGCAGGGCGGCGATCGTCGTCGACCCCGACGGCAACAAGCTCGGCATCCACCAACGAAAAGTGACGGGCTGATGGACCGGGATGCTCTCGCTGAGAAGTTTCCTGCGTCCGTTCACGCTCGAATACCGATGACCTCAAGATATTCTCCGTACACCACGGTACAGTTCGGCCCGGATTGATTGTGCCGCGTCCACAAATCCTCCAATTCTTTCCGAAGGCGTCCCTGGCCGTCCTGGTCGAGCGAGGCGAACGCCCGATTGGTCGGCCCATAGTAGAGACGAAAGAATTCGACGACCTCCGACGGCGGAAATGGATATTCGAAGCGATACTGCCGTCTGGTCAAGTTGAGTTCTGAGAGGCCGTGGCCCAGCCGTTCGCGGACGGTGGCTTCGTCACCCCACAGGACCGGCGCCGGCATTCCAGATGGCGCAATGAATCCCGACACGGTCTTGAACATCTGTCCGACAAAACCCTGTGGCGTCCAATTGGCCATGGCGATCGTACCGCCCGGCACACAGACACGGAGTAATTCGTGCGCAACGCGATCAGGCCGAGGCGCGAACATGGCGCCGATGAGGCTTGTCACGACGTCGAATCGGGCATTCGTAAAGGGCAATGCCTGAGCATCCGCTTCTTCGAATCGAGCGGACAGTCCTTCCGCCTGTGCGCGCGACCGAGCACGTTCCACCAGATTACCTGCGATATCCACGCCGGTAACCTCTGCGCCATCACGCGCTGCAAGCAAAGCCAGTTGACCTGAGCCACAGGCGACGTCCAAAAACTGACAATGAGGGGTCACGTTGAGTCGCTCGTAAAACTCGCGAGCCCCTCCTTCCATGTACCGGAAAAAGCGATCGTAGTCTCCGGCCGACCAGATTGCCTTGAGGCGTACCATGACATCCTCCCCTTCAAGCACCATTGCACATGTCTCCATTGCGCACCTCCTTGTATCTATGGTTTACCGTTCATCCAGATGGGCTGCTGTGTGTCGATGGGGCAACTATAGAAGAAACAAACGTGGGCGTCTTAGCCTAGCGTCTGGCTCTCTTAGCAGCAGAATGATAAGCTACCAGCCCGATTAGCCGGGCGTCCGAAATCGTGTGCTGACTGTCCACCCGTAGAAGGAATCGTTGCATGGACGTGCTCTCTGAAGTGCTGAAAGCCGTGAAGCTCGACGGCGCTGTATTCTTTAACGGTGAATTCTCTGCGCCTTGGTGCGCGCTTGAGCCGGACTCGTGCACCATGGCTGCCTACCTGTCCGCCCATTCCGCGCATGTGATCATTTTTCACCTGGTGACCGAAGGACAGTGCTATGCGCGCGTGGAGGATGACGGCACGCCGCTGGCTCTGGCGGCCGGCGACATTGTCATCTTTCCCCATGGTCATGCGCACCGGATGGGAAACGGCCCCGCCGTGGCGCCAATGAATAGCGCACAGACTCTACGTCGCGTACTCGCGGAAGGCCTCAAACTCTCTCGATTCGGCGGGGGCGGAGAACTCACAAAACTCATCTGTGGCTACATGACCTGCGATCTTCAGCTCAGTCGCATGCTGCTGGCCGGTCTCCCGCCGATCGTGAAGATCAATATCCGGGACAATGCGGCCGGGCGTTGGCTGGAAGACACACTCCGCTATTCAGTGGACCATGCCGAAGCTTCTGGTCCCGGGGGGGCGGCCGTGGTGGCAAAACTGTCCGAAGCGCTCTTCGTGGAAACGTTGCGGCGGTACATTGCGGGGCTGCCCCCGACGCAGATAGGCTGGCTCGCCGGTGTCCGAGATCACGAGGTCGGGAAAACATTGGCCCTGTTGCATCGAGAGCCGGCTCGACCCTGGACGATCGCCACATTGGCGAACGAAGTCGGTATCTCTCGCTCCGTGCTCGCCCAGCGGTTCCGTGATTATCTCTCAGACACCCCGATCGGGTATCTGACACGCTGGAGAATGCACCTCGCCGCACAACTGTTACAATCGACTTCGAAGAGTGTGGCCGAAGTAGCCGGCGATGTGGGATACGAGTCCGAGCCCTCCTTCAACCGGGCCTTCAAGCGAGAATTCCAACTTCCGCCGGCGCGGTTTCGCGCCGACACACGATCCCGCGTTCGAAGAACGCCTCCATCGCCGGTTTTGGTTGAATCATAGACGTTCATTCACTGAAATACCGTTTACCGCTGTGCTAACCAAGACCCAAATACTCACCGTACGGTCCTATCCGTTGTCCATGACACTTTTTCTCAGCCAAGAGCAGGTAGCCTTGTCACAGTTCGGCATATGAATACGATTTTCAGACCCGGCACCGTCGCTGACGCTCAGGCGTGCGGAAGGATTGGTTACGAGGCATTCAAGGCGATTGCCGAGCAGCATCGCTTTCCCCCGGATTTTCCGTCGGCCGACAACGCCATTGGACTGTATGCCATGATCCTGGCAAGGTCGGACGTCTATTCGATCGTGGGGGAACATGATGGCCAAGTTGTGTGCAGCAACTTTCTGTGGGAAGGCGATCCCATCGCGGGAGTCGGACCTATCACCGTTGATCCGGCCGCTCAGAATGCCTCTCTTGGACGCCGGTTGATGCAGGCAGTCTTGGACCGCGCCGAAAGTCGGCACCAGGTCGGCGTTCGCCTTGTCCAGGCCGCTTATCACAATCGCTCGCTTTCCATCTATACCAAGCTCGGATTTCAAGCGCGAGAGCCGCTCTCCACTCTGCAGGGACCTCCTCTCAAATTAGAACTGCCCGGCTATCGTGTCCGCAAAGCGAACCTGGATGATCTTGAAGCGTGCCATGCCCTGTGTCGCGCCGTGCATGGCCACGATCGACGCGGAGAGGTCACTCATGCTTTGACCGATGGGACGGCAATCGTAGTGGAGCATGGCGGTCGGATTACCGGCTATGCCACCGGCATCGGCTTCTTTGCCCATGCAGTCGGTCGGACGAACGAGGAGTTAAAGGCACTGATCAGCGCAGCGTCAGTTTTTACCGGACCGGGCTTCTTGCTGCCGACACGCAACACCGAATTGTTCCAGTGGTGCTTGGCGCATGGTCTGCGGGTGGTCCAACCCATGACACTCATGAGTCTCGGGCTTTATCAAAAACCCACTGGTTCGTTTCTCCCTTCGATCTTGTATTGACCGTCAACAAGACGACGGAGTCGTTGCCTCCGGTCACTGTATGCTGAAGCATGGATGTGTCTGTGATTTTCGGCTAGACTGATTTATCAGAGGTGGCGACGGCTCTCCCTAGGCACGAGACGCCGCGCCCACCGACCAAGGTGATGAGACGACAAGTCCCGTGACTTCCTTGCCCGACACGACGCACGACGGTAAGAGGCCGCATGGTCTCGTACAGGTCGTGAAGGCCGGCGTGATCTATTTTCTCGTCACGATTGGAACGGGATGTGTTCTTGAGGTGATTCGAATGCAAGTGGTTGCGCTGCATGTCAGCGAACGGCTGGCCGAGATAATGGAGATTCCGAACGTTCTGCTGGCCACGATCGTCGGAGCGCGCTGGGTAATCGACCGATTTACGTTGCCGCCCCTGCCAGGCATCCGACTTGGCGTGGGTCTCGTGGCCCTCTGCCTGATGCTTCTGCTGGAATGGACGGTCGTGCTCCCCATCCACGGCCTTTCATTCAGGGAGTACGTCGCTCGCCAAGAGACCGTCGTAGGAATAGTTCCCCTCGGAGCGCTCGGCGTGTTGACGGTCATGCCCTTTCTCGTCGGGTACCGATGGGAGCGCTGAGACGATCTCAATTCATGTGACGAATGTGGGATACCAATCTAATCCCGCTACGTCTCCATCATCTCCAGCCTCGTATCGAACTCATGCCCGCAGGCCGTGCAGCGGATACAATCGGATTCCACCACGAATTCGTCGGTTCGGACCCCCATCCCGCCGCAATCCGGACACCTGGCCAGATGGACCCGCTCGTCGTTCACCGTTTCGTACTGAGTCCCACGAAGACAATACACCGGCTTTCCATCGAGCAACCACGGCTGCCCTCGCTTATCGACGACCGGCAACACGAGATAGTGATGGTTCACATAGGCTTCAATGTCCTGCCGGCTCGCGAAACCGTCTTTGATCAACTTTCCTCCCAACGCCTCGTAGAGGGCATGCTCTTTCACGATCGCCTTCGTCGGACCCATATCCCCCTCCTCTCATTAAAGTTCAGATCAATTCACTCGATCGGTGTCAAAACTTCACTCGTTTCTGACAACCACCTCTCCTTCTGAAGCAAGCAAAAGTCTAGCACCCCACACTGTTGCGCGTTGGAAGATCAAGCCGACATCAAGCAACTATGCCGCCCGCCTGTTGGTAGCTGACGGTGGTATTGGCATATTAACTGGTCCACCGGCACTTTGCTTCGATCCCTGTCGCTCTCTATTTCCATTGGAGTAGAGCAGGGTCATGCACACAACCAACATTACGACCAAGGCTGCGAGGCCCATCACGATTCCCCAATATGCCCATGACATAGGTCACACCCTCGCGCCCCCCACGCGAGTCCTTCTGTGAGTTCCCACAGTCTATATGGCATTGATGACATTAGCTCCTGCATGCAATCTGATACCTTGCATAAGACATAGCGCACCAAAGACACGATGCATTGATTTCGCAGTGTCAGAGGACAGGACCCGTCTGATGAGGAACACACACCCGGCAGCTCCGAACCGTTGGAACCATGCTCCACGGAGGACCATCGTCACCACCTTCAGAGTGAGGCGGCTGTGAAAGGACATGCTCAGCCTACGCCTCGAACGATAGACAGGTCAAGGGGGAGAGTATCCAGACGATATCATCCCTCATTTTCTCCATGTTCCGGATTGTGTAGCTGATCATGTCCATCTATCCATTTGTTTCAATATGCTGTTCACTCGCCATAGAACAGTCAGAGTGGAACAAGTACAATGCCTCGCTGCAGGCCATCAGAAGGGGGGGTGCGTATGCTCAAGACGACCGTGACACTCAGGACCCTTGGAGTTGTCGTAGCAGCGGGACTTGTTCTCGATTCCGTCATTCCCGGCGTGATGGCGGATGCACAAGCGGAGTCCCTGAATGTCAAACCCGGCGCATGGGAAATAACGGTCACGACGCTTACATCGGGGATGAAACTCTCGCCGGAAATGTCGGCGAAGATGTCGCCTCAGCAACGTGCGCAAATGGAGCAGATGTTAAAGGCCCGCGAAGGCAAGCCTCATACGATGACGGCGCAGTCGTGCCTCACAAAAGAGGACGTCGCTCACGACCGAATCATCAAGGAAATGGAAGAAGATGATGATGAGGTGCAATGCAAGATCAAAGTAGTCTCGAGATCTTCATCGAAGCTGATACTTGACCAGATATGCCCAGGTCCTCCTCCCGCAAGTTCTCATCTCACCATCGAGGCCAAGTCACCAGAAAGCATCGTGGCAACCAGTGACAGGGAGCAGCAGGGAATGGGCAAAAGTCATATGGACATCACGGGACGCTGGCTCGGCGCCGGCTGTAGCGGGATCGACGATTAGATCAGGAGTTCGCCCTCAGCAACCATTGAAAGTCATGATGCCGGACACTTCTCTTCGAGTCATTGCGCGCGTCAAAGCCAAAGAGGACCAGATCGCTCAGGTTCGGGAGATCCTCTTGGCAGTCGTCGAGCCAACTCGCCGGGAGGCGGGATGTCTGAGTTATCAGCTTGTGGAGAATACCTCGAGCCCCGCTGAATTCGTATTTGTCGAAGAATGGGCGAGTGCAGCGGCGGAACATGCCCATTTCGCCACTCCGCACGTTCTGAGCGCGTTGCGCCAGTTATCGGGACTTCTAGTGACGGAGCCGGAGATTTGCCGGTATGTCATCGTGAAGTAAGTCAACGGGCATGACTTGCAACACCACCGCAGAATCTACAGCCCTCACATAGTCACAGCAGTCGTTGTTGGACGAACGAGCAAGGTTGCCTTTGCCATCGGTCCTCACAATGCTATATTGACCGACTGTGAAGCTTGTGACGCCGGATACTGAACTCTCCTTGTCCTTCCAGCAGCAGCGCGCTGTTGTATCTCCGTGGGGCGGGGCATTGCGACGGTATTGGTTGCTCGACGACAGCGGACAGGAAACCGACATCGTGTGGGGCTATTCAGGCGGAAACCACAAGCGAGGTGGACAGGGTGATGTGCTCATTCCATTTGCCGGGCGAATCGGCCATGGGCGTTACTCGTTTGATGGGCAACAGTTCCAGTTGGAATGCAACGACAAAGAAGGTCCCAATGCCATTCACGGGTTCGTGCGAAATTTGCCGTGGCATGTGTGTGAAGCTCAGGCGAACAGGGTGATGTTTGACGTCCGTCTTGACGCCGATGCGTATGCCGGTCGAGGCTATCCATTTTCGCTCGAGGTGCGGGTAACATATGAGCTCGACGCGCAAGGGCTATCATGCTCGTTTACAGTAAATAACTTAGGACCACGTACAGCCCCCGTTGGAGTCGGATTTCATCCCTATTTCACGGTCGGGACGTCATTGATCGATGAAACGGAAGTAGAGATTCCAGGTGCCGGCTATTTGGAATTCAACGAGCGACTCGTCCCTACGGGGACCATTCTGAATGTGGCCGGCACGCCGTGGGACTATCGCCGCTATCGTGAGATAGGCCGGCAATGCTTCAATCATTGCTATGTGCAACTCGAGCGCGATGCGCAGGGAATGGCCACGGCATCTCTGCGCCATACCGCAAGCGGCCGCGCCATCGACGTTGTGATGGATTCCGCCTTTTCCGCAGTAGTCGTCTATACCGGCGATGCGATTGCAGACACACCACGAGCTGCGCTCGCCATCGAGCCGATGACCTGCGCAAGTGATGCGTTCAATCATCCGGAGTGGGGGCTGAAACGGCTCTCTTCCGGTGGGACATTCTCAGGACGCTATCGGGTGAGGCATCGCCTGATATAGTCGAACGCTTTGAGACAATTGATACCGAAAAACGCCCCATTCCACGTGAAGAGAGTGTCCGCGGAGATGATTATCCCTGAGCGGATTGGATCTCAGGCGACTTTCCGTAGATGGGTAGGTTTGCCGGCGGTCAAGTCGCGGCAGAGCTGGCGAAGCTTGAACTGCACCTCATCAAAGGACTCCCCTTGCGCCGAATAGTCGGGGTAGCCCTGCAGATAGCCGCGCCACTTGCCCTGCTCCTGCGTGAGCACATACCGCGGCGTTTCTACGTGGCCAGTTCCTGTCTTGGGTGGTTCGATGCGAGGAATCTCTCGGGAGCTTTTGGCGATATCACGGCTCAGCTGTTGGACCTTGAGCTGCAGCTCGTCGAATGACGCCGCTTGTATTTCGCGATCAGGACAGCCCTCTGGGTGCGCACGCCACCTGCCCTGCTCCGGCCAATATACCCAATTTGGTCGTTCCATTCTGGCGATCATAGCGAGGCGTTGAAGATCTGACCAGCAATTTCGAAATTTTTGCCGATACGCAATATGGATCCGAAATTCTCCGGCACACCGGCCCTATCGTTTCGCCATGTGGCAGCCAATCAGCTATCGTTTTACGCCGCCATGGCAGGATCTGGGAATCGATTGGTGCTCTGCCTGCATGGATTTCCTGAATCCGCCGTCTCGTGGCGGCACCAGATCCCCCCACTGGCCCAAGCAGGGTATCGAGTTTGGGCTCCCGACCTCCGGGGATACGGCGGCACGACACGACCGACCGGCGTCGAAGCCTATGGAATTGAGTCGTTGATGGACGATGTGACCGCGTTGCTTGAGGCTGCCCAAGTTCAGCGCGTCATTCTCATCGGACACGACTGGGGTGGAATCATCGCCTGGTACTATGCGATGCGGTACAGCGATCGTGTGGAAGCCCTTGTGATTGTGAACGCTCCCCATCCCGCCTGTTTTGAGAGAGAAGTGCGGCACTGGCGGCAATTGCACCGCTCCTGGTACATGGGCTTCTTTCAAATACCCAGGATCCCTGAAGCCGCATTGTCCGCCGGCCAAGGCTATGTAATCGGCGCAATTTTAAGACATATGGCGATTCATCGCCAATGTATGCCTGACGATCTCGTGCAGTTGTACCGACGACAGGCATGCGAGCCAGGAGCCCTCACCGCCATGCTGAATTACTATCGAGCGGCCCTGTACGGCGGCAGCGCGTTTCGTCAGCGGCAATTGGGATACCCTGCCGTCACGATTCCTACACTGGTGATTTGGGGGCTGCAGGATCATGCGCTCGCCGCCCAGAATCTGGATGGCTTGAACAATTTTGCAACTGATTTGACGATGGTGAAGATCGCCGACGCTGGGCATTTCGTTCATGAAGACAAGCCGGAACAAGTGACACGTGAGATGCTGACCTGGTTACACGATAGACTGCCAAATGACTGATGATCATCCGGGTGTTGCAATTGCAGAAGGTGTCGTCCCCGCTGGGAAGGGATTTCCAAACAGAGGGCTTAACGGTGCAAGTCCCCCTGTTCCTTGTGCAATAGCATAAGCCGACACACGACCTCCACCGTTCACCACATAGAGAAATTGGCCATCCGACGAGATCGTCATTGCGACAGGAGTGGTGCCCGCAGATGCGGGGTTCAGGCTACCTGCTGAGCTCGGCACGAGCGTCAACTGTCCGCCGCTTCCAACGGTGAACGCCGTCACATTGCCTCCGCCATTGGCCGTATAAACAAATTGGCCATCCTGGGAGATGACGATGGCATTGGGAGCCGTGCTCCCGACCGAGATGGGATTTGCGCTGGACCCCGCCGGCGGCACCAAGCTGAGGAGGCCGTTTGCCGCGATTTGAAATACCGTGAGATCATTGGAGCCACTGTTGGCCACGTAGAGAAACGATCCATTCGGCGAGATGGCAATTCCTTTTGGAGCCGTTCCACCAGTCGAGATGGGATTCCTGCTCGTCCCGGCCGTGGGTATGAGCGTTAAGAGCCCGGTTGCTCCTATTGAGAATGCCGAGACATCGTTGGATCCACTATTGGCCACATAGAGGAATTTTCCAATTTTGGAAATCACAATGGATGCGGGATCCGATCCTCCAACCGAAACAGGGTTCGAGTTCCCGGCTGCCTGCGGTATGGACGTCAAAACCCCTGCGGTCCCTATATTGAACGCGGTGACGTTATCAGAGCCACCATTGACCACATACAGATACCTTGTGTCAGAGGAGATGACCACTGCTCCTGGAGTTGTGCCGACTGAAGCCGGGTTGGGATTGAGCGCAGTCGATGGTACCAAGATGAGGCCACCGTCCGTTGAAACTCTGAACGCCGTTACATTATTCGCGCGACCGTTGGCCACAAACGTGAAAAATCCATCGGACGATATCGCAATCGCTGACGGACCTGAGAGGTTCGCAAAAGGAGAGCCGGCAATCGGCACCAGCGCACCAGTCGTTGCATTGATGCTGTAACCGGACACATTATTGGAGCCGCTATTGGTGACATAGATGATCGATGTCGTTCCAACACCACCTCCTATGGTTCCTAAACCTCCAAACGCGCCACCTTCCCCGCCTCCATCGCCACAGCCGGATAGAAGCCATGCGAATGGGATGAGCCCTACCATCAGCCATCTGGTCATGATCATAGCCTTGTGAATCGTGTGGAAAATCCCATCTCGGGTTATACCACTCCCACATAGCCCTGACAACGAAGCATCTGTGGAAGACGCAGTGTTATAAAGACGGAATGAGGGAGGGTCAGTCTTGGCCGAATCGATGGCGAGTGGCGTGGCGTGGTTTTTTTACGGTGACTACCGTGACTTCATACATCTTCAAGCCAAGAGTCACCGTGATGAATACTACCAGCAGCTCAGCCACTGTGCCGCGGGCTGTTAGGGCCTACGATGCTGACCAGAACAGTTCGTGTAGCAAACAGTTGCTGAGGAGCTATGCGCTCACTTCGCTCTAGAACGGTGACCCTGCAATGGAAGCTAACACTCCCGTACCAACCGTGATGGTGAAGGCCGAGACATTGTTCGAGCCCTGATTGCTCACATACAGGAAGCTTCCATTCGGCGACACCGTGACCCCACTGGGACTCGTGCCGGCTACAAACGGGTTCCCCACTCCTGAAATCAGCGGCACCAGGACCCCGGTCACTGCCGTGATCGTGTAGGCCGAGACATTGTTCGAGCCCTGATTGCTCACATACAGGAAGCTTCCATTCGGCGACACCGTGACCCCACTGGGACTCGTGCCGGCTGCAAACGGGTTCCCCACTCCTGAAATCAGCGGCACCAGGACCCCGGTCACTGCCGTGATCGTGTAGGCCGAGACATTGTTCGAGCCCTGATTGCTCACATACAGGAAG
>Ga0187893_10001336_pt1 | contig 59961 bp, 61 predicted proteins | sample MA1701074metaG_FD_139574 | JGI IMG/M metagenome (GOLD analysis project Ga0187893, IMG submission 139574) | White microbial mat communities from a basaltic lava cave in the Kipuka Kanohina Cave System on the Island of Hawaii, USA - MA170107-4 metaG ... | reverse complement strand
CACTCCACGCTTGGCTACCAGTCGCCGGCCCAGTACCTGGAGGACTGGATCAAGACTCAGCCTGAGCACAATCTGGCGGCATGAGACCGCATCCTTGGAAGACGAAAAACAGAGGGAAGCTCAGGTCACGGTACCGTGCTTCGATCTTGCGAACCATGACTTGGTAGCGTTTGTAGTGCGCAATCGCTTCCTCATGCGCGGCCGCGCCTTTGCCTTCGGGTCTGCTTCCCAACTTTTGTCCGGTTGCCAGAGCTGGATCGACGATTTGAAGTACGACTAGGGCTCGCCAGACGAATGCGTCGTAAATCACTCCACGCTTTGGGTACATGCACCACAAAAGCTTTGAAGTGGCTGAGGTCCAATTTCGATCTTTGACCCCGGCAAACATGCGGTAAAGTCGCCCGTACTTCTCCAGCAGCTCGTCATTGCCAATCCGGCTATCAAGTGGGCGCTGTGCTCGCACAAAATTGACGTAGGCTCCTACGATTCTCTTGCGTACATCCTTACTGATGCCTCGCTGAAGCCCGTAACCACTCATCCACTTCGAAACCGCGTCCGCACCTAGATTCGTGTCGTCGTGCACTATTGCGACCATCGCTTGGTCGCCATCCTTCAATTTGTTCTGCTTTCGGCAAGCCGCAGCATAGTTGTCACGGATGAACTGTTCGATGTTCATTTTGCCCCTATGAGTTACAGCGGCTGCTTCAAGCAGCCCAACGTGCTGTTCTGCGGCGGCTGGAGGCCGTCCGCTGCAACGGCCTGTTGGGCAGCCTTCATATACGCGAAAAGACGTTCATGACAGGCGTCTCCACATGAGAGTTGACACGATGCTCGCCGAGCTTGAGGGAGTTCGGGTGCCCGCAGCCATTTCGGAGCTTCAGGCAGCCCTCCAGTTCGGCCTTGACGCTCTTGCCGATCAACGAGATCGCCTCGAGTACTTGAAAGAAGTCGTGCTCCTTCATGCGAGCGAGATCGTCCACGGTATTCGAGTTGCGCCACTTCGGATCCCGCCGCATGGCCTCGGCGTTGAAGGCTGCGAGGTGGGATGTGACAACTTGGTCGTAAAGCAAGGCCACGGAGCCAAGCCAGGACAACACCACGGCAGCGCGGTAGAGGCCGTGCTCAACGCAAAGCACCGCTTCTTCGACGAAGGCGCGCGTGTCTGCGGAGGGTATGGTCGGTAGCAGGCCTCTGAGTTTCGAGGCAGCGAGCGGTGTGCCGCCTGACAGGACTCGTTGAACCTCGGCCCGACCAGCAGCGTTGAGCTCCCATCCTGCGTCCGTGCGAACCGCGAGGCCCTTCTGCCCTGACAAAAGCGCGGAGAGATTCCACTTCTTCGCCTCTGGTAACCCTCCCCTTACCGCGAGTTGTTTGAGGTCGGCGACTGACCTCGGGCCGCCGGGAGTAACGCCAAGGCAGATAAGAACCTTCTGGGCGCGGGAGAGGCCCTTCTGGTGGAGCGCATCCTTGAGCGCCGGTTCTTTCATGGACATTACCCGTTCATGTTTGACTGTCATGTTACGCCATGTTACATTGCAGCGCAACTCATACGGAGGCGCCAAGATGGCTGACGCGAATCTCAGCACGGAGTTGAAAGCGATGGCGACGATCGAGGCTGCTCTCAAGGACCTGGACGACGACGAGCGAGCCAGAGTAATGCAGTGGGCAGCTGCAAGGTTCAAGGTCGCTGGAAGGGCGCGCCTCGAGAGCCGGGAAGGCGACGATGCCGATGCCGACCTCATGTCGCTTGAAAAACATGCCGATCTGGCGTCGTTCTACGACGCAGCCTCTCCGACCGATGATGGCGCGAAGGCTCTCGTCGGGGCGTACTGGATGCAATTCAAGGAAGGCGTGATCGATGTGGACGCGATGACCGTGAACACGAGGTTGAAGCACCTCGGCCACGGTGTCGGAAACATCACTCGTGCGTTCGAAACGCTGAAGGGCGAGAAGCCGTCGCTGATCGTGCAGACGCGGAAGGAGGGCAGCACGAAACAGGCCCGCAAGAAGTTCAAGGTGACGAACGAGGGCAAGAAGCGCGTGGAAGGGATGCTCGCGAAGGCGACCTGAGCTTCCGGTCGGCCCAACGTGTTTTATCAAGATACATTTTCAATTTAACCGGAGCCGAGTTTCTAGTTAACCAGAATCCTCGATAGTCGTGTAAACCGTTGTCTGAAGGGGCTTGACAAGTGGGTACTGTAAGGGCGTACAGTGATAACACCCATGAAACCCGCTATCCAGCCGCTGCTGCGCGCAGCACGCTTGCTCGACCAGGTGCGCGAGCGGCTGCGCTACGCCCACTACAGTCTGAGTACGGAACGCTCCTATGTCTATTGGGTCCGCTGGTTCGTGCGCTTTCACGACCTGCGCCACCCCCGGGAGATGGGATCGGCCGAAGTGCAGGCATTTCTGACTTCGCTGGCGAACCGTCGAGGCGCCTCCGCATCCACTCACAGGCAGGCGCTGGCCGCCCTGATCTTCCTTTATAAGCATGTGCTCAGCATGGATCTGCCGTGGATGCAGGAAATTGGACGACCGCGCACTCCGCAGCGCCTGCCGGTGGTCCTGAGCCGGGAGGAGGTCCACTGATTGCTCGCCGCCACCCCGGGCGAGCACCAACTGTTGTTCCGGGTTCTCTATGGCACCGGCATGCGCAAGATGGAATGCCTGCGGCTGCGCGTGAAGGATCTGGACTTTGACCGCCGCCTGATCGTGATCCGGGAAGGCAAGGGTGACAAAGACCGTATTACGATGCTGCCCAATGCACTGCTGCCCGACTTGCGCCGACAGCTCGCTTACGCCAGGGAGCTTTGGGCCACGGACCGGGCGCTGGGACGCCCTGGAGTCGAGACACCGCCAACCGTGGCCAAGAAATACCCGCGTGCGGGCGAGAGCTGGACTTGGTTCTGGGTGTTCCCGTCCGGCCACGAGTCGACTGATCCGCGTAGCGGCGTGCGTCGAAGGCACCATATGTACGAAGGTACGCTCGGGTCAGCGATCAAGCGCGCGGCTACGCGCGCCCAGATCGCCAAACCGATCAGCACGCATACACTGCGGCACTCGTTCGCGACGCACCTTCTGGAGCGCGGCCAGGATATCCGGACTATCCAGGAACTGCTCGGCCACAGCCACGTGGACACGACGATGATCTACACCCACGTTCTCAACCGGGGTGGCCGAGGCGTAACGAGCCCGCTCGACGATGCGCCGGTGGTATCGTCGTTGCCAACCGTGCCCATCGTGACGTGAGTTTGGCGGCAAGTCCGCCGGCATGGCCCGGGACGATCACCCGGCGGCGAACCGCATGAGTTTCTGAGCGTACTCCGGCGCCGTAGGCTCGTGCATGAAATAGACCTGGATCTCGCGCCAGCCGGTTGCTGCGAGCCTTTCTGCCCACTGGCGCAGATCCCCGTCGCTGTAGGCTTCGAGGCGAAGTCGGACATAACCCCAGGGTGCCGTTTCCACCATTGGCGGAGCGCTCGCGTCCTCGCGCTCTGACAGGCACAGCGCCGCGCCCGCCCCCTTGAGCGCGTCGTACACCTCGTCGGCGAACCAGCTCTCGTTGCGAAACTCGAAGACCGCCTCGTGCCGCTCCGGCAGCAGCCGCAGAAACTCGCTCAGGCGCGGCAGATCCTTTTTCAGTGACGGGGGCAACTGGAACAGCACCGGGCCGCGCTTGGCGCCCAGGGCCTCCAGGTTGCGGTAGAGGTATTCGACCGAATCGGCGGCGCTGTCGGCCTTGAGCCGGGAGATGTGAGTGATGCGCCGGGAAGCCTTGATGGCGAAACGGAAGCTCTCCGGAGTCGATTGCGCCCAGCCCCCGAGTACGTCGGTCCTGGGCATGCGATAGAAGGTGTTGTTGATCTCGACCGTCGGCAGCCGCTGCGCATACCACGCGAGCATTGCATCCGGCTTGATGTCCTCCGGATAGAAGTTTCCCTTCCACTCCTTGTAGGAGTAGCCGCTGGCGCCCGCAAGAAGCCGAGACATCCCTCTCTCCCTACCCTCTCCCGCGAGGGGGGAGGGAACGACAAGACGTGTCGGTGCCCCTAGCCCTCAAGCGAGCCCCTCTTCCTGCACTCTCCCACCGGGAGAGGAAGCAACCAAGTCTAGAATTCGCCATGGCCAGGAAAAACTTACTGAGCGAATACTCCGCCAAACGGACCTTCTCGGCTACTCCCGAGCCCGCGCCGGCGCTGGCAGTACGCGAGAGCGGGCCACTGCTCTTCGTGATCCAGCAGCATTCTGCCACCCGGCTCCACTACGACTTCCGGCTGGAATGCGACGGGGTCCTGAAGTCCTGGGCCGTGCCGAAGGGGCCGTCTCTCGATCCCGCGGAAAAGCGGCTCGCGGTCCAGACCGAGGATCATCCCTACGACTATGGATCGTTCGAGGGCGTGATCCCTCCCGGACAGTACGGCGCGGGGGAAGTGATCGTATGGGATTGCGGCGTGTATTCCCCCGACGAGGGCGGCGAAACCTGGTTCCATGACCCCAGGCAGGCGCAGCAGCAGGTGCGCGAAGGCCTGGAGAAAGGCAAGCTCAGCTTTCAGCTGCGGGGCGAGAAGGTCAAGGGATCCTACGCCCTGGTGCGCACCAAGGAGCAGAAGAACTGGCTGCTGCTCAAGCACAGGGACAGGTTCACGGCTTCCTCGGACATCACCGCGGAGGACCGGTCGGTGCTCTCCGGGGTCGCGGTGAAGGACTTGAAAGTCGTCCCCGCGCATCGCATTCCCGCCTCGCAACTCGTGCCGGCAGGCGATACGGAGGCAATGCCGGCAACGCTGGCGCCGATGCATGCCGAGGCCGCAGACGCAGCGTTCAACCACCCTGACTGGATGTGGGAACCGAAGCTCGACGGGTACCGCGTCCTTGCCTTCATCGGCTCGCAGGGCGTGAAGCTGCGCTCGCGGCGCGGGCTGGACCTGAGCAGCGCCTTTCCACGGCTCGCTGGCGAGCTCGGCAAACAGGCGGTGCGGGGGATGATCCTCGACGGCGAGATCGTGGCGTTCGACCCTTCGGGGAAGCCCTCTTTCAACGCGCTGCAGAATCGAGTCCAGCTGAAGACCGGGCGCGAGATCGCCGCGGCCGACCGCGACGTGCCGGTGGCGTTCTACTGCTTCGATCTGCTGCACTTCGCCGGAATCAACCTGCGCAAGACGCGATACAGCGACCGGCGGCGTTACCTCGCTCAGTGCCTGCTGCCCTCCCCTCTGGTGCAACTGGTGCACGCCTCCGACGACGGAATCGCCCTGCACGCCGCGGCGCTCGCGAGCGGCTTCGAGGGCGTCATCGGCAAGCGCAAAGACGGCCGCTACGAGGCCGGCCGCCGCTCCGCATCGTGGCTGAAGGTCAAGCCTGCCCACAGCGCCGACTTCGTGGTCGGCGGCTACACCCGGGGAAAGGGATCGCGCGCCCCGCTCGGGGCGCTGCTGGTGGGCTACTGGGACAAGGGCAGGCTGCGCTACGCATCGCACGTAGGCTCCGGGTTCGACGAGCGCAGCCTGGTGCAGGTCAGGTCGCGACTGGAGCCGCTGAAAAGAGCGGCATGCCCGTTTGCCGAAGAGCCGGAGCTGAATGCCCCGACGACCTGGGTCGAGCCGAAAGTCGTTGCCGAAGTCAGCTTCCAGAGCTGGACCGACGACGGCTCCCTTCGGGCTCCGGTGTTCCTGCGGCTGCGCGACGATATCGATCCCAGGAAAGTGCGGCGCGCCGCGAACGACGCTGTAGCTGCCGCTGCACCGCGGGCGCAACCGGACTTCGGGGACGAGATCGACCAGGTCCTGGCGCAACTCAATAGCAGCAAGACCGGCCTGGTCATCGGGGTCGGCCCGCACCGCATCCGCCTGACGCACCTCGACCGCGTCTACTGGCCGGCGGACCCGGCGCTCAGGCAACCGCCGCTCACCAAGCGCGACCTGTTGCGCTATTTCGCCCAGGTTTCGCCCTTCATCCTGGCGCATCTTGCCGACCGGCCATTGACCATGATCCGCATGCCGGACGGAATCGGCGGGCAGCGTTTCTTCCAGAAGCACTGGGAACAGGAGCGCCCGGAGTTCGTCGAGACCATCACCCTCTTCTCCGAGCACAAGGACGAGAGCCACGAGTACCTGCTGTGCAACAACCTGCCGACCCTGCTGTGGCTGGCGCAGTCCGGAACGCTGGAGTTCCACATCTGGCATTCGCGCGCCAGGCCGGGCCCGGACGCAGCCTCGAGCGAAACCGACTACGACTCGTCCGAGGCGGCGCTCGAGCGCTCGGTGCTGAACTACCCCGACTACGTGGTGTTCGACATCGACCCCTACATCTATTCCGGGAAGGAAGCGCCCGGGGCCGAGCCGGAGTTGAACACCGTTGCCTTCGAGAAGGGCAAGGAAGTGGCGTTCTGGCTGCGGGAACTGCTGCAAAGCATGTCGCTCGAGGCCATCGTCAAGACCTCGGGCAAGACCGGCCTGCATGTGTTCGTCCCGATCCGGCGCACCCTCGATTTCGCCGCCGCGCGCCACGTGTCGGAGCTGGTCGGCCGGCACCTGATGCGCGGCCACCCGAAGGAAATCACCCTGGAATGGAGCGTTCCCAGGCGCACCGGAAAGATCTTCATGGATTACAATATGAACGTCCGTGGCAAGACGCTGAACGTCGCCTATTCCCCGAGGGGCGAGCCGGGCGCGCCGGTGTCGATGCCGCTGACATGGGAAGAACTGGCTGGGGCGCACCCGCTCGATTTCAGGATCACCAACGTCCCGAGCCGCCTGCTGAAAACGGGCGACCGGTGGCGCGACGCCCTCAAGCAGAAGCAGAGCCTCGAGCGCGCGCTCGACGGCGCCAAGGCGTGACGAAGTGGAGGCAACATGGCTGCACGATCGATTGCATCGTTGACGATTTCGTTCGGGTTGGTGTCGATCCCGGTGAAGCTGTTTTCCGCCACCGAGGCAAGCCGCGCCATTTCCTTCAACCTGCTGCACAAGGACTGCGGCTCGCGCCTGAAGCAGCAGTACATCTGCGCGAAGGACGAGGTGCCGGTTGCGCGCGAGGACATGGTGAAGGGCTACGAGTTCGCCAAGGACCAGTACGTGATGTTCACGCCCGAGGAGCTGAAGGCGCTCGAGGAGGCGGGCACGCACAGCGCGGAGATCACCGAGTTCGTGCCGATCCAGTCGATCGACCCGGTTTACTTCGACAAGGCCTACTACCTCGCTCCGGACAAGGGCGGCGCCAAGCCGTACGCGCTTTTTGCCCGCGCGCTGCGCGAATCGGGGCGTTGCGCGCTCGGCCGCTGGGCGGCCCGCGGCAAGCAGTACATCGTGATGGTCCGGCCGGTGGAGGACGGGCTGGTCATGCAGCAACTGCTCTACGCCGACGAGGTGAGATCCATCAAGGACATCGAAATCCCGAAGACCGAGGTGAAGGAAGCGGAACTGAAGCTCGCCCAGCAACTGATCGATCAGCAGGCCTCGGACACCTTCGACCCGAACGCATACGCCGACGAGGTGCGCGCACGCATCGAGGCGGCGATACAGAAGAAGGTCGAGGGACAGGAGATCACCATGGCCGAGGCGCCAGAAGGCGGAGCTCAGGTGGTGGATCTCATGGAAGCCCTGCGAGCCAGCCTCGCAAGGAAGGCGGCCGCGCCCGCCAAGGCGCGCGAGCCTCAGGCAGAGACCGGGGCCGCGTCCCGTAAACCGCCCAAGCGGGCGCAGCAGGCCGAGCCCGCCGCGGCGCGCAAGAGCGCCAAGAAGTAGCACTTCCCGGGCAGTTCGATGCATCAGTACGGCGTGCGCGACGTCGAGAAGTTGCTACGCCTGCCGCGCAGCACCATCCGCGCGTTTGTCACCGCCGGGTTCGTATCCCCCAAGCGCGGGCCGCGCAACGCCTGGCTCTTCTCGTTCCAGGACCTGATCGTCCTGCGCACCGCGCAGGCGCTCGCCACTGCGAGCGTGCCGCAGCGGCGCATCACCCATTCGGTGAAGAAGCTTCGCCGTCTTCTGCCCGCTGCCATGCCGCTTTCCGGATTGAGCATCTGCGCCGTCGGAGACCGGGTCGCAGTCAGGGAGGGCGGGAAGCGCTGGCAGGCGGACTCAGGGCAGTATCTGCTGGGATTCGATGGCGACCCCGACGACGGTTCACTGAGCGTGATCGAACCGCCGCGGACGGCGCCGGAAGCAAGCGCCCAGGACCTGTTCGAGCAGGGACTCGCGTTGGAGAAAAGCGATACCGAAGCCGCGCTGAAAGCGTACCGCCTGGCGATCGCGGCCGAGCCGACGCACCTCGACGCCCGCATCAACCTCGGCCGCCTTCTTCATGAATCCGGCCAACTGGCCAGGGCCGAACGCACCTACCGCGAGGCGATGAAAGTCGGTGGAATCGATCCGGTGCTGCTCTTCAACCTTGGCGTGCTGCTCCACGACATGGGACGCAAACCGGAGGCGTTGTCGGCTTACCAGATGGCGCTCAAGCGCGATCCGGCTCTCGCCGATTGCCACTACAACCTGGCGCTGCTGTGCGAGGAACTCGGCAAGCCCAAAGACGCGATCCGCCACATGTCGCAGTACCGGCGGCTGGTCAAGACACAAGGCTGAGGAACGAGGGCCGGGGAAGAAACGCGCAGCCCCGCCAGCGTGCCGCTCATGGACCGCCGAATCGCCCATCTCGACATGGACGCGTTCTACGCGTCAGTGGAACTGCTGCGCTACCCGCAGCTCGCCGGCAAGGCGCTGGTCATCGGCGGCCGTCGCCGGAACGAACCGAGCGGTACCGGGGATCACCCGGAGTTCCCGCGGCTGCGCGAGTATGCAGGCCGAGGCGTCGCGACCACCGCCACGTACGAAGCTCGCGCGCTGGGTGTGCACTCCGGAATGGGATTGATGAAGGCGGCGGCGCTCGCGCCCGATGCCGTCCTGCTGCCCGCCGACTTCGAGGAATACGGCAGGTATTCGCGACGGTTCAAGGCCGCGGTTGCGCAGATCGCGCCGCGAATCGAGGACCGCGGCATCGACGAGATCTATATCGACCTGACCGAAGTGCCGGGCGAAACCATCGCCCTCGCTCAGCGCGTCAAGGACAGCGTGCGGCTCGCGACCGGTCTGTCATGCTCGATCGGGGTCGCACCCAACAAGCTTCTCGCCAAGCTCGCCTCCGAGTTGCAGAAGCCCGACGGGCTCAGCGTCATCGACTTTTCAGACCTCGAGGCGCGAATCTGGCCGCTGCCCGTTCGCAGGATCAACGGGGTAGGCCCCAGAACCAACGCCCGGCTCGAGGCGCTGGGCGTCAGCACCATCGGTCAGCTCGCGCAGACTCCGGCACATGCGCTCGTCGAGTATTTCGGAGACAGTCACGGGCGCTGGCTGGCCGACGCCGCCCACGGGCGAGACGAGCGGCCGGTGGTCACCGAACGCGAACCGAAATCCATCAGCCGCGAGACCACTTTCGAGCGCGATCTCGACCCGCGGCGGGACCGGGAAGCCCTGTCGCGCATTCTGCTCGGTCTGTGCGAGCGCCTGGGCGGCGATCTCGCGCGCAAGGGCTACGCGGGCCGGAACGTCGGCGTGAAACTGCGCTACACGGATTTCCGCATCGTTACCCGCGACACCACGCTCGACCAGCCGACCGACGACGCCGAGACGATCCGCGCCGCAGCCAGAGAATGCCTCAGGCGCGCCCCGCTCGATCGCAAGCTGCGATTGCTCGGCGTCAGAGTGGGAACGCTTGCGCCTGCCGGCTACAGCGAGCCCGGACGCCGGCGCGATCGCGCGAAAACAGGAGAGGACTCCGGGGAAAGTCTGTCGCTGTTCGACTGACCTTCACTGCAAGTCGTCCCGGATCGCCTCACCCTCGATGACGCGCCCTCCAGGCGGGTGCTCCCGCATCTGCCGGCGCAGCTCTCGCGTTTTCCACCACAGATAGCCGAGGATTGCCATTGCCACGATCGCGGCGACCGCCAGTATCAGCAGCGAGAACATCAGGCCCACGACCAGCAGCAACGCGCTGGCTGCAAACGCCAGTGCGTTGCCAAGCAGGCTCGCTGCGCGAATGCCGGAGCCGGCGCTGTTTTCGAGTCTGGGTGGTTCGTCGTTCAAGGCCATTCGAATTCCTCTCGAGGCCGGCGATGCCGGGTTCAGCCATGGATATGATAGTGTCTCTGATCGCCTGGTTTCGGCGGAGTTCATTCGTGAGGTTCTACCTGATCGGCGCAGTCGCCCTTCTCGGCGCGTGTGCGCAGCAGCCGCCCCTCGGCAGCGGAGACGACGTCACCGTGGTGGTGCTGCCCAAGCAACCCGACGGGCACGTCGGAGCAGTCGTCGTTCGCCCGATAAAAGGGGGCGACCAGGTGCTCTTGAACAAGGCATACGTCGCGGCGAGCGTCGGCTCTTCCCGGCAGGTGCGTACTGCTGCGGTGGACCCGAAGCAGGTGAACGAGGAGTTCTCCGCCGCCCTTGCCGCGCTGCCGCGGCCCCCGGCGCAATTCCGCGTGCACTTCATCGAGGGCACCGATGAACTCAACCCCGACGCGAAGCGCGCGATCGACGGCGTCTTCGCCGAGGTCTCCGCGCGGCCGTCGCCTGAGATCACCGTAGTCGGCCATACCGACTTTCTCGGCAGCCACCAGTACAATGACGCCCTGTCGCTGCAACGCGCCCGCCGCGTGCGCGATCTGCTGGTTCAGCGCGGGATACCGCTGAAGCTCATCGAGGTCGCAGGACGTGGAAAGCGCGAGCCGTTGCATCCGACTGCCGATAACGTGGCCGAGCCGCGGAACCGGCGGGTGGAGATCAGCGTGCGTTGAAGCGGCGCGTCGCTGCGGACGCAGCGACGGAAAGCAGGATGGGCAGATGAAACGACCACCGCGTCGCGTGGGTCCGGGTCGTCTGCAGTACAACAATTCGGGGGGAATAAATGCCTTCAGTAGTGGCCCGTAGCGCTATTGCCTGTCTATTGCTGTCGCTTGCCCTGGAGCTGCCCGTGGCGTCGTTCGCGCAGAATCAGCCGGCCGCACCGACGGCGGCCGAGTCCCTGATCCGCAAGCCGACCGACTTCCGGACGCGCGCGGAGCTTCGTTACGAATACCAGGATCTGCAGGACGGCGGGCATCGGAGCCTTGTTGTTCCGCGATTCGAGTACGCAGTGAGCCCGAGCCTTGCGCTGCGGGTCGAAACCCCCTACAGCTTCTACGACCCGGCCGGCCCTAACCCGGACCGGGTAAGCGGACATGGCGACCTGCTGTTGCGCGGCGCCTGGCGGGCGACGCAGCGGCAAGGATTCGCGTTGATCCTGGCGACCGATGTGACGTTGGACACCGCGTCAGACGACCGGCTTGGACAAGGCAAGACCGTGGTGGCTCCTCACGTATACGCAGCTATCGACGTTCCCAAGTACGACTCGGTGTTCTTTCCCAACGTGCAGCACTACTCCTCGGTTGCGGGCGACGACAGCCATCGCGACGTAAGCCAGACCGTCCTCAAGCCCAACTTGCTGACCCGCTGGCCCAACAGGGTTTACACCTTCCTCGAGCCGGCGTTTCTCATCGACTGGGAAAACAACTCGAAGGTCGGTTTGTCGATAGAACTGGAAATCGGCAAGATCGTGAGCAAGAACATGGCCATCTGGGGACGCCCGGGCGTCGGGGCGATCAAGAACGACCTGCAGCAGATCTACGACTGGAACTTCGAAACAGGGGTGCGGTACATTTTTTAGCGGTCGGCGCCGGAATCCGCACTGTCTCGGGCTTCCGCCGGGGCTCTCTATCGACCGGCCCGCTCGCACTTGCTCTGTCCAGGCGGGTAATAGGCGACATTGAGACATGATGGCAAACGCGACCAAGCGGTCGAGCTCGGGGGAAGGGAAACCCATCTTGAACGTCTTCGGTTCGACGCTTCAGAGCCTGATGCCTTCGCTATCGATGTAGCTGCGGACGATGCTGTCGATGTCGCTGTCGGCGGTGAATCCCATGGACAGCGCCCGCTTCGGGCGGAAGCGCGCCGGAAACGTCTTCACCATGTTCTGGATCCGCTCCACCGGCTTGAACACGACGCGCGCCGCGACCCCCTCGCCGGCGATGCGGCGCAGCGCCTCGACGCCTTCCTTGACGGAGAAAGTGATGCCCGGAAGGTTCAGCGCGCGGTTCGTCCCCCAGGCCGACGCGGCCAGATCGTGAGCGTGCACAAAAGCGTCGAGAACCTTGCGCGGCGAGAGGATCCACATCTCGATCGAATCCTCCACGGGCACCTCGCAGATCGTCCCGCTCAGCGGTTCCCTGAACATGCCGCTGGCGAACGAGGTCGAGGCCAGGTTGGGCTTGCCCGGACGCACGACGATGGTCGGCAGCCGCAGGCTGCGGCCGTCGAGAAAGCCCTTGCGCGAGTAATCGGTAACCAGGTACTCGCCGATCACCTTCTGGGCGCCGTAGGAGGTTTGCGGCGTCGGCGTAACCGAGTCGTCCACCACTTGCGGCAGGGCGCCGCCGAACACCGCCAAGGAGCTGGCGAATACCAGCCGCGGCGGGGTTCGCAGCTTGCGGCACGCCTCGAGCAGATTGCGGGTGCCGTCGAGATTGACTCGATAGCCCAGATCGAAATCGGCCTCGGCGCCCGCGCTGACCACCGCCGCGAGGTGAAACACCGATGTCGTATCGGGATCCATCGCCGCAGCCAGGGCGACGGGATCCGCGATATTTCCCTGGATGCGCTTCAGCCGGGAGTCGGGATCGGGCGGGAAAACGGCATCGAACAGCGTGATCTGTGAGATGGGCTCGGGCTTGCCGTCCGGCGCGGCCAGCGCCCTGCGCTCCAGCAGCCTGAGCGCCAGCCGATAGCCGAGGAACCCGCCTCCTCCGGTAATGAAAACTTTCATGGGCTCCGCCACCCTGAGGAAGTATCTTACGCCGGGCCCGGGCGTGCGCGCCGGAATCGCACCGCACCGGTCCTTCGGCTGTTGCTTGCGGCAATCGCTGCGCTTGCTACACTACAGTCTGGCAACTTTGAAAGGAGGTGATCCAGTGAGAGTCAACCAAGGCAACACCGGCCGACGCTGCTCCCGACGTGGGTCAACCCCGGCATTCAGGAGTTCGGTCAGCCGCTAGGTCGGAATGCCTGTGCACCAGGACGCCCCGGTCGTGAAAGCGCCCGGGGCGTCGCATTTTCCGGGGTCCGGGATCGCATGCCGGGTCACTGAAGCTCAGAGCGAATCAGGGCGACATTTCAAGACGCTTCGTTGCACAAGAGCAGGCTTCTGACCACACCGGCTTTCGCATGGCATTGCTTGCGTTCTCACAGGAAAGCGTGCACTGTGCCTTGCTCACCGAAGGCCATTCGTGACACCCTCCAGGCGCCAGCAACAGAACCGATGGGAGTTCATCCAGAGCGATGATGCCTCGTGGTGCTGGCGCTTCCTCGACAATGTATTCAAGCCGCCAGTCGTGACCTTGTCGCTTCGACGCTACCCCCGGCTGGATGACTGCGTGGCCAATGCCAAGCGACACGGGTACGACGGCTGGCCGAGCGCCTGGCAAACGCTTTGCGGCGGCATTTTCTTTCATAGCTCGCTGAGCCGGGGTGCGAGTGCAACCAGAATCCGTGCAAGAAATCGTCATTGACGGCGTTGCAACGCCAGTCAGTTTGTCATGAACCGAAAGGCCAGCATCCGCTTGGGAGCGAAGCGCAGAGGTGGCTGGTAGTCCCCTTCCGGAGTCTCGCGATCGCAGCCGGCTTCGCCGGTTTGACGAGCTCTTCCAGGAAAGACCGTCCAGGCATTGGCTGCGATGGCCGGCCGCCTGCATTCTGCTGTTGGCCGCTCCGCTCACGCCGGCCGACGACCTTCCAGAGCAGATCCGGGTGGTGGTGCCGTACACCGCGGGCAGCACCCTGGATGCTCGCGCGCGTGTCATCGCTGAAGCCATCGGTCAGCGCCTCGAGCGTCGCGTCACCGTGGAAAACCGCCCGGGCGCTGGCGGGACCATCGGTGCGCAGTTCGTCGCAAGATCGAAGCCGGACGGCGCCACGCTCCTGTTCCACAACAACAGCCACGTGGTCAGTCCCCGGATCTACACCAAGGCGGGCTACAACCCGATAACCGATTTCGTCCCGGTCACCCAGACCTATACCTCCGGGCTGGTGCTGGTGGCGCACCCGAGCCTGGGGGTTGCATCCGTCAAGGATCTGGTCGCGCTGGCGCAGCGGCAGTCGATGCCGCTGACCTACGCCTCGAGTGGCACCGGCGGGCTGCCTCACCTTGCCATGGAGATGTTCAGGCGCACAGCCGGAATCGATCTCCTGCACGTGCCCTACAAGGGCGACGGTCAGGCGCTTTCAGACTTACTCGCCGGCCGCGTGTCGCTGATGATGAGCGGATACACGGTCGTGCAGCCTCACGTCATCGCCGGTACGCTTCGCGCTCTGGCGGTCACCGGCGGTGATCGCGCAGGGATTCTCCCCGGGGTTCCCACCATTGCCGAGTCTGGCTATCCTAATTGCCGGCTCGACGCCTGGGTCGGCTTCTTTGCGCCGGCGAGTACGCCCGGCCCGGTGATCGAGCGGTTGAATCGCGAAATTGCAGCCGCTGTGATGGTGCCTGGCGTGCGCATGCATCTCGCATCGACTGGCGCGGTGGTAGTCGTCAACCCTCAAGCCGAATTCGCGGCTTTCGTCAGGCTCGAGTGGGAGCGCTATGGCGCGCTGGTGCGCGAGATGGGGTTGGAGACGGAGTAAGTCGCGGCGCGGTACTTTCCGACAGGAGCTGATAGATGAAAAGATCCGGTTTGTGGCAGGCGACGATAGCCGTGCTCGGTATTGTCATCTTGGCGACGACCGAACCGCCGATCGCGAACGCTCAGAGCAGCGAACCGCGGGCAGGCATCGGCGTCAGCGAACTCGGCGGCGTGGTCACCGGCGCCTCCGGCCCCGAAGCCGGCGTCTGGGTGATCGCCGAAACCACCGAGCTTCCCACTCGTTTTGCAAAGGTCGTGGTGACCGACGATCTCGGGCGCTATCTCATTCCTGATCTGCCGAACGCCGGGTACTCGGTCTGGGTGCGTGGATACGGACTGGTCGATTCGCCGAAAGTCCATGCCAGGCCCGGAAAGCGACTCGACCTGCGGGCAGTAGCGGCGCGCAGCGCTGCGGCGGCGCACTACTACCCGGCGATCTACTGGTACTCGCTGCTGGCAATCCCGTCGCCCGGCGAGTTTCCCGGCACTGGGGCCGAGGGCAACGGGATCGACCCCGGCATGGCAACGCAGCGCCACTGGCTCAACATCGTGAAAACGAACGGCTGCATGTCCTGCCACGCGATGGGTACCACAGGCACACGCACGATGCCGAAAGATTTCGCCGACATGAGTTCGATCGAAGCCTGGGGGCGTCGCATCGCTTCCGGACAGGCGATGAACAACATGACCACCGCGGCAGGCCGGCTCGGCACCGGGCGCGCGCTGGCGTCGTGGGCCGACTGGACCGATCGCATCGCCGCGGGCGAGCTGCCCTTCGCGCAGCCCGAGCGGCCGCAGGGGATCGAGCGCAACCTGGTGCTGACCCTATGGGATTGGAGCCGGCCAAGCGCCTACCTGCACGACCTGATTTCCACGGATCGGCGCAAGCCCACGGTCAACGCCAACGGCAAGCTCTACGGCGCACCGGAGAACAGCACGGATTACTGGCCGGTTCTCGACCCGGTCGCACACGCTGCTTCGGAGGTGAAGCATCCTGTGCGCGATCCCGATACCCCGTCTCACAGCGCCGATCCGATGGCGCCTTCTCCCTACTGGGGCGCGGACCCGATCTGGGACAGCCGCACCAGCACCCACAACCAGATGATGGACGAGAGAGGGCGAGTCTGGGCGGCGGCACGCGTGCGCCACCCGAACAATCCGGAGGCTTGCAGGAAAGGCGCGAGCCATCCCTCCGCGAAAGTGTTTCCCCTCGACAGCTCGAACCGGCATCTGTCGATGTACGACCCGGGGACCGGCAAGTGGACGCTGATCTCGACCTGTTTCCAGACGCATCACCTGATCTTCGCCGAGGACGCCGACGACACCCTGTGGGTTTCGAGCGGGGTAAGCGGCCCCGGGGTCGTCGGTTGGCTGAACCGGAGGATGTTCGAGGAAACCGGCGACGAAATGAAATCGCAGGGCTGGGCGCCATTCGTGCTGGATACGAACGGCAACGGCAGGCGCGACGAGTGGGTGGAGCCCGATCAGCCCCTTGATCGCGCCAAGGACAAGCGTGTCGCGGTCAACCTCTACAGCGTGGCGGTGAATCCGGTCGATGGCTCCGTGTGGGGAACCTCGCTCTCGCCGTTTCCCAGCTACGTGGTTCGAGTGACGCCGGGCGCCGATCCGACGCACACCGCGATCACTGAAATCTACCAGCCGCCGCTTCCGGCCTACGGAGCGCGCGGCGGCGATATCGACCGCAACGGCGTGTTCTGGGCTCCTTTCGCCAGCGGCCACCTCGGCAGCTTCGACCGGCGCAAGTGCAAGGGGCCGTTGAACGGACCGCTGGCAACCGGTGAGCACTGTCGCGAGGGCTGGACGCTGTATCGCTTTCCCGGGCCGCAGTTCAGGAACGTGCGCGAAGACGGCAGCGCGGAGGCGAGCTACTACGTGTGGGTCGACTGGCACAACGCGCTCGGACTCGGCGCCAATGTGCCGATCGCCACCGGCAATACCAGCGACGCCTATTTCGCGCTGGTCGATGGCAAGTTCGTGACCCTGCGGGTCCCGTACCCCATGGGCTTCTTCGCCAAGTGGGGCGAAGGTCGCATCGACGATCCTGCAGCCGGCTGGAAAGGCCGGGCGCTCTGGGCCACGAACTCCACCCGGGCGCCGTTCCACTCCGAGGGCGGGACTCAGCGGCCGCCGACGGTGTTCAGGTTTCAGCTCAGGCCCGATCCGCTCGCCAGATGAAACGAGCCGTCGGCGGACGCGCGGGCGGCCCCATGCGCTGAGGACTAGAACGTCGTCGTAAGACCGAGGACGACCGTGTCTTTCTGCTCCACGTCGCTTCGATTCTTGCCACCGACGATGAAAGTCACCGCCATCGTGGTCTTGTCGTTGATGATGGGGTGCGACACGGTCAGGTTGAGGTGCCGGAAGCCGCTGTTCTCGGTGGTCGTGCCCGGGGCAATGGTGCCCGGGTCGCCGGGGTCGCTGTCGTCGTAGAGGTAGTAGCCCAGGCTGGCACCGAAGTTGAATCCCATGGGCAGCGCGCGCGCGTAGTCCAGCGTCAGGTAGGTATCGCCCTGGTTGCCCCAGACCACGTCATCGAGCAGGTACTTCACGCCGAAGGTCACCGGGCCGTACGCGGCGCTGAAGAACGCCTCCGGCGCATTGGAGTCGTCGAAACCGCTGTAGACATAGTAGATGAGACCCGCCTTCATGCTCACCGGACCACCGGTGAACGCATAGCCGCCATACAGGTCGTTCTCGAAGCCCGTCGTGGAAGATCCCCCGAGCGATGCGTCGCCATAATCGAGGTTCGAACCCCAGTAGCCGGCGAACAGTCCGCTTCCGTGCGCGTAGTCGATCCCGCCCTGCACCGCGGTGTTGTTGTTCTCGGCGACATTCGTGAGGCCGCGCAGTACATACTTCGACACGACACCGATATTGCCCGTGATCGTGGATTCCGCGGCAACCGGGAACGCCGCCACGGCAACCGCCACGCCGATTGCAGCCGAGACCGCCCGTTTGTTCAAAACATCGATACGCATTCTTCGTTTCTCCTAGGGTTTGATGATTTCACCGCGGGCGTTCGCGCCGCAGCGGCAATTTCGGATCCTGAAATCACGATTGCCTCGCAGCGCCGAACGTTCCCGAGGTCGCCGACGCCTGACGCAATCGCTGTGCCACGCGAGAAAACGCTTTCAGTTCAGCGGGGGAGATGGAAGCGGCCTTTTCCTGGTGCAACCGATATGCACCGGCACGGAACAGGCGAAGCAACTGCGCTACCCAAAGTGGTGCCTCGCGCGAACAGCGGGGTTCGCGCCACGGATATCGCGATGTGATATCGGGTGTTTGCGTTGCGCGATCGAGCGTAGGTCGGTCGCACGGCGATTCGATCGCGCAGCACCTCGAGACACACGCGAATCTCGGCCTGTGCGCCGAGTCTGCGTCGAGGTCAGGAGCGACCGAAAGCCGGGCGCAGCAAGGAATTCGAAGCGCGGCAGGCCGACGGGTTCGGACAGCTCGCCGCCACGCTCTCGATGGGCCCGCAGCGAAAATCAGCTTGCGGTATGCGCGAATCCGGACAGCCAGCGCCGGCTGGCTTCGCCGATCTCCTCCAGCACCTGCGCATCGGTGCGCCCGGATGACTTCAGGACATGGAACGAGTGATCCGCGCCTTCCAGCCAGTGCATCGTCCAGCGCCTTCCGAGCGCGCCGACAGCGCCATCCATCAGCTCGCGGCTGCACAAGGCATCCCGTGTGCCGTTGAAGCAGAGCACCGGAACGCCGATCGCTCGCAGGTGCCCGTCGCGCAACCGTTCGGGCTTCCCGGCCGGGTGCAGCGGATAGGCCGCGAGCAGCAGGCCGTCGCAGGCGAAGCCGTCCGCGGCCAGCATCGATGCCGCTCTTCCGCCCATCGACCGGCCGCCGATGATCAACCGCATCGGCCCCAGTTCCGCCCGGGCGCGTGCCACCACGGCTTCGATGCAGCGAATCAGCCGTGGCATGGGGTCCGGGCGGCCCGACCCCTTCTCGCGATACAGGAAATTGAAACGCAGCAGATCGAGGCCGCTGGCCCGTAGCGTGACCGCCAGCGCCGCCATGCCGCGGTCGTCCATGTGTCCGCCGGCACCATGGGCACACACGAACACGGCCCTCGCCCCCGGGAGGGTCGCAGGCTCGTACCGCGCGCTGGTCACCTCCCGATCGACCGCAACGCTCCATGATGCCGCAGGACTCAACAGGCTCTCACCACCATGGCAGACTGGCTCCCCGGTTCCCGGCGCCGACTTGCCTTGCACCCGTGGAAAGTCAAAATGGTACAAGACAAGGAGCGGAGATCCCGGTAAAAAGCCTGGCATTCGCGACTATCGACAACTGGAATCATGCCGCCGATCATCTCCATCTCCAACCTGACCAAGACCTACGCTTCCGGGCTCGAGGCGCTGAAAGCGATAAACCTCCAGATCCGCAAGGGCGAGATCTTTGCCCTGCTGGGTCCGAACGGCGCCGGCAAGACCACGCTGATCAGCATCGTCTGCGGGATCGTCACTCCCACCGCCGGCACCGTGCGGGTCGACGGCCACGACATCCAGCGCGACTACCGCCGGTCCCGTTCGAAAATCGGGCTGGTGCCGCAGGAGCTGCACACCGACATGTTCGAGTCGGTGTGGGGAACGGTGAGCTTCAGCCGGGGGCTGTTCGGCTGCCCGCCGAGTCCAGCGCATCTCGAAAGAGTCCTGCGCGACCTGTCGCTATGGGACAAGCGCCACGACAAGATCATGACCCTGTCGGGCGGAATGAAGCGCCGCGTGCTGATCGCCAAGGCGCTTGCGCACGAACCAGAGGTACTGTTCCTCGATGAGCCCACTGCGGGAGTGGACGTCGAGCTGCGCCGGGACATGTGGTCGATGGTGCAACGGCTGCGTGCCGGCGGCGTCACCATCATCCTGACCACGCACTATATAGACGAGGCCGAAGAGATGGCCGACCGCATCGGCGTGATCAGCAAGGGGGAACTGATCGTCGTGGAAGACAAGTTCAAGCTCATGAAGCAGCTCGGCAAGAAGCAGATGACGCTGCATCTTCTGGAGCCGATGGCGGCGATTCCCACCGGCCTGGACGGCTGGCGCCTGGCACTGAAGGACAGCGGCAGCGAGCTGGAATTCACTTTCGACTCCCGCGAGGAAAGCACCGGCATCCCGTCGCTGCTGCGCCGCCTCGGCGAGCTTGGCATCGGCTTCAAGGACCTCCAGACCCGGCAGAGCTCGCTCGAGGAGATCTTCGTCGGCCTGGTAAGCCGTAGCCCTGCCGGCAAAGACCCGGCAGCGGAGCGCCAATGAGCACGGCGACCACTGCGATCGCTCCGGCGTTCAACCGCTACGGCGTATTGGCGATCTACCGCTTCGAGATGGCGCGCTTTCGACGCACGCTGTGGCAGAGCCTGGTCACTCCGGTGATCACCACCTCGTTGTACTTCATCGTCTTCGGCGCCGCGATCGGCTCGCGCATGAGCGAGGTGGACGGCGTGCCTTACGGCGCCTTCATCGTGCCGGGGCTGATCATGCTGACGCTGTTCACCGAGAGTCTGTCCAACGCCTCGTTCGGCATTTATCTTCCGAGGTTCACCGGCACGATCTACGAGATCCTGTCCGCGCCGGTATCGGCCCTGGAAACCGTGCTTGCTTATGTTGGCGCGGCAGCCAGCAAGTCGATCGTCCTCGGGCTCGTGATCCTGGCGACCTCGACGCTGTTCGTGCCGATCGAGATCGCGCACCCGCTGTGGATGATCGCCTTCCTGCTGCTGACCGCGGCAACTTTCAGCCTGTTCGGATTCATCACCGGCATCTGGGCGAAGGGATTCGAGCAGCTTCAGTTCATTCCGATGCTGATCATCACGCCGTTGACCTTTCTCGGAGGCGCCTTCTATTCGATCGACATGCTGCCTCCGGCGTGGCGCACTTTCAGCCTGTTCAACCCGGTCGTCTACCTCATAAGCGGGTTCCGCTGGAGCTTCTACGGCACTTCCGACGTGGGAGTGGGCGTGAGCCTAGTCATGACGCTCGGTTTCTTCGCGCTCGGACTGGGAATGGTGGTCTGGATCTTCAGGACCGGGTATCGCTTGAAGAGCTGAGCGCGGCGGGTTCGGGAAGGCGACGCCTGTCGGCTTGCGCCCTTGAAAGCGACAGTCCCACCGCCATATAGAGGCGATGACCTCACCCTCGGATGTCCGCCGCGATCTTCTCGACCTGCACAGGACGGTGCTTGACGCGGTGCGCCGTGAACACGAGCGTGCCCGCGGAAGGCTGGCCGCCACCGAATTTCTCGCTGCCCTGATCGACGAGCCGCAGTTCGCCTGGCTGAGACCGTTGACGACGCTGGTGACTCGCCTTGATGGCATGCGCGACGAGGACGGGGAATCGAAGGACCTGCGGCGCCGCCTGCACGCGCTGATCGCGCTCGATACCGCCGCCTCGCGCTTCCAACAAGGGTACGCCGAAGTATTGCACGGCAATCCGGACGTCCTGGTGGCGCATGTCAAGGCAATGCGCGCGCTGAAGGCACAAATGGAGTCATCATGATCAGTCGAAGCATCCAGCGCATCATCCAGTCGGTCCCCGCTTCCGACGGGGCGGGGGTCAAGCTGCGCCGCAGCCTGGGACAGTCGCAGGGAATGCGGCTCGACCCTTTTCTGATGCTCGACGAGTTCTTCTCGGACAAGGCCGACGATTACATTGCCGGGTTTCCGGATCATCCGCACCGCGGCTTCGAGACGGTGACCTACATCCTCGACGGCCACATGCTGCACCAGGACCACCTGGGCAACCGCGGCGACCTCAGAAGCGGCGGCGTCCAGTGGATGACCGCGGGGCGCGGCATCATCCACTCCGAAATGCCCCAGCAGGACCACGGACGCATGCGCGGCTTCCAGCTCTGGATCAACCTTCCTGCACGGGAGAAGATGAAACCCGCCGGCTACCGCGATCTGCAGGCAGCAGACATCCCCGAGGTGACGCTGACAGGCGGCGGGCTGGTGCGAGTCATCGCCGGCAAGCTCGGTCAAACCGCCGGTCCGATCGCGGGACTCACCACCGAACCGGTCTACTTCGATGTGCACCTGCCGGCGGGAGCGACGTTCCGGCATGAACTCCAGGACGCCCACAACGCCTTCATCTATCCGTATGAAGGCAGTGTGCGCATCGGGCCCGCCACGGTGCCGCCGCAAAGCGCCGGGGTGCTGTCCACCGAGGGTGATGCGGAAGTTGCTGCAGGCGCGGACGGCGGCGCCCGCTTCCTGCTGCTCGCCGGCAAGCCGTTAAACGAGCCCGTCGTGCAATATGGCCCGTTCGTGATGAATACGGTCGAGGAGGTCCAGAGGGCCGTCCACGACTATCAGAGCGGTCGCTTGACGGGCGGCTGAAGAGTCGCCCGGGCGCCTGCATTCAGACTCCCTCCGGGCCGATCAGGGCAGCCCCCCCCGGCGTCAGTTTGCGGTAACGTCCGCCGGTCTTTCCAGCCACTCCCTTACGCGCTGCTTCAGCTTCTCCACGGAGAAGTCCCCGCCAACAGGCGCGCCCAGCCCGGGATCGCTGGGAGTGAACCTGTAGTAGTCGGTCGCCCGTTCCCGTTCGATGACGCCTGCTTTGGCCGCGCCGCCGTGAACGAAACACACCGGCCTCCAGTCCCCTTCGGCGTTTCCCAGGCCCGTAATGTCGACAAAGCTCACAGCGCGATCTGCGCGCGGCACGCTCGGCCCTGCATCCTGAATCGGATCCAATTTCGAATGCCCTCCCTCGGAATTCGAGAAGAATGTGGAGGGCTTCCGAGCGCGCGCAAGTCGGCCGAGACAGGGCCGACATTCAGAGAGATTGGTTTCTGGCGGTCCCGCTGTCCGATGCGAGCATCGGACCGGTAACTTTGCGGACCCGCATTGCTGCGGGGGTGCCTTTGTCAGAGAACCCTCGAAACAGGAATGCGCAAGCATCGTGCCAAACCCGCGGCATCCGGCGACCTTGCCCGCGGCGGCGGCGTGACGGGCATGCTTCTTGTTCCTTCTCGCTAAAGCTTCGATCGGCGCGATGATCCGGACGCTCGGCGGTTCCAGACTGACGAATCCCGTCTCAAAGCTCCGCAAAACCAATCCGGACAGGCGGTGCTGCAATGGATGCGACAGAAAAAGCAGCTCGGGTACTCGAGCTGCTTCGACAAAAGCTCGCGGATGCAAGCCTGGGCCATAGTGCCTGCGGTGGCATGAACGTATTCGAATCCGACAGAGGTGACGTCAAGCACCGGATCTGCTACCCCGACACCGTCCTTGCCGGCCGTGAGCCCGAAGATCTTGCAACGGTTGCCGCGGCTATTTTCACCCTCTTGCGCTGCGATCCCGGTCCGGTGCGTGTGGTCGTCCGGTCCGGCATCTTCGAGACGATGTTGAGAGAGCAGTCCTCGAATCCGCAGGTTCTGACGATAGCGTCCCTGGGCCTGCGGCCTCGTCCCGGGGCGCTGGCCGGCTCCTGACTACCGGGAAGCACCCGAGTTCCGGGCGCTAGTTTTCGGCCTCGATCGCCTGCTCCACGCAGGCCTTGATCCTGGCGTCACCCCGCCCGCGAAACCGCTCCCGGCACAGGTCCAGCTTTGGACCGTGATCCCCGGCGTAGGCTTCGAGCGCGGCGGCGGCGGCCAGTTCCTTGTCTACGCATCTCTTCACTATCACCCACTCGGGCTCCCAGCGACGCACGCAGCGGGCAATAACGGCTTGGACATCGGGCGGATACAGCAGGACTTCGGCGCGCGCGGCCTGGTTCTCCCTCACGCACATGTTGATCGCCTCATAGCCGAACTCGCCGATCGAAAAGTGACAGCCGACAACGATGTCAGGGTCCTCGTCCGCCCAGCTCATGGCGGGCTGCAACAGGATCGCGGCAAACAGCAAACGGGCGAGGCGCTGTAACGGCATCACCGCCTGTGACTCGAGGGAGCCGGGTCGCTCCATGCGCGTGGATTCCACTGTTCTTGCAAAGGCGTCGAAAGCTACGGCCCCTCAGGGCGCAACGCTAGCCTACACCGAACCGCCGTCCGGGGCCGGGCGGTCGTGGATTTGTCAGATGGGAGAACTGTCCCTGAACACGCCGATAGCCACAAGAGGGTGCAGCGGACGGCGAATCAGCCTTACTGCGTCTCGAGTTTCGGGGACAGGCTCGGTTCGGCTGGCGCAGGGCGCGCCGCCGGAGGCTGCGGCTCGACGCCGGTCGCGGCCGGCGCCTGGCGGGTGCTCCGGTAACTGATTCCGTGCTCGATTGCGGGCTTGACGATGTCGAAATAGGGAGAAATGTCGAAGTCGCGAGGTGTGTACAGGCTGAAGTGGCGGATCGTCAGGATCTCCCGGTTGTGGTCGTCGGCGCCGGGATCGTCGCGTCGCCTGATCATGTCCGGAAGGATGGGGTATCCGACCGACTGAAAAGCCTGCGCGATCAATGTCGAGCAGATCGATTTCGTCGGGTCGCCGCTGCCGAGTGCCATCATCCTCCGGCGCCACCGCACCGGCAACGGAGGGGTGGGCAGCAGGTAACGGGCAAGATCGATCAGGTTCTTCAGGTCATAGGTGTGTCCAAGCCGTGCCACCGCGTACTCGACGACGCGCCGGGCGTCATCCGCGGTCAAGGCGGCCGGCCGGCAGATGCGGGTGTGGAACGCCGCATACTTGCCGAGCGGAACTGCGATGACGCCGTCGACAATATCCACCTCGATCAGGACCGGCGCTTCATCGCTGGGGACGGAGCCCGAGACTGAGCCCACATACAGCGCGGAATGCGACCAGGTGGACTGCGTCAGATACTTGATCGCGTTGCTGACGCGAGTGTTTCCCTCCACGAGCAGCACGTCCCCCGGTTGCAGCGTGGACGCAAGAAGGCTGGCCGGCGAGGTGGTGAGTGGCCGGTAATTGGCGAGCGGCGTGCTGAGGTAGCGCGCGATCGCCATCCCGATCGAGCTTGAAACTCGGCGAAACATATAGTTGTGCGCGCAGGGGCTTTGCGAACGGCTGAAGCACACCGTGTGCCACGGCTAGAGATTGGCGCAATCGGGCATTGAAATCAAGGACATCATTCATCTCCCCCAAAGACCGCCGGAGACGATCGCAGCAGGGGCGTTTGAGCGTTCGACGGCAGCGCCGAGAGGTCCCCAGGCTAGAACCGCTCAGTCCAGGGTCGCAACTCGACTTCCCAGGTCCAGGCGCTGCGTGCCTGCCTGACGACATGCAGGTATGTCTGCGCGATCGCGTCGGGATCGAGCTGTGCATCCGGCTGATCCGATGGTTCCGAGGACCCGACGGCGCGCACCGCGCCGTCGATGACGAAGTGGGCCACGTGGATGTTCTGCGGCGCCAGCTCTCGCGCCATGCTCTGGGCCAGACCGCGCAGGGCAAACTTGCCCATTGCGAAAGGTGCGGAGCGCGCGTAGCCCTTGATGCTGGCCGAGGCGCCGGTGAACAGGATGCAGCCGCCGCCGCGCGCAAGCATGCGCTTTGCCGCCGCCTGGCCGACCAGGAAAGCCCCGAACGCCGTTACCTCCAGGCTGCGGCGGACGTCTGCCGGGTCGAGTTCGGTCAGCGCCCCGCGGGTGCGATAGCTCGGGTTATAGAGCACAACATCCAGCGGCGGGAAGTTGCCGTCGAGGCGCGAGAACATGCGCGCCACGCTTTCCGGATCCGAGGCGTCGCACTCGAGCTTGAGCTGCGCGGCGATTTCGCCGGCGCGCCGGCCCGAGCTACGCGATGCCAGCGCGACTGTGTAGCCGGACTCGGCGAGTGCACGCGCGAACGACGCGCTGATACCAGAGCCCGCGCCGACGATGAGTGCCGCCTTCTGCATACCTTTTCCCCGCATGAGTTCTCGCATCCCCACCGTATCAGGCTTGTCCGGTTTCCTCCAGCACCAGCCGGTAACCCACGCCGGTCTCGGTAATGAAATGACGCGGGCGCACCGGATCGCTCTCAAGTTTGTCGCGGAGCTGCTTCATGTAGATACGCAGGTAATGCGTATGGGCGGCGTGTGTCGGGCCCCACACCTCGGTAAGCAATTGACGATGGGTGACGACCATGCCGAGATGTCTGGCGAGACAGGCGACAAGTCGGAACTCGATCGGGGTGAGATGCACTGGAGTACCGCACCGGGTTGCCCTGCGGGCGTCGAGATCGATCGTAGCTTCTTCAAGCGCCAGCACATTCTGACCAGACCCAGGCCGAACTGTGTGGCGCAACGCCACTCGCACCCGCGCGAGGAGTTCGCCCACCCCGAACGGCTTGGTGACGTAGTCATCGGCACCGGCGTCGAGAGCCTGGATCTTGGCGCGCTCCTGGACTCGTGCCGAGAGAACCAGAATCGGCATCGGAGACCACTTGCGGATAGATCGGATGACGCTGGCGCCATCTCCGTCCGGAAGGCCCAGATCGACAATAACCAGATCAGGCTTGTGCGTGGCAGCGTCGATCGAGCCGCGCCGCGCAGTGGCGGTTTCCACGACCTTGTAGCCTTCGGCAGCGAGCGCCGATCGCAGGAAGCGACGGATCTCCGGTTCGTCCTCGACGACGAGTATGGTGGCCCGTGCCTCGGGCATGTCAGGCGGCCTCTGCCTCCGCCGGCAGTCCCGGCGCCTCCTCGAGCGGAAGCATGATGCGGAACGCCGTGCCGCCGCCCTGGATGCGCTCCGCCCAAGTCCTGCCCCCGTGCAGATTGATGATGGCGCGGCAGATTGCAAGCCCCAGTCCGACACCGCCGGCACCCTCGGTTGCGCCGCGATGGAACTTGGCGAATACGCGCTCCATGTCGCGGTCATCGATGCCTGGACCGAAATCCTCCACCGAAATCACCACCGAGTCGCCCTCGCAGCGCGCACGCAACCGCACCAGGGTGCCCGCCTGGGTGTGGCGTGCGGCGTTCTCCAACAGGTTCGCGAGTGCCTGGTCGATGAGCGTCGCGTCCACCCGCACCAGCGGGAGGTCGGAAGGAACGTCGACAATCAGGCGATGAGCGGACAGCGGCTCGGCGAGACGGGCCAACACCGATCCGGCAATCTCCGACACCGCCGTCCAGTCGCGCTCCAGCGCTATAGCGCCAGTTTCGAGCCGAGTCATCTGCAGCACTTTGGCCACCTGCTCTGACATGTCGCGCGTCTGCCGGTAGATGCTCCTTGCCAGGGCGGTGCGCTCCTCGCTGCTGAACCGGTCGCCATGCTCGGCGAGGCTGGAGGACGCCCCGGCCATCACCGCCAGCGGCGTGCGCAGATCGTGAGAAATGGAAGCCAGCAGCGTGCTGCGGATGCGCTCGGTTTCGGCCTCGACGGCGAGCGCGGCTTTTGCCTCAGCATGGCGCCGCCGGCTTTCCATCAGCTCCGAGATCACCAGAGCCACTGCCAGCATGATGCCGAAGGTCAGAAGGTACTGGACGTCGGCCACCGTGAAGGTGCCCTGCGGGGGCACGAACATGAAATCGAACGCGGCCACGCAGGTGATCGAACTGAAGATGGCCGCCCCGCGACTGAAGCGCAGCGCGATGATCACCACTGCAAGCAGATAGACCATGGCAATGTTGACAACGTCGAATCGCGGCGCCATCGCCAGGCCGATGAGGGTGCAGGCGAGCGCAGCGCCGGTCGCGCAGGCGTAGCCGAACCACGGTCGCTCGAACAACATGCCGCGCACTCTACTCCAAGGCCCGCGTAAAGATTCCGTAAAAAGAAGTCGTTACCGCTGGGCAAGTCAGCCTACCCCGCTTAGGCTGCGCCGCGATGAACTGGGTCAACTCACAGACAACCTTGGCCATGGACCCACCCCGGCCGCGACAGCAGGGGACGGCCGCGCTCGCACTGCTCGCCCTCGGCGTAGTTTACGGCGACATCGGCACCAGCCCGCTCTACGCGATCAAGGAGACATTCAGCCCAGATCACGGCATCCCGCTCAACACCAACAACGTTCTCGGTGGACTGTCGACGATCTTCTGGGCACTGATGATCGTGGTGTCGCTGAAGTACGTGACGCTGGTATTGCGCGCAAACAACCGCGGCGAGGGCGGCATCATGGCGCTTCTAGCGCTGGCCACCACTTCGATCGGCAACCGACCGCGGCTCGGCGCGGTGCTGGTTGCAGTCGGCGTGTTCGGCGCTGCACTATTTTACGGAGACGCGGTGCTCACGCCGGCAATTTCGGTGCTGTCGGCCGTGGAAGGGTTGGAGGTCGGCACCAAAGCGTTCAAACCCTATATCGTGCCGATCGCGACCGGCATCCTCGTGGCACTGTTCCTCATCCAGAAGCACGGCACCGGGGTGGTCGGCATGCTGTTCGGACCGGTATGCGCGCTGTGGTTCCTTGCGCTTGCCGCCGGCGGCCTGTGGAACATCGGCAGGAACCCGGAAGTTCTGGGCGCGCTGAACCCCGTCCACGCGATCCGGTTCGGCGCCGCGCACGGCTACGGCTCGTTCATCGTGCTCGGCTCGGTGCTGCTCGCCATTACCGGCGCGGAGACGCTCTACGCGGACATGGGACATTTCGGCAAGCGGGCAATTCGAGTCGCGTGGTTCGGCTTGGTCGCACCGGCGCTGATGCTGAACTATTTCGGGCAGGGCGCACTGCTGATCGCCAACCCAGCCGCGCTGGAGAACCCGTTCTATCTCGCGTTTCCGCAATGGGCGTTGTATCCAATGGTGGCGCTCGCCACCGCAGCCACCGTGATCGCGTCACAGGCAACGATCTCGGGAGCTTATTCGATGACCCAGCAGGCGATCCAGCTTGGCTACCTGCCGCGCACCCCCGTGCTGCATACCTCGTCGAAAGCCATCGGGCAGATCTACGTGCCGGCAGTAAACTGGATCCTGCTGGCGGCAGTGGCTGCGGCGGTGATCAGTTTCGGCTCCTCCGGTAGGCTCGCTTCGGCCTACGGCGTGGCGGTAATGAGCACGATGCTGGCTACGACCTTTCTCACCTTCTTCGTGATCCGCTATGGCTGGGGCTACCCGGTGTGGTTGTGCCTGCTTGCCACCGGCTCCTTCATGCTGGTGGACGTGACCTTCCTCGCGGCCGCGATGCACAAAGTGCTGGAAGGCGGATGGTTTCCGCTGCTTCTCGGCGCAGTGATCTTCGGGATCATGGTGACCTGGCGGCGGGGCCGTTCTGCCCTGCTCGAGCGTCTGCGCGCATCGTCGATACCGCTTGGAACGTTTCTTGGCTCTCTTTTCCGCTCACCGCCGCCGCGGGTTCCGGGCTGGGCGGTGTTCTTCACTTCGACGCCCGACGCCACGCCCCACGCGCTTCTGCACAGCCTAAAGCACTACAAGGTGCTGCACGAACACAACGTGTTCCTGACCGTGCAGTTCCGCGATGTGCCCTGGGTGCCCTGCGAGGAGCGAGTCGCCTGCGACAGACTCGGACACGACTGCTGGCGCGTCGTGGTGCACTATGGATTCATGAACCGGCCTGACGTCGTCGTGGCGCTGGAGTTGTGCAGTCCGTTCGGTCTGCAGCTCGATCCGCAGGATACGTCCTACTTCCTGTCCCGCGAAAAAATCGTGACCGGCACGGGCGCAAAGCGGGGGGTCGTGCTCTGGCGCGATCGCTTCTTTGCTGCAATGGCGCGCAACGCAGGCAGCGTCACCGACTTCTTCAATCTCCCGAGCAACCGGGTGGTGGAACTGGGCACCCGGATAGAGATTTAGCGGACCCTTGCCCTACTTTGCGAGCGCCTTGCGCTTCCACAGCTCCCAGGTACGCTCATAGCTGCGTATGTCTCGGCCTTGGCTGCTTCGCCGGCATTCAGGTAGAACACCTCGCCTTCCAGCGCCATCGCCTGGGCTTGCAGCTTTGCGTTCATCTGCAGGTAGTAGCCTCGCCCAACCGCCTGAGCGAGCGAGTCCCCGACCACGACCGCCCCGTGGCCGCGCATCAGCACCGCAGGCTTGCCGCCCAGCGCCCGTGCCAGTTCGGCGCCGAGTTCGGGTGTGCGCACCAGCATGTCGGTGTCGCCGGCGACCTTGCGGATATCGAAGATGGGGACACCGGTGCCGATAAAGGCGGCCATGTGGTAAAGGGCTCGTAGTTGAACGCTGCTGGCGCCGAAAGGAATGATCGAGGGCGCGTGGTGGTGGACAACCGCCCTTACATCCGGCCGAGCCTTGTAGATTTCCCCATGGATGAAGCGCTCGAGGTACATCCTTGGCTCGCGACCGTCTACCGGCCGGCTGTCCAGGTCAAGCTGCAAGATATCAGTGGCGGTGACCAGTTCCGGCGCCACCGACCGGGCGATGAAATATCTGTTCGGAGCCTTGTCGTGGCGCACGCTCACGTGCCCGTAGCCGTCCACGATCTCCAGTTGGGCCAGAATCCGGTTAGCCGCAACCAGGTCCTCGATCAGCGCGGGATCGGCCGATGCCGACTGCGAAAATGCCCGGTCCATCGGGCCCGCAAGGACTCCCGCCAGCAGCACACCGCCAATCATGACGAAGCTGCGCCGGGTGAAAGCATCACGTTTCATAGGAATCTCCGGTTCCCGATCCGGTCCGGAGCGCGTGACAGGCCATGCTCGCCGATCCGCTGTGTGCCCGTTCGAGGACTGCACCCAGGTCCAGGAGAGATCAATGCAGCGCGCCTGCAAGCTTTCTGCGGTACTCCGAGACCAGCTCTGGCTGGTTCTCTGCGAGGTTGAAGATGGCGAGGATCTGCCTGCGTGCCTCGCCATCTTTCCACTTCTTGTCACGGCGGACGATTTCAAGCAGTTCGTCCAGCGCCTCGCGGTAGCGTTTGGACCCTGCGTACACGCTGGCCAGGGCAAAACGCCCCTCGTGATCGCCAGGATTCGCCGCGACCTTCGCCTTCAGTTCCGGCTCGCTGCCCGACCCGGCGGAACGTGCGAACGCGATTGCCGAGTTCAGGGTCGCAACTCGCTCGTCCCAGTCGATATGCGGCCGCATGGCGGCCAGCGCAGCTTCGGCCTCGTCCAGGCGCTTTGATTCGATCAGAAGGTCCGCAAGATCAAGACGGGCGGGAGCATCGCCGGCGTCGAGCTCGATCGCTTTGCGCAGAGCCTCGATCGCCCCGGCAAGATCGCCCGCCTCGCGCAACTCGGCGCCGCGTGCTCGCTCTGTCTCGGAGGGAGAAGGCATCAGCGATTCGATGAAGGTCCGGATCTGCGACTCCGGAACCGCACCGAGGAAGTGCGAGACCGGCTGCCCGCCCTTGAAGGCCATCACGTCCGGGATAGAACGCACGCCATATGCGGCCGCGAGTTCCTGGTTGTCGTCGGAGTTCACCTTCGCCAGCTTGAACTTTCCGTCGTACTCGGCAGCAACCTTCTCCAGAATCGGTTTCAGAACGCGGCACGGCCCGCACCACGGCGCCCAGAAATCGACCACCACCGGTGTGGACTTTGAGGCCTCGATGACTTCGCGCTCGAACGTCTCGGTCGTGACGTCGACAGCATGGGCAGACATGCTCTATCCCTCTAGAAGGATGCACAGAGTGAGTTCGACAAAAGAATGGGGCCGCTCGCTGGATTTATCAAGCCGTAGTATGGAAGGCGACAGCGCCGGAGCTGCCTCACGGGCGCCGCGGGTCCGGTGAACGCGGCTACCTGCTGGGCAAACTCGCTTGGCCGCAGCCCGCTCGGGTCCGAAACGCAGCTCCCAGGAACGTGCAAGAATGCCCCAGTCAAACGCGGCCCGGTGCGGATCTCGCGGCCGACAGCAGGTAACTTTCTGATTCAACGTCCTCGGAGGACTGGCCATGCGACAACGATCCCTGTCTCGCGTCGTGCACGCGCTTGCGCTGTTCACACCGGCGTTGCTGTTGAGTTCCTGCGGCAGCCCCCCGCCGCAGGACCCTTACTGCAGCTACGCGGCTCTGCCGGGCGGCCTGGAGGTGAAGTCCGGACAGGGCGCGCTTCAGATCGAGGGGATCGACGACACCTATTTCTACGCCCTCGACGAGACCGGAAAGCAGCTCGGCTACCAATCGCTGGGCAAGACCCTGGGCCTGAATCCGGGAAAGTACCAGGCCAAGGTCAACAACAGCCTGCACCCGGTATCGGTGCAGAAGAACATGCTGACCAAGTGTTCCACCGGCACCCTCGCGGTCGCCGGCGAAACCGGCGAGTACTACTACGTGCTTGATTCCGCCGGCCAGCAGCTTCACTACGACACGCTCGGCAAAGCCAGCTCCCTTTGGCCAGGACCATACCGGGTCAAGGTCAACAACACACTGATCCAGGCGGAAGCAAAGCTCGACCAGATTACCGAGGTCAAGACAGGGACCCTGCTGGTCCATGGCGCCACCGAGGAGTACTACTATGTGCTCGATTCCGCCGGACAACAGCTCGCGTACAACACGCTCGGCAAATCGTTGGCGCTGCTGCCCGGCTCCTACAATCTCAAGGTCAACAACACCGCCTCGAAGGCCGACATCGCCGGCGGACAGACCAGCGAAGTGCGCACCGGAGGCCTGCTGGTGAAGGGAACGACCGAGGAATACTATTACGTCCTCGACTCGCTGGGAGAACAGCTCGCCTATCAGACGCTCAACAAGACCCTTGCACTGTTTCCCGGGAGCTATCGGCTCAGAGTCAACAAGAGCGAGTCTGCGGCAGCCGTGGTCGCCGAGCAGATGCTGGAGGCACAGACCGGGAGTCTGATCGTGGAGGGCACGGCCGGCGATTACTACTACGTGCTCGACAAGGCCGGGACCCAGCTGGGCTACAACGGTCTGGGCAAGGCGCTCTCATTCTTCCCCGGTGAATACACCGTGAAGTTCGGGCAGAGCCAGCGCCCTGCGTCGCTGCGCGCCGGACAGAGGATCAGCGTAAGGTTCTGAGCTCGCGTTACTGCGCGTATTCCGCCTCCTGCATTCGATGATCTTTCTTCTGCTGGCAGTTGGTCGAGCGCTCGGCGGACACGGAGAAGAAGACTTCCAGGTCCTTTCTGTGCTCGTCATCAGATGCGCGAGCGAGCGTAAACGGCTTCGAGCGCTTCACCAATTGCGCCGCGGCTGGTATCGATCCGGTTGCACCCGCGAGAAGGTTGTCCTGCTCGTCGAGTTGCCCCTTTGAAGCCTGCGCGTGGTCCCGCCACCCCTGCACCGTCAGGACGAGCTGTTCGGAAGGGTTCAGACAGAACCGCAGCGGTTTGGGCAGCGAGTCAGGGGAAACGGGCGCCCCCGAGACCGCGATCATGCTCTGCGCCCGCGCCGAGCGCTGGAAATCCGGCGTGAATCCGGCGAACACGAAGTTGAGCTGGCCCGGCCCCGGATCCTTTCTCTCGTCCCTTACCACGATCTGCGTAACCCGTGCGACGACTTCGATCCCGCCAGCTTGCGCAGGAGCGCAGACCGTTCCGCCCGGATGGGGTGCATGACCGGGATTCACCATCAGTCCCATCAGCAGCGCCGCCCCCGCGGGGGAGTTCTTTGTGTTTGCCAGGTTCAGAAGCCGGCACCACTCGTGCCGGGTCTGGCCGATCGCCATCTTCGAGGCCTCCGGATACCCGTGGCGGGTCTTGTTGTCCTTGTTCAGGTCGGCATGAGAGATCGGCTCTGCGAGCGGGCAGGTGTTCCACGGGTTGGGGACCGGGCCGTGGCCGCTGACCAGCATGCGGAAGCGCCGGCCGCTTCCGTCGATAACCTGCGGCACGCGCTCGCCCGACGCCGCTTGCTTCGCTCGCGCCTCGAATTCTGCACGCGCGGTGGTGGCATTCGCAGCCCCGGTCGACGACGGCGGCAGTAACTCCATCCTCCACTTCGGGGGGAGCGGCTGTTGCGCGGCAATAACGTCCTCTCGCACCACCCGCCAGTCCGACGGAATTCCAGCCCAGGATTCCCGGCCCCGGTCCACGAGATTGCGGTCCGGGTTTGTGAAGCCCAGCTCCACCCAGTTTGAGTGCGAGTAAAAGTCCTGCGCGGCGTGGAGCACCCACGCCCACTGAATGCTCGCCTCGAAAAGTCTCGGGTAGTTCTCGTCGGCATGCCCGCTTGCGGCGCCCGCCTTGAGTCGCCGTCTGTGCGGCGACAATGCCTCGATGATGCCGGCAATTTCGCTCCCTTCGCGCAAGTACCGGTCGTTGATTTTCTCCACGCTGCCGTCGAAGTTGCAGTTGTCGAAGTGATCGTCGGTGGCGTAGTTGGCCCGTCTCCACTGATCGACGATGAACCTCGGCTTGTCCCACTCATCCGGGTCGTTCACGTGACCGGCGATGGTGTGCAGAATTTCGGGCCGCAGGAAATCCAGGCTCTCCATCACGAGCTGCGGGTGGCACTTCGATCCGTCGCTGCTCTTGCTGCAGAATGCAACGGCCTCGCCCGCCAGCAGCGCCAAGACCGCCGCTGGCCATACGACCCATCTCGAACAGGAACCACGACAGGCATGCACAACAACCTCCGTGCGACCATGCGGCGCGCCTTCCGCTTCAAGACACACTTTCGCTCCGTGAACCGGCCCGGCAACACGTTTCAGCCGCTGAACCTTACTCCACTTTTGACCGTATCCGCGTTCCGGTATAAGGTCGAGGCATGAAGGTCGCACAACTGTCGGCGATCGGGCCGGCCGAAAAAGTCGTTCGATGCATCGAGGCCGCGGATCCAGGCGCCCCCGGCGCCGGCGAAGTGCTGGTCGATATCGTCGCCTGCTCGATCAATCCTGCCGATATCCTGATGATCGAGGGCAGGTATGCTTCGGTGCCCACGACTCCGTGCGCTCTCGGAATCGAAGGTGCGGGCACGGTCGCCGCGGTCGGCGCCGGAGTAACCGGGCTCAAGGTTGGCGACAAGGTAATGAGCCTCGGGCGCACCAACTGGACCCAGCGCATCCGCGACAAAGCGGCGACGTTCGTTCGCCTTCCCCCGGAGGCCGATCTGGCGCAGGCGGCGATGCTAAAGGTCAACGTCGCCACGGCTCACCTGATGCTTACGAGCTACGTTGCGCTGAAGCGCGGCGACTGGGTGATCCAGGACGCCGCCAACTCCGGCGTGGGCGTCGACCTCATCCGGCTGGCGCGAGCCGAAGGCCTGCGCACAGTGAACGTCGTGCGGCGCGCCGAACTGATCGAGCCGCTGAAGAAATCAGGCGCCGATGTCGTGGTTGTGGACGGACCCGACCTCGCGGAGCACGTGGCCAAGGCGACCGGCGGCGCCGAGATCAAGCTGGGGATCGATGCGGTCGCGGGGGCGACCGTCGGACGCCTCGCTCAATGCGTGGCCGAGGGCGGAACGGTGGTCAACTATGGCCTTCTGTCCGGCGAGTCGTGCCGAATCGACGCCTTTCAACTGGTGTTCCGCGATATCAAGGTGGTCGGCTTCTGGCTGGCGAAATTGATGCGCGGGATGAAGCCGGAAGACATTCACGCGATGTACCAGAAGCTCGGCGCGCGCCTGATCGACGGGACCATCCAGGTCGCGGTCGAGGCGAGCTACCCTTTGGAAAGAACCTCCGAGGCGATGGTCCATGCCAAGCGCGAAGGGCGCGGCGGCAAGGTCCAATTGCGGCCCAACGGCTGAACCAGGGTTTTTCCAGGCAGTTTCCGTAGTCCGGCTCCGCTGCACCTGCTCCTGCCAGCCGACGCGACACCCTTCGCGCGCCCTGAAACACCTCCTGTCCGCCAGCTATCACGCCCCTCAGGCCTGACCAGACATTTCTGTGCCCGGTCGCCTTGCCTTGATTCCGATCAAAGCGTCGCCGGCCGCGCCGGACAAGAATGATCAAGCCGCCTTGCGGCGACCTATCTGGGGAGGCACTTGATGAAGTACTCGGCGATCCGACTGATCAAGGACGAACACCGCTCCCTGGGAGCGGTGCTTCGCGCGGCCGAACACGTAGTCAGCAAGGCACTTGCCGCCGGCAAGACGCCGGACTTCAGCCTGCTGCAAGCCGTGCTCTACTACCTGCGGGAGTTTCCGGAGCGCCGTCATCACCCGCACGAAGATCGGTTGTTATTCGCGCGCATCAAGGCCAGAACGCACGAAGCCGATACCGCGATAGCCGAACTGGAGGAGGAACATCAGCGCGGGGACCGGATGCTCCAGAGCCTGGGGCTCGCGCTGGAGAACTGGAAATCGGGCGCGTCGGATGGCAGGTTGTTCGCAGAGGTGCTTGCGGGCTTCGCCCGGTTCTACTGGGCACACATGGAGAAGGAAGAGACCCGGGTTCTGCCGGCGGCGGAACGCGCGCTCTCGAGTGAAGACTGGCACGAGATCCATGTTGCGTTCGAATCGCACGAGGATCCGATGTTCGGGGACGACACCGCGAACGAGTTCCGCGTCCTGTTCTCGAAAATCATGGAACTGGCCAGACTGCCGGTCGGCACGTAGCTTCCACGCTCACCTCCCGGCTCACGAGTGGGCCAGACAGCGAGTATCGGAAGGGGGCTCCCATTGATGGCCGGGCATGAAGCGCAGCGACGGCAGCCGCCGCGTCGACTCTTCGACGACCACCTTGACTTCCAGCCGGGCCCGCGGCGCGCGTCAGCGAATGCAAAGAGCCGGTCCCGGGTGTCGCGATGAGGGATTTCAACCTTCTCCATTGAACTCGAGGTCGAAAAAAACGCGCCGTTGTGGATCGTACTTGAGGTTGAAGAAGCACGGCCCTCCATCGGTCACCAGGACGAATCGCTTCTGGGCGTAGTCGGGTGGGGCGATACAGAACGCGTTGATGAAAACGAACCGCTGCCCCGCTTTCTCTCGCGCTTGGTACTGAAAGGAGTAGAGCGACCACTCCTGGAGGTTCTTCCCCCGTTTCTTGGCGCTTTCCTGGACGAACTGGCGCACGCCGCTGCGGATCTCGGCAATCGCGACTTCCCCCGGATGCCAGCTACCGCCGGGTATGTCGCTCCACGAGCCGATCGCGGCTGCAGCAGCGATCAGGATCTTCACAAGACTTTACGTCGTGCTCGGCAGTCGAGGCCGGCGGGCAAGTGATGCATGCCGCACCCCGTCAGAACGTGTCGGGACGGATTGCAGCTTTGGTTGCGCATGAGTCTTCTCTATCCGGCGAACCTGTCGACCGCAGCTTACCGCGAAAGCCTGTCGCAAGGGCCGGAGCCGTGAAACTACTCTAACCCGAGCTTTCGACATCGCCTCGATCGCCTGCTCGATGTTCCTGCGCGCCGCACCCTCGTTCGCAAGTCTTAGCCGGGTCACCCCCGCAAAGGCGTCGCCCATGGTCGCAGTGTGAACACTCGAAACGGACTGCTGCCATACCTTTTTCTGCGCGGATGGCTCGGTCAAGGTGTAGCTGACCTCCATCGTGACCGTCATGTCGAACCCGAACAGCGGCTGCGACAGCTGGCCGATGAACGCCTCCAGTCGATAGCGCGAATCAGAACCCTCCACGACCTTGGCGAACAACCCGGACTTCTGTATCGACTCGCGCAGGGCGGCGGCGAAGGCGGCATCGGAGATCTGCGACGTGCCGGCTGCGGATGTCTCCTTTCCTCCGGCCACCTGCACCGAAACCGACTCGCGGCTCTTGTGCACTTCGCCGGCGGGAGTCGCCAGCATGGCCTCGTGTTTGGATGGTGTGGCGCACCCCGCGACCAGCGCTGCGAGCGCCGCCGCGCCGATCCAGGTGAAAGCGCTTCTCACTGTTGTTCCTTCTTGAAGATCTCGTTCAACACCTCTTCAACCATGCCTTCGGGTGCCTTGCGCTGCAGCGACGGCCTGTAGGACTGGCCGCTTGCACGAACGCCTTATGCGCATCGAAGATGCGTTTGGACGCATCAAACGTCACCGGTGACTGTTACCCATGTCTCCGGACTTTTTTGTTACCTATGTTCCCGGTCGCTCACTGCCCGGGCTCCGCTATATGACGAAAGTACTAGGCGCCAGCGGGGCGGACGCCGCGATCCGGTCTGTCGTCGCTACCGGTGTCCCCTGCTCTCTGCGGCCGGTACGCCGAATTCACGGCGGCAGACCTCCGCCAGTCGCCCGATGCCGTCGCGGATCGTCTGCTCGCTGGGATGCGCGAAGCACAGGCGCAGTCGCCGGCGGCCAGGCGCAGCGTCCGTCGTCCACTCCGCGCCGGGATTGACTGCCACGCCGGCCTGCAGCGCGACTTGCGCCAGGCGGGTGGTATCGACCGCGTCGGGCAGCGCAACCCACAGAAAAATCCCGCCCGCCGGATCGCTGAACTTCGCGTCTGAACCGAAATTCGCGCTGACCGATTCCATCAGTATCTCGGCCTTGCGGCGCAAGGCCTTTCGCAGCGAAACGACATGGGTCTCGAAATGCTCGAGACAGTACTCGGCGATCACCATCTGCTCCAGTGCGCCGGAGCCGCCATCGCCCTTGATCGCGAGGATCCGACTCATCACCGGCCAGTCGGCAACGAGGTAACCCAGCCGCAGCGCCGGGGCGATCGACTTGGAGAACGATCCGATGTGGATCACCCGGTCGTCTCCTGTCATTCCGCGCAGCGCCTGTGGGCGGGTCCCGCCCCACACCAGGTCGGCGTAGCACTCGTCCTCGAAGATGGGTACGCCGTACTTTCCGGCGAGCTGCAGGATCCCGCGCCGCCGTGCCTCGCTCATGATAGTGGCAGTGGGGTTCTGCACTGTCGGGATGGTGTAGATGTACTTCGGAAGGATCCGGCGGCCTTTCAGATCTGCCAGCGCCGAGTCCAGCGCGCCGCTGCTGAGCCCATCGTGGTCCAGCTCTACGCCGACCAACTGCGCGCCTGCGCGCTGCAGGCGGGTGATTGCGCCGCCATAGGTCTCCCGCTCGACGATAACCGTGTCCCCGGGCGACACCAGGATCTGGTTGACCAGATCCAGCCCCTGAAGCGATCCCGAAGTGATCAGCACCTGCTCCGCCGAGCAGGCAATGCCGGCCTCGCCGCCCAGCTTGCGGGCGATGAATTCGCGCAGAGGCCGGTAGCCGAGCGGCCCGCTGTTCAGGCCATAGGTGGCCAGCGTCCGACCTTCGCGCTTCAGTACCGCCGCCGCCGCTGCAACCAGCTCATCGACCGGGACACAGTCGGCGTCGTTATGGCCGCCTGTGAAGTTGTACTTTGGAAAGCCGTTCCACCTGGCAGCGGCAGACGGCAGGTCCGAGCGCATCAGGTTGGCGTAGTCGGGGACTGCGGGCGGCATGGCGCGTTCTCGTTATTCGATTCGCGCATAGTATGCCGCACGCGCCTTGATGCCGGAGCAATGCGACACCGCGCCTTCGCAGCCACGCGTATAGTGTCCGCCACGACGTCAGGCCCGGATCGTCGCCGGCAGCGCACCTGGCGTCATTGAGGGGGACAAAGCAGGATGGAAAAGAAGAACCTCGAGGCAATTTACCGGACGATGCTGCGCATCCGCCGCTTCGACGAAGGCGTGGCGGACCTGTTCAAGGAAGGTCTCGTCAAGGGCACCGCGCACAGTTATGTCGGCCAGGAAGCGGTCGCCGCCGGGGCGTGCGCAGCGCTCACCAAGGACGATTTCGTCGTCAGTCATCACCGCGGTCACGGCCACTGCATCGCCAAAGGCGCCTCGCTCGCCAGGATGATGGCGGAACTGATGGGGCGCGCGACCGGCTACTGCAAAGGCCTGGGCGGCTCGATGCATATCGCCGATCTCGACCTCAACATCCTCGGTGCCAACGGCATCGTCGGCGCCGGCATCGGCATCGGTTCGGGCGCAGCGCTTTCGAACAAGCTGCGCGGCACCGGCGCGGTCGGTGTTGCGTTCTTCGGCGACGGCGCGGTGAACGAGGGCATTTTCCACGAATGCCTGAACATCGGCTCGTTGTGGAAGCTGCCGGTGGTGTATTTGTGCGAGAACAACCAGTACGGCCTGTCGACCTCGACCAAGGAATCGACTGCGATCGATCGCCTCTCCGGGCGCGCCGCCGCGTACTCGCTGCCGGGGGAAACGGTCGACGGCAACGACGTGCTGGCAGTGCACGCTGCCGTGGAGAAAGCGGTGGCGAGGGCGCGCAAAGGCGACGGACCGAGCCTGATAGAGGCCATGACCTACCGCTGGGGCGACCACTCGATGCGCGCCAATCTGCCACGCTACCGCACCGACGACGAGGTGTCGGAGTGGCGCAAGCGCGACGCGATCGCCCGCTTCGAGCACCTGCTCGAAACAGCGCACGGATTCAAGCGAGACGCGCTGGACCGGATCCGCGCCGAGGTCGAGGCCGAGCTGGCCGCGGCCAAGGAGTTCGCGGTCGCCAGCCCCGAACCGACGATGGACGATCTGCAGCACGCGGTGTACGCGCCGCACTACCAGCCGCCCGAGCCCACGCCCTCCGCCACGGCGCGCGAGCTCAGCTTCGCCGAGGCGATCAAGGAAGCGCTGGCGCAGGAGATGGAGCGTGACCCCAGCGTGTTCGTGCTGGGCGAGGACGTCGGCAGGATCGGCGGCATCTTCGCCGCTACGCGCGGCCTGATCGAGAAGTACGGCCCCGAGCGCGTGCGCGACACCCCGATCTCGGAAGCGGCGATCGCCGCCTGCTCGGTCGGAGCTGCGGTCACCGGCATGCGCCCGGTCGCCGAAGTGCAGATCTTCGACTTCATCACCCACATGATGGACATGATCGTCAACCAGTCCGCCAAATTCCGCTTCATGCTGGGCGGCAAGCCGAGCGTGCCGCTGGTTATCCGCGGCCCGCAGGGCGGCGGCATCCGCCTGGCGGCGCAGCACTCGCAAAGCCTCGAGGCCTGGTTCACGCACGTGCCGGGTCTGGTGGTGCTCGCCCCTTCGTCGCCGTACGAAGCGAAAGGCCTTCTGATCAGCGCCATCCGCGAGAACAACCCGGTCATCTTCCTCGAACACAAGCTGCTCTACGTCGGCAAGAAGGCGCTCGTGCCCGAGGAGGCCTACGCGATCCCGATCGGCAAGGCAGTGGTGAAGCGCAAGGGCCGCGACGTCACTTTGGTCGCCACCCTGGCAATGCTGGAGTCCGCGCTGCAGGCGGCTACGCGCCTGGAGGCCGAGGACATCGACGTCGAAGTGATCGACCCGCGCACGCTCAAACCCCTTGACGAGGAAACCATCATCAAGTCGGTGAAGAAGACCTCGCGGCTGGTGATTGCGCACGAAGGCTGGAAAGGCTGGGGCTTTGGCGCCGAGGTCTCGGCGATGGTCGCCGAGAAGGCGATCGACTAGCTGGACGCGCCGATCGTGCGCGTGGCCGCGCGCGACATGCCGATGCCCTACAACGACAAGCTCGAGCGACTGGTGATTCCTTCCACCGATGACATCGTCGCCGCAGTGAGGGCGGTGGTGCTGCGCGACCGGGCGGGTGTGACTGTCTGATTTTTCCGGTCCGGTCGGGTGAGTGAATTGCGTGTTGCCGATCGAACCGTACTCACCCAGTCGATCCTTTCTCGAAACACTCCAAGTCCGCGGGGATCGAGACCCAGGGCTGCGCCGAGCGGGTCCAGATATGGCGACCGATCCTGAGCCACCCGGGATCGTCGAACGTCCCGCCGGCGATTCCGCGCACGCCGGGCCGGCGTTCCATCGTCCAGGTCACCGTGGTGCCGCAGCGCGGGCAGAACTGCATTCGCAGCCAGCGGCCGCTTTCGTCGGAATGGTGCTCGTACGTCGTGAGCGGCCCGCCGGAGAGTTCGACCTGCTCCATCTTGAACAGGACCGGCTCCGCGAACGCGCTGCCGGTTCGCCGCTGGCAGAACTTGCAGTGGCAAACCGTCGCAGCGATCGGGGCGCCGGTCGTCCGATAGCGCACGTTGCCGCACACGCAGCCGCCTTCATGGATCTCGCCCATGGCCTTCCTCCGGAAAAGAATCCAGGCAGGGACTATAAAGCCCTGACTGCCATTACCTGAAGGAGGCGTTCGACCTCCCGCAACCGCCGGAACAACTCAGTGGCGCAGTGCGGCACGGCGCTGCTGGAGGAAGCGGCGCACCGCGGTGTCGGGTTCGAGCCCGATAGCTTTCTGGTAGGCCTGGTCGGCCGCCTCGACCTCCCCGGTGCGCGCCAGCAATCCGGCTCGCGCCGCCCAATACGGCTGGTACTCGGCGAGCTGCGCGTTGTTTTCCAGACCGTCGAGTACTGCGAGCCCTGCCGCTGGCCCGCGCGTCTCTGCGATCGCGACAGCCCGGTTGATCTCGACGACCGGTGATCCGGTGATCGCCGACAGCGTCTCGTAGATGCGTTCGATCGCTTGCCAGTCCGACCGCCCGGTAAGCCGTCGGACGGCATGAGCGGACTGAACCGCCGCTTCGAGCTGATAGCGGCCGGTTGCACCTGTCTGGCTGGCGCGGTACAGCAGTTCCTCCGCCTCTTCGATCCATTGCCTGTTCCACAACGCCGGATCCTGATCGGCAAGCGGCACGTACTCGCCTTGCCCGTCCCGCCGTGCACTGCGCCGCGCCTCGGCATGCAGCATCAGCGACAGCAGTCCAAGCGCCTCCGGCTCGTCGGGCATCAGCGATGCAACCAGGCGCCCCAGCCAGATCGCTTCTTCGGCGAGGTCGCGCCGGCGGATCTCGGTGCCCGCAGGATCGGACCAACCCTCAGCGAATGCGGCATAGATTGCGTCCAGCACTGCTTCGAGGCGCTCGGGCAGATCGGCCTGCCCGGGAATGCGAAAAGGGATACCGGCCTGCTTGATCTTTGCCTTGGCGCGCACCAACCTCTGGCTCATGGTTGCCGGCGCGAGCAGAAAGGCGGAGGCGATCGTGGCGGCATCGAATCCGAGCACGGTCTGAAGAATAAGCGGCGCGCGCACCGCAGAATCGATCGCGGGATGCGCACAGGCGAACATCAGCGACAACCGATCGTCGGGAATGGGCATTTCGCTCACTTCGGCAGCCGCAAGCTCCTCCGAGACCCGTCGCATCGTATCAGCGGCATCTTCGGCATGATGGCGCCGGCGGGCGGCATCGATCATCCTGCGCCGCGCCACCGTCAACAGCCATGCTTCCGGAGTGTCCGGAACTCCGCCGGCGGGCCAGTCTGAAAGCGCCGTCGCGAAGGCCTCCGACAAGGCGTCCTCGGCCCCTGCAACGTCGCGCGTTCGCGCCGCGAGAAAAGCGACCAGCTTGCCGTAGCTGCGGCGCGCCACCGCTTCGGCGGCCTTGCGCGCCTCTTCGCTACGGCTTTCCGCCATCGCCTGCTACATCGCCCAGATCGGGCGCACTTCGACCGAACCGTGGCTAGCCCCCGGGCAGCGAGAGGCCCACGACAGCGCGGCGTCGAGATCGGGGACGTCGATCATGAAGTAGCCGCCCAGTTGTTCCTTGGTTTCGGCGTACGGCCCGTTGAGCATCTTGGGTTTGCCGTTCACCACCCGCACCGTGGTGGCCGACGCGGTCGGTTGCAACCGATCGCCGCCGACAATGACGCCTGCCTTCTTCATCGCCTCCATGTACGCCCCGTAGGCGGCCAGGGTCTTGTCGTTGTCGCTCTTGCTGGCGGCCTGCATCCCTGCTTCGTTCCCATAAATCAATAACATGTATTTCATTGGTAGCCTCCTGTCGGATGGAGACGGGCTTCAGTTCCCGTCATGTCAATGACGTTCCGGGTGCCGGTTATTCGACACGAAGGTGTCTGGCCTGAACTTGACCGGCCGGGGACACGGAAGGCATGAGCTCCAAAAGGCCTGGATTGATATGACTATAGAACACCGGCTGCGTGTGCAGCCGACCTGCACAGATTGATAGCACGGTGCTTATTGTTGGGGCCCGCCGGCGCAGATTGGCCGCGGGACTACACCGCCGGCAGAGGTTCGGTTCGGGTCAGGCCGCCTCAAGCGGCTTAGACGGGAAGCGGCGCCGGATGCGGGACGTCGGCGAGTTTCAGGTAGCGCCCGTCGGCGTACACCAGAGGGGCGCGGGCACTGCGCTCGAAGGTGAGCACTTCGCCGACGAAAATCAGGTGATCTCCGCCGGGATAGCGGTGCGCGTTGCGGCAGACGAAGCTCGCCGCTATACCATCGAGCAGGGGCATTCCGTCGGGGCTGCTGCGCCAACCTATACCGGTGAACTTGTCGCCGCCGGTACTGGCGAAGCGTTGCGACAGCGCAACCTGGTCAGTAGCCAGCACGTTGACTACGAACTGAGGCGCCTGCACGAACGCATCAAAACTCGCGGCGCGAAGCGCGAGGCTCCACAGGACCAGCGGCGGGGACAGCGACACCGCGTTGAAGGAATTGACCGTCAGGCCGACCGGCTCCCCAGCCGGGGTGCGGGTGGTCACGACGGTCACGCCGGTTACGAACGCGCCGAGCGCGCGCCGCAGCGTCAACGGCTCGTTTGGTGCCCGGCTCATTGCGCTCAGGCTGCCACCGACTGCGACGGTTCGACCGCCTCGATCGTCGGCCAGATGTGGCGCATGAACTGCTCCAGCTCCCAGATCACCTCGTCCTTCGGCTGCTGCGCGTAGTGCCAGATCAAGGTCAGGTACTCGCACGGGCACTTCGCCCACTCCTGCTGGAACTGCGCGCGCGCCTGTTCCAGCGTGCCGCCGAGGAAGAGCCCCGAGTCCTTCATGTTCTGCACCCAGTCCACGTTTGCCGGCAGCTGGGGAAAGAACGGCGAATAGAAGTTCTTGTAGATATCGAGGTCGTATTTGACCAGCTTGCGGTTGTACTCCTCGGAGCTGGCCGCGATGTGAGGCCAGCGCACCGAGCATTGCCGCTCGCCGAATTTGAAGCTGCGGCCGTGCTTGGCCGCCTCTTCCTGGTAGATCTTGCCGTACTTGGCGATGCCGTCCCCCTTGGAGAAATGCACCACACGGAAGCCGTTGCGTGCGCAGTAGCGCACCGAGGGCTCGCTGCGGCTGACGGCCACGAAAATCGGCGGATGCGGGGACTGGTAAGGTGCCGGCACAACGCTGAAGCGGCGCAGCACGCCATCGGCGTCGACCTCGCCGACCCCGCCGGCCTCGGATGCAATCCGGCGCGCCGGATAGCCGACGATTCCGGTTTCCGGCGGGAACGGCGCCTGGTAGTACTCGCCTTCCAGCTTCACCGATTCCTCGGTCCAGCACTGCAACACCATGTTCACCCGTTCCTCGAAAATCCGGCGATTGCGCTCGTCGTCTGCGCCGCCATCGGAGAGCGTGGCCCGGGTTTCAGTGAACTGCCCCAGCGTATTGGTCCAGCGCGACTGGTAGCCGCGGGCGAAGCCGACGAAGTAACGGCCGCGGGTGATGTGATCGAGAATGGCGGTCTCTTCCGCGACGCGGATCGGATCCTGCGTGGCCATGACGTAGCCCAGCGCTCCGATGCGGATCTTCTTGAACTGCCCCGCCCACCAGGCGTTGAGGATTCCCGGGTTGGGGCCGACCTCGTATCCCTCGGAATGCAGGTGGTGCTCGATGGTGCTGGCGCCCCACACCCCCAGTTCTTCCGCCGCCCGGATGATGTCGAGCCAGTCGTGCAGCGCGCGATGGTAGGCGTCGCGGTTGCGCCCCAGCGGCCTGCGTCGCTTGCGATCCTCTTCGTCGGCAGCGGGGATCATCGGGTAGAGCTGGACAATGACTTTGGGCGCAACCATGTCGGACTCCTCGATTTCTTGTCGAAGCTAGCGGCAGTCTAGGTCAGCGCCTGCGGATCGCTCCAATAGCGGCTGGCTATGAAGGCTATCGCCGGCGGCGATGCCCCGACCTGGGCGGGTCCTTCGAGCCCGGCAATCCCGGCAGGGCGCGCAACTGCGCCTCCAGCATGGCGACGAAGCGCTCGGAGGCCGCGCTCAAGGCGTGTCGCGGCGAGCGCAGTTCGTAGATCTCGGTGGACAGCACCGGATGCTCGATCGGATTGATGGTGAAGCGATGCGAGTCGAACTCGTTGACCAGCGCGATGGTGGGCAGGATCGTCGACCATTCCGAGTGCGCGACGAACTGCATCGTCGCGCTCTGCCCGTCGATTTCCATCGTCTTGACCGGCCGGAAATCTCCACGGTGGATCGCGTGGTCGAGCGTGTGCCGCAGAAAGTGGTTGGCCGACGGCAGCACCAGCTTCAGCTCGGCGACCTCTCCCAGGCGGCAGGGAGCGAAGGGGGTGAGGCCGCGGTCGCGCGCCGAGACCAGCACCAGCCGGTCGGTCACCAGCAGCCGCAGCGACAGCTCGCTGGCGGACGCGGGGCGATTGCAGATCGCGAAGTCGACCTCCTTCGTCAGCACCCACTCGGCGAGCGTACCCGAGAGCCCCTCGATGATCCGCACCGAGACGTTGGGATAGGCGTCGGTGAATTGCGCCAGCACCGGCGGCAGCGGCCCGTGGCAGATCGAGGGCATGATTCCGGCGACGATCGAGCCGGCCACATCGCCGGCGAACGCTCGCATTTCCTCGTCGATCGACTCCAGCCGCTGCAGCAGATCCTGGCAGAACCGGTAGAGGTGTCGGCCGGCCGGAGTCGGGCTCACGCCCTGCGCCGAGCGTTCGAGCAGCTTCACCTTCAGCTCGTCCTCGAGCTGCTGGATATGCACCGTCAGCGCCGGCTGGGCGATGTGCTCCCGCTCGGCCGCGCGGGTGATGCTCCCGGCCTCGCAGACCGCGACGAAGAAACGGGCCTTGCGCGGGTCGATCATCACCCCCCCAGGTAAGCCTTGACCAGGCGATCGTCGGCGAGAAAGTGCGGCCACTCGCCCGGCCCGACTTCGTGCACCACTCGTCCGACCGACAGCACGTAGCCGCGGTCGGCGACCTGCGCTGCGAGCGCGACGTTCTGCTCCACCAGCAGGATGCCCATGCCGTGCGAGCGCAGCGCGGAGATGGTCTGCATGATCTGCTTTACCATCAGAGGCGCCAGCCCGGTGGACGGCTCGTCGAGAATCAGCAGCCGCGGCTGCAGCAGCAGCGCCCGCGCGAGCGCCACCATCTGCTGCTCGCCGCCGCTCATCAGGTCCACCGGATCGTCCAGTCTTTCGCGCAGGAACGGGAACAGCGCCAGCGCCCGTTCCAGATCGAAGCCCTCCCCGCCGTCCGGTCGCGAGCGCGCGGCGAGCCCGCCCAGCGTGAGGTGCTCGCGCGCGGTGAGCGCGCCGAAGAGGTGCCGGCCCTCGAGTACCGCACCGATGCCCCGCCGCGCGCGCGTATGTGCTGGCAGGCGAGTGACCTCTTCGCCTTCGTGCACGATCCGCCCGGTGCGAGCAGGGATGAGTCCGCACAGCGCCGCCACCATCGTGCTCTTGCCTGCCCCGTTGGCGCCGATCACCGCGACCGTTTCGTTGGCCGCGACCCGCAGCGAGACGCCGTGCAGCGCCGGCGCGGCGCCGTAGCCGGCGGTCAGGTTCTCGACTTCGAGCGTCGCGGTCGCCATGGCTCAGACACCGAGGTAGGCCTGTCGCACCCGCTCGTCCTGCTGGATCTGCTGCATCGCGCCCGAGGCGATGATCGAGCCGAAGCACAGCACGTGCACCTGCTCCGCCACATCCACCAGCGTCATGTCGTGAGACACCAGCAGGATGGTGATGCCCTCGGCATTGAGCCGCTGCAGCGCGGCGCGCAACTGCGCGATCTCCGCTGTGTTCAGCCCCGAAGAGGGCTCGTCCAGCATCAGCAGCCGCGGCCCTCCGATCCAGGCTCGGGCCAGTTCCACCCAGCGCTGGATTCCCGCCGGGACCTGCCCGGCTACTTGATCCATCACTTCCCGCAGACCGAATCGCTCGCAGGCTTCCTCCGCTTTCGCCCGCAGCCGATCCATCTCCACGCGCGAGCCGCGCAGCCGCAGCATGTTCGCGGTAATGCCGGAGGCGAGGTGGCGATAGTCACCCATCATTAGGTTCTCGCGCACGCTCAGGTTCCTGAACACCTGCGGTGTCTGGAAAGTGCGCATCAGCCCGGCCCGGCCGCGAGACTGCACCGAGTCCTTCGTGATGTCCCGCTCGTTGAATCGAATCGCGCCCTGCTGCGGCGACAGGAATCCGGAGACGATGTTGAACAGCGTGCTCTTGCCGGCGCCGTTAGGCCCGATCAGCGCGGTGAGCGAAGCGGGCGGCACGTCGAAGCTCACGCCTCGCAGCACCTGCAGGCCGCCGAAACGGTGCGACACGCCCGCGATGCGGAGCAAGGGCTCTCCGGCCCTCTGATTCGCGCGGGTCATTTCACCGCCCGCGCGCGCAGCCGGTTGCGGATCGCGCCGCCGAATCCCTCGGGAAGGAGGATCACCGCCGCGATCAGCGCCAGGGCGAACACGACCGCATGGACATCGCCCAGCCGGCTCAGCCACTGCGGAAGCAGGGTGATGAACAGCGCGCCGAGCACCGGACCCCAGACGGTGGTGACTCCGCCCAGCACCGCCAGCAGGAGGAAGCTGATCGCGCGGTCGACCGCGAAGCTATCCACGCTGACGAAGGTCACGTAATGGGCGAACAGGCTGCCCGCCAGAGAGCCCAGCATCGCGCTCAGCACGAACATCTGCACCTTGAGCCGGTGGAGGTCCACTCCGAGTGCCGCCGCGGCTTCCGGCGCGTCGCGCATCGACCGCAGCGCCAGGCCGTTTCTGGAGTGAAGCAGGTTGTGGTGCAGGAGCAGCAGCACCGCCGCGATCGGCCACACAAGGAAATAGAATCTTTGCGGCGAATCGAGCTCAAAGCCGAATAGCGCGATCCGGGGGATGCCGCCGATTCCCAGCGTGCCGCCGGTGAGCCAGTCCCATTCGAGGAAAAGCACCTGGCCGATGATCGCCAGCGCCAGCGTCGCCAGCGCCAGGAAGTAACCCGACAGCCTGAGTATCGGCCAGCCGACCAGCGCGGCGATCGCTGCGCTCAGCGCGATTCCCGCGGTTACAGCGAACACGCTGGGCAAGCCCTTCACCGTGCAGAACCAGGCGACGCAGTAGGCTCCGATGCCGTAGAACATGCTCTGCGCCAGGTTGACGATTCCGCACTGGCCGAGCAGGAACGCCACGCCCAGCCCCGCGATCGTGTAAAGGCCGGCGAACACCAGCAGGTCGACGATGTGGCGCGAGGCGACCAGAGGCAGCGCCGCCCAGGCAACGAGGACAAGCCCCCAGAGAAGCGCGGCTTTCCAGGGCGGCACTCAGCCCCCCTTCCGCAGGCGCCGGCCCAGCAGACCGTTGGGCATGGCGATCATGATGACGATCAGGATCGCCATCGCCACCACGTCCTTGTAACCCGAGGAGACCATGACGATGGCGAGCGACTCCAGCAGGCCAAGCGTCACCCCGCCGACCACCGCCCCCATCGGATTCGCCAGCCCGCCGAGGATCGCGGCGGCGAAGCCCTTGAGCGTGAGCAGCAGGCCCATATCGAAATACACCGTGACCAGCGGCCCGACGAGCACCCCCGCCAGCCCGCCGACCAGCCCGCCGAGCGCGAAGGTGAGCGTGCGCATCAGCGGGACGTCTATGCCGGTGGTCAGCGCGCCTTCGGCGTCGAGCGCGGCAGCCATCATCGACAGGCCCAACGCCGTCTTCCCGAAGAAAACCCGCAGCGCCAGCATGACTGCGACAGCGATCGAGACCAGCCAGAGAGCGTGGATTCGAATCGCCACGTCGCCGACCACGACGATGCCGTCGCCGCCGATTCCGGGGAGCGCATGCGAATCCCTGCCGACGACATAGAGCACCAGCGCCGAAACCGCAAAGGCGACGCCGAGCGTCAGCAACAGATAGCTCTCTTCCGAGCCGCCGCGCCGGCGCAGCGGCCGCACCAGCAGCAACTCCATCAGCCACCCTGCCGCCCCGCCGACGAACACCGCCGCGAAGAACGCCGCCCAGACCGGCCAGGCGAGTTTCTCCAGCAGCAGCACCGCGGCGATTCCGCCGATCAGGGCGAAGTCGCCCTGCATGGCGTTGATGATGCGGGTGCCGCGGAAGATCGCCGCCAGCCCGAGCCCCACCAGGCCGTAGATGAAGCCGTTGGTCACGCCGGTCACGATCGACTGGAGCAGCAGGGTCAGGTCCATGGTGTCGGTTGCCGTCGGGCCGCGCGCAGGAAAACCTTTGCGCCCGCGTCCGGGCGCCGCGCGGTTTCCGTGTCTTGACCCTTACTTGCCGGCCTTGAAAGGAAGCCGGGTGTAGCGTCCCTTGATCAGCTTCGAATAGGTATAGCTCTCCAGTTCGATCCCGGTCATGTCCGCCGCGGAGAAGTTGTACTGCGCGACCACGCCGCGGTAACGGCTGGCGCGGATGGCCGCGGCGATCGCTTCGCTCCCGGCATCCGGGCCGGCCTTCTCCAGCGCCTGCGCCAGCACGTGCACCGCGTCCCATCCCGCGGCGTCGTAGGTCTTCGGCAGCGAGCCTTTCTCTTTCTGGAACAGTTCGACAAACTCCTTCTGGTGCGGCAGCGGGTCCTCGGAGACGATGAACTCGGCGAACACGATCTCGTCGGCGAAATCGCCCATGCCCTTCACATACTCATAGGAAGACGAGCCGACCGCAGAGACGATCGGCTGGGTGATTCGCATCTGCCGGGCGTTGCGAAACGGCACCGGCGAAGTGGCGATCACGCCGACCACGTCGGGCGAGGCTGCGCGGACCTTCGCCGCCTGTGTGCTGACGTCGGTGGCGCCCACCTCGAATTTCTCGGTCGCCACGATCTCGACACCGTACTCCTTGTGCAGGTTCTGGATATGCGTCATCACCAGCTGGCCGTAGCCGGAGTCGTGCAGCACGCCGAGCTTCTTCGCCTTTAGCCCCTTGCCGATGTACTCCAGCATCGCGCGCGCGTTCAGCGGCTGCGGCGGCAGCATGTGGAACAGCGACTTGTAGCTCGATTCGATGACCGGACCCAGTCCTGTCATGCAGAGCTGCGGCATGCCCAGGCTGTGGGTCACGGTCGCGACCGCGCCGGTGCTGGCAGTAAGAGAGGGCCCGAGCAGGGCAACGACTTTCTCGCCGTGGATCAGGGCTTCCGCCTTGCTCTTGGCGATGTCGGCCTTGGACCCATCGTCCTCGATGATGATCCTGAGAGGCCTCCCGCGGATTCCGCCGCGCTCGTTGATGCGCTTCTCCGCGAGCTGGATGCCGTTGCGTTCCGGACCGCCGAGCCCCGCGCCCGGCCCGGTGAGCGATAGCACCGCGCCGACCTTGATCGGTGGCCCGTCCGCTTGCTGCGCCGCCGCGCCCGCAGCACCGACCGACACCAGCGCCCACAGCAAGACCCGCGAGGACCGACGTATGAAATTCCGCGACATGGCTCACGCCCCTCCCTGCTTGTATTGGTTTCTCGCGTTCGCCTGCGCGCGACGCGCCGGGAATACTGCGGGAGTTTGGAAGATGCCGCAAGCCCGCGAAACCACGAGCCAGCTCTCGGGAAGAGATTCCCGACGCGGGAACCAGCAGCCTCGCGTGTCCGGGCCGATCAGTTCGGCACGATGCGATACAGACCGCCCTGGGAAGTCATGATGTAGATCTCGCCCGCCGCATCCTCGCCGAAGCTCGAAACGCTTCCTCCGGGACTGAGCGCTGCACCCCAGTCGGCATGCTCGGTCACCGCACCGTTCACGAATCTGAAGCTGCGCACGAAGCCGGTGCAGAAGTCGGCGTAGAAATACGTCCCTCGGAGAGCCTGCAGGGCGGGCAAGCTGCCCCGGTAGACATAGCCACCGGTGATCGAACAGCCCTCGCCGTGATCGTAGTCCACTGCAGGCAGCGTCAGGCCGCTCGTGCTGCACGCCGCGCTCGAAGGAAAGCACAAGTTTCCCTCCATGATGTTCCAGCCGTAGTTGATGCCGCGGCCCGCGCCGTCGGCGGACGTCGAGACATTGACTTCCTCGCGCGCGTTCTGCCCGACATCCGCAATGTAGAGATCTCCCGACTGCCGATCGAAGCTGAAACGCCATGGATTGCGCAGGCCTATGCTCCAAATCTCTCCGGCAGCGCCATCGCCCCCCGCGCACGGGTTGCCGGACGGAACGGCGTAGTTGCGAGTGGCGTCCCCAGGGAAGTCGTCGGAATTGACGTCGACACGAAGCAGCTTCCCCAGCAGCACCGCGGTATTCTGCCCGTTGTCGAGTGGATCGCCTCCGCTCCCGCCGTCGCCGAGCCCGATATAAAGCAGGTTGTCCGGGCCGAAGGCGATCATGCCGCCGTTGTGGTTGGAGAACGGCTGCGCCAGCGTCAGGATCGTGCGGTCGGCAGCGCTCTGCGCCACGTCGGGATTGTTCGGATTGACCAAGTAGCGGGCGACGACCGAGGTGCCGCCGACGTTCGTATAGCTGACGTAGAAGCGCCCGTTGGCTGCGTACTGCGGATCGAACGCCAGGCCCAGCAGCCCCTGCTCGGAACCGGTGGAAACCAGGCCGGAGATGTCCAGGAAGGTCCCGATCAGCGCATCGGTGCCCCGATTCAGGACCTTGACCACCCCGCCCTTCTCGACCACGAACAGGCGGGTCATGTCGCCCGGGGGAGCAGTCAGGAACAAGGGAAACGCAAGGCTCACGTTGATCTGCTCGAGCCCCAGCGCGATGGACGGCGGCAGCCCGGGTGCCGGCGCCGGGCCCATGGTCGGCGTCTGCGTCCCGATGCAGCCCGGCGGAATCCCGCCTACGGCGTTGCCGCCGCTGCCGCAAGCCGAAAGTGCGGCGACTACCAGAGCGCACGCCAGAGCGCTCGCCGCTCGCGCTGCCAGGTGAGCCAGACCAGCCGTATCTCCAACCGATTTCGTCATAGCCCTGCCGCGCTGTCTTGGCGCGCCATTGAGGGGAATACTGCGGGAGCTTGAGGGAGGCCGCAAGCCCGCGAGGTCCCTGAGACTGAGGGACTTGACCGAAGACCGGCAATCGACCGAAAGGTAGCCGCGTACTACGACAGCCCGCAGGGTGGCTGCCGCTTGATCTAAGCAGCCTGCCGGTAAGGCGTCACGGATGCGCCGTCGGACTGCATGGCCCCCAGCGCGGCTTCGACGAACGTCAGGTGAATGAGGTCGCACTGCGCGACGCTGCCGCCGCAGCGGTGGGCGATGGCGCGCACCATGCTGATCCGCTCCACCGCGCGCGCATAGTCGCCGCGACCGAACGCCTGCAACGCCTCGGTCAGCGGGATGGCAAGCTCAAGGTCATCCGCTGAGTTCGCCGAGCGGGTCGCCGTGTCGTTGCGCAACAGTGCCGATACCTGTCGCGCCGATCCGGGCCGACCCGAGGCAGTGAACGCCATTACCGCGTGCACCAGAACGAAGGCGCGCCGGCCCGCCAGCGGCCTGCCCCTCCAGCAATCGGCAAGCGCGCGCCAGTGCGCATCGAGATCCAGGCCGCGAATCTCCAGCCGCCACAGCAGCGCAGTCGCATCGACCAGCGTGGAAATCGGGCTGCTCGGCGCGGGCGCCAGCACCTGATCGTAAATCGCAAGCGCCGCGCCAGTCTCGTCCAGGTCCAACCGGAAAAGGGCGAGGTGCCAGGCGCAATGGATCGCGAACCCTGCATTGTCCGCCCAGGTTCTGCGAGTCGATTCCAGCCATTCGATCCCTTCGCGCGTCCGTCCCTGCATCTCCATCACGTGGGCGATGACGTGGATGGCGGCGGCGTTGCCGGGGTCGAGCTCGAGCGAGCGCCGGGCGATGGCTTCTGCGCGCGCGTAGTCTCCGGTCTCCTCCAGCCCGAAGGCGTAAAGGCCCAGCACGAAGCCGAATCCCGGCACGCTTTCGTTCCAGTGTGGCAGCACCTGCGCAACGCGATCGCGCAGCATCTCGCGCTGGGAAAGCCGGAAGTCGAGGGTGTGCGCAACATGCAAGGCGAGGCTGTCGCGCGGATAGTCGATGACCAGCTCGCCATAGCGCTCGGCCGCGAACCGCGCATCGCCTCCGAACCAGGTGCGGGCCGCGGCGGCATGACGGCGCTCGCGGTCGTTGGCGCGGTCACCGAGCTGCTCGATCGCGCGGATCGAGTCTGCGAGCCCGGTTTCGACCGGCGCCTCCCCGGCCAGCACAAAGGCGGCCGCTCGCAGGCAGTGGCCGGCGGCGAAGCCGGGGTCGCGCGCGAGGGCAGCCTCGATGAGATCCAGCGCATCACCGCGCGACCCGTGCACGCTCGCGAGCGCAGCCTCGAATTGGGCGAGCGAGACGACATCTGGGGTGGAAACGGCAAGTCCCCGGGCATCGAACAAGGGCATGGCGGCGCATACGGATTGATTGACGCTCGAAGTCTGCCGCGCGGGGCCGCCCCCGCCCATGCTCAATCTGCCTTGTTTCTTGCCCGGCCGTCCGCCAACGCAGCCGGGGGCCTTTCAGGCGGAGGTACCGGCGCTGGCCGAGGTGCGGTCTTCGACGGTGTGGGTTTCAGTTTCGTCGGGACTGCCCCCGGTACGCCGCCGCCGCCAGGCCGCCGGCGGCATTCCTACCAGGCGCTTGAACGCGCGGCTGAATGCCGCTTCCGAGTCGTACCCCGTCTCCAGCGCGACCGAGGCGACATTCATTGTCGACTCGAGCAGAAGCTGGGAGGCAACCTGCATGCGCCACTGCGTCAGGTAATGCATCGGCGGCTGCCCGACGAGCTGCACGAAGCGCTCGTACAGCGCGGAGCGCGACAGGCCTACGGCGTCTCCCAGATTGTCTATCGTCCAGCGGTGCGAAGGCCGCTCGTGCAGCAGCGCCAGCGCGCGCCCGACGTAGCGGTCGCGCAGCCCCGCGAGCCAGCCGGTCTGCTCGGGCGGAAGTGCTTCGAGATAGCGGCGCACCACATCGACGAACATCATCTCCGAGAGCCGCTCGAGCATCGCTTCGCCGCCCGGTCGCCTCTCGACGCTTTCGCGCACTGCAACCTGCATGAAATGGTCGAGCCAACCACTCTTCTCTGCGGCACTCGGGATATGCAGTCGCCGCGGCAGCGCGGCGAGCAGCGGATTGAAAGGCCGTGCATCGCAGCCGAGGAAACCGCAGACGATGGTGGCATCGCCCTCGGCGGCGCCGTCCAGCCGGGAGGTGAGGCACACTTCCTCGCCGCGAACGGTGAGCGCATAGGGGAGCTGCGAGGGTTGGGGAGAAAAGTGGACGACCTTGTTGACCGTCTTCGCCCGCATTCCCGGCGCGCTGGACATGACATGGGCGTGGCCCTGCGGAAACATGATGACGTCGCCGGCCTCCAGTTTGACCGCTTCCTCTCCGGCCACGGCGCCAAAGCAGCTGCCGCGGGTCACGACGTGGTACTCGATGACATGCTCAGCGCCCGACAGGATTTCCGACGCGATCTCACGCGCGTGCGGCGTCTCGGCGACCCACGGCGCGACACCGTCCACGTAGTAGAAAATGGCGCCGCGCAGTCTCACCGAACGCAGAAGGTCGGACAGCGTGTCCTTGCTTATCGCCATGCCGCCTGTGGGAGAGGTTGGAGGCTGTCCATGCTTCTATACTCTTCTCACCAGAATTTTCTCGGCCAGCTCGATCGAGCCGGCCTCTATTACAACCACACCGAGCTTCGCGAGGTTTGTATTCGAGCGCGCGAATCGTGCTTGATCAGGCAAAGCGGCCTTCCTCTCTTTCATGAAGGCCGATACCCTGGCAAACAGGTGGTCCTCGCGCACCCTCACCCCGAAGCCATATTCGCTTGCCAGAACATAGATTGTCGGGGCCTCCAGATCCGTGAACACGACGGTGGCGTTCTCGCTCAGGGTCCTGATTACGGTGATGACGTGCCAGAGCAGGCCGAGCGGGTTTACCGGAACCTTCAGTACCGCGTCGACCAGGGTTTTCAGCGTCGTCCAGAACTTACGGGAGTTGAAATACAAGTGCCTGACTCTGCGGGTGTTGCCGGTGGGGAGGTCTGTTCCGTTGTCATCGATGGTTCCGAGGCCCGCGTTCTCGCTCAACTTGAAGTCATCCGGGTCGATTTCCACATAGTCATCGTCGTCCGATTCCTCAGTGACGAATGCCTCCTTGATGGCGTCCGTGACTTCTCTGGGAAATTCGGTCGAGCCCTGGGATCCAGTCACCGCTGTTGCCTCCCTGGCACCTGGCGCCTCGTGTCGCCTATCACTCCTCTCGCCTCACGCCTCACCGAGCCTCACCGCATCGCCTGCGCCTTTGCCTGCAGGGGCTTGATGCTGAAGACGTAGCTGTCCTTGGTCAGTGGCTTGTGGCAGGCGAGGCACTCCGCCTGGTTCACGCCGGGGCGGACGGTCTTGTCGGTGAGGAACACCGCGTAGTTCCAGTCGGCGTTGCGCAGCAGATCCGGGAAGTCGGCACCCCAGCCCGGCTGGGTCTCCATCGCGGTGTAGAAGAGCAGCTTGTCCTCCACGAATTGCCCGTCCGGTCCCTTGATCGGTTTCTTCTGGTCGTCCATCTTGGCGCCGAACACTTCGACGAACAGGTACGTGCCCTGCGGCATCGGCTTGCCGTCGCGCGCCGCCTCGATCGCAGCCTTGTTGGCGTAGTACTTGCGCACCTGGCCGCGCTCGGGGAAGCTGATCGTGTGGTAATGCACGAAGTCGCGCTGATAGTTCTCGGGGAACTTCAGCCGCGTGCGCTCGATGTGCGGCGGGATCGCGGAGGCCACCCCCGTCGCAGCCGGCAGGCTGCTCCAGAACGCCGCGAGGTTGTCGATCTGCTGGTCGTTGAGTTGCGCGGCGATCGCGTTCATCAGGTCGTTCTTGCGCGTGCCGCCGCGGAAGGCCTTGAGCTGGTTCACCAGGTAGGCCGGCTTCTGACCGGCAAGATTCGGAATCGCCGCGCTTACGCTGACTCCGTTCTCTCCATGACAGGCGGTACAGGGTGTGGCCAGCGCGCGGCCGGCCTCGGCGTCCGCTGCATGAGCCGACGGCACCAGGCCGGCAACGGCCATCGCAAAAGAAATGAACAGTGCAGATCGCATTTGTCTCCTCCGCTCAGTCGGTCTTGTCTATCGGGCGTTCCTGGTCAATCGGTCCAGATCCTCAAGGGTGATCGCTTCGTCGTAGATCCCGGCGCCAAGCTGGTATGGCAGGCCATCGACAGACATCACGAAGCTGACCTTGCGCGAAGGCTTGCCGCCCCCGGGCCTCGGCCAGACATACTCGACCCATCCACCCCCCGGCCGTTTGGCCACCTCGCACAGCTCGAGCCCGTACTGCTTGCCGTTGTAATCGGTGTGCTTCTTGATGTCCCCGCCCACGCGCGCTGGAAACGCGGAGTTGGCCATGACTTTGTCCGCATCGCAATCCACGACAAAGATATAGGTGTCCTTCCAGGTGAACTCGGACGTCTTGTCGCGTACGACCTCGAGACCTGAAGGGCCCCGCGCAGCAAGGAGCGCCGCCGCCTTGCGCACTTTCGCAACGACCTCGGTCGGACCGGCGTTGTCCTGGGCCAACCCGATTGACATACCTCCGCTCGCCAACGTCGCGACCAGCATGCTGAAGAGCACCCTTTTCATGATCCCCCTCGCTCCTCACGCCTCTCGCCTCTCGCCTCACGCCTCTCGCCTCACCGAATGTCAGTGATTGTCCCGCGGCACACCCTTGGTCGTCGTGATCCGCTGATACTTCACTGCCGGCTTGAGCACCATGCCGTAGGCCAGCTCGTCCACCATGCCGCGCTGGATCTCCTGCCAGGGCGTCTGGCTTTCGGGATACTTGTACCCGCCCCTTCTCTTCAGCGCCTTGCGCCGCCGCTCGTACTCGGCCTTGCTGATGAGAATGTTCGCACTGCGCTTGTTCAGGTCGATGCGCACGCGGTCACCGGTCTTGAGCAGCGCGATGCCACCGCCGGTCGCCGCTTCCGGAGAAGCATTCAGGATCGAAGGCGAGCCCGAAGTGCCGGACTGCCTGCCGTCGCCGATGCACGGCAATTCGGTGATCCCGTGCTTGATCAGCTCTCCCGGCGGCTGCATGTTCACCACTTCGGCGGCGCCGGGATAGCCGACCGGCCCGGTGCCGCGAACGAACAGGATGCAGTTCTCGTCGATCTTCAGCTTCGGGTCCTCGATGCGATGGTGGTAGTCCTCGGGGCCCTCGAAGACGATGGCGCGGCCTTCCCAGGCGTTGGGATCCTTCCTGTTTGAAAGATATTGCTTGCGGAAGTGGTCCGAGATCACGCTGGTCTTCATGATCGCGCTGTCGAACAAGTTGCCTTTCAGATTCAGGAACCCGGCCTGCTTCTTCATCGGTTTCTTGTAGGGCCAGATGACCAGCGGGTCCTGCACCGGGGTGTTCCTGCAGTTCTCGTAAAGCGTCCTGCCGTTGACGGTCAGCGTATCCTTGCGGATCTTCCCGGCCTTGATCAGCTCGTTGACGACCGCCGGTACCCCGCCGGCGCGGTGGTAATCTTCGCCCAGGTATTCGCCGGCTGGCTGGAGATTCACGATCAGCGGGATGTCGTAGCCGATCTTCTCCCAGTCGTCGTTGTCGAGCTTGACGCCGATGTGGCGCGCGATGCCGTTGAAGTGAATCGGTGCGTTGGTCGAGCCGCCGATCGCCGAGTTGACGATGATCACGTTCTCGAACGCCTCGCGGGTCATGATCTTCGAGGGCCGCAGGTCTTCCCACACCATCTCGACGATTCGCTTTCCCGTTTCATACGCGTTCACCGCGCGGTCCTTGTGCGGGGCGGGAATCGCCGCGCTGCCGGGGAGCGACATGCCCAGCGCTTCCGCCAGCGAGTTCATGGTCGATGCCGTGCCCATGGTGTTGCAGTGGCCCGCGGACGGCGCGGACGAAGCGATCAGCTCGATGTACTGCTCGTAATTGATCTCGCCGGCGGCGAGCATCTGCCGCGCCTTCCAGACGATGGTGCCTGAGCCGGTGCGCTCGCCGCGGAACCAGCCGTTGAGCATCGGTCCGCCGGAAAGCACGATCGCCGGAATGTCCACCGTCGCGGCGGCCATCAATTGCGCCGGGGTGGTCTTGTCGCAGCCGGTGGTCAGCACCACGCCGTCGATGAAATAGCCGTACAGCAGCTCGACCAGGCCGAGGTAGCAGAGGTTGCGATCGAGCGCCGCGCCCGGGCGCTTGCCGGTTTCCTGGATCGGGTGCACCGGGAACTCGAAGGCGATTCCGCCCGCTTCACGGATGCCCTCGCGCACACGGTGAGCCAGCTCCAAGTGGTGACGGTTGCACGGCGAGAGGTCGGAGCCCGACTGGGCGATACCGATGATCGGCTTGCCGGCCTGCAACTCTTCGCGTTTCAGGCCCCAGTTCATGTAGCGCTCGAGATAGAGCGCGGTCATGCCGGGGTTGTTCGGATTGTCGAACCACTGGCGGGAGCGGAGCCTGGAAGGGTCCTTCTCGATGCCTTTCGTTGCCATGACTTCAAATCTCCTCGGGACGGCGGTTGCCGAACGGCCCGCCGCGTCTGGTTTTGGGGTACAACAAGATTCTACCTGACGAGGGAGGCGCGAGGCATGAGGTGCGAGGGGCGACTCAGGGGTCAATAATGGAACTGAATGCGTGAAGGGTAACAACACAGGCGCGATTAACAGGTGACGAGGAGGGGTCCAGAGTGAAAACCTACCAAGGCGGGTGTCATTGCGGCGCGGTGCGCTTCGAGGCGGATGCCGGCGAACCGATCGAGGCGGTGGAGTGCAACTGCTCGATCTGCATCCGCACCGGGTTCCTCCACCTGATCGTGCCCAAATCGCGCTTCCGGCTGGTAAGCGGGCAGGAAACGCTCACCAGCTACAGTTTCAACACCGGAGTGGCGCGCCACCTGTTCTGCAAAGTCTGCGGAGTGAAGTCGTTCTACGTGCCCCGCTCCAATCCGGACGGCTACAGCGTCAACGTGCGCTGCCTGGACGGCTATCCGGAAATGCCGGTGCGCCTGTCGCCTTTCGACGGCCGCAACTGGGAGAAAGAAGGGGCAAGCCTGCGCGCGCTCTCGAAGGAATAGGAACGGCCGGCGGTCAAAGAGAGCCGACGGTCGCCGGATCATCGGCGTTCTCGGTATCCGGCATCCGGTCGCGCGCGAAAACTTTCCAGACCGGGGCCGCCCATGGGAACCGACAACCGCGGCGGCCCGAGCCGTCGCGAAATCGAGCCTGTCGGCTCGTCCTTCGATCCCAGCACCTCAAGCGATGCCCGCATCATCCCGACTTGCCCCAAAATCGATGCATGGTGCGCTGCGATACGTCAGCACGCGGTTCCCCCACTTGAGCCCTTGAGCGGCCCGTGATACGTTGAACCGATACGTTCCTAACCCGGTTCTCGTCGGACCCCAGAAGGCGCATGAAGTATCCGATCGCCATCACCGCAATCCTGTTGGTTTTGGCACCGATGGCGGCCAAGTCACAGCCCGATCTGGCCCACGCCAAGCAGACGTACGATCAGATGTGCGCCGGTTGCCACGGCTTCCAGGGTGACGGCAAAGACGGGACGAAGAGCGGCTTCGTGCCCCGTGTCCCGACCCTCGCCGACAAGGAATACATGGCCAGCGTGCCCGATGATTATCTGTTCCTGATCATCAAGAAGGGGGGCGCCTACATGGGCAAGATCGCGGCCATGCCGGCATGGGAGAAACGATTCAGCGAT
>Ga0187893_10001335_pt1 | contig 59985 bp, 52 predicted proteins | sample MA1701074metaG_FD_139574 | JGI IMG/M metagenome (GOLD analysis project Ga0187893, IMG submission 139574) | White microbial mat communities from a basaltic lava cave in the Kipuka Kanohina Cave System on the Island of Hawaii, USA - MA170107-4 metaG ... | reverse complement strand
GCATTTAACATTGTCATCGCTAAGTGTCCACTTGTAAAACATCGTGGACACTACCAAGCACCCACCAGAACACTCTACCGGTTTCCAGACGTTATTCTAGGCGGCCATCACCGGACGCTTACGCCGGGATGACGGTCCTTCGAATGGATAACAATGCGTTACGGATTAAGCGGCGACCAGGCCGGGTCGGAACCGTCCACCGGCGTTGCCAGCATTTTCTCGTTATACCCGGTCAGGTCGATGGTGTAGACCTTCGCCTGTTTGCCTTCGCCTTTCGGGCCGGTCGGCACTTCCTTGAAGTAAGCGAGAACGCGGCCGTTCGGCGACCATGTCGGGCCTTCGACGTGGTAGGCGGTGGTGATCGCCCGCTCGCCGGAGCCATCGGGGCGGATGACGCCGATATAGAACTGGCCTTCATAAAGCCGGGTGAAGGCGATCAGATCGCCGCGCGGGGACCAGACCGGGTTGCCGTAGCGGCCCTTGCCGAAGGTGATGCGCTTGGGTTCGCCGCCGGATGCGCTCATAATATAAATCTGTTGTGTGCCGCCGCGATCTGATTCAAACGCGACCTGCTTGCCGTCGGGGGCGAAGGACGGGCTGGTGTCGATGGAGAGGTGACTGGTCAGGCGCTCGACCTTGCGCGAGCCGAGGTCCATCGTATAGATGTCGCTGTTGCCGTCCTTGGCCATGCTCATGATGACCTTGCGGCCGTCGGGCGAGAAGCGCGGAGCGAAAGTCATGCCGGGGAAGTCGCCGAGAACCTGCTGCTTGCCGCTATCAATGTCGTAGAGATAAACGCGCGGCTTTTTGTTGTAATAGGCGAGATAGGTGATCGTCTGCTGGTTCGGCGAGAAGCGCGGCGTCAGGACGAGCGTGTTGCCGTCCGTCAGGTAATGGTGGTTCGCGCCGTCCTGGTCCATGATGGCAAGGCGCTTCTTGCGGTTCAGCGGCGAGCCGCCTTCGGCGACATAGACGATGCGGGAGTCAAAATACCCCTCCTCGCCCGTCAGACGCTTGTAGATTTCATCGGCGATGATGTGGGCGATGCGCCGCCAGTTCTGCGGCGTGGTGGTGTAGGCCATCCCCGCAAGCTGCTGTTCGCTGAAGGCGTCCCAGAGGCGGAACTCGACGCGGGTGCGGCCATCGGCGGAGCGCGTGACGGTTCCGGTGACAAGGTTTTGCGCGTTTATCGCCCGCCATTCACCGAAGCGCGGGCCCTGCGAACTTATGGATGCAGCATCCTGAATGAAGGCGCGCGGGTTGACGGTTTTGAACAGCCCGGTGCGAGCCAGATCATCGCTGATAACCTGCGGCATCTGCTGGGCGACCTGCGTATCTGCGCCGGGCTCGGCGTGGAAGGTGCTGACGGCGATGGGGACGGCTTCGATGGCGCCTTTGTTAAGGTTAAGCTGGACCTCGGCGCGGGCGGGCGCAAAAGAGGCGAATATCAATATTACCGCGAGAATGATCAAATATTTTTTCATTGTGATATTTCCTACAACATGGTCCGGGGATCGAAACTGATGATTATCGTATTCCACTCATTATATTTATTGGGCGGCAAGTCAAGAGGGCTGCAACGGTACACCGCACTTTTAGCACTATCGGCTGCCGCGCGGAAGAACGTGTCGCCGTTATAACGTATCAGATCCTCAATTTTTACATCCCTTACTGTCCGATCAGGGTTTACGAAAACCTTTACATTGACCACGAGGTTCTCAGCGTAACGGGCGCCCGCCATCAATCTCCAACACTGGCTCAGTTGCGCTTTCAGCGCTGACAACTCGCCCGCGTTCATGGCCGCCGATGACGGATCGGCTTTTCCGGGGGTTTCGGTTTTGACGGGTTCCGCCTCGGAGCCGATCAGGTTTTTGAGAACGGCGTTGAATTTTTCCGGCTGCTCTTCGGCCTTGACCTGATCCGGGCGCTCGACCGGTTTGGGCGGGATCGGCTTTTTCACAGGTTCCAACTTTTTGACCACGGCTTCTTTTTCGGGCGGCGCTTCTTCCTCGGCTGTTTCCGGGGGCGCGGGGGCAACCGGCTTGGGCGGGGTTTTGGCGTCCACTTTGGGGACGACCGGTTTGGGCGGCTCGTCCTCTTTCTGGACGGGGGTTTCGCGTTTTACGTCTTCCTTCGGTTTGTCTATTTTCGCCATGTCGGCGGCGCTGACGAGTTCGACGGTGATCGAGGTGTCGATGACGGGCAATTCCGGAGTCAGGTACGGCAGGCCTACAATCGCCACGATGACAAACGCAATGTGCAGGATCGCCGAAAAAGTCAGCGGGCCTTTCATGTGCGGCTCGAAAGCCGGGAATTCGAATGTTGCAGCGGTCATCTGTCCTTTTATTGTCATCCCGGCGAAAGCCGGGATCTGATTGTATTTACTCGATCCCGGCTTTCGCCGGGATGACACTTTTTTTATTTAGGCTCCGACAGCAAAGCCACCTTGCGGAATCCCGCCTTGTTCAGGGCCCCGAGAATATCCATTACCTTGCCGTAGTTCAGCGCCTGGTCGCCACGTATGAAGATGCGGCGCTCCGGGTCGTTGTTGGTCATCGCCGACAGGAGGTCGATCAGGCGATTCCGCTCCACTTCGGTCTCGCCGATAAAAATCTTGCCCTTGGTGGTGATGGTGATTTCCAGCGGCTTGTTGTCGGCGTCGGTGATCGGGTTTGCGTCCGAACGCGGCAGGTTGATATCGACGCCCGCAGTGAGCAGCGGCGCGGTAATCATGAACACGACCAGCAGCACCAGCATGACGTCGACGAACGGAGTGACGTTGATGTCGGCCATGCGGCGATAGGAGCGGCTGCGGGCGCCTGCCCTGCCGATACGCGACGATCCCTGAAGCTGAGCGCCCATCAGGCGGCCTTCCTTCCGGGTTTGCCGTTGGTATGGACGCTTTCCTGCGTGTCCATGTGGCGCGAGAGGATGGCGGCGAATTCATTGATGAAGCCGTCGAGCCGGTCGGCGTAACGCTCCAGCCCGTTGGTGAAGATGTTATAGGCGATGACAGCCGGGATAGCGGCGACAAGACCGAGGGCGGTCGCGAACAGTGCTTCCGCGATGCCCGGCGCGACGACGGCAAGGCTCGTGTTATTCGTGCTGGCGATGGCTGTGAAGCTGTTCATGATGCCCCAGACCGTGCCGAACAGGCCGATAAACGTCGCGGTCGAGCCGATGCTGGCGAGGAAGGTCATGCCGCGCTCAAGCGCGTTCATCTCCTTGTTGATGACCGCGTACATAGCGCGCTCAATACGCTGCTTTAAACTTGCCTGAAGGCTTTCCTTGGAAGGGACGCCGCCGGCGACGCCGTTATGCCATTCTTCCATACCCGCGCAGAAGGTCTTGATGAGGGGGTCGAGCTTGCCTTTCTTGACGCGCTGATAAAGCTTGTCGAGCGGCTCGCCGGACCAGAAGGCGTCCTCGAACTTGCCCGCCCTTTTGTTCAGGCTTTTCAGAGTGCCGTTCTTTTCAATGATGATCGCCCAGCTCCAGACCGAGGCGAAGATCAGGATCATCATCACGACCTTGACGATCATGTCCGCCTGCAGGAACAGGCCCCACATCGAAAGGTCGCCGGTAAAGCTTTCGCCTACTGTGGCGGCGTCAACGGTTCTGTCGGTCATTTTTCAAGAGCCTCTCTCAGATTCTGCGGCAAACGCACCGGCTTGCCGTTGGTTCCCACGCAAACAAGGGTTACGGTCATTTCAAATAGCTTAACATCGTGGCGGAAAATTGTCTGTTTCATGATGAAACTCGCGTTTTTCAGCGACTCGACCGATGTTTTAACGATTAACATATCATCTAAATAAGCCGAGGCAAGATAATCGGCTTCCAGATGGCGGACAACGAAAATAAACCCCTCGCGCTCCATCAATGGTTTATTCTCAAAACCCGCGGAACGCAAGAGTTCCGTGCGTCCCCGCTCACAGAATCTAAGGTAATTCGCGTAGTAAACAATACCGCCGGCGTCGGTGTCTTCGTAGTAAATCCGTATTTCCAATTTATGTGTTGTCATCATGGTTATTTTGTAGCTGCCAGTGTCTGAAAACGCAAAGATTTGTAAGCTTTGACTTTTGCCCCTCCACAAGAGTAAAATATTATGAAAATATAGAGTGTGGTATACGGCAAGAATGGGGCGATGCGAGCCTCGATAAAACCAAGCTATTCCATGCGAGTACATCCAGGGACATCAGGGATGTGCTAGAACCGCGTCATTGCATAGCCTCGACCGGCGAGGAAGGCGATTTTATTTTTGCCAATCCGGACTATGCCGCCGCCCACGCCTATGCGCTGAAAACACGCGATATGTTGTGCGTTCACTATATGCCGGGTTTTCCAGATATGAACGTGCATGCCTGCGTCATACGCGACCGTGAAAAATTCCTGCGGGAGGGAATTGCGGGCGCTATCTACGAAGTACCCGCCGATAAATTCCGGCGCCTTGCTTTCACCAGCGGCGAACTGAGTGGCGACTGGGTAGCGGAAGAACCTGTTCTTATCGATCCCTCGAAGGCAAAACGCGTCACGCTCGATGATGCCCTGGCTGCGGGCGTTCAGGTTTTCTTCGCCCCACCTGATGTCGATGAAGACCTCGTCGGTGAGATTTATGACGAAGGGTGGCGTTTAAAATCCTGGGATGACTCAAAATTGGCGGCGGCGTGGAAAGCCGGAAAAATTTCATAGGAAAATCATGATCGCGGCATGGCTCCTTTTATGACATCACCGCAAGCATTACCTGTTCACACTCCCAAAACAATTTAAACCGACTATATAATTTCAGGGTCGCCTTCGTAAATATTTTATCGGTAACGAATGAGGATTTGTGCGTTCCCTGTAATCAATCAGAATCTTCAAGCAAATCAAACTGGGCAGATTTAGGGGCGGCAAGGCCGAGATATTTGAAGCCTTTGGCCGACAAAACCCGCCCGCGCGGCGTTCTCTGCACCAGCCCTTGCTGCATCAGATACGGTTCGATGACGTCCTCGATGACGTCCCGCTGCTCCGATAACGCGGCGGAGAGGGTTTCGGCGCCGACGGGGCCGCCGCCGTAGTTTTCGGCGATGCAGGTGAGGTAGCGGCGGTCCATCATGTCGAGGCCGCTTGAGTCTACGTCGAGTTTGCGCAACGCTTCATCCGCCGCTTTAGCATCGATCTCTTTTACCTTCAGAACATGGGCGAAATCGCGGACACGGCGGGTCAGGCGGCCTGCAATTCTGGGAGTGCCGCGCGAGCGCCTTGCTATTTCAGCCGCCCCTTCTTCCGTCAATTTCATAGTCAGCAGCCGTGCCGTACGCTTGACGATCAGCGTCAGTTCGTCCGCTGTGTAAAAATCAAGGCGGAGCGGGATGCCGAACCTGTCACGTAGAGGGCTTGCGAGAAGGCCGCTGCGCGTGGTCGCGCCGATGAGCGTGAAGGGCGGCAGGTCGATCTGCACCGAGCGAGCCGCGGGGCCTTCGCCGATAATCAGGTCGAGTTTGTGGTCTTCCATCGCCGGGTAAAGGATTTCTTCGACCAGGGGATTGAGGCGGTGGATTTCGTCGATGAACAGAACGTCGTGCGCTTCGAGGTTGGTCAGGATGGCGGCAAGGTCGCCCGCCCTGGCCAGCACCGGGCCGGAGGTCGCGCGGAAGCCGACGCCGAGTTCGCGGGCGATGATCTGCGCGAGCGTCGTCTTGCCCAGCCCCGGCGGGCCGAACAGCAGGACATGGTCCATCGCGTCACGGCGGCTGCTCGCGGATTCAATGAACACGCGCAGGTTTTCGCGCACGGATTTCTGGCCGATGAACTCATCGAGCTTCAGCGGGCGCAGCGATTTTTCGGGGTCGTCGATGACTTCCCGCTTTTGGGCTTCGAGTTCGGGATTTTTTTCGAGGGTTTGAGTCATAGGTTTATTTAACCACCAAGGCGCCAAGACACCAAGAAGTATCGTCATGCCCGCGCAGGCGGGCATCCGGCCTGCCAGACCCCCGCCTTCGCGGGGGTGACGGTTTAATAGATCAGGATGCCAACTCTTTAAGCGCCAGTTTAATAATATCGTTCAGTTTGCTGTTATCGTTGGATTTCTGTTTCGCATTCAGGACGGCCGCGTAGGCGTCGCTGCGGGTGTAGCCGAGGTTAATGAGGGCGGAGACGGCGTCGTGGCTAACATCTTCTTCCGCGCCTGTGTTCGACACTCCCCCCCGTCGCTTCGCTCCTTCCCCCCCGCTCGCGGGGGGGCCAGGGGGGGAGAGCTTCCCGGCTTTGTCTTTCAGTTCGGTCACTATACGGGCCGCGAGCTTCGGGCCTACGCCGTCGGCCTGTCTTAGCGCGGCGGCATCGCCGGAGGCGATGGCGAAGCCGAGCCGGTCGAGAGGCATGGAGCCGAGAATGCCCATGCCCACTTTCGCGCCCACGCCCTGTACGCTGGTCAGCAGGCGGAACCAGTGCTGTTCCGCGGCGTCACCGAAGCCGAACAGGTTGAAGGCGTCTTCCCTCACCTGCGTATCGATCAGCAGGGAAACGGGTTCGCCCGGCAGGCCAAGGCGCGAGAGTGTGCGGGCGCTTGCGAAAACCTGATAGCCGACGCCGTTCACGTCGAGAATGAGAAAGTTTTCGGCGACGCTGTCGAGAATGCCTGTGAGTTTTGCGATCATATATAAACTCTAATAACGGTGTCATTCCCGCGCAAGCGGGAATCTGGTTGATTCTAACTCGATCCCTGCTTTCGCAGGGATGACAACCGGGAGGAGGAATGATGCGCGTGGCAGATGGCGACGGCAAGGGAATCCGCTTCGTCGGCGCCGGTCTTGCCGCATTTGGGCAAAAGGGTACGCACCATCAGGCCGACCTGATCCTTGGTCGCGTGGCCAGTGCCGGTCAGCGATTTTTTAATCAGGTTCGCCGCGTATTCATGCACCGCGAGGCCGAGGCGCGCGGGGGCGACGATGCAGGCGCCGCGCGCCTGACCAAGCTTCAGGGCCGAGGCCGCATTATTATTCATGAAGGTTTCCTCGATGGCGGCCTCATCCGGCATCCATTGGCGGACGACTTTGGTCAGGCCGTCGTCCAGCGCCGCGAGGCGCGCATAGAGCGGCAGCGCGGTCTGCGTTTTAATAAGCCCGCAGCCCAGGAATTTCAGCCTGTTGCCGTCGCTTTCTATAATTCCCCATCCGGTCTTTTGCAGACCGGGATCGATCCCCAGGATTCGCATGCGGATATTCTACCGGAACCGCCCGCCCCGTAAAGCGGTTGGCTAGCTGCAACCAAACTAGGAGAACAAACATGGAAAAAGATGTGAACAAGGACGACCGTTTGAAAAAGGAAAAACACGAGCCCGGCCAGCCCGGCAGAGAGAAGAAAGATAAGGATAACAATCCTGAAAACTGGAAGGATCGTTAAATAACGAAGCCCGGCTGCCTTATCAAGCGGCCGGGTTATTCTTTTCATTTTATGAAGCCATCAATTTTTGCGCCATTTCGTCACTGACATCGAAGTTGGTCGTGACAGTCTGCACGTCGTCATCGTCTTCGAGGGCATCGACCAGTTTCATCAGGCTTGCCGCCTGTTCCTCATTGATCTGCGCCATGACGTTTGGACGCCAGATCAGTCCGGCCTGTTCGGGTTCGCCGTATTTTGCTTCGAGGGTTTTTTGTACGGAGGCGAAATCGTCGGGGCTGCATGAAATGAAGTGACCGTCATCATCACTTTCGCAGTCGGACGCGCCTGCTTCCACCGCGGCCTCGAACATCGCGTCGGGGGCGGCCTTGTTTTTCGTGTAGACGATTTCGCCCACGCGGTCGAACATGAAATTGACGGAATTGGTTTCGCCGAGATTGCCGCCGTATTTGGTGAAAAAGGAACGAACCTCGCCCGCAGTCCGGTTTTTATTGTCGGTCAGCGCGTCGACGATGATGGCTACGCCGCCGGGGCCGTAGCCTTCGTAGCGCATCTGGACATAATCTTCGCCCGCCGCGCCGCCGCCCGCCCCCTTCTGGATCGCGCGTTCGATGCCGTCCCTCGGCATTTTATTCTGCCGGGCGGTGGTCACGGCAAGGCGCAGGCGCGGGTTCATGTTCGGGTCGCCGCCGCCGAGCCGGGCCGCAACGGTTATTTCCCGCCCCAGCTTGGAAAATATTTTCGCCCGCTTCGCGTCCTGCGCGCCCTTGCGGTGCATGATATTCTTGAATTTTGAATGGCCTGCCATAATTATCCCCGTATGGATCAAAACCACCAGAAAATGCCGGATTTCCGGGAAATTCGCAAGACCCCTCGAAAGCGCCCGCTAAGTGCAAGGTTTTTTTATTTGGCTGGAAATGCTATCATATTGGTAACATTAAGGTTTCGATAACCGCAGCCCCTTTATAATGGGAAAGCGGATTTTAACGGCTTACGAGGGCGCATGGCCTACCAGCTGCACAGAATAAGTGTTCTGGTCGTCGAGGATAACCAGCCGATGCTGGATATCACGAAATCGCTGTTGCTGACATTCGGAGTCGGTCATGTGATCGGGGCGCAGAACGGCGAGATCGGCTATAAACGTTTTTGCGAATATAACAACGATTTCATCATCGCCGACTGGATGATGCGCCCGATGGACGGCATTTCCTTCACGCGCGTCGTGCGCAACGATCCGAAGAGCCCCAATCCTTACGTGCCGATTATCCTGATGACCGGTTTCAGTGAAAAGCGCCGGGTGCTGCAGGCGCGCGACGCCGGGGTGACGGAATTTCTCGTGAAGCCTTTCAATGCCCGCGATCTCTACAGAAGATTGGTGCAGGTGATCGAGCGCCCGCGCCAGTTCGTGCGCGCGCCCGATTTCTTCGGCCCGGACAGGCGGCGCAAGAAAGTCAAGGGACAGTATCCCGGCCCGTTCCGCCGCGAGAGCGACATGCAGAATCCCGAAATTATCGCGCTGCTGCAGAAACAGCAGAAGGACGCGCATGAAACGCTCCGGCGCATCCGCGAGCAGGAAGGCCTTGGCAAGGGCGACAAGTTCGATCTCGGCGCGGACAACCGCGGCCGCTCCAGCAGGGAACAGTAATGAGTAAAGACGACGACAGATCCGATACCGGCCCGGCGCCGCCGCATTTCAACCAGCAGCCGTTGCGCAAGGCTGAATACATCAAGCCGCCGAATACGCTGAAGGCCAAGGTCGGATCGGGCGGGCTGAGCGAACAGATTCTTGAGAAAGCGCAGGCGCTGCTTGAAAACAATTCGGTCGATTTCCAGCCTTTGGCTGAAATGTATCTGGGGTCGATGATGAAGGGGATCGAGCAATCCAACAATCCCGGGCCGGACGCCGACGCGGAAAGCGTCATCGCCTCCATGCTTTATCCCGCCATGCAGCTCAAGGCGAACGGGGGCATGTTCCATTATCCGCTTGTGACCATGATCGCGGACAGGCTCGTGCAGTTTCTTGAAGTCGTCGAGGAAGCGGATATCGACGCGGTGGAAATCGTGCTCGCCTTCCATACGACCATCCGCGCGGTCGTTCTCGGCAAAATCACCGGCACAGGAGGACGGCACGGCGAGGAACTCGTCGCCGCGCTCAGCGAGGCCTGCATGAGGTACTTCGAGAAGTATCCCGAGAACATGCTGAAGGTCGAGCAGGATTACAGCAGCGAGTTTTAAAAATCCGGCAAAACGTTTCTCAAACGCGGCCCCATTACTACCGGCGAGATGTTCCTTGCCAGTCCTGAATTATCGTCCGTTTCCACGAAAGTTCCGCACAGCGTTCCTTCCCCGTCCGCCGGGGTCATGCGCTCGGTCGGCATTTTGCGGGTGAAGCGGGCGACGGGGATGTCCTTGCGGACGCCGATGACGCTGTCGTAGTCGCCGGTCATGCCGGCATCGCCCTGAAATGCCGTCCTGCCGGGGAACAGCTGCGCGTCGGCGGTGGGAACGTGCGTGTGTGTGCCGACGATTGCGGACACTTGCCCATCGAGCATATGGCCGAACGCCATTTTTTCGCTGCTTGCTTCCGCGTGGAAGTCGATGAATATCGCGTTGACTGTGTTGCCGAGCTTGTGGCGCTTCAGCAATTCCTGCGCCGCCGCGAACGGATCATCGAGAGTTTCCATGAAAAGGCGGCCCATGTAATTGGCGATCAGGATTTTCCTGCCGTCCGGCAATTGATGCAGATATATCCCCCGCCCCGGCGTGCCTTTGGGGAAATTGTCGGGGCGCAGCAGTTTCGGGTCGCTGTCGATATAAAGGATGATTTCATTCTGGTCCCAGACATGGTTGCCGGTGGTGATGCAATCGACGCCGAGCTTGTACAGGTCTTTGCAGATCTTGTCCGTGATGCCCTTGCCGTGCGCCGCGTTTTCCGCGTTGACGATCGTGACGTCAGGCCGGAGTTTCTGCTTTAAAGCCGGCAGATGTTTTTCCACGGCTTCGCGGCCGGAGCGGCCCATCACATCGCCGATGAAAAGAATACGCATGGTTGTCCAACTTTCTAATCGCCAAAAAAGTGCGCTTTTTGCGGGGTAATCACCCAGTCGAGTTTTTCGTCATGGTCCTCGACCGGGAGATTGAATAACACAGCCTGCTGCGCGAAGCCAACTCCCACGGCTATAATCTCTTTCTTTTGCCGCAGGGCGCGGAGCGTTGCGTCGTAATAGCCGCTGCCGTAGCCCAGCCTGTAGCCTTTGCGATCGAAAGCGAGCAACGGGACGATAACGATATCAGGTTCGAGCCATTCGGTTTTTCCGTCCAGCGCGGGCTGCTGGATGCCGAAGGGGCCCGCTTCCAGCGGATCGCCATCCCGCCAGCGCGCGAAACCCAGAAGCTTTTCGCCCTTTTTCATGACCGGCAGGGCGCAGGCAAAGCCTTCCTTCAATAGCCTTTCAAGGATCGCCCGCGGGTCGAATTCCCTGTCCTTGGGCCAGTACAGGGCAACGGCCCTGCCCGGCTGCGGTTTTACCATGTTGAAAAACAGGGCGCAGGCCGCTTCCGGGTCTTCGTTACCAAAGACCTGAATCCGGTCCCGGTGCTTCAGGGCTTCGTAGCGCAGGGTGTCCTTGGAAGGTTCTGTCATGGGGGGCTATCTTATAGGGAAAAAATGCGAAAAAACAATCCCTTAAGAATTAACGGGTATAATAAGTTATTTCGCTATTATAATAGGTTATGGAGCACTGAGTCGTAAAAAGGGGGCTTTTTGGACGACAGCAAGAAAATCCTGTACCTGGTTATCCCGGGCGGCTTCATTTTGTTTATGCTGCTGATGTCGCTTTTGACGGGGGCAAACCCGATCGAGAGCTTTTTCCTGCTTATCGGCCAAATTCTTATGTATATGGGCGGACTGCTTGTATTCGGCTTGCCGGTATTCATGCTTTTCGCGTTCGCCAAAATGGCATGGAACGAGGAAAAAAACGATACGGAGGATGTGCAGGATCTGGAGGTCGAACCCAGAGCAAAAAAGCGCAGAGCTCCCCCGCCCAAGCCAAAACAACAGCCCCGTGAAGCGCCGCAAAGCAAGCCGAAGGAAAGCGCGAGAAAATAAAAAAGCCGCGCGAGCCGTGTACGCAACGCTATCCGCTTCTGGCCCTGTGACCAGGTGGGCGCCATATAACGGTCCGAAGCGGCAAAACACTAAGAACCGACAGAGACAGCTCCCTAAATGCGTATAAGCATCGGCCCGAGGGATTAGGGCGTATCACGAGCTCCGCAGCATAGTAGTTATATAATATTTTTTGTTTTCCCGTCCAGTTAATTGCTTCCGGCCTTTAAACGCAATAACATGGCGGAGAAAGGCCGGTACCGTGAAAACCAACGATTACATCAGCAGGGAAAACCAGTATCTCGCCCATAATTACCACCCTCTTCCGGTCGTTCTGACGCGGGCGGAGGGCGTGTGGGTGTGGGATGCCGACGGGAACAAGTATCTCGATTTTCTCAGCGCTTACAGCGCGGTCAGCGCGGGACATCTGAACCAGCGGATCAGGCAGGCGCTGATCGCGCAGCTTGAGGTGATGGACGTTCCCTCGCGCGCTTTTTACACCGACAAGCTCGGCGCGTTCGCGGAAGCGCTTTGCAAGCTGGCGGGCATGGATCGGATGCTGCCGATGAATACCGGCGCGGAGGCCGTGGAGACCGCGATCAAGGCGGCAAGGCGGTGGGGGTACAGGGTCAAGGGCATTGCAAAAGACAAGGCGCGGATCATTGTTTCCGCGGGAAATTTCCATGGGCGCACCAGCACTATCGTCGGTTTTTCCTCCGATGAATCCTACCGCGCCGATTTCGGGCCGTTCAGCGGCGGATTCGACATTGTCGCTTTTGGCGACGCGGCGGCGCTGGAGCGGGCGACTACAGCGGAGACCTGCGCTTTCATCACTGAACCGGTTCAGGGGGAAGGCGGCGTTATCATTCCGCCAAAAGGCTGGCTGAAGCAGGTGCAGCAGGTTTGCCGGAAGAATAACGTCCTTTTCATTCTGGACGAGATCCAGAGCGGGATGGGACGCACGGGGAAGAATTTTGCTTTCCAGCACGAGATCGACCGGCCCGACGGGCTTATCCTCGGCAAGGCGCTGGGGGGCGGGATTTATCCGGTATCGGCTTTTCTTTCGCGCAAGGACGTGATGGATGTGTTCGAGCCGGGCAGCCACGGCTCGACCTTCGGCGGCAACCCGGTGGCGGCGGCCATCGGTCTTGAGGCGATTAAAGTTCTCGAAGATGAGAATCTGGCGGGGAAAAGCGCGGAGCTGGGCGGTTATCTGAAAGACCGGCTTGCGGAAATCAATTCATCGCTTATCACCGAAATCCGGGGGATGGGATTGTGGATCGGCGTGGACATCGATCCGGACAAGGCGAGCGCTCGGGAGGTGTGCGAAAGGCTTCAGAAAAAAGGCATGCTGTGCAAGGAGACGCACAAGACCGTGGTGCGTTTTGCGCCGCCGCTTACGATTGCGAAAGAGGAAATTGATTGGGCGGTGGAACAGGTGCGGGGCGTCTTAAGCGAGATGGAATAAAAGGATCCTCCTCTCCCTGAGGGAGAGGAGAAGAAAATGGGATTTGGATTAAACGCTGCGCAGCCGATCCGTCACGGAATCAATTCTTAACGCCAGTTGTTCGATGGATTCCACGATCCGGCGTTCTTCCTGCTGGGAGAGACCTTCGTAAATCACCTGCTGCTGGGCCTTGGGCTGCACGTTGCTGTTGGCCTGCGCGCTGTGGAGGCTGTCGCGCAGTTCCTTGACTTCGTCGGCGAGGACGAGAGCCGTCAGAACCAGAAGGTGGTTTTCGTTGCTGGCGGCGCCCGCCGAGGCGATATCGCGCACGCGGCTGTCGACATACTGGCCCACTTCCTTGACGCGGGTTTCCTGACCGTCATCGCAGGCTATCCCGTAGGGTTTGCCGTGAATTTGCAGGCTGACTTCGGCCATGATTTATCCTTCCCTCAACATTTGCTCTACGCGTTCGATGGCTATATCCAGCCGGCCCGCGAGGAATGCGGGGTCAAACCCGTTATGGGCATGGCCGTTGCCGTTTGCGGTGGAAACGCTGTTGAACAGGTCATGCTGGTACTTCGCGGCCTTATGTTCCGTATCCATGGCGGCGTTTTCAAGATTGTCCAGAGACCGGTCAAGAGCCATTAGCGCGTTAAGAATTGCTGTCACGTTTTCCCCCTGCTATGTAAGTCACGACTACTCAGATACAGAACAGATACAAAGACAGGCTAAATAGCAATTTTTTGGGTATGCCGTCAATATGCGCACCCCTTTCCAGCGGAAGTTAACCACAGGATTCGGCGAAAGACGTTGTTGACCGCGGGCCCGCGGACCGGCATTGTACTGGAAGTCCCGCAACAGAAGATTTTCTGGAACCAAAAATGAGACAGGCTGCAACAACCGTGAGCGATATCGATCCCCAACTGAATTACAAGAACATGGCGGGCGCCATCCGGGCCCTTGCCATGGATGCCGTGCAGAAGGCCAATTCCGGCCATCCCGGAATGCCGATGGGCATGGCCGATGTCGCCACCGTGCTTTTCAGCAAATATCTCAAGTTCGATCCGCGCAATCCGCTCTGGCCCGACCGCGACCGTTTCATCCTGTCCGCCGGTCACGGCTCGATGCTGCTTTATGCGATCCTCTACCTTACGGGCTATGAGAAAATGACCCTGAAGGAGATCCAGAATTTCCGTCAGCTTGAAAGCCTAACGCCGGGTCATCCGGAGGTCATGCATGCGGCAGGCGTTGAAACGACAACAGGGCCGCTCGGCCAGGGCATTTCCAACGCCGTCGGCTTCGCGCTGGCGGAACGGATTCTGGCCTCGCGCTTTGGCGACCTGATCGACCATTACACGTACGTCATCGCGAGCGACGGCGACCTGATGGAAGGGATCAGCCATGAATCCTGCGCGCTTGCAGGACACCTGAAGCTGAACAAGCTGATCGTGCTTTACGACGATAACGGCATTTCCATCGACGGGCCGACCTCGCTCTCCTACTCCGATGACGTACAGAAAAGATTTGAGGCGTACGGGTGGTTTACGCAGGTCGTCGACGGCCACGATACGCAGCAGGTCGACCGCGCCATCGCGAAGGCGCAGGCGTCAGATATTCCGAGCATCATCTGCTGCCGCACTCATATCGGCTATGGCGCGCCGACCAAGCAGGGCACAGCGGCATCCCACGGCTCGCCGCTGGGCGATGCCGAAATCAAGGGGGCGCGGGAAAAACTTTCGTGGCCGCATGAGCCCTTCATCGTGCCGGAGGAAATCCTTACGCTCTGGCGCCTGACCGGAAAGCGCAATCATGGCGAGTTCGAGCAGTGGAAAAAGACTCTCGATCAAAACCGCTACCGGGCTGAATTCGAAAAAGTCCTCGCGGGCGAGGTATCTGACATCATCGCGCCGGTCATCAGCAGCGTTAAAAAAAGCATCGCGGCGGAGAAGCCCAAGATGGCGACGCGCCAGTGTTCCGGCAAGGCGCTGGAAAAGCTGGTTCCCGCCCTGCCGTTCCTGATCGGCGGCTCGGCCGACCTCACGGGTTCGGTCAATACACAGGTCAAGGGGCCGGGAGCGATTTCAGCCGGCAATTACGACGGGCAGTATATTTATTACGGCGTGCGCGAACACGGCATGGCGGCCATCATGAACGGCATGGCGCTGCATGGCGGGGTTATCCCCTATGCCGGGACGTTCCTGCAGTTCAGCGATTATTGCCGCCCGGCAATCCGCCTTGCGGCGCTGATGAAGCAGCGCGTCATTCACATCATGACGCACGATTCCATCGGCCTTGGCGAAGACGGGCCGACGCACCAGCCGGTTGAGCATCTTTCGGCGCTGCGCGCCATTCCGAATGTTCTAGTCATGCGCCCCTGCGACGGGATCGAAACGGCGGAGTGCTGGGAAGTTGCGCTGAACCGCAAGAGCGGGCCTTCCATTCTTTCGCTGACACGGCAAGGATTGAAGACACTGCGGGACGGGTCGGAAGCCAATAAATCGGCGATGGGGGCTTATATTTTGAAAGAGGCTTCTTCATCGAAGCCGAAAGTCGTCCTGATGGCGAGCGGCTCGGAAGTCGAGATCGCGGCGGCGGCGCAGGAACAGCTTGAGAAAGACGGCGTTCCAACGCGCCTTGTTTCCGTTCCCTGCATGGAACTGTTCGCCGCGCAGAATGAGGCTTACCGGGCGGAAGTTCTCGGCCCGGAAAAGGCTGTACGCGTCGCCGTCGAGGCGGGAGTGCGCCAGAGCTGGGACCGCTGGCTTGGTTTCACTGGCGGGTTCGTCGGCATGAGCGGGTTTGGGGAGTCAGCGCCGGCGGAAGTGCTTTACAAGCATTTTGGCATTACGGCGGAAAATGTGGTGAAAGTGGCGAAAGAGAAACTCAACTAATTCTTCCCTCTCCCTCATGGAGAGGGATTTTTAGAGCACATCCGGCTGGGGCCGGTTCTGCGCAGCTATCGCCTTGTAGCACTGCCCGAAGACATAGCGCTCATTGCGCGCGTCGTTGATGGCGATGTGCTTTATCGTTTCGTCCATCGGCTTGATGTCCGGTTTGACCGCGATCCGCAGCAGTTCGTTTGTATCCCGGAAGATTACTTTCTGAATCCCCTTTTCTCGTTTCAGCGTTTCCCGCAGCGGACCCATGCCGCCGAAAATCTGGCACAGCAGGACGTTATCGTAGGAGCCGTTCTTGGCCCAGAACTCGACTTCATGCGCTGGTTCGATCAGATCGAGGATGCCCTGCCGGATTTCAGCAATGGTCATTTCGAATGACGGGTCCAGCTTGTCGATTACATTGGTTTTCAGCCACGGGCTGGCATTTGCCGCGGCGCGGTTGAATTCGCTGGAAATCCCGTAAAAATCCCTGCCCCGCTCATCGACAACGCCGATGCTGATGAAATCGATGCGAAAATTCCCAACGGTATCGTTGAATTCCGTATCGAAAAAATAGCGCCGCAGTTGAACTTTTTTCGCATTATTCACGTTGACTCTCCCTGTATTATCAGTACTTTCTGTTTAGGTTAATTACCTGTATTTTGTCAAATGAAAGAGGAGAGTTCCTGATGACAGTAAAAGTTGCCATCAACGGGTTTGGCCGGATCGGCCGCCTCGTGTTCCGCGCCTGGGCTGAATCGGGCCGCAAGGACATTGAGATCATCGCCATTAACGATCTGGCCGATATCAAGACCAATGCGCACCTGCTGAAATACGATTCCGTTCATGGCCCCTCGCCTTTTGAGGTCAAGATCGAGGGCACGGACACGCTGGTCGTCGGCGGCAAAAAAGTCAAGGTCGTGCAGGAGCGCGATCCGGCCAACCTGCCGTGGGGCAAGCTGGGCGTGGATATCGTTCACGAATGCACCGGGCTTTTCACCGACCGCGAAAAGGCGTCCAAGCATCTTGCCGCCGGCGCGAAAAAAGTCCTGATCTCCGCTCCCGCGACGGATGAAGACATCACTGTCGTTTACGGCGTCAACAGCGACAATCTGAAGGCCGAGCACAAAATCGTCTCCAACGCTTCATGCACGACGAACTGCCTTGCCCCGGTTGCTTATGCGCTGCATAAGGAAATCGGCATCGAAAAAGGCTTCATGACGACGATCCACTCCTACACGGGCGACCAGAGCACGGTCGATACCTATCACAAGGATCTGCACCGCGCGCGCGCCGCCGCGCTGAACATGATCCCGACGACGACGGGCGCGGCAAAAGCAGTCGGCAAAGTTCTGCCGGAGCTGAAAGGCAAGCTGGATGGGGTATCGATCCGCGTGCCCACGCCGAACGTTTCCGTTGTCGACTTTAAATTCGTCGCAAAAAAACCGACGACCAAGGAAGAAGTCAACAAAGCCATAGCCAAGTATGTTGGCGGCGACCTCGAAGGCATCCTCGGCGGCTACAGCGAGCCGCTGGTTTCCAGCGACTTCAACCACAACCCGCTGTCCTCCGTTTTCTCTTACGAGGGCACATCGGTTATCGATGGAACGCTGGTTCGCGTTATGAGCTGGTACGACAACGAATGGGGTTTTTCCAACCGGATGCTCGATACCACGCTGAAAATGCATGAAGTGGGGTATGGCAGCAAGGCGGCCGCGGCCTAGATTTTTCATACCTTAAACCCTGCAATGCCCCGGAAAAGCTGAAGGCTTTGTCCGGGGTTTCTTGTTGAGCATAAAACCTGTTGACATCCCCCCTATATTCTTTAAGAATACTTTTATCATACAAAATAGATAATGGGAGGCGTTTCAATGAAAGAGAAAAAATACTCTGAGCAGATATTCCGCGTGGGTATTTTCGGTGTAGTTCTGGCGGCAAGCGCTGTGGTCTATGGCCTGCCGACGGCCGTGACCGATGTGGTTCTCGATCCGGCGGTATGGAGCGTTTTGCTCCTGAATCTGGGGTTTCTTAACAGGAATGCCGGGGTCTAGTAACGGTTTTTATTTTCATATTTCTTTGAATTTCAGGCAATTAGTGCTATCCTATTGCCTATGCAACCGATACCGAAAGACGATGTTTCGGCCAAAGCCGATGCCGCTACCGCGATCATAGACCATTTGGTCGACGCGCTGGGGGGCGAGCCTGCCTGCACTTTGCGCCGGGCCTGCGTTTTTATCGATATCGACGAGCATCCCGGCACGACGCAGGCGGAAATCATGGAGCGGAACGGCGTACACAAATCGGCGCTTAACCGCGATATCGAATGGCTGTATGACTACGGTTGTATTACCCGGACCCCCGGCGGCGATGACGGTCGGACGATCCAGCTTCGATCCTGCGGCTATGCCAAAAGAAACGCGGGGCTAGCTCTCGCTTATTTCGACTTTAACCATAAGAACTTGCAAAGTTTTCTTATCAGCCTTATAAATTTATTTGGGCAGCACAAGCCGACGCTGCGGGATGCGAAGATCGTGTCGATTATCGGCAGGCACGGTTCGGTCACCCGGCAGGAGATTCTTGAAAGCCTTTATAACGGGCCGGTTACAACCGATAACAGGGCCGTCAATAACCTGATTAACTTTGGATTGGTACAGAAGAAAAACGATGAGTAAGCTGACTTTTACGCCCGGGGTTCAGTATAATGAGGTTCTTGCGAACATCACCCATAGCCCTGCGCCAAACGCCGCTTCCGCGCCGCAGCCCGCCACCAGACCGGCTATCTGAACCTTTATCCTCCAGATGCGTTTAATAATGGAAAACATTGTCCTAAACAGGAGCACACATGCCTAACAAGCAACAACGCGAAAGAATTTCCACGGGTCAGGGTTTTATTGCGGCGCTGGATCAGAGCGGCGGCTCGACCCCCAAGGCGCTCAAGCAGTACGGCATCAACGAGGACGCTTACAAAAACGAAGCCGAAATGTTCGCGCTTATGCATGAGATGCGCACCCGCATCATTACCGCCCCTCCTTTCAACGGCGATAAAATCATCGGCGCCATTCTTTTTGAAAGAACGATGGACGGCGATATCGAGGGCATGCCCACGGCGAAATATCTCTGGGACAAACTCAATATCGTTCCGTTCCTGAAAGTCGACCAGGGACTTGCCGATGAAAAAGACGGCGTGCAGATTATGAAGCCGATCAAGGATCTTGAAAAGCTTTTGACGCGCGCGGAAAAGGGCGGGATTTATGGCACGAAAATGCGCTCTGTCATCAAGAAGGCTTCCCCTGCGGGTATTGCCGCCGTTGTGGAACAGCAATTCGAAATCGCGGGTATCATCATCGATCATGGCCTCATGCCTATCATCGAGCCGGAAGTCGATATCAAGGCTGCCGACAAGGCCGCATGCGAAAAGATTCTGGCCGATGAAATTCTGAAGCAGGTGAAGTTCCTGCCCGCCGGCCGGGAAATCATGCTCAAGCTGACCATCCCCGATGAGGCCGGTTTTTACGGCGACCTGATCGACCTGAAAAACGTGCTGCGCGTTGTCGCGCTTTCGGGCGGGTATGAGCTTGACGACGCATGCAGCCGCCTTGCGCAGAATGACGGCATGATCGCGAGTTTCTCACGCGCGCTGACCAACGATCTGAAAGTCTCGCAAAGCGATAAGGACTTTAACGGCGCCCTGCAGAAGGTCATCGACAAGATCTACACGGCTTCAGTGAAGAAGACCGCCAAAACGCGGGCGGCTTAAACCACTTAAATTTTCCATCGGAAAGAATTCCCCCTCCCTGAGGGAGGGGGAATTAGTTAATTGTGCTTCTCAGCGCCATTCCCTTTCGGTACTTTCTGGCTGATGCCGAGCTTTGCCAGCAAGGCGTGCCCGTATTCAGTCTGCGCCACCGCTTCGAGCGCCGCGCCTATATTGGTGCCGCCCTTCGCCGAGAAGACATCCATGACGTTGTTCATGCCATCGGTCGGCGAGTTGCCGGTGTTGGCGATGATCTTGACGTCCGCCTTTTCAAGAGCGCCCGCCTGTTCGATGCCGATCACCTGATGGGCCTCGACGGCACGGATGGAGATCAGGTATTTCTGATAGCCGTCGTTGGAACCTATTTCTCTGGCGAGTTCGATCTGCGCCATGACGGGGGCAAGCTGCATCGCGCGTTCCGCGTCGGCCCGCGCCTCGCCTTCAACCTTGATGCCTTCGGCTTCCTTGCGCTTAGCCTCGAGGTCGCCTTCGGCTATGAGGATCGTGGTCTGCTTGTCCTCGTCGGCTTTGACGATGGCGGACTCTTTCGCGATTTCCGCGTCCCGGACTTTCTGCACTTTCAGAACAGCCATTTCCCGTTCGCGGGTTTCCCGCTCCTGCGTCTTGATTTCCTGCCGGGCCTGCTCATTCGCTATGCCGACCATCTTTTCCTTTTCGGCGGTGCGCTGGCCGATTTCCTGCAGGGCCTTCTGATTCTGGATCTCGGTTTCACGGGCGGCCTCGATTTCGGCTATCTTAGCCCGCTTCATGTTTTCGGCGACTTCAGTGCGGCTCTGCATTTCGATCAGGGATTTTTTCTTTTCCATGATATTGTGGATAACCGCGTTATTACCGAGGTCACGAATATCCATGAGTTCGATATTCTTGACGCAGATGACGCCCCAGCTTTTCAACTGCTCCTTCACTTCTTCTGTGAAATGCTCGCCGAAACGTGAGCGTTCCAGCATAATTGCGTCGATGTCGTGAGACGCCAAAACCGTCCTGATCGCACCCTGGACGATGGCCTTCAACTGGTTTTGCAGTTCGCTGAAGGATTCAACCCGCTGCGCGGCAAGGTTGGAATCCTGTACCCTGAAAAAGGCCGTAACGTCGACGACAAAGGGAACGCGCCCGACGTCGTAGGCTTCATATGCGTTCAGGGTAAGATCGAACACCGATACCGGCAGCATGATTTTTGTTACGCCGATAACGGGCAGCCAGTGAGGCCATTCATAGTATGTGTTCCCGTTAGGGGTATCCTTGCCGTAGGATTTCGTGCTTTGCCGGGACTGTACGATATGCACCTCGTTCGGCGCGACTACTTTGCGCAGAAAAAACGGGATCGCGATTACCACGACGAATACCGCGAATGCAGCCAGAGAGATAAAAACAGGGAATAACATTGCCTACTTCCTTTCCGTTGTAAAAACCAGCATCCAGGCAACGGCCTCGAAACTGCTTTTTACCCCGGAAGACAGGGCATTCGTTACGTCTTTAAACGCGGCTTATTTTTAATTTCGTGTCACACCCGCTTTATTTTTATATATTTGTATATATTTATATTGTATCCTGATAACGGATTTTGTGTCAATAATAAACGGACAGCCGGACAGGCTATACCAGCGCCCAAAGCACCTGATTTATATTTTCCGCCCCGCTCGCCAGCATGGCGAGGCGGTCGACGCCCAGGGCGATGCCGCCGCTTTCGGGGAGGCCGTGTTTCAGGGCGGCGATAAAATCTTCGTCGAGCGGATAGGTTTCGCCGTATAGTTTTTTCTTGATCGCCATTTCTTCGTGGTAACGCTTTTCCTGCTCGGCGGCGTCGGTCAGTTCGCTGAAGGCGTTGGCGAGTTCGATGCCGCAGACATAGAGCTCGAAGCGCTCGGCGTAGCGCGGATCGTCCGGCTTGCGGCGGGAGAGCGAGGCCATCGATACCGGGTAATCGTAAAGGATCGCGGGGACATCGACGCCCAGACGAGGCTCGATTTTTTCAGCCATGACGCGGAAGAAGAGGTCATCCCAGCGGTCGCCGGGGGCGACGCGGATCCTCTTCTCCGCAATTGCAGCCGCAAACCCTTCGGGGTCTTCAAGATAACCGCCGAGCGAAATGCCGCTATATTTTTCGAATGCTTCCGCTACCGTTATTTTTTGCCAGTCGGCGAACGGATCGCAGCTGTATTCCTTGTGTCTATACGTTTTGATTTCCAGCCGTTCGGCGCAATGACGCAGCAAGCCCGCGCAGTCGTCCATGATGGCGCGGTAATCCGCCTGCGCCCTGTACCATTCGAGAATGGTGAATTCGGGGCTGTGCAGGCGCGAACCCTCGCCGTTGCGGAAGACGTGGCAAAGCTGGTACATCTTGGGAATTCCCGCCACCAGCAGTTTTTTCATCGCGAATTCCGGGCTGGTATGAAGATAAAGATCGCGCTCGCGCTTCAGGTCAACGCCCTTGATTTCGGTTTTGAAGGCATGGATATGGACGTCCATGACCGGGCAAACCTGTAAAATGGGGGTTTCGACCTCGTAAAAGCCCTGATTGTCGAAAAAGCCCCGGATCGCCCTGGTCAGAGCCATCCGTTTCTCCAGACAGGGCAATTTGGCCTTAAAGGCGCGGGGATCCCACCACATACAGAAAAACCTTGCAATTCCGCTCTATTAACGATAAAAATGCCGCTCGTTCAACAGGAGAATGACTATGAAGGCTGATGTTCACCCGGATTATCACGAGATTACAGTGGTAATGACCGATGGTACGCAATACAAAACCCGCAGCACGTGGGGCAAAGAAGGCGATGTCATGAAGCTCGACATCGATTGCCTGAGCCATCCGGCATGGACCGGCGGTTCGCAGAAGGTCATGGAAAAAGGCCAGCTTTCCAAGTTTGAAAACCGCTATGGCTCCTTCCTGACGGGCAATGTTGCCGGTGACAAAAAAGAAGAAGGCAAAGCGAATTAAGTTTTTACGTTTTTATTTTAAAGAGCCGCCGTGTGGCGGCTTTTTTTTGACACCGGGCATATTATTATGTTAATAAAGTACCCATGACAATGGATATAAGCAAAGTCGTTCCTCTGGCGCTGGCGAAGCAAATCCTCGACGGGTTTGCCGGGCAGGCGGTTGATAGAAAAGTTACTCCGCATGTCATGGGGAAAATCTGGGAGGCGCAGATGGGATCCCCGCTGGCCGGCGAATTGACGCAGGCCTATAACAGTGCGACCGCCGCGGACGAAATAGGCGGGACAGTTTCCCGCTTGCTGGCCGGTGAAGTCCTTAAAGACATGATTGATTTGATCTACGGGATCAGAATGATTACGGTTCAAAACGAAATGCTGAGGAGTCAGACCAGTCACATGGAAGATTTACGTACGCTGGAGACCTATCTGGATGCAGCCAGCCAATATGTCGCCGCGATGTACGGGATGTAATTTCAACTAGATTTCTATTTATCCCTCTCCCGGTGGGAGAGGTTGCGAAGGCTTAGCGCCCTTGCGCTTAGTCGAAGCTGGGTGAGGGGTTACGATGGAAAATATTTACCACCGTAACCCCTCACCCACTCAGCTAAGGCTTTTCCAAAGGAAAAGCCAAGCTTCGTTGCCCTCTCCCAAAGGGAGAAGGAAGAAATAGTTAAGCCGCTTCCAGCTGCTTCAGCGCCTGGCTCAGTTTGTTCATAGCGCTTTCGGCTTCCTGTTTGCGGGTGCGGTGTTCTTCCACAACCTCTTCCGGGGCGTTCTCGATAAACTGTTTGTTCCCAAGCTTCTGGCTGGCTTTGTCGATGTCGCTTATAAGTTTTTCGATTTCCTTGCGCAGGCGCGCCTTTTCCTTATCGAGGTCGATGATGTCGGCGATGGGCAGGATCAGCGTCGCCTCATCGACCACCGTCTGGATCGAGCCTTTGGGGGCCTTGCCGGACAGGTCGACCTTTTCGAGCCTTGCCATGCGGCAGAGGATTTCATCGTACGCTTCAAGCCGCTCCTTCGTACGCGCCGAAGCGTCCCTGATCACCAGCCTGATTTTCGCGGCGGCGGGGACGTTCATGTCGGCGCGTACGCTCCTGATTTCAGAGATGAACCGCGTCAGCCAGTTCATTTCCTCCATTGCCGCCTTTTCGACGAGGTTGTCCTTGTATTCCGGCCATGAGGACGTTATCAGCGTTTCCTGCGGCCCGCGCTGGCGGATGGACGCGTACAGCTCTTCGGTCACGAACGGCATGAAGGGGTTCAGCAGCAGCAGTATCTGATCGAAGACCCAGCCGGTGGTCTTACGGGTCTCTTCCTGAAATTCTCCGTCATCCCGACGCAAGCCGGGATCTTCCGGGGCTTCTTCTGAAGATCCCGGCGTCCGCCGGGATGACGTATCAACGAGAACCGGTTTGGTGAATTCAAGATACCAGTCGCAGAAGGTGTTCCAGACGAAGCGGTAAATTGCTCCTGCCGCTTCGTTGAATTTGTAAGCTTCCAGTGCCGCCGCGATTTCCTTTGCCGTATTTGCAACCTCGGCGACGATCCATTTGTTCGGCGTGTAGGTTACGCGGGCGGGATCGAAGGCGGGGTCGGAGACGCAGTTGTTCATCTGGCAGTAGCGGGCCGCGTTCCACAGTTTGGTCGCGAAGTTGCGGTAGCCGGCGACGCGCTCTTCGGAGAGCTTGATGTCCCTGCCCTGCGCCGCCATGGCGGTCAGGGTGAAGCGCAGCGCGTCGGCGCCGAATTTATCGACGAGTTCGAGCGGGTCGATCACGTTTCCCTTGGACTTGGACATTTTCTGGCCCTTCGCGTCGCGGACGAGGGCGTGGATGTAGACCTTTTTAAAAGGCACATCGTCCATGAAGTGAAGACCCATCATCATCATGCGCGCGACCCAGAAAAAGATGATGTCAAAGCCGGTAACCAGCACATCGCCGGGATAATATTTTTTCAGTTCCGGCGTTTCATCGGGCCAGCCTAATGTCGAAAACGGCCACAGCGCGGAGGAAAACCATGTGTCGAGAACGTCTTCGTCACGCTTGATAATGACTTTATCGCCCCAGTCCTTCTTCGCCTCCTCCATCGCCTCTTCCTCGGTTTCAGCGACATAGACGGTTCCTTCCGGCCCGTACCATGCGGGGATCTGGTGGCCCCACCAGAGCTGGCGCGAGATGCACCAGGGCTGGATATTTTCCATCCAGTGAAAGTAAGTGTTCTCCCATTGCTTTGGCACGAATTCGGTCTTGCCGCTTTTAACGGCTTCGATGGCGGGCTTGGCGAGCGTTGCCGCGTCGACATACCATTGCTCGGTCAGGAAAGGTTCGATGATGACGCCGCCGCGGTCGCCGTAAGGGACTACGTGTTTTACGTCCTGCACTTCGGCCAGAAGATCGAGTTCTTCGAGTTCGGCGAGAATTTTCTTGCGCGCCTCGAAACGGTCGAGGCCGCGATATTCTTCGGGGCCGTTCTCGTTGATCCGGGCGTCGATGTCGAAAATGCTTATCATCGGCAGGTTGTGACGCTTGCCGACTTCAAAGTCGTTAAAGTCGTGCGCGGGCGTGATCTTGACGGCGCCGGTACCTTTTTCCGGATCGGAATATTCATCGGCGATAATCGGGATCAGCCTGCCCGCGATCGGGAGCAGCGCCGATTTGCCGATCAGATCCTTGTAGCGCTCGTCGTCGGGGTGGACCGCGACGGCGGTGTCGCCGAGCATCGTTTCGGGACGCGTCGTCACGACAGTAATGAAACGCTCCTTCTGCCCCTCGACGGGATAGCGGATATGCCACATATGGCCTTTTTGTTCCTTCTGCTCGACTTCGAGATCGGAGATGGCGGTGTGCAGTTTGGGATCCCAGTTGACGAGGCGGTTGTCGCGATAGATCAGGCCCTCGCGGTAAAGCTGGACGAACACCTTGCGCACGGCTTTTGACAGCCCCTCGTCCATCGTGAAGCGCTCGCGGCCCCAATCGGGCGAAGCGCCGAGGCGGCGGACCTGGTTGACGATCGTGCCGCCGGATTGTTCCTTCCATTCCCAGACGCGTTCCAGAAACGCTTCGCGGCCCAGTTCGCGGCGGGAAGTCCCCTCCTCGTCCAGCATGCGCTCGACGACCATCTGCGTTGCGATGCCCGCGTGGTCGGTGCCGGGCTGCCACAGCGCGTCCTTGTGGTTCATGCGGTTGTAGCGGGTCAGGATATCCTGAAGCGTCATGTTCAGCGCGTGGCCCATATGGAGGCTGCCCGTCACGTTGGGCGGGGGCATCATCACGCAGAACGGCGCGCGGTTGCTTTCGGGGCGGGCGGTGAAGGCCCCTTCCCTTTCCCACTTGCCGTAGTGCTGCGCCTCGACTTTTTCGGGTTCGAATGTTTTTCCAAGCATGGACAGTCATCCGCAAACTCATTGTTTCACGGTTAACTGAATAGCTTAAAATCCAAGGGATTCCAATTAAAAAGGCTGGTCAGCGCGGCCCAAGCACGATTTGAAAGTTGCCGGCCAGTGCGTTGGGTTCCAGTTCGGGGGCTTCGCGCAGTTCGACCGAAAGCAGGGCCTGATCCGCCGGAGACTCCGCTAAAAACAGCCCGTCTCTCAGGTTCAGGGGTTCCCCGGCGATATACATCTGGGTCGTCAGCGGATCAAAGCCTTCCGCCGCGATCTTGAAATGGATGTGCGGGGTGCGGCCGGGATACGGTACCGGCTTGATCGTCCGAAAGTCGTAAGACCCGTCCCCGGCAGTAAATGTCCTGCCGTAACCCTGGAATTTGTCGTCGAAGGGCTGGCGCTGCCGGTCGCCGCTATGATTGTATTTTCCGGAGGCGTCGCATTGCCAGATCTCCACGAGAGCGTCATCCACGGGAGCGCCTCTCGTATCGACGACCGTGCCGTTCAGGCGCAGCACCCGGCCCATGGCTTCCGCCGCCGCCCCCGTCACACGGACAAGATCGTTGTCCCTGTCGAGCGGCAAGATTTCCGGGAAAAACGGCCCTTCCATCTGGTCCGGCGTGATTGCCAGCGCCTGGGCCAGAGCGGCGCGGTGAAACGCCGCCATTACAGCAACACCCACTAAGCCGGTTGCCGCCCGCGTCAAAAGTTTCCGGCGCGAGAGAATAAGGCCGGAGTCTGTTTTTTCTTCAAAAGTTGTCATATGAAATCCCCTAAACACACTAAAAAACCCATGCCATAACGCATGAATTTTCACGTTCTGTCAATCTTTTGCGTCATCCCGGCGAAAGCCGGGATCTTCTTGCCAAAGAGTCTGTGTTTGCCAGATCCCGGCTTTCGCCGGGATGACAATAAAAGCCGGGATGGATAAAAAGAGAATGGGGGGTAAGGCTAATCTTCGTCCGTTGCCCGCGCGGCGATCTTGCGCAGTTCGCGCTGCACGACTTTCTCGATCAGCGGCGGGAGGTGAATATCGAGCCATTCGCGCAGCATCGGCTTCATCAGTTCGCGGACGATGTCCTCGATGGTGGTATCCCCTGTCCCGCGGCGGTCGAGCGGCGCCCGGCTGGCGAGGCGGGCAAAACCCTGAAAAGCGGCATTTTCCGCCGAATCCGTAAAGACCGATTCGCCGTCGTCATCGGAATCCTGCATGTCGATCTGGATCCGCTCCGGTTCCGGCTCATCCATCCGCTCCGTCAGTTCCAGCACGTCCTCATCTTCCGGCTCCGGTTCGGGCTCGCGGACGGGTTCGGGCTTGCGTTTGGGCGGAGAAGGCGGTGGCGGCGGCTCGGGCGCGGCTTCAGGCTCGCCGCCGTCATCGTCAGATATGATCTGACGAATGGACGCGAGGATTTCCTCGATTGATGGTTCCTGTTCCGGATTATCTGCCATAGAAATAGAAGCCGCGTGGATTCAGTAATATTATCAATTAAGTTTCGTACATTGATAACAGGTTGTCAAAGCCGGATTAAGGCTCCATCGGGTTAATATCCACATCAGTCCCCAGAATTTTCCACTTTATGGAATCGAGGTGCTCATCGAATTCCCCGGAAAAATCATGCAGGCCGAGCACTTCGGGGATCAGGATTCCCAGTGTTGAGGCCAGCGAGAATTCAGCCACCACTACGTTACGCCTCGCGGTGACGAGCGCCACCTGCGCATCGAGATACTCCTGTTCAGCGTCGAGAACATCGAGGACGGTTCTTGATCCTATATCGGATTCCGCGCGCACCCCCTCCAGAGCGAGGCGGGACGCATCGACCTGCGCTTCGCGCGATTTGGTCTCCGCCTTCGCCGCCTGCAGGTCTTCCCAACTCGATATCGCCTGTTCCCTGATATCACGGCGGGATTCGAGAATCTCGATAAAACGCTGGTTTGCGGTGTGCTTTGCCTGCCGGACGCGCGACCTCACCCCGCCCGCTTCATAAAGCGGTATGGTGGCGGAAACGAGGATGCTTCTTGTTGTCGTTTCTTCGAGAATTCCGGGTTGCGGATCGTACTGGCGGTCCCACGAACCGGACAGGAAGAGTTCAGGCAGAAGCTCGCCGAAAATTTCATCGACGCTGTTTTCGGCGGATTCGTGGATGTAGCCGGCTGCGATCACAGTTGGATTATTGTTTTCAGCGAAGATCACCGTTTCGTCCAGCGTTTCCGGGACGGGGAATTTGATGGCCGGGTTTTCAAGCGCGCCGGGACGTATGCCCACGACTTCCTCATAGGCGGCAATGCTGGACTGGAGATTGCCGGACGACCTGATCCTGTCGGAAGCCGCCCTTGCCAGCCGCGCCTCGGCTTGCGAAACGTCGGTGCGGGTGATTTCGCCGACCTCAAAGCGCTCCGCCGTCGCTTCCAGTTCCTTTGTCAGTACATTTTCATTGTTAACGCTGAGTTCAAGAAGGGCCTTGTCGCGCAGCACATCCATATAAGCGCTGGCGGCGGTGAACAGAACCTGCTGCTCCAGCGCCTTGAGAAGCGCGCGCTGCGCGAGGATGGTGTCTTCGGCCACCCTTGTCGCGGCAAGGGTGCGCCCGCCGCGGTAGAGCGGCTGGGTGACTTCAAACGCCGCCGACTTCGATGTCGTGCCGTTGCCGACCCCGCCGTCGATCTCCGCGTCCGTCACATTGCCCGAAGCATCGGCCGAGGGCTTCCAGCCGGAAAGGGCCTGCGGCATTTCCTCCTGCACGGCTTTCAGTTCCGCGCGCGCCGCCTGCAGCGTGGGATTGTTCTCGTAGGTCCATTTCAGGACTTCTTCGAGTTTGGTAACGGGCTGATCTTCTGCACGAACTTCATGAACGGAAAAAGATATTAAAACGCAGAGCACGCAGAGCACACGGAATTTTCGCAGAGATATATTAAATCCCTGCGCCTTTCTCGGCATGCTTTGCGTGCTCTGCGTTTTAAATTTAAACATGAGATCAGAACACAAAAGTTTTGGCGGGTTCGAAGCCACGGACATAAGGGGAGGCCGCGTCATACAGCGCGCGCGTGGAATACCGGCCTTCGGCGATTTTCTCGATGACCGTTATACGACCGGTCTCTCCCGGTTTTTTTACAACGGCGGCAAGCCGTCCGCCGGGGCCCAGCTGTTCCAGCAAATTTTCGGGAACGGCGGCGACAGAGCCATTGATGAATATGAGGTCATAAGGCGCGTGCTCCGGGCTGCCTTTGGTTTCCTTGCCCTTCACCACCGCGATATTGCAATAGTTGAGTTCGTCCCAGATATGGAGAGCAGGATCGAGAGCGCCCTGCTTTGATTCAAGCGCGACGACGGTCAGCACGAGATCCGAGAGGATGGCCGAGGAATAGCCGGTCGTGTCGCCGATATTGAGAACGGCGTCCTTTTTCTGCGGATCGACGGCCTGCACCATGCGGGCGTGGACGACGGGCTCAAGACAGAAAACGCCGTCGCCGAGCACGATATCCTCGTCCAGATAGGCGATTCCCCTCCGGTCCTCGGGCAGGAACATTTCCCGCGGCACCTTGGCGAATACCTCCAGCACGTCCGGGTCGGTGATGCCGTTCGTCGCAAGCTGGCAGTCCAGCATGTTCTTGCGGGCCAGGGCGGTTCTGTTCATGGAAAATCCTTACGAAATCAAGAGTTACTTCGTTTCCTTGATACAGTATCTACAGATTTTTTTCCAGACCTTTTCCGCGGTGTAAATAGAACTGGAAAACCGCCGCCCAATCGGCTAAATAGCTAGTTTGCACCGATGGCGCGGTGGCAGAATGGCGATGCAGAGGTTTGCAAAACCTTGAATGCCGGTTCAATTCCGGCCCGTGCCTCCACCGGTGCTTCGTTTTTCCTGCAAAAAATATTCGAAAATTTCACATATAAGGGTTGACACGCATGAAAAGTGCTGTCTAGCATCATTTCCTTAATTCGTAAAATTACAAGGGGGGTTTATTAAATGAGATTTATTACCGCTAGCGCCGCGGCCGGCGCTGTTGCTACTGTCATTCTTTTGGGCACGGGCTGCTCGGAAGCGGCGGATCCGCAAAATGCCCCGCCCGTCCCCGCAACATATGAAACGCCCCCCCCCGACAGCGCCACCATGCAAAAGCTTGAAGACGGCTGTGTGCTTTATACCGAAGTTCTCAAATTTTTCGATGACCAGCATTTCAAGGGCCAGACCACGGTCAGCCAGAAAGAAATCGCGGAAGGCGCGATGAAAAATCTGCTGTTGGAAGCCGCAGAGAAGCCGGAACAGCTTACATGGGCGGATCCGGAAACAAAGAAACACATAGCGTCCCTGACGCTGGACGGCGCCGCCATCCCGGCGTCGCCCGCTCCCGGGGCCATGACGTCCTATGCGGATCATTGCGCCTATCTCAACCAAACCGTCCTTAAGCTTGCCAAAACAACCGGAACTGAAATCCGCGTACTTTTTAAAGACGCGCTCAACGGCGCGATCCACAAAGGATTCGACCCGCACTCGAGTTATCTGGATGACAAAGCTTACAAAGATATGCAGGTCCAGACCAAGGGTTCGTTCGGCGGCCTCGGCATCGAGGTCAATATGAAGGACGGGCTTGTGCAGGTGGTGTCCCCTATCGACGGTACTCCCGCTTCAAGGGCCGGGCTTCAGGCCAACGACCTTATCACCCATATCAAACAACCCGGCCAGGAGCCTGTGCCGGTGCAGGGCATGGATCTTGGCCAAGCCGTCGCCCTCATGCGCGGCGATATCGGTACCGACGTCATCCTTACGGTCATGCGCGGCGGCGAGGCGCTGCCCGATATCACGCTGAAGCGGGAAGAAATCAAGATCAACCCCGTTAAACTGAAGATGGTCGGCCCCGATAACGATATTCCTTATATCACCGTCACCACGTTCAACGAACAAACGACGCCGGAGCTTGAAGCCACCCTGGACAAACTAAAGGCCGAATTCGCGGCGAAGGGTACGCCGCTTAAAAAGGCCATTATCAGCTTCAAAAACAATCCCGGCGGATTGCTGGATCAGGCAATGAAAGTCGGTGACGACCTGATTATAAGCGAGGAAGAAGCAGCCCTGAAGCGTTTCGGTGAGATACGGGAGGAATTGAACAGATTGCAGAGCGAAGGCAAATCAAGAACCGATCCCGCGGTCAAAGCACTTTTGACGGAAGCGGCAGAAATCAACCGGAAAGGCGGTAACGGCGAATTTAAAAATACACGGATCGTCGCGACCGGGAAAAACGCGGATGAAAGACCGACCATGACGGGCGAAGCTTCGCTTAAAAACTATGCCGATGAGATCGAGTTTTTCTATATGGGCAACGAAGGCTCCGCTTCCGCATCGGAAATTGTGCTTGGGGCGGTAAGAGATGACGGAGCGGAGATTGTGGGCACAACCACGTTTGGCAAGGGTTCAGTCCAGACCATCATTCCCGTCGACGGCCGCGTTAAGCGTCCATATCCCGCCCTTGCCCGCTTTGGCGGCGCGATCAGGATTACGACCGTGGCATTTTTCAGCGGTGAAACCGGGCTCAGCAACCAGCAAAGCGGCGTCCCGCCCACGGTCGAAGTAAGATATAATGACGAGCGGGATGAGGCAAGCGAGCAAGCGCGGCATGAAAGGGATCTCGAGCACTCGCTGGTCAGCACGGAGCAGACGCGCGCTTCGCAGTACCCCGAATTCACCTGCTCGCTCAAGGAAGAATTCGCCGGAATCCTGTCGGCGCAGGAAGCGGCCTCGGTGCCGGAATACCTGCGGATCAAGGGCGCCCAGACGGACACGATGGACGATCCGGGGAAGACGGTGGCAACATATGTGCTGGACGCCGATCTCGCCTGTACGCTGAAGGTTATGGGCGAAGGGGGTGATGCCTATGTCGATATCACACCCTATATGCCGCTGCCGCCCGCAACGATGGGGCCGTAAGCGCTGTTACCGATCAAGTTTTATAACGGCGGCCCCATGGCCGCCGTTTTTACATATGGGAGGCTTGCCCCCTATAGTACTGAAAGAAATTACTATTTGACATACCGGGGCGGAAACGGCATAAAAAGCCACGGTGATCCTCGGTAGCTCAGCGGTAGAGCAAGCGACTGTTAATCGCTTGGTCGCAGGTTCGAATCCTGCCCGGGGAGCCATTCTTTACAATCAGCCAAATCAACGAACAGGTCGAAGGGTTTCTTCAAGGAATATCTGGGGGTTGACCCTTTCATTTCGAGGTTCGAAAACACATATCCGATCAACTGGCGCTTTTCGTCGATTGTCGAACGCTCGAAAAGGTCGTAGGCGCGGGAAGCCAGCGTTATCAGGCTTGTCAGCGCGATTTTGAACTGTTCGTTGCCACTGTGATGCTGTTCCAGAAGCCGGTTGATTTCCTGCTGCCGGGTTACAAGCTGGGTGTGCTTTCTGTCATAGATGTCCTTAGTAATACTCTTGTCCATGAACATATCCAGAAGCTGATCCATTTTGCGGGCAAGGTCTTCGCTTTCCTGATGCAGGTTCTTGATGGCTGCATGATGAAAAGCCTTTTCTGATTCATGGGAATTATTCAGATGATTCATGATTTCTGCCAGAACGCCGGACGGTATCTGGATCGACCGGAACACGTCCCTGATCTGGTCCAGCACGATTTCTTCCTTAATCCAGACCTTTTTATCGGCGCTGCCCGGTTCGCGGCAGATCAGATAGACGTATTTGCCCTTTTTAAGGTCGCAGCTTACCGTCCGGCCCGATATGGCACACTGGATAAGCCCGCGCAGCAGGAACGGCTCCTTGGTTTCAGAAACGGCCTTCTTGCTGCCCCTGCCCGTCCTGATGGCCTCGCAGGCATCGAACAGGCTTTTATCGATCAGCGGCGTGTAGATATGCGGCACAAGCTGGCCTTTGGTCCGCATACAGCCGTAATAAAACGGGTTCTGCAATATGGCGTTAAAAGTCTGGGCGCTGACTGCGTTGCCTTTAAAGGTTCGCAAGCCCCAGCCTTTTGCCTTGCGGATCAGTTCGGCCTGCGAATAGACGCCGGTTGCATATTCCTGAAACAGCTTTTTTATCAGGAAGGCGCGTTCAGGGTCCGGGATGATGGTTTTTGATTTGGTATCCGGATCGTCGATGTTCAGATAACCCAGCGGCGCGGGGCCGCTCCATTCCCCTTTGCTGATCTTGTGCTTGATGCTGCGCTTTACGTTGTCAGAAAGCTGGTCGGTATAGGACTGCGCCATGACGACGCCCATGTTCCACATCAGTTTCTGGGTGCTGTTCGCGTCCTTGGACAGGACATTGCCTTCCTTGACGAAGTGCAGTTCCAGAACGTCCCGGTTCATCAGGTCGTTCAAAACCGGGGTTTCGCGGAAGCCGCGTTGCAGCCGGTCAACCGTATCGACGATCAGGGCAATCCGTTCCTTTTGCGCCTTGATGAAATCGATCATCTGTTCAAATTCAGGCCGGTCCCCTTTCGTCGAGGATTCAATGATCGTAAATTCCCTGATGATTTTGAGGTTCTTGCGCTGCGCATACAGCTTGAGATTGGCGATCTGGGCGTCCAGCGAATGGCCGTCTTCCTGATCCCTGGTGGACACGCGGGCGAGGATTACGGCTTTCATTATCGTTACTCCGTTCATTAATCTGAGTTCGATAATAAAAATTTTCTTTCGAACTGACAAGAACTTTTTAACTTCATTCGTTTACAGCGGCTGCCGCCTTCAATCCGGAAACATCCATCAGGCGATCAAAGCTATCGATTACATCGTACTTTATCTTGCCATCTGCAATGGAAGCATTGATCTTCTCGAAGAATTTTCTGGCGCAAACGATTTTGCTTTTCTCAAACCCGCGCAGCTCCATTGAAGACATGCTCCCCTTGGTTTCAGCCACGAAATAAATGTGCTTTACCGTACCTTCCGTAAACGATATGGCCCAGTCCGGATTATAGTCGCCTACAGGCGTGGGGATCTGAAATCCGTGAGGCAGCTTCGCGTATACAACAACCTCCGAGCTGGCTTCCAGTCCCTGGACAAAAGCGCGTTCAATTTTTGAATCGGTAATGGCATAATCGTAAATATGCTTCTTGAGCTTTTCGCTTGCCTTGCTGAAGTCCTGCCGGCTTTGGCCCGTAGTGAATATACTTATATCATGCTGCCTGCCCACTTCGTCATAGGTTAGACGTTCAATAATAATCGTCGCCTTCTGGTCCTTAATCAGCCGCGAGGCTTCGGCGATAAAATGTTCGGGGTTTTGTTGAAATTGTTTGAAAACAGCCGGTTCCATCCCGCTCAATATGGCGGCAATGGTTTTCCGGGTAAGCTGAACATTTTCTCCAATTTTTCCGAGAAGGTCATATTTGACCTCTGAATGAATTGAAGAAAAATGCGCCTGGGTTGCGGAATCCTGTAGGTGGAAGCCCTGCCCTGCCCGGAGCTGCGTATCCGTAACCTGGTCTTGCTGTATTCCCCGTTCAACAGTATACCGGAGCGGAGAAACATTAAGCTCTTTGTTCAATGTATCAATACAGTTTTTTATCAACTCAGCAGAATCAAATTCGACCCTGTACACGGCACCGCGATTGATCCTCTTCCACAACTCCTGAAATTCTTTTTTATTGAAGTTATCGTTGAGCGGGTTGGTTTTGGGTTTCCGGTCGTCACCAACATCAGGCAATTGAGCCTCGCTGAACACGCTATCGATCAGCTTGTATATCTGCTCGGCATGAAGAACCAGCTCCTCTGGCAGAGGCTCCAACGCGCCGTCTTCCTTGGCCTTGTGGTAGGCATCGACAATCTTGTCATCGTCGTCCGTGTAGTCGTTTTTAAGCAGGTATTTATAAATCTGCTTGGCCATTGCCGCCGTAATCTCCAGTGTGCCGGTTTCAGTCTGGATGATCTTGCCGGTGAAATAGGCTTCATCGGCTTTACGGGGACGGGCAGACAATGAATCGCTAATTTCCTTCTGGAGATTGCCGACGAATTCTTTATAGCTCTCGCTGGCAACGACAGTCAGAATGTTAATGTCGTGGACAATGATCGGATTATCCATACGGTCGCCGCTCTGGTTGACACAGAGGCGCAAGCCCCGGCCTACTTCCTGACGGCGGGAGATTTTATTGTCGCTGTGCTTGAGCATACACATCACAAAGACGTTCGGGTTATCCCAGCCTTCACGCAGGGCGGAGTGAGAGAAGATAAACCGCACCGGCTCCTGGAATGACAGCAGACGCTCTTTGTTCTTGAGGATCAGGTCGTAAGCATCCACGTCGTCGGATAACCCCGCATTCTCCCCTCGCGCTGCTATGTCCGGGTCGGTAAGACGTTTACTCTTCTTATCAATCGAGAAATACCCTTCATGCGTCCTGCCAGTTTCAATGCCCGTCAGGTGTTTGCGGTAGGCTTCTTGGCCCTCAAGATCGAGCGTTCCCAGATATTCCGTCTTCTGTTGCTCGTATTCTTCCTCAAAGATACGGGCATATTCGCCCATTTCATCCGCCTGACTGTAATCGCGGTATTTCACGACTTCATCAATGAAGAAGAGAGACAGGACTTTAATGCCCTGGGCGAAGAGTTGCGCTTCCTTTTCCAAATGCGCCTTGATAGTTTCGCGGATTTGTATCCGGCGAATGGCGGCTTCGGTTACGTCGCCGGCTGCTTCGCCTGCTGTTAAAATAGCACCGTTCGTAAACTCAACGCTGTCCTGGTTATAGTCGATTTGAGAGATAACAAAGTCCTTGTATTGATCCAGGCCATTAGAGACATCGTAAAGATTGTCGCCTTTGCTCAGCCGCTTGATGATGCGCTTAATGCCGCCGCCTTGCTTAATCTCCATCTCGATTCTCGCGACAGGCGCTTTCTTGGAAATTTCAATCGATTCCAGATATAGGAAGGCTTTACTGCCAGACAGCCCCTTAACGGTAATGCCGCGCACGTCGATTTTTTTGACCAGCTTCTGGTTATAGGCATCCAGAGCATCCAGGCGGTGGACTTTGTTATGATTGGTTTTATGCGTAGCGGAGTAGCGCAGGATCATCAGCGGTTTGAATTTCGGCAAGGCTTCCATCGTGGCACGGCCTTCCATTTTCTGCGGCTCATCCAGGATCAGGATAGGCCGGTTGCTGCTGATAACATCAATGGGTTTGCGTGACTGAAAATCATCCAGCTCTTCGTAAATACGGCGGTTATCTTTCCCCGAAGCATTAAAAGCATGAATGTTGATAATCATTACGTTAATGCCGGCATCTGAAGAAAAGCTCTCAAGAGGAGAAAGATTTTTTGAATTATAGATGAAGAAGCGAACTTTCTTGCCGTAGCTTTCGGTAAAGTGATCGGCTGTTATTTCAAAAGACTTATAGATCCCCTCGCGGATCGCTATGCTCGGCACCATGATAATGAACTTGTTCCAGCCATAGCGTTTGTTCATCTCGAAGATGGTTTTGATATAGCAATAGGTCTTGCCTGTGCCCGTCTCCATCTCCACGTCCAGATTGATTTTGCACTTGGCGCTTTCTACCAGACGGTCGGACAGCGGCAAGTTTTGGCGCTTCTGCACGGCGTGAATATTCTCGATGATCTGTGTATCGGTCAGCTGAAGGTCAGCGTTTCTAAACCCTGTTTCAAAGGCTGTAACTTGCTGCTGTGTGCCAGGGTCAATTCTGTACGTTGCGCCTGTGATCAGCGGCTGCCCGGCGAAACAATCTACGACAGATTCAACGGCGTTGGTCTGATAGGACTGGACTTTAAATTTTAACTTCATGTCCGCTGTCCCTAAATCGATTTGACTTCAGTGCCCGGAGACAACTGCTTGAAGATTTGCTCGACGTTGATTTTGACGGCATCGGAGGCGAAGCCGTTATCACGGAAGACAACGCGCAGGGGGGCGAGACCCGCCAGCTCCTTCACCAGCTCTTCGGTAATGCCGGTATCGAAACAGGCAACCAGCGCATTATCATCGACAAAGAAAACCTGCTTGCCCTGAATTTTTTCCTTACGGATCGGCAGCGTCAGATCAACGCCCCAGTCGAGCAAAACCTGGAACAGCAGGTCTTCAGGGTTAGCGCGGTCTGGCTTGATATTGTCGACGGATTTCAATAGGTCAGTTTGCTTGACAGCATCTGGAACATAATAAATATCCGCCATGTTTGAAGAATCAACTTTTAGAACGCGGAATCCAACATCTTTGTCCCAATTCTCGTGGCCTCCCCCGCTGAGGACTTTTTTACCTGCACGTCGAATTCTTTCTTTCCCAATATCTGGTATTGTTCTGTAACCTTCTTTGTGGGCTTCAGACCCTTCTTCACAATTTTCTGGTATTTGAATAAGGATAAATTTTCTATTTTTCCCATCTGCTGCATTAGCTAAAAATAGAGAGTGTGCGGTTGAAGCCGACCCGGCGAAGAAATCTACTACTATTTCTTCATCTAGTCCTGCTGTCCCAATGTCGATCAGTTTCTTTAAGAATCCGGTCGGCTTTGGAAAAGGGAAGACCTGAGCGTTTCCAAAAAGATCTATTATTTCGTTGGTACCGTGCTGGGTAAAAACATCGTCAATAATAGAAAAAGGCTTTCCTTGTCGTACAGACCCGTCTTCTTCTTTTAAATATTGTTTAGTGTGAACAGTATATTTGCCATCTTTGCCTTTTATGAATTCTAGCTCTCCCTTTGCTAGCGCTTCAAATGTGCGTTCTTTCCCCCAAAGCCATTGACGTTTTGGCTGTATATCAACCTCATCCGGCCCAGGAATTGAATAAACCAAATTCTTACGTTCGCCCATGCTCTTTGTTGCTTCAAGAGGGTGGGTACGGTATGGACCTCTACGATTAAAGTTATCATCTTTCTGCGTGTAATATCGCTTTATAGATTCCTCAGAAAGAGGAATATAAAAATTATTTAAGCTCGCTTCGCTTTTTGCATACACCAGTGCGTACTCATGAAGAGTCACAAGATACTTTTCTTTAGCGCCCCCACCATATCTCTTCTTCCAAATTATATTGTCGATGAAATTCTCTTCTCCAAAAATTTCATCACACACTTTCCTAAGATTTTGATATTCACCATCATCTATAGAGACAACAACTAATCCATCTTCGCGCAAAAGGTTTCGTGCTAGCTTAAGACGCGGGTAAATCATGCTTAACCAGTCAGAATGAAAACGCCCATTTGCATCAGTATTTGCAACTAATCGATTTCCTTGTTCATCTTTCTGATTTGATCGTATAAAAAATTCTTCCGAATTTTCAGAAAAATCATCCTCGTAAATAAAATCATTTCCAGTGTTATATGGCGGGTCGATATAGATCATTTTAATTTTGCCGAGATAAGTCTCCTGAAGCAGCTTTAATGCCTCCAGGTTATCGCCCTCGATAAACAGGTTTTTTGTTGTATCAAAATCAACGCTTTCATCACGGGCTGGCCGCAAAGTTTTTGCAATTGGTGCGTTGGCAGTCAGCAAGGCTTCACGTTTGCCGGGCCAATTCAGGTGATAGCGTTCCTGCGAACCATCGACGATCTGGTTACTGAGTTCTTGGCGGAGCTGGTCGAAGTCCACGGCCAGTTTGATATTGCCTTGCGCGTCTTTGGCTTCCGTCACGCATGAGGGAAACAAATCGCGGATGCGGGCGATATTGTCCTGCGTCAAATCCGGCGTGTGCATTTTCAGTTTTTGCATGATCTTTTTCCTTTACTGACTTTCCCCCGCTGAATCAGCGCCGGTTAATGTCTCAAGCTGCTGTTTCATAGTGCGGATTTCTGCGTTGATTTCAACCTTACGATTAAACTGTTTTTCCTTGCCCAGGCGGGCCTCGGTTTTGGCTAGTTCCTGCTGCTGGCTGCGGATGGCCTCCGCCCGCTCGACTCGTTGCTGGAGGCGCTCTCCGGCCTTGGGCGGATACGGCATGAGCGGGGCAAGCAGTTCTTCGTACAGTGCCCCCAGGTCAAGGGTTATGGGCAGGGCTTTGCGGACCGTGTCTTCAGGCAGCCAGTCAGTTTCAAAATAGCTGCTGACGACCCACTTTGCCGAATCGGCATCGCTGGGGCGTTTATAGGCGGCAACGGCGCGGCATTTACCGGCATGGCTGATTTCGTAGATGATGGGAAACGGAATAGCCTTGTCGATACAGCGCAGGACATCTTCTTTTAATTCGCCGGTTTTCAGCGTAACGCCAAAAACCTGGATTTCCGGCACGGCCCTCGCCGCAGGCACGTTGATGGTTTCCGGGGCCAGCTTGTATTTCCAGGTGATTTGATCCACCTGGCGCACGAAGAGTTCTTTCATGGCCGTGCTGGGGCCTGCATATTCATATATCTTGTTCTTTGGCAGCACGCGTCCGAAGAGGGCTTTCCTGGGATAATCAAACAGGGCGCTCATGCTCTCACCTCCTGAACCACCAGGAAGGCAATCAGCTCGAAGTCATCCAGGCCGGAAATGGTGTTCAGCAGAGCCGTTGTCTTGCCGCCGCTGAAGAGGCTATCCAGGTCTTTCTCTTCCTTCACGTCGATCATGGAGCGAATGGCGCTGCCGAGCAGGTCAGAATACGGTTTCATATTCCGTCCATCATCGGTTTCGGCATTGAACAGGCGGCACACAGCCGTAACGGGTTCGGCATGCCCCTTGCTGCTGGAGCGCACCAAATCTAGGAGCTTCTTCGCCTCGGTATGGTTGGCGATGATTTCCCCGTCTTTGGCGATATAGACCAGGTAATAGGGATGCAGGCGGTTTTGCTGGTTAATGTTCACGCCATCATTGCGGTTACGAAGGACGAAGATCACGCCAGGTTTAAGGCCCAGATCAGGCTGGGCCGGGACAACGGCGTGCATTCCTTTGGGCGTGTCTTCCAGGTCGCCATGTTCCTTGACGTAGTTGAGCAGGTCCATGCGGAAGTCATTCAGGCCCAGGTCGGTGATGGACACGCCGGTTTTCAATTCTTCCAGCTCGATCACTTCTTCCTGAAGGCGGCGGAGCTGTTCCTTGCGGTAGGCAATATCGCTGCTCTTGGCGGTCAGCACGTTGTCATCGCCGGTCGCGGAAACGTCGGCAATGACCATGCGGTTTTCGACGCGCTCTTTCAGATTGATATATTCATCCAGCGTAATGTCGGGCCAGTAATTGACCAGCTGGATAGATTCATTGGGAGAGCCAATACGATCAATTCGGCCAAAACGCTGAATAATTCGTACGGGGTTCCAGTGAATGTCATAGTTAATCAGGTAGTCGCAATCCTGAAGATTTTGACCTTCGGAGATACAATCTGTGCCGATGAGAATATCAATCTCGCCTGGTTCCTCCGGCATGACCATAGCTTTTTCTTTGGAGCGCGGCGAAAACAGCGTGAGCAGAGACTGGAAATCATAGCCAGTGCCCAGGGTTGATTTGGGCGCACCTTGCCCCGTGACCATGCCGAAATGAAGGCCGTTACTGTGAAGCGGCCCCGTGGCCAGATTCTTGTAAAGATAGTTTGCGGTATCCGCGAAGGCCGTAAAAATGAGAATCTTTTTGTTTTTAGCATTAATCGGCTGTGCGATTTTTGCAAAAATATGGCCTTTGAGATGCTGGAGCTTGGCATCATCCTCCGGCGTGATTTTACGCATGGACTTAAGCAGCCCCTGGATCAGCTGAAGGTCGCCATTCAGGTCGCCTTTCCAGCGTTCAACATCCATATCGGCGAGATTAATCTGGATTTTCCCGCCGACGCTTAAATCATCGAGACTATCGAAGTCATCATCTTCAGCGTCTAGGTTTTCAAGTCCTTCGGTAAAGTCCGTTACATTGATAGTTTGGCCGGATTCAAATTTCTGGATGGTCTGGAGCGTATTGTTCAGTTTCCCTTCAAGCGATCCCAGCGTGAGACGGAAAGCCTCGACCGAGCTTTCAAGGCGTTTCAGCAGGTTTGTGGTCATCAGCGCCTGAAGGCTGCGCTCACGGTCAATCTGTTTCAGCTTGCCTTTGCCGCCCTCGACCTGCGTGTCGTAAATTTCTTCGTATTTCTTTAGGCGACTTGGCAGGATGTAGCTGATCGGTGCATAGACCGCCAGTTTCAGCAGCGATAACTGGCCGAATATCTCATTAAAGCTCATTACATCGCCGCGCGTTGTCAGCGGGCAATGGAAGGAGAGCGGCTTGCGCCGTTCCGGGAATTTGCCAATATCCTTGGTATCGTAAAAAGTCTCGATATGTTTGCGGGAACGGGCGATGGTCACGCTGTCCAGAAGCTCGAAGAAATCAAAATCAAGCGCATCCAGAATGGCGCGGGCCGTGCGTTCTTCGGGCGGAAGTTTTGACCATTGATTAAAGGCAGACTGGGCGCGTCTGAAAATTTCCTCAATGCTGCGCTTGGTTTTAAGTTTTTCATTCAGCGTTTCAGATTCACCTTCATAAGCCAGTGCCAGCTGATTTTTCAGGTCACTAAAGCGGTTATTGACCGGCGTAGCGGAGAGCATTAGCACCTTGGTCTTCACGCCCTCGCGAATGACCTTGTTCATCAGTTTTTGATAGCGCGTTTCACGGTCTTTGAAGGCTTCGTTATTGCGGAAGTTATGTGATTCATCGATGACAACCAGATCATAGTTGCCCCAATTAACGCGATTAAGGGGAATGCCAAGGGATTCCCCGGAGGTACGGGAAAGGTCGGTGTGGCAGAGAACATCATAGCCAAAGCGATCCTGGGCGAAGATATTGGTTTTCAGGTTCTTGTTGTAGTTCAGCCAGTTGTCGGCAAGTTTCTTCGGGCACAACACCAGCACGGATTTGTTGCGAAGCTCGTAGTATTTAATAACCGCCAGGGCCGTGAAGGTTTTACCCAGACCCACGCTATCGGCCAGGATACAGCCGTTATAAGTCTCAAGCTTATTGATCGTCCCCACAGCAGCATCACGCTGGAAGTTATACAGTTTCTTCCAGACCATGCTGTCCAGGTAGCCGGTGCGGTCGTTCGGCAAGACATCTTCGTTTATGTCTTCGAGAAACTCTTTGAAAATATTGTAGAGCATCAGGAAGTAAATACGCTCCGGCGAGTTTTCCTGATAAACGGATTCGATATGGTCACATATGGCATCGGTCACGTCCTGAAGCTTGGTCGGATCATTCCAGATTTGATCGAAGAGCTTCAGGTAGGTTTCTGTAGTGGTGCTTTCGTCGAAACGGTTTACCAGGTTGGAAACTGCGTCGCCAGGTTGATAGCCTAAATCCACGGCTGTAAATCCATGTAGAGGCGCATAAGCCAGGGGCTGTTCTGCGTCCTGCACGCACACAAACTGTTGCATTGCCGCTTTTGTTTTGTTGGAGCGAAAAGTGGCCTTGTCGCGCATCCATTTCGCGCATTCCCTGGCGATAGCCCGCTGCGTCAGCTTGTTGCGGAGCTGAATTTCAAATTCTGAACCATACAGGCTATGTTCGCGGTGTGCTTTAGGGATGAAAAACTCCCGCCGCTCTTTGCGGATTTTATCCGTGACCTCATTGGCGACAAAAGTGGGGGCCGTAAAGATAAACTCCAGGGATTCAATTTTTGACAGCTCGGATTTGAGCGCCTCGTAGGCGTATATCGAAAAACATGACGCGGCGATTTTGACCTTGGACTTCGCTTTGATCGAAGCCTTCAGGTCATCACCCAGCAGCGAATTTATATTGTCGATGATCTTCATCGATTGTCAGACCCTTACTATTTTCCAGCTACTGTCTCTTTCCCGGCGTCAGCAGATCAAGGAAATCACTCAGGTTTTCCGTTGCCTGCCCTTGTGTAAACTTGCGTTTTGATTCCAATGCCGGTTCTTGCCATATATAGCTTTTTTCAGGATCGCCTATCAATAATGCGCTGGGATTCTTTTTATCGTAGTAGGATGTATCAACATCGTATTCCCAGCTGTGATAATGAACATGGCTTTCGCAGGGCGGGTTATAGGCTTCCGGGCTTAACGGGTTAGTCTTGTTAGCGGCAACAGGCTCATAAAGGTCGCCGCACGAGTTCTTGTCTGCCGTCTTGGCTGCTTTCGCCTTATGAGAGAGCAATTCGCTTTCCTGCCAGAGCGTTCGAAAATCGGAGAAGGATTCACCGATGCGCATCAGATAAACAAGGCTTTGCTGGTCGGTATGGGTTAGCCCGGAAAATCCGGCGATCCATACGCCTTTCCAGTCTTCCACCGGCTTGAAAGTCCTCATCCAGTGCTTGCAGGTGCAAAGCGTTATAACGCCGCCCTGAAAATTCGGGGCGCAGCCATGCTGCCAAAAAAGGCCGGGATCGTCCTGTTCTATGCTTTGGATGACATACATGTAAACCGCTTCGGACAAACACATCTCCGGCAATGTTTTCAGGGTCTCATGATTGGGATTCCGGCTACTGTTCGGATATTCTTTCAGGATAGATTGCAGGCTGTATGGACCTTGTTCTGTCGTATCGCCTGCTGGCCAGCAAGGTTTATCCGTGCTGGAAAAAAGCGTGTGTGTTTTTGATGCGGGGCAATACGTCATTTTATTCCCTACCCCATATGTCGCGTTTTTCCCAACCATCGGGAAATCCCATTTTATCCTTCGAAATAGCCGGATAATCGTCAAACAAATCCTTGAGCCGTCCCGGCCAACGCGATTCCGGCGATACGCGCTGCATCAGCATATTGAGCATCAGCGCCTGCGCGTAAAAGAGCGTGTTCGGCGAAAATTCGGCTTCCTGGCCTTTGGGAATAACCGGCTTGAAAGTAAATATGCGGTTCCACAGACGGGCATGATGGGCGCACAGGTTGCGGATAAAAGTTGTGGCATGAAGCCATGATTTCAGGACCGGGACGCCAAGATCGAATTGATCTGCTATGCGCTTCTGGTCAGCATGGGGCAGCCAGCCGAACATCAGGGATACGGTTCCGAAGGACAGCGCCTCGAACACCATCCAAAGCGGCGGCATGGCCGGATTATCATAGCTTTCGTAATAATGCCGGATGCTGGCGTTCCGAACCCTGTCTTGATCCTTGCCGTGGTCTATGTCTTTCTGCACGGATCGCAGGAAGTCATCATATTTGAAATCGTCCTTGAAATGGTTCCGGTTCATATACCAGTGCGGACCATATGGGACGCACATTTCGTTTATCATCGTGCCTTTGACGGCGATTTCGATTCGCTCGACGGCATCCATGACCAGCAGGCGCAGTTTGCGGTCAAAAGCATAGGCATCCAGCACCTGATCGAACGTGGTTTCGGGAAAAAACTGATGATGGTTATCCGTCCGGTCGCAACGCTGGAAATCCGCCATATAGCCGGACAGATGATAATAACCGATATTTTTCAGGTAATGCCTGACCCGGTTTTCATTGTCCATGACTAGGCCGCGCTGTCGCAGCAGAGCAAGCTGCTCGTCCAAAGTCAGGGCTTTCTTGTCGAATTTCCGGCTGGATTCAGGCATAAAAAAACCCGCCGGGGTGCGCTTCCGTGAGAGGCGTGGCGGGTGTTGTTACCCTTAATATTGCCTCATACCAGTTAAATTTCAATGAAAAACTGTAATATTCTGAAAAATATATCAAATCTGTCCCCACTATTATCCCGTATCCCCCAATAAATCATCAAAAACAATATCCTGCCGCACCAGCGGGATAAATTCCTGCAACTGCTGTTTTATCCCGGTCAGGATCAAAAATCGAGGGCAAACCGCGCTTTTTTCTAGGATTCTTACTTCTGCCTTCAGCCTGTACCATTGATGATTTTGCAACCCTAGAGCCAGCCTTGCCCCACGTATGCCAAGATTCTGGCAGGTGGAAATAAAGCCGATCAGTTCCATGATCTTGCCAGGGCGTTTTTTGGGGAAGGCAACCCGGACGGCATGGACAAGGCGCTCAATGTCCTTGCTGTCAATGTTCATCAGGTAAAGCCCATCGGTTAACCGCATACGTCTTCACGATTCATTCGACAAGGTTCTTGCCTTTGACAATCCGCGTCTTTCCGACGAGGAATTTGAAGAGAAGCTGGCGGAAACCATCTATGACGACGACCGCGCCATCCGCTACGGCACCAATTCCGATTCAACCATGACCAGCCTGTTTCCCCGAATTAGAAAACACGCTAAATTTGTCGTCGCAAGTCTCATTAAATTGTTGGGAACGGAGGATCGCAACCGCATAATCATCGAAGCTTATAACAGGTGCCCGGATTCCAAACCGACTGCCGATCTGCCTTACCGGAAACCGAAGTTTCTCAAGGGCTCAGTTTACGAAGAATGGGCAATACACAGGTCAGCCTGTTTGCAAATAGAGAGCAAACATAATCTGACCGGACAACATCATCTGCAGCCGTGGTATGATATCCCGATTGAAAGCTTCATGTTCTGGGCGCGCACCAATCTTGATTCCAAGGAATATGATAAGTTTCTTGAATTTTATATTCCTTATGCCCCGATTGATATCAAGGATCGCCCCCTGTATGAAAAATTTGTTCAGGAAATAAAGAACATGGCCTCGTTCAGGGACGGGAAAACACTGGAAAAATACAAGAAGTGGATTAGTGAACTGGAACGCCACAAACCCGCGCCGGATCCCGCGACGCCTGAAGTTCAGTGATAAATAGACAAAAGCTGCCGGATCAATCTCCGGCAGCTTTTATAATTTCCTGCACCAGAAATCGTATGTCGTGACAAAGAAGTCGGGGTTGTCCTGCTCCAGCCTTGTCCAGTTTTTCAGGTTGTTTTCCTGCGGATCGCCGGGGAAGGCCTTGCGCCAGGCTTCGCGCTGCCATTCCTCAGCGTTGAATTTGATGAATTCGAGGCCAAGGCCGGGGAGCAACGCCTCGATCTCCGGCAGGTCGAAGCGGTTTTCCATGACGTGGAACAGGAAATCGCGGCATTCGGACATCGAATAGTAATCGCGGATGACGGTTATGTTTTCGAGCTGCCTTGCGTTCAGAAGCTTCGGCGCTTCCCGGCGGAAGCGGCGGATAGCTTCCGCGTTCGTGCCGAAGCCGAGCTTTACGATGAGCTCCTGCGCCTCGATGAAATGGCGGCGGGCGGTGCGGCTGTAGAGGGCGATGCGCATGAAGCCGTCGGGCCTGACCATCCCCGCGAGAACGCGCCAGCCTTCGAGCGGGTTTTTCAGGTGGTGGAGAACGCCAGTCGAGCTGATGATGTCGAAGCTTTTGTTCAGGCTGCCCAGTTCCAGAATGTCGGCCTGCCGGAAAGTTATGTTCGTTGCGCCGAGGCTTTTTGTCTGGCGGATACCGTAGGACAGGCTGGAGAGGCTGAGATCGATCGCCGTAATATCCGCCTTCGGGAAGGCCGTCGCCGCCTGCATCGCTTCGCGCCCGGTGCCGCAGCCGGCGACGAGGATCTGCAGGTTCCGGTCTTTCATATCGCCGAGAATGCCCCTGAACGACAGGCTGGAGCTGATCGATTTCCAGCGTGGGTAGGGAAAAACCTCGTACTGCGCCCGCACCAGCCGGGAGGTTTCATTGGCGATGGGGGTGACGGCCTCGATGGTTTGCGCAATGCCGCGTTCTTCCAGCGGATCGGCGATCTGAATCTGCGCGAGATCGGGAGCCAGACCCGCCAGAGCGACCGCCGCCGCCGGCGCGTTCGCAAGTTTGAAGAGCGGCATGTAGCAACCGAGGGCCATAAGAGGCCTGAGGTTCTTTTCAGGATCGGCCTTTTCAAGTTTTTCCCGCAGCGCGTTTGCCTGCGCATCTTCCTCCGCCGTTATCTCGAAAATATATTCGGTGTGAAAACAGTACTGCGCAGTCGCGTTAAAAAGTTCAATCCATTCCGGGCCGACCAGCATTTCAAAGGCCTCCCCCTGCTCCGTCACGGATTCCAGCAGCAGGCGGCGCAGATGCGTCATCAGGCGTTCGAACGCGAGGTCTGAAACGATCATGCGCTTCAAGCCGATGAGCAGGTATGGATCAAGCATAGAGGCGGGGTTTTTCAGCCGGAGGAAATCTTTCCTGAAATCCTTATATTTTTTATGGCGTCCGAGTTTGTAAAAAGGCCGCAGATCCGGGTCGCACTGGAGCAGCGAGTGCCAGGGGACGAAGAACTGGTTATGATCCACAGCGGGCGATTCAAGGCATATACGGATCAGCCGCTTGAGTTCGGAATTGAACATGCCGATGCTGATCTTGCCGATGATCGCGGCCATGTTGTTTTTGTACATGTCGTTGTCCGGCGCGGCTTTTACCGCCATCGCGATATATTGCAACGCGCTTGCCCGGTCGCCGGATTCAAGGGCGATCACGGCGAGATTGGACATTGATTTGTCATAGGTTTGATCGAGAGCGAGCGCGGCCAGAAGCTCGGCGGTGGCCTTGTCGCGTTCTCCGCGCAGATAAAATACCACGCCGCGGTAATGGCGGATTTCCGCCGTTTCTCCTGCCTCAAGCGCCTGATCCAGAAGGGAAAAAGCCTCGCCGAGTTGCCTGCCGTCAATGCAGGCGCGAGCGCGGCGGCATAGATCTTCCGCTGCGCCTGATGCCTTCGGCATGGATTTTTCACTGCTCAATTGCCGCTCCTCATTGCCTGCTTCTATTGAAGCCTGTAATTTTGTACAATGCTATTCTAATTCAATTGCTTCCGCCAATGTCCCATAAAAAACAGACTAGCCCTTACTGGTATCTTTTCGTTCTGCTCAATGTCCTGCCCATGATTGCCGTCATGGCGGGGTTATGGGATATGAGCAACGCCATCTATATCTATTGGGGCGAATGCGCGATCGTGGCGATACTTGCGCTCGCCATGTACGCCAAGTACCTGATTATTTTCTTCCTGATTTCAATGGCAATCGGGCTGATTGTTTATGTCGCCAATCCGCAGCTTCTCACGAATATAGAGCCGGTCGCGATTTTCTGGAGTCTCTACAGCATATGCTGGCTTGCCTATATCGAGGCCGGGAAAAGTTCTTACGGGCAACATCTCAAGCGACGCAAGCCCGCGCAGCAGCTCGGCATCTATATCGCTTTCATGAGCGGCGCGATTGCCCTTTGTTTCCTGCTGACGAACCTGACATACGGTGAGCATATCCAGAATTCCCTTACCTTCTATAAAACCTTCGTCAGCGCCGCGGTCATCGTGCCCGCCATTTCGCTGGGCATGCTGCGCATCATCAACATGATAAGCCCCAGGCATTTTCTGGATTTTCTTCTCGGCACATATTACCAGCCGCAGGAGAGAAACAATATTGTGCTGTTCCTAGACATGGTCGGCTCCTCAACCATCGCGGAAAAGCTGGAGCCGCGCAAAAGCATGGATATGATCGCGGAGTTTATTTATGACTGTAGCTATATCTTCCGCATTCACGGCGGGGACATCCTGAATTATACCGGCGACGGTCTTGTCGTGCTGTGGCCGCGCAATCATTCAAACCACGCGCTCGCGGCCGTTCATAATCTGCGGGGCCATTTCGCGTCAAAGCCCGTCAAGAATCATTTCTGGAAAAAGTTCGGCATCATTCCCGATTTCCGCATCGGGCTTCACGCAGGCCCTGTCGTCATCAGCCAGATCGGGGAAGAGAAACTATTCCTTGGACTATATGGGGATACCGTTAATACCGCGGCGCGGCTTGAGCAGATGAACAAGGAGTTCGGCACCAACATCCTGCTCTCCGCCGAAGTAATCAAAGGGCTCAACCAGTCGTGGAAGACCCTGCTCAAGCCGCTGGGCGAAAAACATGTCAGGGGCCGGGATGAAAAAATCCAGGTCTATGCGTTGCTCAAGGAAGTCTGATTACGGTTCGGGATCGAGTTTTCCCATAGGATGCGATCCCCAACGCTCGAAGTGCTGTTGTTTCGTTGCGTAATAATCGTCGGTAATCGCCGCGCGGGGTATGCGTTTGGGATCGAAATGCGCGAAATCCTCCACGATCTCGAATTTAATCAGCAGGATACGGTTATCGCTCGACTCCTTCGGCTTTTGCAGCTTCGTGAACCAGTTGGCTACGTCCGAATACATATGGCGCGGGTCTGTATAGCCGTGCTGGCGGGCAAAGGACGGCGTGACCTCGCCGTCGTGAAAGGCCTGTTCGAACTCCTGCAATGTCCAGTATTCGGGTTCACCGGTCAGCCGTACAAGGACTTCACGGCCCGTTTCCCGCCCGGTCCGATCGTCCGTTTCGCGCAGGCGTATAAGGCAGTCCTTTTCAATCTTGTACCCGCGGCTTTCGACATACTCGTAATCCGGAACGGCAAGTCCGGTCAGGGGTAGGCGGTTCGCGGCGGTTTCCCCTTCGGAATGGAATCCGGCCAGTTCGGGACTGACCGTTGCGAGAAAGCGGTGCTGGCCCGGAACCTGAATCTCGGTCACTGGCTCTATAACTCTGGTTCCCGCGAGAGGGATCATGCCTTCGGCGCTTACCAGGAATACGGGTTTGTCTTCGGGATAATCCCCGAGTCCGGATGCCTCGAATATGCCGCTCGTCTGCTGCCAGAGATATTTCAGGTCCGGTCTGTCCTTGAATTCGACACGCCTGAATGCAGACTTGGGAGCGAGATAATATTCGCCGGTCTCGGGGCACTGGAATACCCTGTTCGCCGTCTTTTTCAGATCGCCTTTTTTCCATGCCTCTTCAAGATCTTCGCTCCATGCCACCGGATAAAGCATTTCGCCAAAACGCGGGTCCTGCATCGGACGCGCCGGGGCGGCGAAAGGAAGAGAAATTTTTGCGGCGCGCTCAAAGGCTTCACGTGAAACGGGATAGACAATGTTTTCCAGCGGCATCCTTGTCACGGGATCATATCCCGCGACAGGCAATGTTTCTTCCGTCCATGGATGGGCGTCCATGTTGGCGTTATAGTATTGGTCCAGTTCCGCGACCTGCTGCTGCCTGCCGACCAGACCGTCGACGAAGTCCGCCATCATCCCGCGGGCGATGTCAGGATCGCTGGAAAACGCCTTGAGGTCCGACTTCCCGAACGTATTTCTTTTGATGCGATCCAGCATTTTCAGTTCGGATGCGTTGGTCGTCAATCTTTGCCTGTCGGCGTCGATGAACGGCGAGCCGTTATTGCCGAAGGCAAGGCGCGCGTCGTACCAGTCGCGCCAGCCCGGATCGATAGCTTCCAATTCCTCAAGCCGTCCGGCGGCGACGAAAAGGCCTGCGAGGAAGTGCTTTGAGTAGTTCAGCCTTTCGAATTCGACATCCCAGATATAGTTTCGCTGTTTGCCGCCTCTTTCCCGCCCGGTGTGAATTTTGAAATATTCATTGAATTCATGGATTTCGATATCCCGCAGGCGAGCCTGCGGGATTTCATGGCCGGTTTTTTTGTCGACCAGCCAGTATTTGTCTGTCGTCAGGTCGACCAGCCAGTCTTCACGCAAGGCCTGCCGCCGCAGATCCCAGAGAAACGCGAGGGCGTCGCCGTTATCGTCAAACTTAACTTTTTCGGGAAGATCAAGGTAGGCTTCGCCGACATCGTCCTTGATTTGAAGACCGCGCACGAGACGGTTGTATTTCTTCAGAGTCTGGTTGATGAGTTTCTGGTAATCTTCATGGGCGCCAGGTTTCCTAAGGATATCCGATTCGAGTTCAGGATTTGGCCGGATCATCAGCCTGATGTAATGGTTGCGCTTGAGGTAATATTCCCGCTTGGAATGCGCGCGCTTGAAGATCGCGTTTTCAATGGCCTTTTTGGCATTGATGTCCCCGTCGGTACGGTCAATCTGAATCCGGGGGGGATCGCCGACGTCGTTGAAGCGGTATTCTTCGGGCCGGGGATCGGGATACTGACGGTCGGGCCAAAGTTTCTGGTGTTTGATGAATTCCGCGTAGGCTTCCATGATCGCGTTCTTGGTCGCGGGCATGGACTGAATCAGGTCGCGCCATTTCTGAAGTTCCACATAGGGAATGCCGTGATTTGCGCCCGCATTCATCCCCGTCTCCGCGGTGTGGATCATCGGCCCCTTGTTCAGACGGAAAACCTCCAGAACGCCGTTGCCGGACTGTTCCTTGCTTTCGCGATAATAAAGCTCGATCCAGTCTTCCTTCGTCAGGTCGAAAATATTCCGGCCGTCGGGCATGCGCAGAGCAATCGGATCCCGCGGATCGCGATGCAGCGCGGTCAGGTTAATTGCAACGGCTCTCTTGAAGTCTCCATAAGCCCGGTCGGTGTTTATAACCACGCCCATATGCTTGCCGAGATAAGGCCATCTTGCGCGCACGAAAGCCTTAACCGGCGGCAGGCCGCTCATCGGCAGAAGTTCGTCCTTGATTGTATCGTGATCGGAAATCCGCTTTTTGTAGGCTACGATTTCCGGCGCGACGTCTTCGCAGTACCAGTATATCGCCAGTTCTTCAAGACAGTCGACGGCGGGGTCCACGTGCCCTCTGACCTCATCCTGATGCGATCCGTCGGGCAGGCGCATACCGGGCGGGACATTCAGCCTCGGATTATTCAGTCTCGTGTTGGCCTTGAGAACAGGGTCTTTCGAGGCTGTCACGGACTTGCCGAGTTCGGGATCCTCCCTTTCGGGCAGGATCAGTTTCGTCCGCCCCTCCCATGCGCCGAGCTGGTTTACTTCCCGCATCAGCGGTAGCGTGTCGATCTGATAGGCTCCGTGATATTTGGTATGGGTGATGAATTTATGCGGCAACAAGTATTGATGGAACCACTCCCACAGCCAGTTATTGTCTGCCCTTGCATTCTGCATGATGATGGTCTTTTTGGCATGCTCGACGCGGTACCACTTGTCGTCTTCCTTGTAATAGACCTGCTTGCCGTTTTTTGAAATAGCGGCATCGTAAACAATGTTCCCGTCCTCATCCTTCATCGGAATGAAAACGACGTCCCTGGCAATCCGGGTTTGCTTTGGCGTGCGAACCCGGTTATCCCGCTCCCATTTGGTGCGCTGGTTGGTTACGTACTGATACTCGATGACATTATCGTAGCTTTCTGTGGTGGAATCGTATTCTCTTTCAGGCGGCACCGGGATTTTCTCATCGTCGCTTTTACTCTCGTTATAACGTTCAATAAGCTTTTCCTGTTCTTCATAATGATCGGCGATGCGCTTCGGCGCTTCCATGATCAGATCGTAAAGTTCCGCAATCGCCAGATCGGGGCGCATGCCGGACTTGAACGTATCGGGACGCCGGTCGGTTATCAGCGAGGGGATCGCGCCCATGACGGCATGATCGGGTATGGCGACATCTCTGCTATGAATATGAATGACCGTGCGCGTGAAAGGATCGGCGACCACCGCGCCGAGTTTCGAGGGATGCGCGAACGCCTGGCTGAGACCCGTTGTTTCCGTGTCGACGACAATATCGCAGATATCGCCGCGCTTTATGCGCTCGATAAACTTCGCCCTGGAAGGAAACTTCTCCTTCAGGTCCCGCTTGTCCGTCTGTATCAGTTCAAACTTTGCCATCAAGCTTACCTAAGCCAGTTCACAAGTTGTTTTGTCCCAGCCCGCCGCGCCAGGCACAGCCGGCCCCTTCATCGGCGTACGGTCGGCCCATTCGCCACCGCTGCCGTGCTTCAGATCGGCCGGCGCGCGCCTGCGGCTTGGCTCTGCCTTGCCTTCTTTTTCAATTCTTTGTTCGAGTTCCGTGTCGGCATTGACCCCGAAAATCGTTGAGATAGTGAGTTGCGCGGGGCAGCCCGCCATCAGGGGGTGCAGGTGCGTCGCCGCGCCATCCGGTTCGATCAGCTTGAAACTTTCCTTGTGCACGATCACCTTGAACGGCTTCTGGTAAGGATAGTCGTTGCGGATAATGTTTATCCCGCGGGGGACACGGCCGCACAGTATCGCCTTGCGTTCGTCGAAGCGGTCCAGTTCCACGATCTCGCCGTCCTGCACCAGATCAATGGCACCCTGCCGGATCGACAGCGCTTTGAGTTTTATAAGCCGCGCCGCCTCGGGATCATTGACGTGCTGGGACGCGTTGATCTCGGCCCTTACGCGCTGCATCCATGGGATGACGTCCCCGCCGCGCCCGTGGCCCTTGTAGCCGATCGGCATTCCCGACGGAATGACCAGCTTTTGCTGCGGTCCTTTCGGCGGACCGTTGTATACTTTCATCCCGATAAGATCGCTTTCAATCTGCTGGAAACGTTCCTTGCCGAAGCGATGCGTGTTGAACATCTCAAATCCTGTATGGGTGGCCTTGACGTATATCAGGCCGTGTTCCCGCACGGCCCTTTGCGCCAACTTATCCGCCTGCGTTTCATTGCCGGGGATGACAGACTGCGTGTTGAACAGGACGCAGTTCTCTTTATTTATGGGTCTTGCCGTATGGCGGAATTCGGGATCCTCGCCATTGAGCAAAGCGCGGTTTTCGAGGATTTTATAGAGCTGGGATTCAACCTCCACATCGTTGCCCTGCGAGCCTGTGATGGCAAGGTAAAGGCGCTCCGGGTGGTCCCGGAACATCATGGCCGAGGTTTCAGTGTTCCTTGTAATGCAAATTCCGCCGAGATCGAATTTATCTTTAAGCGCAAACTCTGTCGCCCACTCGTTACGATTCATGTAGCGCCAGAAATTGTTTGTGAGGTCACGCAGATTGTTATGGAGCGCCTGCGTCATAAGCGCGTAACAATATTCCGCTTTCCGGCTTTCGCCGTTTTCCTCGTACCACCGGCGGCGCAGATAATGGTACCCGGGCATCCGGCTGACGATTTCAGTATCCCATGGCGGGTCTAGGTCTTTAGTCTTATCCCTGAGCGGCTCCTTTTCTTTTTCCCTGATAATCTCTTTTGCGATCCCGCGGTAAAATTTCAGACGTTTTGCTTCTTCGTCGGCGCCTTGCGCGCGAAGAATATCCAGATGCTCCTGAAACTCAAGTTCCCACATATTCATGCAGTAACCGAATGTTTCATTCAGCTCGTTTTCAATTTTCTCCTTATCCGCTTCCAGATCAACATCGCAGAAGGTGTCGACTTCTTTTTGCAATTCGCCGGCATGAACGCCGTCCATGTAGATCTGGTTCTGGTGGCCTTTCGGCCATGGGCTGTCGAGTTCATCGTAGCCGAAGATGTTCTGGATACTCTGCGTGTCTTCCATGTTCTTGCCGAACGTGATGAAATCGCGCCGGTCGTAAGCCGCAGTATGCAGCATGATCTCGAACATATTATCGCTGGACGCGAGATGCACGTTAAGGACGGTCTTCCCTTTGCACCATTTGACGGCCTTTTTCATGTTCTGAAGAATTTCATCCTTGCGCGGCGTCTGGCCCTCGGAGCGAACCGAGGTGCTGTCCCAGTCGCAGTAGGTGGGCCGGGTCGGAATGCCGTCCCATCCAAGGTCAGGGTGCGCCTTTTTCAGATGATAGCGCCAGCCGCGCTGGAAGAAATGGAGATTGATGTTCTCATCGTTCTCATCGCGCAGGTCGCCAAGGTTAGCGTAAACGCCCCGGATCTGCTTTTTGCCGCTCGCGTCTGTTTCAAAAGCCGCATAATAATACGGTGTGCAATAGGCGGAATGCGGCGAAGCGTTGGGAGAAAAGACGACCGTCATCCCGCTTTTGCCGCCGTCTTTTGAGAATGTGGCGTGGCCGGTTTTATCCGCCTTGATCCAGTTTATGTCACGCATCATCTGCGTCGTCTTGCTGCCGTGAAGCGTGCGGACCTGGCGTTTGAGGTGCTCGAAAACCTGCGGTGTGCAGATGACGGTCTTGCCTTTCAGGTTTTCTATTTCATAAGGAAAGCCGCCGATATGGTCGATGTGACGGTGAGTAAGGCAGATGAAATCTATATCCCGTATCCCGTCGCTGATATTGGGGGTCGCGCATGAAACTTCAGAACCGTCCTTCGCCGGTTCCATCGGCAAATCGTGCAGGCCGACGACGTCGCCGGCAATCAGCCGTTTGCAGGCGCCGAGGCCGCCGCCGAAATCGCCGTACACCTTGGTGAGACCGTTGCCGTATTCGGAAACCATCATGAAGCGAAACGGCTTTTCGCCATTTGAATGAAGCTGCGCCGAGGACGTCGCAAGATTAAGCAGGTTAAATTTGGCGAGATGCGCGATCGGGACGGGGGCATTCTGCCGTGAAACTTCATGGGTCATGCCGTTGATCGCGCCGATGACTTCCATTTTCTTTTTGTTGTCCGCGCCCGTGAAATCGACATTGGCGAGTTTCAGCTTCTCGATCCTGTACTCGCCTTCCGCCGCGGCTTTTGCAAAGACTTCCACCAGATCGGGATAATAAACGGGTTCCGCTTCCTGGTCTGCGCTGTCCGGCTTTATGGAGGCGTGCAGGTGGAAGCTGCCGCTTCCGCCGGTTTTCAGGGAAAAGTCATTGCTATAGGCTTTTTTGCCGGGACCGAAAGTCGCGGCGATTTTTCGCTTGCCGTCGCGGAGCGTGAAAAGCGGGGCGGCGCTGTTCGAATAGTTTCCGAACAATGCCTTGAGCATGGCGGGATCGTTCGGCAGAGCGAGCGCTTCATCTTCTCCCGCCGCGGTCCTATTGAAGAAATCGGTGAATTTGAAATCGAAACCGTTTTCCTGCGGCAAATCGCCCCTGCTCTCGGCCTCGCCCTGCTTTTGCGTTTTCTGACCGGCGATCCTGATCGTTTCCCCCATGACGCGGTGCAGGTCGTTGTCGCTGAATATCTGCGCCATATTCGGCAGCTTGTTGGCTTTCAGCATCGCATGGGCGTCGCGGATCGCCTGAAGCGCGGCGTTTACGGCGTTCTCGTTGTCGATTTTAACCGGCTTCCCGGCAACGGTCAGGGATTTCAGCTTTCCGTTTCCGTCCGCTTCAATTCTAAACAAGCCGAGTGCATTTTGCGGGGCGTCGTTGGTGGGCAGGCGGTACCAGTAACCAAGTTCGAGAGATTTGAGAGTGCCGTTCCTGTTGATTTTGCCGCTGCTCTTGATTACCACCGCGCCCTGGCGCGTCAGCGGGTCGACCCGCCCCTGACAGAACAGCAGGTCTTCGAGCCCATCGGGCAAGCCTATATCAGAGAGTGCAACCGTTTTTCCCAATATATTTCCCCATTAAGCCCATACGCAGCGCGGCCGTCTACGACGGCCCTCCCCGGACTCCCATCCTGTGGGACGGTGAATCCGGCGCAGACCGGAAATCCTTCTGCCCCGTGTTTTTCGTCCAGCTCCAGTAGTAATCCGAATCGATGTCTTTCCTGATCTCGTGATAGTCGAACCAGTCCTTGTCGACGCAATGTTCGAGAATGAAGCGGCGGGCGCCCTTGCGTTCCAGTTCGGTTGTTCCCGCCGGATCGCCGTTTATCAGCCTGTCCATCGCGTAGCGCTGACCGGTCGTCCTGTATTCGTAAAAGCTTTCATGAACATCGTTGTAATCGATGGCGGTCTTGCCGTTGCGGTCCACGTTGTATCCCGGATCGATCAGCATTTCATGAAGTTGCAACATCACGGCGGCGGCCCATGCCTGTTCGGACGCTTTTACGCCCTTGTTCACGCAATGCTCAAGATAATCGCAGATCGGTTTGAGACGGTCATAAAGATCCATCTCGCTGCCTTCGTGATCCTTGATAACGATATTGTAGGAATCCATCGTACCGCGGCGGGCGAGGCCAAGCTGCACGAGAGTTGCGCGCACCATATGGTTGACCTGCTTGTCGGAATTCGCCCAGCCGGCGTCGACGACCCTGAAGGTGTCCGCCATCAGATCGATAATGGCTATGCGTAGCGCCATCTTTGCTTCGGAGCTGAATTCGGGTGGGCCATCCACAGCCGTCAGTTCTTTTAGAGCCGCGAAAGCCATGGGAAGCTCAACATCGGTATTGAGAGAGCTTATGACCGGCCCCGCAATACCGTTGGCCTCTTTCTGCTGCGCGCGCTCGTCCTCGATGATTTCAAGGCATTTCCTGATGCCCGGAATAACGACCTCGTCAACGAACCTGTCATGATCGTTGTACGCGCTCTCAAGCAATCGGATGTCGTGAACTCCCTTGATTTTGCCGAGCGCCTGTTCGCCAAATTCGCCTTTTTTGAGATCTGATGAAATAAACGTCCAGCCGGGACGCCCGTAAGGCGGACTGATTGTCATCATGGCCCCTATCGCCATGCGCAGCGCAAGTTTTTCCCGGCTCGATTTCACACGGCTGAAATAATCGCGGTCGAAAATCCTTGTACCGAATTTCTGCGCATCGAATATGTCTTCCTTATGGCTGATCTGCTTGGGCGAAGCGATCCTGTGCAGACCGCGGCTAGCGATTTCCGAGCGGCCTTCAAAATGCGGCGTCGCTATGCGGCGAAGGGAATCGGGGAGCGCTTCGCTCCGCTCGTCGCGCCCGATGAGCCTGTAATTTTCAAGTTTGCCGATCCGGCTTTTAATGCCGGCGATCAGCGGGTCGGCAGGCTCCAGGCCCGCCTGCGTCAGCAATTCATCAAGAGTTTTGGGGACCGGACGGGCCGCCGCTTCCCCCCATTTTTTGTCCTGTAATTCAATTCCTGGCGGATTGGCCCGCGCCGCGCGATGGCCGTCGTCCAGCTCACGCATGAAACGTTCGGGGATATGATGCACGAAATGCCGATGCAGCAATTTTTCCGCCGCGGGCCGCAACGCATCCATCTTCGCCCGCGCCTTCACCGCCCATTCATCGCCCGAAGCGTATTCCGCGGCGATCCCGGGCGCTATGGCGTCGAGATCGATGGGGTCGTAACTTTGCGCGTTATAGGCCGGGTCGCGCAGCCTTCTGTCGATTTCGAGAGTCCATGCAAGGCAGGTCGCCGCCTCCGGCGCATAAAACTCGTTTTCAAGCGCATAGAAAAGATATTCGATGTTGGCCTGAACGATTTCCGCCAAAGGCACATGGGAGCGGTCGCCCTTGAAAATATTGTAATCCGCCTCATGGCGGGTCATGCCGTTGTTCTTGCCAATGGCGTTGCGGATGGCCCGCATGGTTTCCCAGTTGCTGTTGCGGGAGAACGGGATGTCACGTTCATAAACGATCCCCTTGCATTCGTCGTCGTCTTCCTCGGTGTACCAGCCGCCCATGAAATCCTCTTCCTCGGGCTGCCTTCCGAAAGATGAATCCGTGTCGGCGCGGTTCATGCGCACCGCCCCTTCCTTGTCGTAGGGGTATTGCAGATTATATTCGGGGAATTTCTTGCGATGGTATTCGCGCCTTGTCATCGCCTCGCGCTCGTTCGGCTGGACCACGTCCTTGAGAACGCGTTCGGAGCCAGCGGCGCTCTTGTCGAGATCCTTGGTCGTGCGCAGCAGGACTTTCTGTTTGCCGATCATGACAGGAACGCGGTGATCCACTTCGACCGAGAGCTGGTGGGCCAGTATGCCGCCCGTGATCGCCGTCGGGATGTAGAGGACCGGAACGCCGCCCTTGGCGATCTTCATATTCAGATGGTTCCAGATCATCTGGTCGCGGGCATTGCGGACGGCGTGCTCGCCGATGCGGTCCTTGTAGTAATGGTAGTGATAACTATCGAAGGCGGAGCGTTCCCCGGAAGGTTTGGTTTCAGGATCGACGAAGACGGAAGGATCGGCAAAAACCGTTCCGGTCGTATACGCATAGAGTCTCCGGAAGCGTTCGTCCAGCTTCCTGAATATCGTTTCTCTGTCCTGTTTCAATCCCATAGCACTTCCCCAAGAGCCAAACTTTGACTGCAACAAAAAAGGGCCAGCCTAAACCAGCCCTTCACAATCAGGCGCCGCAGGAGCCGCATGCACAGCAAATCCCGTGCAGCGGCCCATCCAACGCGGGCCGTTTTCTTTAAATGCATTGTCTATGGGATTGCGGCTATAACCTTTTGGATTTGCCCTGCGGATCGTTCCGGTCCCCATATGTTACTCTCCCTGTCAGGCGTTATCCGCCTTGATTTTTAATTGTTTGCATGTCACCTCTGGCATGCGATTTTTATTGGCATAATTGGGCTGTATTGTCAAGAAATTATCCTTTTCCTGTCAGCCGCGTCCTGCGAGGTAACTTTATCCCTATGGTGCTTTTTTGCCCTGATTCGCTCAAATTAAAAAGGCTTGTTTTCAATTTTTTTTTGGGCTTAAGTGTTCGGAAGTTAGCTGCGCCCTATAGTAATATTCGAAGGTGTTTCCCATGCGGAATTATGCCGGAGCCGGCCTGATTGAGGCGGATGAACTGGCCTTTTTGCTCAAAAGCGGGGGATCCGTAAAACTCCTTGATGCCACCTATCCTTCTAAGGAAGCGGCCAGAATTGGCGATGCCGGGGTTTTTGACATCGATGCGGTTGCCGATCCGCGCTCGGATATGCCGCATATGCTTCCCTCTCCCGGCGATTTTGCGCGGGCCGTATTGGAACTTGGCATATCAAACGACGATCTGGTGGTGGTTTACGACCAGTCCGGGATAGCCATGGCGGCGGCGCGGGCGTGGTGGATGTTCCGCGTATTCGGCCATGACAATGTCTGCGTACTTAACGGCGGCCTTCCCTATTGGAAAGCTACAGGCCATCCGCTGAACGATTCGCCCCCTGCCGCCCCGGCAGCGGTGAAATACACGGCTTCCTTTCGGCCCGAACTTGTCAGAGACATGGCGCTGGTCCAGCAGGCGCTGCGCTCTGGGGGCGGCACCGCTATCCTGGATGCGCGCAGCACCGAGCGGTTTTCGGGCAATGCAGCGGAATCCCGGCCCGGCCTGCGATCCGGCCACATTCCCGGAAGCGCCAATGTTCCGTACGCAAGCCTGATCGATCCTTCCGACGGGCGCCTCCGCGCCGTAGCCGATATCCGGGGAATTCTGGATGCGTTTGCCGGGAAACAGGTCATTGCCAGTTGCGGCAGCGGGGTCACGGCCTGCGTTATTGCCCTTGCTTTTTATACGCTGGAAAAACCGGACGTAGCTGTCTATGACGGGTCATGGACTGAATGGGGCCGGAAAGACCGCGCAACAGAAGTCACTATTTTAACATAAAAAAACACGGCCTTGTTCTTCCGGTTTGCGGTTCTCTTTTGCAAAATAGATCAATCAAAATCAGACCGTTTTTTCATGTATCGGACGTAATAACCAATATAAAATAACGTAATATTTCTCTTGTAATTTCTTGAAGTTAATATTGCGTTATTAAATCTTATTATACGTTTATTTATTCTCTTGTTCTTTTTGTTCTATTATTATTTAAATACTGGCATTTATTTTAGTGTCCGTCCACAAAGTTCTTGAATCGAAAGAATCATTTGTGATTCACTGGAAGGCAGCCGAAAGGAGGCCTTTATGTGGACAGCCGAAAACCGTGCCCGATACAACCGGGACAAGCT